>Ga0310810_10008085_pt1 | contig 12070 bp, 8 predicted proteins | sample NCmetagenome_FD_207641 | JGI IMG/M metagenome (GOLD analysis project Ga0310810, IMG submission 207641) | Soil microbial communities from experimental microcosm in Duke University, North Carolina, United States - NC | ecosystem: Engineered > Artificial ecosystem > Soil microcosm > Unclassified ...
TCGCGCTCGCCGCGAAGGGCGTCGAGAACCGGAAGGATTCCGGTCTCGCCTGCCTGGTACGCACGGACCGCGCGCGCGCGAACGCTCGCAGCCGCGGGCAAGATCGAATCGCGAGCGAAGCGAGCCCGCTGACCACTCTCCGCGAGCCTGGTGCGGGCTTCGCTCAGGGCGCGGACCGCCTCGAGCCGGGTCTCGCCGGAGAGGGCGGCTGCGGCCCGCGCCCGCGCTCTGGCCTCATCCGCGGGTCCCCCCCCGCTTTGCCAAAGCGGAAGCGGAACGGCAACACCCAGCACCGCCAGCGTACCGGGCTGACTGGGGTCATTCCATTCGGCTCCGCCTTGCAACGTGGGCATCGGGATTCGGGCCACGGCGGCGCTCCGCGCGAGCGCGGCGGTGGCCGACGACTCCGCGACCGCGGTGCGAACTGCGGGCAGGCTGTCTACGGGTGGCAGGTCGGGCAGCGGAAGTGAGAGGTCGGCCTCCAGCGACCCGCTGGGCGCCGGAAGACCGGCCCCCGGCCAGGCAATTGCCCGGCCCAGCGCCGCCTGCGCGATGCGCACGGCCTCCCTTGCTGCCGATCGTGCCTGCCGCGCCCGAGCGGCTTCGAGTGCTGCTTGCTCCTGCTCGAGCACCGAGATGTCGCCGGCCCGGAGTCGCGCTGCGGCAATCCCCGCCACCGAGTCAGCCTGTGCCGACTGAGCCGCGACCAATCGCTCGGAGATGCTCGCGGCGAGCGCGCCGTAGAAGGTGGCACGGACGTCACGAACCAGCTCTGCCATCGTGCGGCTGGAATCGGCCTGGGCGCCGACGATGCGTGCCTCTGCGCCGGACCGCTCCGGGCTTCGCCGCAGCAGATAGTCCAACGGCTGGTCAACCAGCAGGTGTTCTTTAGGAACCGCCCCGCTATGGCTGTAGGACACGGTTGGGTTAGTGATCGCGCCGGCGCTCCGGAGGGCCGCACGGGCCTCCGCGACCTGCGCCGCCGTCACCGTCACCTGGCCACGCGCCGCTCGCGCTCGGGCAAGTGCGTCGCTCAGAGACAAAGAGTCCTGCGGACCCTGCGCAAGCACCAGCAGCACAGCGGTGATCACCATGGCAGGATCGAGCCTCAGGGGCCGTATTCGAGCAAGGTGAACGTACCCGGCACCGGCTGCGGCCTGGAGCCCGGCGGGGTGCCCGCCGTTGCCGGCTGGAATTGTGCGGTGACAAGGAAGACGTGGTGAGTAGCCGGATCGAGCGCGAGCGTGCGGGCTCCGAGGGCCGTCGGCACCGTCTGCACCACGCTGTACCACCCGGATGGATCCGGCGCGACGACGGTCAAGGTTCCATCGCCGTTGGCGCTCAGCGCTCGCTGGAAGGTAGAGTCGAACACCACTCCATCGACCCCGGCACCGATTGGCAGCGTCGTTACCTCGTTGCCTCGATCCGCGTCGAGGATCGCGAGGATGCGGTTGCGGCAGCCGATGAATAGTTGCCGCTGCTTTCGAGCCAACGCCATCGCGGTCGGCTCGTTGCACGAAGGCACTGCCCAGCGTGATTGTAGCGCAAGCGTGCGCGTATCAATGCTGGCCACGGAGTCGCGGTCCTCCAGGTTCACGAACAGCCGGCCGCGTCCATCTGCGACCGCGAACTCGGGTGTGCCGCTGAGATCGATGGTGCCCACCACGCGGCCGGTCGCCGCATCGAGAGCCGTCGCGTTGGCGCTGCCACCATTCATCGTGAAGACCCGCCGGGTGACGGAGTCGTACACGATCGCGTCCGGCTTCTGTCCGGTCACTTGTATTCGGTTGACGGTTTGGAGCGATTCGAGGTCAAAGATGGTGACGCTGGAGTCGCGCCCATTGCTGGTGTAGCCGCGTCCCACCTCTGGAGCCAAGGCCACACCGTGCACCCCCCACGTGTCCGGAATGTGACCGACCACTCTCCCCGAATCAGCCTCGAGCACAAGTACTTCGGTGTCATGGGCGATGAAAAGCCGGCGCCGGCTCGGGTCCACCGCCAGGTAGTCCCAGTGCACGGCACCCGGCAGCGGCAACCGGCGTATCAGGTGATAGCCGGGAGTCTGGGCGGCGGCAGGCCGGCCCAGAGGCAAGGCAGCCGCCAGCACGGCGAGCAATAAGGGGCGGCGCATGGCCGAAATCTGCCACGATCGGGGTGACTTCACTGCGATGCACGACACGCGGTCAACCTACCTCGGCCAACCGGCGCTCGAGAAACCGGCGCTCGGGCTCCAGTCGAACCAGTTCGAGAGCCGCGCGATAGGCATCGGCAGCTTCGGCGTTACGCCCCAATCGTCGGAGCAGCTCGCCCCGGGCAGCGGGCAGGAGGTGATATCGCGGCAGACCACCCGTTGCTTCGATCCGGTCCAGGAGCACGAGTCCGTGTTCGGGCCCATCCGTCATGGACACCGCCACCGCATGGTTCAGCTCGACCACGGGGCCGGGCTGAAGTCGGAGCAACAGCTGATACAGGGCCACGATCTGGCGCCAATCCGTATCGGCCGGCGTCGGCGCCCGAGCATGCACGGCAGCGATCGCCGCCTGGACAGTGTAGGGCCCCGCTCTGCTCGACCCGATTGCGACATTCACCAGCTCGAGGCCCTCGCGAATCTCCGCCTGGTTCCATTGTCGCCGATCCTGGTCGTCGAGCAGTACGAGGTCCCCGCTCGGCGTCGCACGCGCTTCCCGTCGTGAGTGATGCAGCAGCATCAGAGCAAGCAGGCCGGTCACCTCGGGCCGATCGGGGAGCAGCTCGCGAATCAGGCGGCCCAGCCGGATCGCTTCGGAGCACAGATCGCGTCGCACCAGCTCGTCACCGCTGGTGGCGGTATAGCCTTCGTTGAAGACCAGGTAGATCACCGCAAGGACCGCGTCGACCCGGGCGGGCAGCTGGTCGAGCCCGGGGACTTCGTACGGGATGCCGGCATCCCGGATCTTGATCTTGGCTCGCACCAGCCGTTGCGCAATCGTCGGCACCGGTGCCAGAAAGGCTCGCGCTATCTCTTCGGTCGAGAGCCCGCATACCGTCTTCAGCGTGAGCGCGACCTGGGCCTCGACCGCCAGTGCCGGATGACAGCAGGTGAATACCAAGCGGAGCCGGTCGTCGGGAATGGCGCTGTCCTCTTCGCCGAGACCAGGGTCTGGCGCTACGTCCGCGGCAAGCGACCGCTGCAGCTCGGCGAGCTTCTCCGAGCCACGCTTGGCCCGGCGGAGGCGGTCGAGCCCTTTGTGTCGGCCCGTGCCCACGAGCCAGGCGCGCGGTTGCCTCGGCACCCCGTCCGCCGGCCACCGTTCCAGCGCGGTCGTGAACGCGTCGTGCAGGGCCTCTTCGGCCAGATCGAAGTCGCCCAGAAGCCCGATCAGGCTGGCCAGAATGCGGCCTGAGTCCGCGCGATAGATCCGCTCGACAGCAAGGGCCACAGATTGGCCGGCGGACGCCTCGGTCATTCCTCTATATAGCGATATTGATTTCCGGTGCCCTCTATGGCCAGCTTACGGCCTCCGTGCAACCGACCTCGAATGACTTGCCCCCTCGCCAGAGCACCCCTGTGAAGCTCCGGCACAAGCTCGCCTTTGTCGCATTGGCCGCCCTGCTGCTCGCGGTCGTGGTGGGCTATTTCGCGACCGATGACACCGATACGCAGACCGCCGCGAAGACCGACGCGCAGCCTGCGACGGTGGTCGACCGGCGGCCGCTCCAGATCGCCCAGCGGCTCTTGCCCCTGGCGACCACCGCCGAGGAGAAAGACCTCGCCCGCGAAGCGGTACGGGTCGGTGACCATTCCGTCGACCTCGCCTTCACCATCGCGCTGCTACAGGCTGCCGAGCATCCTGCGGACTCGACCCCCGAAATCCGAAAGCTCCGGGCCCGCCTCGACGATGCAGCCCGGGTCGTCGCCGAAGACAGTGCGCGGCTGGCCCAGTTGACGAGCCGCCGCGGCTCGCAGGCATCCGGCTCGGCCGAGACTCAGATCGAGCTGGCTAAAGCCCAGCTCGATCTTCACCGCGGCGACCTGGAGGATGCGAGGGACGACCTGCTCCGCGCCGGGGGTGATCCCCAGGGTCGCATCCAACAGATGGTCGCGGATCACGACAGCGCGGATCACGCCGGCGGCGCGGCGCGGCCTGTCGCGAGTGACTCGACTGCGCAGCGGGCATCGCCGAACCGCAGCCTGCTCGGTGAGATCGATCGCTGGCGCACGGTTCGCCGCAAGCAACGGATCCTGAGCCGGGCCCAGGAGGAGGCGACTGCCGGGATCGCGACGCTGACAATGCAGCGCCAGACGTTCGCGCAGCACGTCGCGCAGATCCAGGCGGCTCCGGCTACAGACGCGTTAGCCAAGACCCGGCACCTGTCCAACGACCAGAAAGTCCTCGCGAGTATGACCCGTCGGGTGGAGGACCAGGTCACCTTGCTCGACGTGTACAGTCGCTGGAGCAGCCTGGTAGCTACCCAGCGGCGATCCGTGCTTCACGACATGTTCCTCGACCTGGCGTGGCTCCTGCTCATTCTCTTGTGCGCGGTAGGCCTGAGTGCCTGGCTCGAGCGCGTGTTCATTCGCCTGGCGCCCGAACGGCGTCGCCTGCACACACTTCAGACGGTGACGAAATTCGGAGTGCGCGGCCTCGCCACGATCGGCGTCGCGCTGGTCCTGGTGGGCCCGCCTACCCAGCTCGCGACGATCCTCGGACTGGCGGGCGCCGGTCTCACAGTGGCACTCAAGGACTTCATCGTCGGCTTCTTCGGTTGGTTCGCCCTGATGGGCAAGAACGGGATCCGGCTGGGCGACTGGGTCGAGATCAACGGCGTGAGCGGCGAGGTCGTCGAGATTACGCCGTTTCACACCGTGCTGCTCGAGACCGGTAACTGGACCGACGCCGGCCATCCAACCGGCAGACGGGTGACCTTCAGTAACGGCTTCGCCATCGACGGCCATTACTTCAACTTCTCGACTTCAGGTCAATGGCTGTGGGATGAAGTCGAGCTGGTGGTACCGATGGCCGATGCGCCCCGGATCATCGATGCGATCCGGAAGATCGTCACCGAAGAGACCAGCGAAACCGCGCACCTGGCTGAGCAGGAGTGGGGGCGCGCGAGCGCAGCCCGCAGCGTGAGCGGCTTCTCGGCGGCGCCGGCCATCGATGTTCGACCCGGCGCGAATGGGATGCACGTGGTAATCCGGTACGTCACCCGGGCACAGAACCGGCATCAGCTTCGTACTCGCCTCTACCAGGCGGCGGCCGAACTGCTCGCCCGCCCCGAGGACACGGCTCCCGCGGCAACGTCTCGTAGCTCAGCGTGACTCATCTCACCCGGACGACGCCGCGCTAGCTTCTCCGGTCCGTTTAGCCGGAGATGCGCGGAGGACTGCGAACAGTGCCGACGGATGGGCACCGATTTTGCTTTAGATCGGCCGCGTTAGACGTCCAACGCGCACCGAGTTACGCAAATCGTGTCTACGTCCGCCTCCCGGGGATCCGGGCTGTTGTACGCCCGCCGGTCGCTCCAATTCGTTCTGCCACATCGCCGCACGATGTGCGGCGTTCTCGGCTTGGCGCTTCTCATGGCCGCCATGAGCGCCGTGGACCCGCTCATCATGAAGTACCTGTTCGACCAGCTCGGGGGCGGCAGAAATCTCCGGCTCCTGGGGATGGTCATCGGGGGCCTTCTGATGCTCGAGCTGGCTCGCGGATGGCTCAGCGGCCGGCTCAGCGTTCTGAGCTGGGATATCCGGCTGGCAGTGGAGTATCGAGTCCGGGAGCTGATCGTCGGCAAGCTGAACGCGCTCCCCGTCTCCTATCACCAGCGAGAAGGCGTTGGGGGGACGATCAACCGCGTCAACCAGGCAATTTCCGGCTTTGTCACGGCGTTCAGCGACATCGCCTTCAACATCCTGCCGACGCTGCTCTACCTCGCCTTGGCGGTGCTCGCGATGACCCGCCTCGACTGGCGGCTCTCGCTGGTGGTGCTGTTGTTCACCCCGCTCCCCGCCATCATCGGCGCCCGCGCGGCTCCGGAACAATCGCAGCGAGAGCGCCGCCTGGTCGAGCGCTGGACGTCAGTCTACGCCCGGTTCAATGAAGTGCTCGCCGGGATCGTCACGGTCAAGAGCTTCGGGATGGAGGAAGTCGAGCAGCGCCGGGTTCTCCGCGAAGTACGCGAGAGCCTCGACATCGTGCGCCAGGGCATCAAGACCGACACCCGGAGTGGAGTCCTGCGAGCGCTGGCCGGCACTATGGCTCGCCTGGTAGCGATCGGGCTGGGCGGCGTGCTCGTGTGGCGAGGCGAGATCACGGTGGGGACGCTGGTGGCGTTTCTGGGCTACATCGGCGGACTCTTCGGCCCGGTGCAGAATCTCACCAACAGCTATCAGTCCCTGCGCCGCGCGAGCGTATCGCTCGAGACCATCTTCGGCATCCTGGATACGCAAGACGCCGTCAGCGACGAGCCCAACGCGCTCGAACTGGCCAATCTCCTGGGTGACGTTCGCTTCGAAGACGTCGGCTTCTGCTATGAAGAGGGCAAGGCGGTCCTTCGTGGAGTCAATCTGCACGTTCACGCGGGTGAAACCGTCGCCCTGGTCGGCCCGAGCGGCAGCGGAAAGAGTACGCTGATGAGCCTCCTGCAGCGGCTCTACGTCCCGACCACGGGGCGGATTCTGATGGACGGGCGGGACGTCCGCTGGCTCACGCAGAAGTCGCTGCGGCGCCAGATCAGCGTCGTCCTCCAGGACCCGCATCTGTTCAACGACACCATCCGCGCGAATATTGCCTATGGCCGGCCCGACGCCTCGGATGCGGAGATCGAGTCCGCTGCCCGCGCCGCCAATGCCCATGAGTTCATCAGCGCCCTTCCCGGAGGGTACGACACTCCGGTCCGTGAACGAGGCACCGGTCTATCCAGCGGTCAGCGCCAGCGGATCGCCATTGCCCGGGCCCTGCTCAAGAACTCACCCGTGATCGTTCTCGACGAGCCCACCTCGGCGCTGGACACCCCGTCCGACGCCGCAACCCTCGACGGCCTGGCTACCCTGCTCAGGGGTCGGACCACCTTCATCGTCGCCCACCGCCTCTCCACCGTCATGAGCGCCGACCGCATCGTCGTCCTGAAAGACGGCAGCGTCGCCGAGACCGGCTCCCACGAGGACCTGGTCCGGCAGGACGGGTACTACTCGGCCATGGTCCGGCAGCAAACCAAGGGTTTCCTTGCGGACGAGGCCACGGAAATCAGAGCCGCATAAACGGATTAGATTGGAACGCGGCTCGAAACATCGGCCGGCGATAATTCGTAAGTCGGCTGGGCCCCATACAAGCACATGAATCACAACTTTCGCCCCGCACACCTGGCGGTCGCCCTTTTCGTGCTGGTTGCGCTCGCTCCGGTCCCTGCGCCAGCGCAGCAGCGGCGTTACACGCCGGCGGACGTCGAGTTCATGCAGGGTATGATCGGGCACCACGCCCAAGCGATAGCGATGGCGGCGCTGGTTTCCGGTCGGACGACAAACCAATCCATCCAGACCCTCGCCCAGCGGATCGACATTTCACAAAAGGACGAGATCCGATTGATGCAGAACTGGCTCGAAGACCGGGGCCAGACCGCACCCGACCCGAGCATGCACATGGGCCACGACAGCACGGGTCACGAGCGGCTCATGCCGGGGATGTTGACGCCAGACCAGATGGCGCAGCTGGCCGCGGCCAAGGACACGGCCTTCGACCGTCTCTTCCTTCAGTTCATGATCCAGCATCACCAGGGCGCTTTGACCATGGTGAAGACGCTGTTCGCGAGTCCCGGCGCCGCGCAGGCGACAGATACGTTTCGCTACGCCTCCGGCGTAGACACCGATCAGCGCTTCGAAATCGAGCGAATGCAGAAGATGCTCGACGCGATGCCCGGATCGCACCAGTCTTAGCGTCTAGTTACCGGACTATACACCCGATCGCCAAGCGAGAACCCAACCATGAGATCAGAGGCAATGAGGCGGTCCTGGCTGCTCATGCTCACCGGCGGCCTGCTCGCCGCGCCGGCCGGCCTAGCCGCCCAGAGCGACCACTATTCGCCCGACGCGCCTCGTACCAACGATCCGCGGGTCAAGCTCAAGCCCGGCTACGATAATGCCGGGACGGCGATCGAGAACCTGAAGTTCGTGGTCCACGAGCCGATCATGGCCAGCTTCTACGACTCGGCGACGGCAGGGAAGAACGAGTTCGTCAACGCGGATATGGCGTTCAAGGGGAACTACATCTTCCAGGGCAACTACTACGGCTTTCAGGTGTGGGACATTTCGAACCCCAAGAAGCCGATCCTGCGGACCTCCTTCGTCTGCCCCGGGGGCCAGGGCGACCCGTCGGTCTATCACAACCTCCTCTTCATTTCGGTGGAAGAAACCAGCGGCCGGCTAGACTGCGGGCGGCAAGGCGTGACCGACACCGTCAGCACCGAGCGGTTCCGCGGGGTGCGCATTTTCGACATCAGCGATCTGGACCATCCCAAGCAGGTCGCCGCGGTGCAGACCTGCCGCGGCTCGCATACCCACACACTCGTCACCGACCCCAACGACGATCAGAACGTCTACATCTACGTGTCGGGGACGAGCGTGGTGCGATCGGGGAATGAGTTGACGGGCTGTTCAGGCAAGCGGCCGGAGGAAGATCCCAATACATCACTCTTCAGGATCGAAGTCATCAAGGTCCCGGTGGCGTCGCCCCAGGACGCCAAAATCGTGAACCAGCCTCGACTCTTTGCCGACTCCGCGGGCAACATCGCGGGACTGTGGAAAGGCGGCAATCACGGCGAGGGCACGCAGACCACGGCCGAGACCGACATGTGCCACGACATCACCACGTTCCAGGCCGCCGGAATCGCGGCAGGCGCGTGCTCGGGCAACGGCATTCTGCTGGACATCCGGGATCCGGCCAATCCCAAGCGCATCGCTGAAGTGACTGATCCCAACTTCTCCTACTGGCACTCGGCCACGTTCAACAACGACGCTACCAAGGTGCTGTACACCGACGAGTGGGGCGGCGGCAGCCTGCCCCGCTGTCGCGCGAGCGATCCGCCGAAATGGGGAGCGGATGCGATCTACAACCTCGCCGGCGGCAAGCTCACGCCCGCCAGCATCTACAAGCTTCCCGCCGTGCAGAGCGACCTGGAGAACTGCGTCGCCCACAACGGCTCGTTGATCCCGGTGCCGGGCCGCGACATCATGGTGCAGGCCTGGTATCAAGGCGGGCTCTCGGTCTTCGACTTTACCGATGCAGCCCATCCGGTCGAGATCGCCTATTTCGATCGAGGCCCGTTGGACGCGCAGAAGTTGGGAGAGGGGGGAGGCTACTGGTCAGTCTACTGGTACAACGGCTACATCGTGGGGTCCGAGATCACTCGCGGCCTCGATCTGCTCGAGCTCAAGTCCAGCGACAAGCTGTCCAAGAACGAGATCGAGGCCGCCAAGCTGGTGAAGCTCGATGTGTTCAATCCGCAGGCGCAGCCGAGGCTCGTATGGCCGGCGAGCTTCTTCGTTGCCCGAGCGTACATCGATCAGCTCGAGCGGAACCAGGGACTCAACAAGGATCGGTTGTCGCAGGTCAAGAAAGAGCTGAAGAACGCCGAGAAGAAGAAAGGAACCGAGCAGGCGGACGCGTTGCGGAAGCTGGCGGGGGAGCTGGATCAGGATGCTCAGGGCGCCGGTGACCCGACGCGGGTGAGACTACTCGCGAGCTCGGTCAACGACCTGGCGGCTGCCGCGCACTGACCCGAATGGACCGACGGACGCGGCTCGAGTCGGGCCGCGTCCGTCGTTTGGGCCATAGGGAGCTATTCCCGCAGGGCGCGGCGGGCAAACAGAGCGATGGGAATTCCGATCAGGCAGATGTGGACCAGGACGCTCAGCACGATCCACAATGCGTTCTTGGAGCTGGGCCCCGCCGCCGACAGCGGCAGGACGACGTAGTTCATGATCACGTAGAGCAGGAGCCCGTACCCGCCGCCATAGCGCAGCGGCCGTTGCCATAGCAGCGCCCACCGACGCGCTACCAGGTAATACACCACCGACATCGACGTCGCGATGAAGTAGTGAAGGCCCAGGCCGAGCGCCGCCGTAGACGCGCCGCCCTGGAAGCTCTCCTTGCCGATCAAACCAGCCGCGACCGATTGCAGGATTCGTTGGACCGGTACGTCGGCCTTGAGCGCCCAGAACACGCAGGCGTACACGATGTCGAGCGTGCCGGCGACCAGGCCGCCCGCCAATACGAATCCCCACTGCCGCGATCCGACCTCAGTTCGTGGCATCGCAAAAGCTGGCGGACGCGCGTGCATTCTGAGACCTCCGCTGGGTCGTAGTGCTCCACGATACCGCCGCGAAAGGCTTGGCACGAGGGCCAATTTCCCTCAATTTGGCCAGGCCAATTCGAGTAAGCCCCGGGCTAAGTTGAGCACATGGAGTTCCACGTCAGCCTGATCGGTCGCAAGGATCTGAGCGGGGAAATCTACCGCCAGTTCAAGCGGGCCATCCTGGACGGGCGGCTCCGGCCCGCCGATCCCCTGCCACCCAGCCGAGAGCTGGCGCTCGGCCTTCGCGTCTCCCGCACGACCGTAACCGTGGCCTATGACCGGCTGGGTGCGGAGGGCTTCGTGACGTCGCGGGTGGGCGCCGGCACCTTCGTGAGCCAGACGGTTGGGAGGACGGCTCCAGAGGCCAAGACATCTCGGAGCGAAGGCGCGTTGCAGCCGCGGGCCGTCTGGGATGCCATTCCCCTGGTCGCACCATTTGCTCGACCGGCGCGTTTCGATTTTCGCACCGGCCTTCCGGATGCATCGCTGTTCCCGCACGACCGATGGCGCAGGCTGCTGGCTCGCGAGCTACGATCGGAGGAGGTGGCCTCGGGGGTTTACGCCCATCCCTCCGGTCATCGCGGGTTGCGTGAAGCCATTGCGCGGCACATCGGGATTGCCCGGGGGGTCAACGCGTCGCCGGACGACGTGACGATCACGAGCGGCATCCAGCAGGCGATCGACGTCGTCGCCAGGGTGCTGCTCAAACCGGGCGATCGGGTCGCGATCGAGGACCCTTGCTACCCCGCGCCGAGGCGTCTGTTCGAGTCGCTCGGCGCTCGAGTGGTGGGCGTGCCGGTGGACGATCTCGGGCTCGTGGTGGAGGCCCTGCCCCGGCACACTCGCATGGTCTACGTCACGCCTTCGCACCAGTACCCGCTGGGCGTTTCGATGGCACTGCGGCGGCGCATGGCGCTCCTGGCCTGGGCCGAGCGCAACAAGGCCGCGATCATCGAAGACGATTACGACAGCGAGTTCCGCTTTGGTGGCCGGCCGATCGAGCCGCTCCAGACTCTCGACGCTACCGGTCGAGTGGTCTACGTCGGCTCGTTCTCCAAGACGTTGCTGCCGACGCTGCGCCTTGGCTTCATGGTGGCCCCGCCTTCCCTGCGGCTCGCGGTGCACAAGGCCAAGTTTGTGACGGACTGGCACACCTCCATGCCGGTGCAGGCCGCGCTGGCGCGATTCATCGATGACGGCGGCTTTGCTCGCCACGTGCGGAAGGTCGGCGGGGTGTACCGAGCCCGCCATGCCATGATTACCGCCGGCGTGGCGCGTGAGCTGGGCGAACATCTCGAGGTCGTACCCTCGGATGCGGGGCTCCACGTGGCCACGCTCGCCCGTTCTGCGTCCATCAAAGATGTCGCGGGGGCGGTTCGGCGGGCTTCAGATGCCGGAGTGGAAGTTCAGCAGCTGGCGACGTTCGCGGTGAACCCGCCGGGAAAGGCGGGGCTGGTGCTGGGATCCGGAGCCATCGCGACCGACGACATCAACGAGGGTCTGCGGAGGCTCCGGAGCTGCTTCGAGGCCTGAAGTCGCTCGACCGCCTGGCCGCGCCGATGGCACCCGAGAGATCGGCCAGCGTGCGACAAAGGACGTAGCGGCGCTGGGCTTGCCATGGTCCTTGCCTATCGTTGCTTCGATGCTGCGGGCCCAAGCCGGTCTAGCAGCGCGCCGAGCTGACGCATCTCCTCCCCATAGCGAGCCCAGTCCAGATCCCGCTGCGCCTGCTGCGCAGCCT
>Ga0310810_10008086_pt1 | contig 12070 bp, 13 predicted proteins | sample NCmetagenome_FD_207641 | JGI IMG/M metagenome (GOLD analysis project Ga0310810, IMG submission 207641) | Soil microbial communities from experimental microcosm in Duke University, North Carolina, United States - NC | ecosystem: Engineered > Artificial ecosystem > Soil microcosm > Unclassified ...
GCAGGAGCGCTACTCGCTCGTGCCCGGTTTCCCGATGCCTCGGCAGACCCAGTTCTACGGGGTGCGATGGGAGTTCTGGAATTGACAATCTCGTTGTCCCGCCGTAAGTTAGGCCGCTCGATATGATCCGGAGCATGACGGGGTTCGGCGCAGCCGACGGCGTGGTGGGGGGTGGTCGCGTGAGCGTGGAGGTGCGCTCCGTCAACCACCGCTTCTTCAGCCCGTCCATCAAGCTGCCCGGCAGGCTCGCTCGGTGGGAGGGCGAGGTGCGCGAGGCGCTCCGCCGGCGCGTCACCCGCGGCCACGTCACCCTCAGCGCCCGATTCGACGCCGAGGCCGAGACCGACACCGTGCCCATCGACGAACGTCGATTCGGCGCGTACGTGGAGCGGCTGCGAGAGCTGCAGCGCCGCTACGACCTCGACGCCGCGCTCGACCTCGCGACCGTGTTGCGGCTTCCCGACGTGCTCGCCGGCAGCGTTCGCGACGAGCTGCCCGCCGAAGCGGGCCCGGAGCTCGTCGCCGTGGTGGACCGCGCGGTCGACGCCCTGCTCGCCATGCGGACGGACGAAGGGAGCCGGCTCGTGGCCTTCCTCGAGGAGCGAGTCGGCGTGATCGCGACCGCGCTCGACCGGATCGCCACCCGCGCGCCGGCGCGCGTCGTCGAGCAGCGCGACCGGCTCCGCCAGGCGGTCCGCGAGCTCGCCGACGGGGTGCAGGTGGACGAGCACCGGCTCGCCCAGGAGATCGCCCTCCTCGCCGACCGGCTCGACGTCGCCGAGGAGCTCTCGCGCTTCCGCGGCCACATCACGGCGTTCCGGGCCGCGCTCGCCGCGCCGCAGCCGGAGGGCGTCGGAAAGCGACTCGGATTCCTCCTCCAGGAGATGCTGCGCGAGGCGAACACGACCGGGAGCAAGGGAAACGACGCCGCCATCGTCACCGACGTCCTGCTGATCAAGGAGGAGCTCGAGCGGATCCGGGAGCAGGTGGAGAATCTCGAATGAGCCACTTTCCGGTGATCCTGAGCGCGCCGAGCGGGGGCGGGAAGACCACCATCGCCCGGGCGCTGCTCGCGCGCCGGACGGACCTCGGATATTCGGTCTCGTGTACGACCCGGGCGCCCCGGCCGACGGAATCGAACGGCCGTGATTACTATTTCCTCACCCGCGCGGAGTTCCTGACCAAGCGGGAGCAGGGAGCCTTCGCCGAGTCGGCGGAGGTGCACGGCAACCTGTACGGCACGCTGCGGAGCGAGGTCGAGCGAGTGCTGGGCACGGGCCGGCACGTGGTGATGGACATCGACGTGCAGGGAGCCGTGCAGTTCGTGCGCGCCTTCCCCCACTCCGTGACCATCTTCATCCTCCCGCCGTCGGCGGAGGTGCTCCTCGAGCGGTTGCGGGCGCGGGAGACGGAGAGCGCGGCGCAGCTCGCCGCGCGGCTGCAGTCCGCGCTGCAGGAGCTGCAGCAGGTGTCCGAGTACGAGTACGTGGTCGTGAACGACGACCTGGAGCGCGCCGTCGCGAGCGTGGAGTCGATCATCGACGCCGAGATGGTGAGCCGGGAGCGCGTGAAGAACCTTCGGTACCAGGTCGGGCTGCTCATCGAGCGGCTCGAGCAAGAGATAGAGAACTCCACACCCTGATCAGCGAGACATGCGAGTCTTCACACCGGTCGAGATCGCGGAGCACGCGGCGAACAAGTACCTCGGCGTCCTCGTCGCGGCGAAGTACGCCCGCGCCCTGAACGAGTTTCCCGGCGGCTCGGCCACGCGGGAGAAGAAGCTCACCACGCGCTCGCTCGAGGAGCTGGCCAAGGGCGACATCGATTATCGCGTCGTCCCCCGCCGTCGCGTCTCGGAGTGAGCATGCGGGCCGCGCCCTGGCGCGGCCCCTCTCCCCGGCGCACGTGACGACGCCATCGGTTCGCCCCTTCGCGCAGCGCCGCGTGCTGCTCGGCGTCGCCGGCGGCATCGCGAGCTACAAGACGGCGTGGCTGGCGCGGCTGCTCACGAAGGCGGGCGCCGAGGTCGACGTCGTGATGACGCGCGCCGCGACGGAGTTCGTCGGCGCCGTCACCTTCGAGGCGCTCACCGGCCGGCCCGTGCACACGGGGTTGTTCGATCCGGGTCGCGCCCTCGATCACATCCACCTCGCGCGCGACGCGCACGCCGTCGTCGTGGCGCCGGCCACGGCGGATTTCATGGCGCGCGCCGCCACCGGGCAGGCGGACGACCTGCTCACCGCGTGCCTCCTCGCCACCGAAGCGCCCGTGCTCCTCGTGCCGGCGATGAACGATCGCATGTGGGCGCACGCGCAGACGCGCGCCAACGCGGCGCACCTGCGATCGCTCGGCTACTCGCTGCTCGAGCCGGATGACGGAATGCTCGCCGCGGGCGAGGGGAGCGGTCCCGGTCGGATGCCCGAGCCGGAGACGATCCTCGCGCACGTCGGGCGGCTGCTGGAAGGCGGCGACGACGCCCTCGCCGGGCGCCGCGTGCTCGTCACGGCGGGCCCGACACGCGAGGCGATCGATCCGGTGCGGTTCATCTCCAATCACAGCTCGGGACGCATGGGCGTCGCCGTCGCGGCGGCGGCATGGCGGCGCGGCGCGCAGGTGACGCTCGTCGCCGGTCCGCTCGCCGTCCCCGTCCCGGTGGGCGTGTCGCTCGTGCAGGCGGAATCCACCGGCGAGATGCAGGCCGCGGTGGAGCGTGCGCTGCCCGACGCGGACGTCGTCGTGATGGCGGCCGCGCCGTCGGACTACCGGCCCGCGCAGAAGGCGGACGCGAAGATCAAGAAGACCGGCGAGGCCCGCCGGCTCGAGCTCGAGGAGAACGCCGACATTCTCGCGAGCACGCTCGGCGCGCGGCGCGACGGCGCCGTCGTCGTCGGCTTCGCGCTCGAGACGGACGACGTACTCGACAACGCGCGCCGCAAGCTCGCGTCGAAGTCGCTCGATCTCATCGTCGTGAACGACGCGCGCGAGCCGGGCGCCGGGTTCGGCGTGTCGACCAACCGCGTGACGATCCTCGCGCGCGGCAGCGACGCGCCCGAGCCGCTGCCGCTGCTCGCGAAGGACGAAGTCGCCGACGCGATCCTCGATCGCGTCGCGGAGCTGCTCCGTGGACGCTAGAGAGCTGCTGCGGCGCTACCTGGAGCAGCGTCGCGATCTCGGCGAGCGCGAGCTCGTCCTCGACTCGATGAGCGTCGAGGAGGCGCTGGCTCTCCTCGGCGCGCGCGGAGATGCCGCGCCCCCAGCAGAGCCGTCGCGAGGCGCGGTGCGCGAGCAGCGGCCATCGGCGCCGAGCGGGCGGGATCGCGAGATCGGCTCCGACTGGCGGGCCGCGTTGCGCGACGCCGGTGCCGAGCCCGAGCCGGAGCGCTCGCCGAGCGCGAAGGCGCCCCGCGATGCGGTCGCGCGCTCGGGACCGCCGCGCGCCGATGCCGCTCCCGCCGCCGACGCCGTGCACGTCCCCACCACGCAGCCCGCCGAGACGACCGACGCGGAGCTCGCCGGATTTCCGATGGGGCTCGTCGTCGGCGGCGCGAGCCGCGCCCTGTTCGGAGATCCCGCGGCGAAGCTCGATACGCTCGACGAGATCGCGCGCGCCGTCGCGGAATGCCGGCGATGCCCGCTCTACGCCACCGCGAAGAATCCGGTACCCGGCGTCGGCAATCCCGACGCGGATTTCATGTGCGTCGGCGAGGCGCCGGGCGCGAACGAGGACGAGCAGGGGAAGCCGTTCGTCGGCCAGGCGGGGCAGCTCCTCACGAAGATCCTCGCCGCGATCGATCTCGAGCGCGACGACGTGTTCATCGCGAACGTGCTCAAACACCGGCCGCCGGGCAATCGCAACCCGATGCCCGACGAGGTCACGGCCTGCTCCCCCTATCTCGTGCGCCAGATCGAGCTCGTCCGGCCCAAGGTGATACTGGCGCTCGGCACCTTTGCGTCCCAGACTCTTCTCGAGACGAAGCTCACGATCGGGAAGCTGCGAGGCCAGGTGCACCGGTATTACGGCGTGCCGCTGATCGTGACCTATCATCCCGCCGCCCTGCTTCGCAATCCCTCCTGGAAGCGCCCTACCTGGGAAGATGTCCAGCTTGCCCGTCGAGTACTCGATCGCGCCCGCCCCGCCGGGGCGTGACCCGTACGGCGATCGCCGTCCCCCCTACTCCGAGGACGCCGAGCAGGCCGTGCTCGCCGCGATGCTCATCGACCAGGACGCGGTCATGCGCGCGATGGAGGTCGTCGACGACTCCATGTTCTACGCGGAGCGGCACCGGCGGCTGTTCCGCAGCATGGTGTCGATCACGGAGCGCGGCAGCGTGGTCGATCCGCTCACCCTCGCCGACGAGCTGCAGCGCCGCGGCGACCTCGAGGGCGCGGGGGGCAAGGACTACATCGGCTTTCTCGTCGACGCCGTGCCGACGTCGGCGAACGTCGAGTACCATGCGCGCATCGTCAAGGAGAAGGCCCTCCTCCGGCGGCTGATCGAGGTCTCGACCGAGATCGTCGGCGAGGCGTTCCGCGGCGGCCAGACCGCCGACGAGCTGCTCGACCTCGCCGAGCAGAAGATCTTCCAGGTCGCGCAGCAGCGCACGAACGAGGGCTTCTCGCGCATCAAGGAGCTCCTCTGGCCGACGATGGAGCGCATCGAGGCGATCCACGCCGGCGGCGAGGCGATCACCGGGATCGCGAGCGGCTTCGGCGATCTCGACGACCTCACGTCCGGCTTCCAGCCGTCGGATCTGATCATCGTCGCGGCGCGCCCGTCGATGGGGAAGACGGCGTTCACGCTCAACATCGCGCAGCACGCGGCGATCGAGCGGGAGCGCAAGGTCGCGTTCTTCTCGCTCGAGATGAGCAAGGAGTCGCTCGTCCAGCGCATGCTCACCTCGGAGGCGCGCATCGACGCGCAGAAGCTCCGGAAGGGGATGCTGCGCGACGACGACTTCCCGCGGCTCGCGCGCGCGGCCGGCATCCTCACCCACGCGCCGATCTGGATCGACGACACGGCGGGGATCACCCTGCTCGAGATGCGCTCGAAGGCGCGACGGCTCAAGGCGGATCAGGGGCTGGACCTGGTGGTCGTCGACTACCTGCAGCTCATGCAGGGCCCGGCGAACAGCGAGAGCCGCCAGCAGGAAGTGTCGCAGATCTCGCGCGGGCTCAAGGCGCTGGCCAAGGAGCTGAACGTCCCCGTCATCGCGCTGTCGCAGCTCTCTCGCGCTCCCGAGCAGCGCGCCGGCGACAGCAAGCGGCCGCAATTGTCCGATCTGCGTGAATCCGGTGCCATCGAGCAGGACGCGGACCTCATCATGTTCATCTACCGGCCCGAGGTCTACGAGGGGCCGGTGGACAAGGACGGCAACTCGCTCGAGGGTCGCGCCGAGATCATCGTCGGCAAGCAGCGCAATGGACCGATCGGCTTCGTCAATCTGTTCTTCCACAAGAGCTACACGCGCTTCGAGAACTTCTCGCAGCGCCAGCCCGGCCCGTCCGGCGGCACCGAAGCGGGCCGCATCGGCGGCGACGTCCGCAAGGCGGGGTAGCGCCGGCCGCGTGACGTGCCGGTCCGGACGCTATTTTTCGTCGATGTCCGCGCGCGCCGCATGACCCCGAAATCGAAGACCGTCTATCGCTGCACGGAATGCGGCGCCGACCACCCGAAGTGGGCGGGACGCTGCGACGCGTGCGGCGCGTGGAACTCGCTCGTCGAGGAGGTCGCCGCGCGCGCCGTGGCCGCGAGCGGGGCGAGCCGGCGCGCGGGTGGCACGCGCACGCTCGCCGAAGGCGGCAGCGTCGCCGTCACGCCGCGCCTCCGCGAAGTGAGCGGGAGCGAGGCGCGCCGCTGGAAGACGGGGCTCGACGAGTTCGACTTCGTGCTCGGCGGCGGCATCGTGCCCGGCTCGATGATCCTCATCGGCGGCGAGCCGGGAATCGGCAAGTCCACGCTGCTGCTCCAGGTCGCAGCGCGGCTGCAGTCCGCCGGCCACGCCACGCTGTACGCGTCGGGCGAGGAGAGCGCGCTCCAGATCAAGCTGCGCGCCGACCGTCTCGCCGAGGACGCCGGCGACGTCGCGCTCCTCAGCGAGACGAACCTCGAGACCGTGCTCGCCACCGCCGCCGCGAGCGCGCCCGCCGTGCTCGTCGTCGACTCGATCCAGACGGTGTACACCACGGATCTGGAAGGCGCGCCGGGCAACGTGGGCCAGGTACGCGAGTGCGCCGCGCGGTTGATGCGCTACGCGAAGGAGAGCGGCACCGCGGTGTTCGTCGTCGGGCACGTCACCAAGGGGGGCGGCATCGCCGGCCCGAAGACGCTCGAGCACATCGTCGACACGGTGCTCTACTTCGAGGGAGAGAACTCGCTCGACCACCGCGTGCTGCGCGCGACGAAGAACCGCTTCGGCAGCGTCGACGAGATCGGCGTCTTCCGCATGGCCGAAGATGGGCTGGTTCCCGTCGCCAATCCGTCCGAGCTGTTTCTCGGCGATCGCAGCATGCACGCGAGCGGGAGCGCCGTCACCGCGCTGCTCGAGGGGACGCGCCCCGTGCTGATCGAGATCCAGGCGCTCGCCGCGAAGGCGGGGTTCGGCACGCCGCAGCGCGTGGCGACCGGCTACGACGCGCGCCGGCTCGCGCTCCTCCTCGCCGTGCTCGACAAGCGCGCCGGACTGTCGTTCGCGCAGCTCGACGTCTTCCTCAACGTCGTCGGCGGAATGCGCCTGCAGGAGCCGGCGGGCGATCTCGCCGTCGCCGCGGCGCTGGCGTCGAGCGTGTACGACCGGCCGCTGCCGCACGAGGCGGTGTTCGTCGGCGAGGTGGGACTCGGCGGCGAGATCCGGCCCGTCTCGCAGGCGGAGCGCCGGCTCGCCGAAGCGGCGAACATGGGGATGACGACGGCGTATCTCTCGGAGCGCGCCGTACCGCGCCGCGTGCCGAAGGAACTGCGCGCCGCCGGCGTGCGGACGATCGCCGAGCTGTTCGAGCGGATCTTCGCGTGAGCGCGCCCTCGGCGTCACCGCCGCGCGACGTCGGCGTCGTCATCGTCGCGGCGGGGAGCGGCACGCGCGCCGGCGGCGAGGAGCTCAAGCAGTTCCGCTGGGTCGCGGGGAAGCCGATGCTGCTCCACAGCGTGCAGACGTTCATGGCGCATCCGCGCGTCGGCACCGTGGTGTGCGTGCTGCCGCAGCGCTACGCCGGCGATCCGCCTCCCTGGCTCTTCCAGTGCGACGTCGACCGACTGCTCCTGTCGCTCGGCGGGCGCACGCGCACGGAGAGCGTCGCCAACGGCCTCGACGACCTGCCCGACGACGCGTCGATCGTGCTCGTGCACGACGCCGCGCGTCCGCTCGTGGATCTCGCCACGATCGACCGCGTCATCGACGCCGTGCGCGCCGGGACGCCGGCGATCGCGGCGCTGCCGGTCGTCGACACGCTCAAGGAGACGGACGGCGGCGACGCCATCGTGAGGACGCTGCCGCGCGAACGGCTCTGGCGCGCGCAGACGCCGCAGGGCTTCCCGCGCGCCATGCTCGTCGACGCCCACCGCCGCGCCCGCGCCGAGCGGATCGAAGCGACCGACGACGCCGCGCTGTGCGAGCGGGCGGGTCACGTGGTGCGCGTCGTGCGTGGAAGCGAGCGGGCGCTCAAGATCACCGACGCCTCGGACTTCGCGCGCGTGGAGGCATTGTACGGAGTGACGGAGTGACGGAGTGACGACGACGGTCGCGGACATCCCCTTCTGGTCCGACGCGGAGATCGCGGCGGCCATGCGACCCGCGCTCGAGCAGCTCGCGCTGCGGCGCGTGCTCGCCTATCCGACGGAGACGGTCTACGGCTTCGGCGGCGCGATCGACCGCGATTCGGTCGACGCGCTGATCAGGCTCAAGGGGCGCCCGAAGGGAAAGCCGTTCCTGCTGCTCATCGCCGGGAGCGACATGCTCGCCAAGCTCGATCTGCGGCTGCCGAGCTTCGCCACGAACCTCGCGGCGCGGCACTGGCCCGGACCGCTCACGCTGGTGCTGCGGGGCGGCGAGCGCCGCGTGCCCGAGCCGCTGCGCGGTCCCGAAGGCGGGATCGCCGTGCGCTGGACGTCGCATCCCGCGATCCAGCGCCTCGTTCGCGCGCACGACGATGCGATCACCTCCACGAGCGCGAATCGCCCCGGGGTTCCCCCGGCCATGTCTGCCCGCGAGATTCGAGAGCAGTGGAGCGCGGCCATCGCGCGCGGCACGCTGCGTGTGCTCGACGGCGGCACGCTCGCGCCGTCCGCGCCGTCGACCGTCGTCGATTGCACCGGTCGTGCTCCACGCGTGGTTCGCCCGGGCGCGATCTCCGCCGCCGTGTTGCGTGAGACCGCTCCCAGGCTCATCGGAGACGCGTGAGCCCATGAAGCTGCTTTTCGTCTGTACGGGCAACACCTGCCGCAGCCCGCTCGCCGAGGCGATCGCCCGCAAGATCGCGATCGAGCGCGGGCTGCCGGACGTGGAAGCGGCGAGCGCGGGGACGAGCGCGTGGGACGGTGCCTCCGCCTCCGACGGCGCCCTCCTCGTCGGCATGGAGCGCCATCTCGATCTCTCCGGTCATCGCTCGCGCCAGCTCACGCGGGCCATCGTCGCCGAGAGCGACCTGATCTTCACGATGGGCCCGCACCACCTCGAGCGCGTCGAAGCGCTCGGCGGCCGCGGCAAGACGTACCTCCTCACCGGCTATCCCGATCCCGGTCCCTCCAGCCGGGCGGTGAGCGATCCGATGGGGGGCGAGCTGGACGTCTATCGCACCACCGCCGACGAGCTGGAAACCGAGGTGCGCCGAGTGTTCGACCGGCTCGCCGCGGAACGCGTGCCCGGCGCGTCGTGAGACCACTCCCCGGACGCCTGATCCTGCTCGGGCATCCGGTCGCGCATTCGCTCTCTCCCCGGTTCCAGAACGCCGCGCTGCAAGCCGCGGGAATCCCGCTCGTCTACGAGACCCGCGACGTGCCGCCCGAGGCGCTGCGCGGCGTGATCGCGTCGCTCGCCGCCGAGCGCGCCGCCGGCAACGTCACGATTCCGCACAAGGAGGCGTTCGCCGCGTGCTGCGCGCGACTGAGCCCGCTGGCCGCGCGCTGCGCCGCCGTGAACACGTACTGGCACGAGGAGGGCGCGCTCGTCGGCGACAACACCGACGTCGGCGGGGTCGATGCGATGGCGCTCGCACTGCTCGGCGCCGCGCGCGCGTCGGCGCGGGTCGCGCTCCTCGGCGCGGGCGGCAGCGCGGCGGCGGTGCTCGCCGCGGTGGAACGGTGGGGCTCGGCGCGGCTCCGGTTGTACAATCGCAGCGTGGAGCGTGCACGCGCACTCGCATCGCGCTTCGGCGCGGAGGTGGAGGTCGTCACGAGCGCCGGCGAGGCGCTCGACGGCGCCACGCTCGTCGTGAACGCGACACCGGTCGGCCTGCACGACGACGGCATGCCGGTCGAGGTCGAATTGCTTCCGCGCGGCGCCGCCGTGCTCGATCTCGTGTACCGCCAGGGCGAGACCGCGTGGGTGCGCGCGGCGCGCGCCGCGGGCCACCGCGCCACCGACGGCGAAGGGATGCTCGTGGAGCAGGGGGCGCTGTCGTTCGAGCGCTGGTTCGGCATCGCGCCCGATCGCGATGCCATGTGGCGCGCGCTGCACTGAGCTCGGCGTCCGTCGCGCCGCTGCGGCGCGCCGGCGCGGCGCTCCTCGATCTGCTGCTCCCCGCCGCGTGCGCCGTGTGCGGCCTGCCGCGCGCCGCGCACGAGCGCGAGCTCGTCTGCGGCGCGTGCTGGCTGCGCGCGCAGGAGCTGCCGCGTCCGCGCTGCGACCGGTGCGGTCATCCCGTGGACACGCGGCGTCCCACCGCGCGCTGTGCATGGTGCCCGCTGCTGCCGCCGTTCGTCCGCGCCGCACGCTCCGCGTTCGCGCTGCCCGGCGGCTCGGCCGAGGTGATCGTGCACGCGCTCAAGTATCACGGGTGGAGCGCGCTGGCCGAGCCGATGTCGCGGCACATGGCCGCGTTGCGCTTCCCACCTGATGTCGAACGCGAGCGCGCGGCGCTCGTCCCGGTGCCACTCGCGTCCGCTCGCCGGCGCGAGCGCGGGTACAACCAGAGCGAAGTGCTCGCGGACGGGCTCGGCCGACGCTGGAACCTTCCCGTGCGCACCGATCTTCTTGCACGGACGCGCGCGACGCAGACCCAGACGCGGTTGACACCAGGGGAGCGACAGCGCAACGTTGCCAATGCGTTCCGCTCGCTCGCGGATCGTGGGTCGCTGCGCGGTCTCCATCTCGTCCTCGTCGACGACGTGGTGACCACCGCCGCGACCCTAAACGCGTGCGCCGCAGCGTTGCACGACGGCGGCGCGCGCATCGTGAGCTTCGTGACCTTCGGCCGGGCGCCGGCGCTTGGCGACCGGTGGTGACCACAGGAGAACGGGAAACAATGGCAATTCGCGTCGGCATCAACGGCTTCGGCCGCATCGGGCGGCAAGTCCTTCGCGCGGCGAAGCAAGCCGGGATCACCGACCTCGATTTCGTCGCCGTGAACGACCTCACGGATACGAAGACCCTCGCGCACCTGTTCAAGTACGACTCGGTGCACCGCGAGTTCAAAGGCGAGGTGAAGGCAGGCGACGGCACCATCATCGTCGATGGCGACGAGATCAAGGTGCTCGCCGAGAAGGATCCGTCGAAGCTCCCGTGGGCCGACCTGAAGGTCGATCTCGTGCTCGAGTCCACCGGCCGCTTCACCGACGCCGAGAAGGCCCGCCAGCACATCACCGCGGGCGCGAAGAAGGTGATCATCTCCGCGCCCGCGAAGGGCGAGGACATCACCATCGTCCTCGGCGTGAACGAGAAGAAGTACGACCCGAAGGCGCACACCATCATCTCCAACGCGTCGTGCACGACGAACTGCCTCGTGCCGATGGTGAAGATCGTGCGCGACAACTTCGGCTTCGTGCGCGGCTCGATGGTCACGATCCACAGCTATACCAACGACCAGAACATCCTCGACCTGCCGCACAAGGACATCCGCCGCGCGCGCGCGGCGGCCGTGTCGATCATCCCGACGACGACCGGCGCGGCCAAGGCGACGTCGCTCGTGATCCCGGAGCTCAAGGGGAAGATCGACGGCATCGCCATCCGCGTGCCGACCCCCGACGTGTCGTTCACCGATCTCGCCGTCGTCCTCGACAAGCCGACGACCGTCGCCGACGTGAACGCCGCCTTCCGCGCCGCGGCCGAGGGTACGCTGAAGGGGATCCTGCAGTACACGGAGGAAGAGCTCGTGTCGGTCGACTACATCGGCAACCCGCACTCGTGCATCCTCGACGCGAAGAGCACGAACGTCGTCGACGGGCTGCTGCTCAAGGTCTCCGGCTGGTACGACAACGAGTGGGGCTACGCCTCCCGTTGCGTCGACCTGCTCCAGTACGTCGGCACGCGCCTGTAAGCCTCGATGAACAAGCTGACCGTTCGCGACCTTGCCCCGGAGCAGCTCCGGGGCAAGCGGGCGCTCGTGCGCGTGGACTTCAACGTCCCGCTCGACGCCGAGCGCCACATCACCGACGACACGCGCATCCGCGCCGCGATCCCGACGATCGAGCTGCTGCTCGACCGCGGCGCACGCGTCGTGCTCCTTTCGCACCTCGGCCGCCCGAAGGGGAAGCCCGAGGCCAAGTACTCGCTCCAGCCCGTCGCGACGCGGCTCGCCGAGCTCCTGCCCGGCCGCAAGGTCTCGTTCGTCGAGAGCACCGACACCGACGAGGCGGAGAAGGCGACCGTCGATCTGAAGCCGGGCGAAGTGCTGCTCCTCGAGAACACCCGCTTCCTCGGCGGCGAGGAGACCAACGACGTCCGCCTCGCGCGCTCGCTCGCGAAGCTCGGCGACCTGTACGTCAACGACGCGTTCGGCGCCGCGCACCGCGCGCACGCGTCGACCGAGGGCGTCGCACAGTTCCTCCAGCCCGCCGTCGCGGGGCTGCTGATGGAGAAGGAGATCACCTACCTGCACAACGCGCTCGAGAACCCGAAGCGTCCCTTCGTCGCGGTGCTCG
>Ga0310810_10008088_pt1 | contig 12069 bp, 11 predicted proteins | sample NCmetagenome_FD_207641 | JGI IMG/M metagenome (GOLD analysis project Ga0310810, IMG submission 207641) | Soil microbial communities from experimental microcosm in Duke University, North Carolina, United States - NC | ecosystem: Engineered > Artificial ecosystem > Soil microcosm > Unclassified ...
GGCGAAATGGATGCCAAGGCATTATCGCACGCTCAGACGCTCGCAAAGCAGCACGGCGCGACGATGTTTCTCTTTCATATCGTGGAAGGTGTCAGCGGCCAGTTGTACGGAACAAACGCGTTCGATAACGAAGCGCGCACCGATAACAGCAGGCTCATCGAAATCGCTCAACATGTGCGATCGTTGAATATCGATGTTGTGCCGCTGCTCGGCTACGGAAATGTGCCCGAACAGATTGTTAAACTCTGCAGCGAAACAGGCATTGACATTTTGGTGATGGGAGGCCACAGACACAGGGGCATCAAAGATATTTTGTTCGGAGCCTCGATATCAGAGGTGCGGCACAAACTCTCGATCCCGGTGTTGGTGGTGCAATAGCAGGAGGCAGATTGCGGAGGGAGGACGGCGTCTTAATCGTCGTCCGAGGTATCTCCGAGCGGTATTCTTATTGTGAAGGTCGTCCCTTTTCCGCTCTCGCTGGCAACGAAGATTTCCCCGCTGTGTTGATCAACAATGCGTTTTGTAATAGCCAGCCCCAGGCCGGTCCCTTTCTTTTTCCCCGCGGTGACAAACGCGTCGAAGATGGTATCTTTGATCTCGGGCGGTATGCCTTTTCCCGTGTCGGCAATGCTAAATGTTACATGGCCGTCGTCTCTCCCGGTGGCGATGTTGAGAATTCCTCCCGACGACATAGCGTCCTGCGCGTTGTTAATGATGTTAATGAAGGCGCGCTGGAGCCGCTCGGGGTCCACCAGCGCTGTCCCGCTGTATTTTTCCTCTATCTTTAATTTAATGTGCGCCTGATCGAGGCTCGGCTTGACGCTCTTAACCAACAAATGCGTAAACTCCGGTATCGGGAATTCAACTTTTTCGAGCCGGACGTCGCCGCGTGAAAAATCCAGAAGCTCCTGGGCCATCGTCACCATACGCTGAACGGCGTCGCGTATCATCCGGTACCATTCCTGGGTCTTTTCCGGCGTGAAGTTCATCCCTTTCTGCAGCGATTCAATCGCGAGATTGATGGTGCTCATCGGGGTCCGGAAATCATGCACGATCGAGCTCGCCATCTGGCCCACCATTGAAAGGCGTTCGGTATGGATGACTTTCTGCTGCGCATTATTGAGCTCTGAGCGCATCATGTCAAACGCGCGGGCGAGATCGCCGAGCTCGTCGCCGGAATGGATCTGCTTCAAATGCTCGTCCGTAAGATTCCCCCGTCCTATCGCAATCGTTGCGTCCACGAGGTGCCGCATATTTTGATGCACCACGATGTGGTAGACAACAAGACAGAGCACCAGTGCGGCCGTCATAAAAATTCCGAAGATCCAGAGCGATCGTGTCCAATTACTGTTCACGGCCGCAGAAATCCGTTCGAGCGAAATATCCATTTCCGCCGCGCCGAGGACATAGCCCGGCGGGACTTCATGACACGTCTGGCATTTTTCGACCGCCTTGAAGGGAATGATCGCGTTGAACATGTCTCCCTTGCGCTGCCACATCGGCTCTCCGGTGCTGAACACTTCCCGTTCATGCGCTTCGATGGGCGGAATCATCTGCTCGCGGTTTCGCAGGCGGGCGATGCGCTCATCATCCTGGTACATGTCGCGCAGATGAAGGCTATCGGTGCGGAAGTGGATGTGAAGGTTCCGGAGATCGCGGATCGAAGCAAGCTGGGAGAGGTACCCGTCGTCGACCTTTAACCGGGTCGTCATCATGTTGACGAGCGATTCGCGCAAGATGTCCGCGGCAGTTTGCGCGGAAGCCTGCGCCTGGGCGAGCATCTCCTGCTCCTGGTACCGGTTATTGAGATAGATACTCGTCCCGATTCCCAGAAGAAGAAGCGGAAAGATCGTCAGCAATAATTTTGTCGATATGCGAAGCTTCTTTAACATTATCTCGTTGATCCGATGGAGGCGCCTTCCTGAAGCGAGCGCTCATAATCTGTCTTGTACTTCTTGATTCCGTAAAAAATCGATTCTGCAATTTTCTGCTGTCCCTTCGTGCTCTTGAGGATCTTTTCGTCGTGAGTGTTGGACAGATACCCTGTTTCGACAAGCACGTTCGGCATCGATGCCCCGACAAGTACGTAAAACCCTGCCTGCTTCGTGCCGTTGTTGTCGAGGTCGAGTCGCTTTCCCATTTCCTGCCGCAGGATATCCGCAAACTGTTCGCTGTACTTCACATAGGCGCTTTGCGCCATCGTCATGAGAATAAAATTATCCTCTGTGAGCTCTTTGTACCGCTGCTCGTACCCTTCTTCCATTTTCACGACGGCGTTTTCCCGTTCAGCGATGCTGATCGCCTTCTCCGTCTTACCGGGACGGAGGAGATAGATCTCAAATCCGCTCGTCGACCGCGGCTTCCGCGGCATGGCGTTGCAGTGAATGCTCACGAAGAGCTTCCCGCCCGATTCATTGGCGATCTGTCCGCGGCGGTACAGCTCAATAAACTCATCGGTCTTTCGCGTGTAGACGACACGGACGCCGGGGAGCTGCTTTTCAAGGAGCTTTCCCAGCTTGAGCGCGATCGCCAGCGTCACGTCTTTTTCCTTCGTCTTCGTCACGCCGATCGTCCCGGGGTCTTTCCCGCCGTGGCCGGCGTCGATGACGACGACATCCAGCTTCCACCGTTTCCGCTCGCGTTCGAGGTTGTGCTGGTATTCGCGTTCTTTATATTTTGCCGACTGCTCTTCGGTTGAAGGCCGGATCGCGACGAAGATATCGTTGCTGCCCGGAGAGGCGATTGGCTCATGGCTGTCCATCTGGCCTTTGATGCGGATCGTCAGCTGAACGGAGGTGGGGGACTGGAACACCATAATTTTTTTCACGAATCCGGAAGGGCGTATTCGTTTGAATGCCGCTTCGTCGGCGCGCGCGTCGGCGATCGTGACGTACAACCAGGTGTCGTCGCCGTCGATCTTCAGAAATGTCTCGTAGTCCGGCAGGTTTTTCGCGCAGTGAATTTTTACCAGATAACCGTTGGTTTTCTGCTCAAAATCCACGCCGGTGACGTCGAAGCGCGAAACAGGAGTCACCGTTCCGACAATAACAGCCGTGCGCACCCGGTCGAAAGCGATCGCTTCCGGGGAGATATAATCCAGGATGGGGATAAACGATTCGAGCGGAACAAAATAGCTCCCTGCGGCGAAGCGGACCTCGGCCGGCATCTGCACGACGTTGCTATTGTGCTGAAGGTCGGTCAATACAATGAAGGGGTTGCCGGCGCTCGCCGTGATGGTGTAGGCTTCGGTTCTCAACTCCATTTTCGCGGCGTCCGAATCGGCATAGGTATCAATGACGAACACCCGCGCCAGATCGTCGAGCGATCCGTAGGTCATTCCGTTCCGCGTAAACTTGCCGATGTGGGAGTTGCGCGAAGGAGCCTGGAGAAACGTTACCGGGAGAGAGTTTTGCGCGAAGGCGAACGAGGTAAACAGCAGGAAATATAGCCCAAGTCTGAGCGAGCGCATGTTACCGGTAATTGACAAACTGGACCGCGAATTTCAGGTCTGCCCCTCGCACCAGCGCCATGACAGACTGCAGATCGTCTTTGCTCTTGCTGGTGACCCGAACCTGGTCGTCCATGATCTGCGCCTGGACTTTCAGCTTCGAGTCCTTGATCATTTTTGTAATATGCTTCGCGTTCTCTTTGTCGATTCCGTTCTGCAGCCTGATCGATTGACGCACCGTGCCTCCGGACGCCTGTTCTATGGCGCCGTAGGTGAGCGCCTTCAGCGGCACATTTCGCTTCACGAACTTTCCCTGGAGGATGTCGATGACGGATTTCATCCTGAATTCATCGTCGGAGATAATGACGATCTCGAATTCTTTCTGATTGAGATCGATCGAGGTCTTGGATCCCTTGAAGTCGTACCGCTGTGTGATCTCCTTGCGGGCCTGATTGAGCGCGTTGTCGACCTCCTGCATGTCGACCTTCGATACGATGTCAAATGAAAACGAATCTGCCATTTCAGAAATGTCCTGTAAAAAAAGCCTTTAAGAATATAAAGAATAACCGCACCCTCGGAAAACTCGTTTGCGTGTCGAACCGGTTATGCGTCTCCTGCATCGTTTTCGGGTTCTTCGATATGATCACCACTGAGAGCGGCCGTTTCATTTCTCACCGAACGAAAGGATCTTTGAGGAGGTTTCTTTTATAATAATATTTCTCTTCTTAAGCTCCGCGATGAAGGGATCGAGAGGAACGCACTGTTCGGGCGGAGCGACTCCGCGCGTTGTGATCGTCCCGTTCGCGGCCATCTGTGCGATGATCGATGTCGGAAAGGAGGTCGTGCGCATCATGGACGTCAGCCCGGCGACCTGGTCGAAGTAATCGACCATTTCGTAGTTCAGGGTCTTTCCTTCCCCGTTCATTATGCCTTTTATCGTGACGCGCGTGAGCACCACGTCGGGCCCGTTCATCGGAAGCTTTTTTTTCAATAAATGCTCGAAGTACTCGCGGGCCGTGAACACATGCGATCCGACGGTCACCGGTTCCGAGCTCCCGAATCCGAGATCCAGCAGTGTCTTGAATTTTTCGCAATGGCCTTTGTAGCGGATCGTCTTGTAATCGAGTTCTTTGACTTTCCCCTTGAACATCCGGGTCAGGGTCGACGTTCCGCCCGAGGTGTTGAACGCTTCGACTTTCCCGAACGGTTTCGGGAACTCCAGCTCTTCAAGATCCACCATTGATTCAACCGTGAGCGGCTCGCCGGCCCGGATCACTTCGGCGGGTTCGATGTATTCGTTGATCAGTCCTTCGGGAGAAAAGACGAGCTGGTAATTCAGCGGGGGCTGGGGATGCTGCGGAAGGCCCCCTACCCGTATGTGAATTTCCCGCACGTCGCTGAACTTCTTTGCGCCGCCGGCGGCAATAACGCACGCCATCCCCGGAGCAAGGCCGCAGTTGGGGAGAATAAGAATATTTGCGGCGCGCGCCTGCGCGTCGAAAGCCATCTGTTTATAGACGACATCCATGTTGCCGCCAAGATCGGTGAAATGGACTTTCGCTTCGATCGCGGCTTTTGTCAGAAGGACATTGTGTGTGTAGCTTGTCGCTCCAAGAGCGACGTCGACGCCCCCCATAAGGTCGACAACCTCGTCAAAATAATTGATATCGAGCTTCCGCGGCTCGACGTGCTTCGCAGTTCTCACCGCAACTGACCGTGCGGCATCTTCATTGATGTCCGCGAGGATGATCTTTTCAACGCCGGGAGAATGGGCCAGGTCGTACGCCATGGCGCTGCCCATCATTCCGGCTCCGAGTACAAGTGCTTTCATAGTATTCTATTTAAGAATTTCGCCCGTCTCCATGCTCCAGAAGAGGAGGTCGAGCTCATCCATCGGGATGCCAATTTGCTGTGCAAACTTAAAAAATTTTTTCTCGATTGCCAAATACCGCTTCTTTGTAAGGGTTGGCGGAAGGCGATGAAGGACCTTTAAGCGCACAAGATTTCTCAGGATATGCCGGTCAAGTATGGCGAGGTCTTCGTGACCGATGTTCCGGAGGAAATGCGAGGACTCCTTCCAGCCCAGCCCTTTCACATTCACGACGAGCCATTCCCGCAATTCCACGCTGGTTGTCCCGTTGGAGAGCTGCCCCGCAATGGCGGAATAGCCTTCCTTGACGGCAAGCAGGTGTTTTGCCTTCGTCTTATGAAACCGGATGTAAAACTCTTTCTGGTGGAGGAGGGGTTCGGGGTTGATTTCGGAACCGAACAGGTCGTGCCTCCGCAGCAGTTCGACGGCCAGGCCGGCGTTCACCGCGCTCGACTGCGGGGTCAGGAGACAATAGACGAGCTCGTAAAAATATTCGGAAGAAGGGACCTGTTTGAATTCCTCAAGCCGCGTTTGAATTGCGACTCTCCGCTCGTTGAACAAGCGAACGATGTTCGCTTGCGCAAGGGTGACCTTGTCATGCCGCGAGGGAGACATATGTTGTATTTGTAATTTTCCGGGTGACGATCAATCCGTCTTTTTCGAGATGACGGACCAGCTCGCCGATCCATGGCTGATCTGCTGCCGTAAGCCGAATTGCTCCGGCCAACGAGGAGAGACGGACTTGTTTGCGCGGAGAATTTCGCAGGGCTTGAACAATCTTTCCGCGCCAGATGCGGCGGGGAAGTCCGTGATATGAAGGTTCCGGATTCGTCTTCGCTACGGCCGGCATTCTCTTGATAACCGATCGCGACGAACACAATCGCGCAATGGGACACAATGGGCACGCCGGTTTGCGAGCCGTGCAGATCACGGCTCCCAGGTCCATGAGCGCCTGGTTCCATGTAAACGCGGATGCCGGCAATACTTTCTCAGCAAGTTTCCATGCATCCCGGTCGGACAACATTTTTCCTGTTGTGAAAATTCGGGAGAAGACGCGGCGGATATTCACATCGACAACAGGCACGCGTTTTCGGAATGCGAACGATGTCAAGGCGTGCGCGGTATATGGGCCGATGCCGGGAAGAGACTGGAGCGTCGCGATATCCGATGGAAGCCGGGAGTGATGTTCCTTCACAATGATTCGTGCGAGCTCATTGAGCCGGACGGCCCGGTTGTTGTAGCCCATCCCTTCCCAGGCCCGGATGACGTCGCTCTTTTGTGAGCGGGCGAGTGCCGTAAAGTCCGGAAAGCGTTTCAAAAATATGGGGAGTTTTTCCTGGACGCGGCGGACCTGCGTCTGCTGCAGCATAATCTCCGACACAAGAATCTCATAGGGGTCCCGCGTCGTTCGCCATTGAAGGTCCCGGCGATGATTGCGATACCACGATTCAACTGAACGGTGCAGGCGCCGCAGCTTAACCCGGTCGGTGAAGATCATCGTCCGCAAGCAGTTTGTTCATAACATCCTTATTTCCTTCCAGAATATCGTACGAAGGAAACTCCCGGACCGGGATCCAGATATACTCTTCAAACACATGATTCGTCATGACGCCGGTAAAGTTCGGAACGACATAATAGAAGACGTCGTATTCCCTGCCGTCGGAGTAGAGCGCGTGCTGCTGATGATAGAGGAGCCCGACATTCGCCTGAATTCCCAATTCTTCCACAAGCTCGCGGCGAAGGCATTGCTCGGCGGATTCCCCTTCTTCGATTTTGCCTCCGGGGAATTCCCATTTCAGAGGGTACTTCGCCGCCGTGCGTTTCCGCTGGCAGAGGAGGATCTTGCCGTTATTCAATAAAATTCCGACCGCGACTCTTTGCATTGAAAAAGATAGTCAAAGGCGGGACAAGATACAACGGCGATGAGCGGGACCGCCGTTTTCCTCTTGGCTTTCTCCGCTCTAATTAGTACATTGAACCGCACTCAACAGTCCAACACTCCATGGCACACGTTTCGAACCCGGCGGCAGAAGCAGTCTTAGATAAAGAGTTCAAATGTCTCAACGCGGGCTTTGTCCGCCTTGTCGATTTTATGGGTGGAGACGAATCGATCGTCCAGGCTGCGCGCGTCTCCTACGGGAAGGGAACAAAGACCGTCAATGAGGACCGCGGCCTCATCCGCTACCTCATGCGGCACCTTCACACGACGCCGTTCGAAATGGTCGAGCTCAAGTTCCACATCAAGCTGCCGATCTTTGTCGCCCGCCAATGGATCCGCCACCGCACGGCGAACGTGAACGAATACTCGGGCCGCTATTCGGTCATGAAAGATGAGTTTTACGTTCCCGAGCACCACGCGATACATTTCCAAAGCCTTCAGAACAAGCAGGGGCGCCGCGACGAGGATGTGCCGGCCGACTTGCGCATGAACGTGCTGCATATCTTAACCTCTTCGCAGGAAAAATTATACGGCGAGTACGAGCAGATGCTCGAATCCGACATCGCCCGCGAGCTTGCCCGCATCAATCTTCCGCTCTCGCTGTACACCGAATGGTACTGGAAGATCGATCTGCACAATCTCTTCCATTTTCTGCGGTTGCGCATCGATCCCCACGCGCAGTATGAGATCCGGGTATACGGAGAAGCAATGGCGGAGATCGCAAAATGCGTGGCGCCGTTCGCCTGGGAAGCATTTGAGGATTATATTCTCAAGAGCCAGAAGTTCTCACGTCTCGAGATGGCGGTGATCGGCGAGCGTCTTACAAAGGACGGGGTCACGCAGGAATATCTGGAATCGAAGGGATTTGGAAAACGAGAAGCCGAAGAGTTTCTGGAGAAACTTGAAGGCCTGGCTGCTCATCCGGAGAAAAAGGCTTAATTCTGGAGCTTACCGGGGCCATCCCTCTCCTCCGCCAACTTTCTACCCATCATATCGTAAAGACAGGAAAACCAATTACGATATGTTTCTTTTTGCCCTCGAAATAATTGCAGTCTCGATCGCGGTCTCCCTGGTATCGGAGTGGCTTGGGATCATTCCCAAGTATGAGAAGCGGCGTAACGCCTTTTTACTGCAGCTGATCAATATCGGAATTCTTACAATCGTTCTTACCTTCCTTATTGCTTTCGAAATTTATCTCTCATGGCTGCTCGCGTTCGGATTAATTCTCGGCATCTTCTTGCTGTCGGTGTGGATGGCAAATAAGATTCTCGGAGCGCCGCAGGCCGGGAAACCGGCTGCCTAAAGGACTCTGCTAAAGTCAAAAGCCGGCTAGTCCTCGATTCTCCGGGAGCGAATGATGATTCCCCGCCGCTTCTTCTCCACAAGCCGCCGCTCCTTCGCCGCGGCCGGCGTTTTCGTCGCAACCCGCTTTTTCTTCGTTTTGAGCGCAGCTTGCAGGACTTCGACCAAACGCTCAACCGCAAGCTCGCGGTTTTGCCACTGGCTTCGCGAGTCCTGGGCGACAATTCTCAGCATCCCCCGGCTGTCGAGGCGGGACCTCAGCTCCGACATGAGTTTGTTGCGATGATGATCAGAAAGGCTCGCTGAATGCTCAACATCGAAAAACAGCTCGACCTTCGTTTCCACCTTATTGACGTTTTGCCCTCCCTTACCGCCGCTCCGTGCGAAATGGAATTCTAATTCTCCCAGTGGGATAGACAAATGGCTCGTTACTTTGATCGGATCGTCCATAGGCTCAATATATTCACAACAATACTAATGTACAATGCGCGTATTTCTTGCAAGTTCTTTTTGCAAATCCCTGGGGCGATGCGTAACTTATGGATAACCCTTACTTTTTCCCTCAAACGGAGCGAGTAGGGGTAGAGTGTTTTCGCCAAGAAGGCAACGCCATTCGAATTCCGAAAAATACATTTGAAGGAAATCAAGGAAAAAATATACCGTTCGGCCGAGTTCAAAGCCCTTGCGAAGAAGGCTGGATCACTCCACCCGGGGAAGCCGCTCGTCGTTGACGGCGCCGCCGGATCACTTCTCGCGTTCGTTGCGGTCAACCTCTTCGAAGAGGGAGGAGATACTTCTCCGGCCGTCAAAAATGTTTTGCTCATCGGTTCGGATCAGGAGCGCGCGGAAAAACTTCGAGACGATTGTGCGATTCTCGCAGGAGAAGATCGTGTCCGGTTCTTCGGATCCAGCCCGGCGCACTCGGCGCAGACGCTCGATATGACCTCTTCGATTTCGCAAATAGAAACGCTGAAATCGATTTCGTCTGATCTACGTTTGATCGTCGTTGCGTCGGCGCAATCGATCGCAGAAAAACTGCCGCCGCCGCGCGCCTTCACTAAAAGAATCGTGGAAGTTGATTCAGGCAAGCAGTACAAGTTCCGGGAGCTCATCGAAAATCTTGAATCGCTGGGATTCGAACGAAAACAGTTTGTCGAAAGCTACGGCGACATTGCGGTCCGCGGCGGCATTATCGATGTGTTCTCGTATGCGGGAGACAATCCTCTCCGGCTGGAATTCTGGGGCGACACTGTCGAATCCATCCGGGAATTCGACGCGCTCTCTCAGCGATCGATCCGCCAAATGAAATCTGCGAGCATTGTCCCCGCTCTCCAATCAAGCGCGCCCGGGGAAGAGGGCACAGGGCAGGCGGCTCCCGGAGAGAAGGAAGCCACGGACACATCCGCGCGCACCTCTTCGCTTCTCGATTATATCGGGGAAAATAGCCTCGTGGTGCTGGATGATCCTGCAAGCATTGATCGGGAAATCACTGAACGGCTGGCGGAAGAAGCCGCCGGATTATTCTCAGCGGAGGAAATAAACGTCCAGCTCGCTCGCTTCCGGGTCATTGAAAGCTCTCCGATCCGTAATCAATCTTCGGATCTTACGTTCTCCGCGGCGCCCCAGCCCGCGTTCAACGGAAGCATCGGCAGATTAGTAGAAGCACTCAGGAAATTCACGGCCGAAGGATATTCTGTCCTGCTGACGAGCGATATGAAAGCCGAATCTGACCGGCTGAAAGAGCTCATTGAAGAAACCCCGTCCGGAAACCCCGAAGTTGAACCGGGCGGCCGATTTCACGCCGGCGGTGACGGTTCGGTAGAAGAACATAACGAGCCGGAGGAGGTTGACGAAGCACGGTTGCAGAAGATTGCTCCGAAATTTCTTTCCGAAACCATCCATTCCGGTTTCATTTACCATCCTGAACGTCTCGTCGTATTTACCGAGCATGAGATTTTCGGACGGCTGAGGCGAAGAGGCCTTGCGAAGCGGAAGCGGTTCAAAGGATTTTCTCAGAAAGAGGTTCAGCAGCTTCGGCGCGGAGACTTTGTCGTCCACGTGGACCACGGGATCGGCGTGTTCGACGGCCTCAAGAAGCTGACGGTCGGCGGCATCGAACAGGAAGTCATGAAAATGCATTTTCTGGAGGATGACGTCCTCTACGTGAACCTGAACTTCATCAACCGCGTTCAGAAATATTCTTCGGCGGAAGGACATGCTCCGGTTCTTAACAAGCTCGGAACGCCGGAGTGGGAAAAAGCAAAAGCACGCGCGAAAAAACGGGTCAAAGATATCGCGCGCGATCTCATGAAGCTCTATGCCCGCCGCAAGCACGAACACGGCACCGCCTTCAGCCCGGATTCCCACTGGCAGAAGGAACTTGAGGCGTCCTTTATGTACGAAGACACTCCCGATCAGGCAAGCGCGACGCTTGCAGTTAAGCAGGATATGGAAAGCTCGTCGCCGATGGACCGGCTGATCTGCGGCGACGTCGGCTTTGGCAAGACGGAGGTCGCGGTCCGTGCGGCATTCAAAGCCGTCATGGATGGGAAGCAGGTGGGACTGCTCGTGCCGACGACGATCCTCGCGCTCCAGCATTACAATACGTTTCATGACCGGCTCTCGCGCTATGCTACGCGCATAGAGCACCTTACACGGTTCAAGTCGAAGAAGGAGCAGAAGAATGTCGTGGAGGCGCTGCGCGGCGGATCGGTCGACATTGTCATCGGTACGCACAGGCTGCTTTCAAAAGACATCGCGTTCAAAGACCTGGGTCTTCTCATCATCGACGAAGAGCACAGGTTCGGAGTTGCCGCGAAAGAAAAACTTCGCCAGCTGAAAGCGACCGTTGATACGCTGTCGCTTACCGCCACGCCGATTCCGAGAACGCTCCATTTTTCTCTTATGGGTGCGCGGGATCTCTCGCTTATTTCCACGCCGCCGAGAAACAGACTCCCCATCATCACCGAAATTATTCCTGCCTCCGAAGGGCGCCAGGCGCACTGGAATATATTCCGGGAAGCGATCATGAAAGAGCTTCACCGGGGAGGACAGGTCTACGTGGTCCACGACCGGGTGCAGAATATCGACACGATCACAAGCCAGATCAAAACGCATGTACCGCATGCCCGGGTTCACGCCGCGCACGGCCAGATGAAAGGGCACGAACTCGAGCAGACCATGATGGACTTTCTGGAGAAAAAGTTCGACGTGCTGGTTGCCACGAAGATTATCGAATCCGGGCTCGATATTCCGAGCGTGAATTCGATCATTATCAACCGGGCTGACCGGTTTGGGCTCGCGGAGCTCTACCAGCTCCGTGGGAGGGTAGGGCGTTCGAATATCCAGGCCTACGCGTATCTTCTCGTCCCGCCGCTCGGCATTCTGCCGAAACAGACGCTCCGCCGCCTGCAGGCGATCGAAGAGTTTTCGGAACTCGGCTCCGGCTTCAATCTCGCGATGCGCGACCTGGAAATTCGCGGCGCCGGAAATATCTTCGGCGCGGAGCAA
>Ga0310810_10008089_pt1 | contig 12067 bp, 9 predicted proteins | sample NCmetagenome_FD_207641 | JGI IMG/M metagenome (GOLD analysis project Ga0310810, IMG submission 207641) | Soil microbial communities from experimental microcosm in Duke University, North Carolina, United States - NC | ecosystem: Engineered > Artificial ecosystem > Soil microcosm > Unclassified ...
GCCGACTTGCACCGCGAAGGGTGCAGCGAGCACCGTGGTAGAGAGCACTGCGAGCAAAAGGCCGAGGAGGCGCACGCAGGCAGCATTCTAAGCCGCCCGCGCCGGATCACTTATCATGCCGCCGTGAACATCCTCGGAAGACTGCCTAAAGGGAAGAAGGTCGGCATCGCGTTTTCCGGCGGGCTCGACACGAGCGCGGCCGTGCACTGGATGCGTGCGAAGGGCGCTATTCCATATGCCTATACGGCGAACCTCGGCCAGCCTGACGAGAAGGACTACGACGAGATTCCGCGCAAGGCGCTCGCCTATGGCGCGAAGAAAGCCAAGCTCGTCGAATGCCGGCCGCAGCTCGTCGCCGAAGGCATCGCCGCGATCCAGTGCGGCGCCTTCCATATCAGCACCGCAGGCAACACCTACTTCAACACCACGCCCCTCGGCCGCGCCGTGACCGGCACGATGCTGGTCGTCGCTATGCGCGAGGACGGCGTCGACATCTGGAGCGACGGCAGCACCTACAAGGGCAACGACATCGAGCGCTTCTACCGGTACGGCCTGCTGGCGAACCCGGGCCTTCGCATCTACAAGCCGTGGCTCGACCAGCGCTTCATCGACGAGCTCGGCGGGCGCAAGGAGATGTCCGACTACCTGGCCGGCGCGGGGCTCGAGTACCACATGAGCGCCGACAAGGCGTACTCGACCGACTCCAACATCCTCGGCGCGACCCACGAGGCGAAGCACCTCGAGCAGCTCGACAAAGGCATCTCGATCGTCAAGCCCATCATGGGCGTCGCCTTCTGGCGCGAGGCTGTGAAGGTTAAGCCCGAGCGCGTCACGGTACGGTTAGAGGAGGGCGCGCCGATCGCGCTCAACGGCCAGCGCTTCACCGACGCCGTGAAGCTGATGGAGGAGGCCAATGCCATCGGCGGCCGGCACGGCCTCGGCATGTCCGACCAGATCGAGAACCGCATCATCGAGGCGAAGAGCCGCGGCATCTACGAGGCGCCAGGCATGGCGCTGCTCCATATCGCCTACGAGCGCCTGGTCACCGGCATCCACAACGAGGACACCATCGAGCAGTACCGGATGAACGGGCGGCGCCTTGGGCGGCTCCTCTACCAGGGGCGCTGGTTCGATCCGCAGACGATGATGCTGCGTGAGGCGGCGCAGCGTTGGGTGGCACGCGCGGTGAGCGGCGAGGTGACGCTCGAGCTGCGCCGCGGCAACGATTACTCCATCGTGAAGACGAAGAGCGCCAATCTCACCTATCGGCCCGAACGGCTGACGATGGAGAAGGCGAAGGACGTCTTCTTCACGCCGGCGGATCGCATCGGGCAGCTGACGCTGCGCAACCTCGACATCGCCGACACGCGCGACAAGCTGGAGCTCTACAGCAAGGCGCGCCTGTTGGGCGGCAGTGTGCTCATGCTGGACGGTAAGAAACCGAAGAAAAAGTAGGGCCCAAACGGGTGTCGTTCCCGCGAAGGCGGGAATCCATTTCGATCAAATCATTCCGACCGCCATGGGGTCATCCGCGGGATCCAGCGCGGGACGGCGGCGCGGAACGCCTCGTACTCCCTCCCAAACGTCTGCTCGAGCGTGGGTTCTTCGAACGCCACGACGAAGACGTGGAAGGAGAGCCAGAGCAGCGCGCCGTAGACGATGAGGCGCCCATCGCCCATCAGCAGCGCTTGACCCAGGATGATGGCAACGACCGCGACATATATTGGATTACGCACATAACGGTACAGACCGGTCACCACGAGATTCCGGGGCGGCGCGATGGGCGCGGGGGTGCCGAGACCCTGCAGCGCGAAACGCGCAAATGCGTCAACGAGCCCAGGCACGCCTGCGAGAATCATGATCGCGCCGAGGCCGCGCGTCAGCTCCAGACCAAGGAACGGCGGCTGGAGTTGCCAACCCGTGATCGACCACGGAACGAGCCCCGCCAGCGTACATGGGGCGACGACGAAGAAAACCGCTGAGCCCAGGACGGCAATGGTTCGTTGCATGGCGGTTCCAGACCTCAACTTCGAGTCATCGCATAACGCTGCCGAATGGTTTCCACCAGCCCGATCGTCCAGCAAACCGGGCAGCCGCGCATAGCCACCACTGGGTCCCCGCCCCGCGCGGGCGGCTCAGCGGACCTTACCGAGGACCAGGAGCTCGAGCAGCGCCTTCTGGGTGTGCAGGCGGTTCTCCGCCTCGTCCCACACCACGCTCGCCGGCCCGTCGATAACCTCGGCAGCCACTTCCTCGCCGCGGTGCGCCGGCAGGCAGTGCATGAAGAGCGCACCCTTTTTCGCCGCCTTCATCATCTCGGCGTCGACCTGCCAGTCCTGGAAGTCGCGCTTTCGTTCCTCGTTCTCGGCCTCAAAGCCCATCGAGGTCCAGACGTCCGTCGTGACGAGGTCGGCGCCCTTCGCGGCCGCCATCGGGTCGCTGAAGGTGGCGCAGTTCTTGTTGAGGCGCTCAGGCTCGACTTCATAGCCGGGCGGCGTCGAGATGTGCAGGCGGAAGCCGAAGATCTCGGCTGCCTCGATCCAGGTATTGCACACGTTGTTCGAATCGCCGATCCAGGCGACGGTGCGGCCTTTGATCGCCCCGCGGTGCTCGATATACGTGTATACGTCGGCGAGGATCTGGCAGGGGTGGTATTCGTCGGTGAGGCCGTTGATCACCGGTACGCGCGAGTTCGCGGCAAAGCGATCGATGATGTCCTGCTGGAAGGTGCGCACCATGATGACGTCGCACATGCGTGAGATCACCTGGGCTGCGTCCTCCACGGGCTCGCCGCGGCCGAGCTGCGAGTCGCGCGTGTAGAGGTAGATTGCCGCGCCGCCGAGCTGGTGCATGCCCGACTCGAAGGACATGCGCGTGCGGGTGGAAGGCTTCTCGAAGATCATGGCGAGCGTGCGGTCTTCGAGCGGCCAATAGCGCTGGTAGCGCTTGAACTTGTCCTTGATCGCCTTGGTGCGCGCAAAGAGGTACTCGTGCTCGGCGCGTGAGAAATCGCTGAACCGCAGGAAATGGCGCAGCGCCGGCTTCTTTGCCGGTGGCGTCTTCTTCGTTTTCTTCACTAAGCGGCGGCGACGCGCTTCTCGAGGAAACGCTGCACGAGCGGCGAGAGGCGCTCGACCACCATGCGCGCTTCGGCTTCGCTCATGATGAGCGGCGGCAGCATGCGGATCACGTTCTCCGCCGTCACGTTGAGAACCAGGCCGGCCTCGAGCGCCTGCTTGACGAGCTCGCCGCACGGCCGCGCCAGCTCCACGCCGATCATGGCGCCCATGCCGCGAATGTCGGTGACGCCGTCGATGCGCGGCAGTCCGCCGCGGATCACGTCGCCGATGCGCACCGCGTTGGCGAGGAGGCCTTCCTCTTTCATCGTGTCGATCGTCGTGCGCACCGCCGTCATGGCGAGCGGGTTGCCGCCGAAGGTCGAGCCGTGGTTGCCGGGCTTGAACACGCCCTTGGCGCGGCCGCCGACCACGCACGCGCCGACCGGCACGCCGGAGCCGAGGCCCTTGGCGAGCGGCACGACGTCGGGCAGGAAGCCCGCGTGCTGGTAGACGAACCACTTGCCGGTCCGCCCGAGGCCGCACTGCACCTCGTCGGACATGAAGAGCCACTGCTTCTTGTCGCAGATTTCCTTGAGCCCCCGCAGGTACTCGAGGCGCGAGACGTTGATGCCGCCTTCGCCCTGGATCGGCTCGATGAAGACCGCGACGACATTCTTGTTGTGCTCGGCGACCTGGCGCACGGCTTCGAGGTCGTTGAGCGGCACGCGCACGAAGCCCGACACGAGCGGCTCGAAGCCCGCCTGCACCTTGCGGCTGCCGGTGGCGGAAAGCGTGGCGAGCGAGCGGCCATGGAAGGCCTTCTCCATGACGATGATCGCTGGCTCAGCGACGCCCTTCTCGTGGCCGTACTTGCGCGCGACCTTGATCGCCGCCTCGTTGGCTTCCAGGCCGGAGTTGCAGAAGAACACCTCGTCGAGCCCGGTGATTTCTGCCACGCGATCGGCCGCCGCCTCCTGGTCCGGAATGCGCCAGAGGTTGGAGGTATGGATGACACCGGAGTTGATGCGCGCCGTGAGCGCCTTGGTGAACTTGGGGTGCGCGTAGCCGAGCGTGTTCACCGCGATGCCGGCGAGCGCGTCGAGATACTTGCGGCCTTCCTCGTCCCAGAGCCAGACGCCTTCGCCGCGGACGAAAGCCACTTGCTGCCGGGCATACGTGTTCATGATGTGCGACATCGCGTTCCCCCAAAAGCAAAACGGCGGCACAAGCCGCCGTTCGAAAAATCCTAACAGAAAACGGTTAGGGAAGGCGCTGCAGGCCCTTCTCTTCGGCCGGCTTCAGCACCCGGATGCACGGCAGGTAGCCCTCGTGCACGATGCCGTGCATCTCCATGCGGCGCGTCGAGCGCAAAAGATTGCCAAGGTACTCGGCGATCTTCGAGGTGATCACCTGCCCGGGAACGAGCACCGGGATGCCGGGCGGGTAGGGGACGATCTGGTCGGCGCAGACGCAGCCGGCGAGCTTGCGGTTCACGCGCTCGCGCTCGTCGAACACCGGTAACAACTCGCCGCCGCAGTAATACGCATCCCGCGGCAGGTAGCGCAGCTTCGTGAAGTTCGGGATCTCGGGTGTCTGCACCAGGCGCCGCGACGGCCGCCCCTGGCGCGCGATGCGCATGAGGGCGTCATACAGGCGCGAGACCTTCGACCGCGTGGTGCCGATGGTAAGGAGGAGCGTCAGCGTGTTGAACGTCGATTTCTCGACCTGGATGTTGTAGCGCTCGAAGAGCTCCTTCTGCAGGTCTTCGACGGTGTAGCCGCAGCCCGAGATGTCGATCGTCACCTTGGTCGGGTCGAGCTTGATGCCGTCGTGGCGCACTTCGGGCGGCAGCAGGTCCTCGAGCTCGAGCACGCGGAAGACCTTGGTCGAGTTGATGAGCTTGCGCACTTCGGTGGCGAGCTCGAGCGTGCGGTTGAGCAGCTTGTAGCCCTCCATGACCGCTTGCTTCCTCGCGATGTCCAGGCTCGCGATCAGCCCGTACTGCGGGCTGGTCGAGGTATGCATGTTGAAGTTCTCGCGGAAGAGATGCTCGCGGAACCCGGGATCATTCACGTGGATCATCGAGGCCTGCGAAAACGCCGAGAGCACCTTGTGCGTCGACTGCGTCGCGTAATCGGCGCCGGCCTCCAGCGCCGTCGGGCGGAAGAAGGGATGGAAGCGGGCGAAGCCGTACCAGGCCTCGTCGACGATGATTTTTATGCCCTTGGCGTGCGCCGCCTCGATGATCGGCGGCAAGTCGTAGCGCAGCCCGTCGTAGGTGCACGAGGTGATGATCAGTGCCTGCGAATCGGGATGGTCCTTGATCGCCTTGAGCAGCGTTTTCTTCGGCACCGGGCCATAGAGGCCGTATTTGCGGTTGAGCGCGGCGTCGACGTAGATCGGATGCGCGCCCGAGAGCACCACGCCGTGGTGCACGCTCTTGTGGCAGTTGCGATCCAGGATCAGCTTTTCGCCCGGGGCGATGAGCGTCTGGAAGATGACCTTGTTGGCGGTCGAGGTGCCGTTGGTGGCGAAGAAGGTGCGCTTGGCGCCGAAGGCTTTGGCGGCCTTCGCTTGCGCTTCGGCGATGACGGCCTTCGGCTCCATCAGCGAGTCGAGCATCGGCACCGACACCGAGAGATCGGCGTCAAAGACGTGCTCGCCCATGAATTCGTAGAAATCGTTGATCCAGGGACTGCCGCGCAGCGACTCGCCCGACGAATGGCCCGGGGTATGCCACTGGTCTTTCGCCATCCAGACGTAGTTCTTGAGCTGGTCGTAGAAGGGCGTGCGTGCGCGCTCCTGGATCTGCGCGTTGAGAATCCGGTAGATGCCGCGGTAGTCGCGCTCCTCGCGGTAGAAGTAGCCGTCGACCGCCTCGGCGAAGAGCGCATCGACGATGTCGTCTTCTTCCTCGCGCGCGATCACGATGTAGACGTCGAGCTCGGGCCGGAAGCGGGTGATGCGCTGCACGAGCTCGAGGGCCGACATCTGCGCGCCGGCCTTGCCGCCGTTCTTGATCGTGTAGAGCGTGTCGTCGACCAGCACCGCCTGCAGGTCGCCGTCGCGCTCGATCACTTCGAGCGCTTCCCTCGCGGTGCTGACTCCGGTGAAGCTGATGCCGAGCGGATTGTCGAGCGAGCGCGCCGCGGCGTTCAGGCCCTTGACGAACTCGCGCAGCTCGAGCGCCTCGTCGTTGATGACCAGGATCCGGCTGACGGGTTTAGCCACCGCGTGCCCCTATAATCCGGCGCAAATGGCGGAACCAGCGATCGCCGAGTTCGTCATCATGGGGCAGACGAAAGACGGCAAGCCCTTCCGGCCCAGCGACTGGGCCGAGCGCCTGTGCGGAGTGATGTCCGCCTTCGGCGGCGATCATCGCATGGCGTATTCGCCGTTCGTGCATCCGGTCACGGCGAACGGCGTGCGCTGCGTGGTGGTGGACATTCGCCTCGAGGAGATCGAGCCGATGGCCTACCGCTTCCTGTTGAGCTTCGCGAAAGACAACGAGCTGAAGGTGCGCGACGGACGGGTCGAGGAGCGCACCAAGCTCGCTGAAATGCAGCGTGTCGGAGATACAGCCTAGGTTACTTGAGTGCCTTGAAAGCGTGCGCCAGCCGGCTCTTGTGACGGGCGCCGGCGTTGCGGTGCATGACACCCTTGGCGACGATGCGGTCGATGACGCGCTGCGATTCGCGCAAGCTGGCGGCCGCCGCTTCCTTGTTGCCGGCGGCGATCGCCTTGACGACCTTCTTCATCGCGGTGCGCACCTCGGTGCGCAGCCCCATGTTGTGATCGCGCCGCTCAAGCGCCTGCTTGGCGCGCTTGCGCACGGATTTGATGTTGGCCATGAATTCTTTGCGTTCCCGAAAAGGGGCCGAATGTTAGCACGAACCCCTCGCTCTAACGCATGAACCTCCTCAGGGCCTTGCTCGCTGTCAGCAGTCTTACGCTGGTGTCGCGCATCCTCGGTTACGTGCGCGATTTCTTCATCGCGCGCGCCTTCGGCGCAGGCCTCGCGACCGACGCTTTCTTCGTCGCCTTCCGCATCCCGAACCTCCTGAGGCGCCTGTTTGCCGAGGGCGCGTTCTCGCAGGCCTTCGTGCCGGTGCTCGCGGAGTACAAGAACCGCCAGTCGCACGAGGAGACGAAAACGCTGGTCGACGGCGTGGCGACCGCGCTTTTCCTCGCGCTCGTGCTCGCGGCGCTGATCGGCGTCATCCTGTCGCCGCTCATCGTCTACCTCTCGGCGCCGGGCTTCACCGCCGATCCGGCGAAGTTCGATCTGACGGTGCGCATGCTGCGCATCACGTTTCCCTACATCGCCTTCATCTCGCTCGTCGCGTTCTCGGCGGGCGTGCTCAACACGTGGAACCACTTTTCGGTACCCGCGATCACGCCGGCGCTGCTCAACGTGGCGTTCATCGCCGCCGCGCTCGGTTTCGCCGACTACTTCGATCCGCCAGTGGTTGCACTCGCCTGGGCGGTGTTCGCCGGCGGAATTCTTCAGCTCGCGCTGCAGGTGCCGTATCTCGCGCGCATGGGGCTGCTTCCGAGATGGCGGCTCAACCTCGCGCATCCCGGCGTGCGGCGCATCCTCAAGCTCATGGCGCCGGCGGCGTTCGGCGTGTCGATCAGCCAGGTGTCGCTCCTCATCAACACCATCTTCGCCTCGTTCCTCGTCTCGGGCAGCGTGTCGTGGCTCTATTACGCGGATCGCTTGATGGAGTTCCCCGCGGGCATGCTGGGTGTCGCGCTCGGCACGATCCTGCTGCCGAGCCTCTCGAAATATCACGCGGCGCAAGATCATGCGGAGTACGCGAAGCTCCTCGACTGGGGCTTGCGCCTGACGGTTCTCCTCGCGGTGCCGGCTGCCGCCGCGCTCGCGGTGCTCGCCATTCCGTTGATTACTGCACTTTTCCACTACGGTCGCTTCACGCTGCAGGACGCGTGGATGACCCGGCAGGCGGTGGTTGCCTATAGCATCGGCCTCATAGGAATGATCCTCGTGAAGATCCTCGCGCCGGGGTTCTACGCGCGCCAGAACATCAGGACGCCGGTGAAGATCGGCATCGTCACGCTCGTCCTCACGCAGCTCATGAACCTTGCGTTCATCGTGCCGTTGAAGCATGCCGGGCTCGCGCTCGCCATCGGCCTTGGCGCTTGCCTCAACGCCGCGCTCCTCTATCGTGGCCTGCGCTCGAGCGGCGTCTATACGCCGCAGCCCGGCTGGGTCGTGTTCCTGCTGAAGGTCGCCGCTGCGGTCGGTTTCATGGCGGTGGTTCTCTTCAGCACCATGGGCGAAACAAGCTGGTGGCTGTACGCCGGCTGGCAGAAGAAGCTGCCGGCGCTGCTTGGGCTCGTCTTCCTCGGCATGGCGACCTACGGCGCGACGCTCGCGCTCTTCGGTTTCCGCCTGCGCGATTTCTCGCGGCGCGGAGCGACTTGATGCCGGTCTCGCTCGACGCGTTCGAGAAGGTGCTGGCGTGCGACGACATCAACATCGATCTCGCGCACGCCTGCCTCCTCATCGCGCAGGACGCGTATCCGGAGCTCCACGTCGAGCGCTATCTCGGCGACATCGAGCGCATGGCGATGCGGCTGCGCGGCCTCATGCCCGCGACTTCGGCGCCCGAAGAGCGGGTCGCGGTGCTGAACCAGTTCCTGTTCGAGGATCTCGGCTTCCGCGGCAACACCGAGGAGTATTACGACCCGCGCAACAGTTATCTCAACGATGTCCTCGACCGCAAGGTTGGCATCCCGATTTCGCTCTCGGTCGTGTACATGGCAGTCGGGCGGCGCGTCGGCTTGCCGCTCGAAGGCGTCTCGTTTCCGGGCCACTTCCTCGTGCGGCTGCGCATGCGCGCGGGCGTGCTGGTGCTCGATCCGTTCACCGGGGGCGCGCCGCAATCCGAGGCCGATCTGCGCGAGCGCCTGCAGCGTGTGATCCCCGCGGGTGCGACCGACAACGTGCCGATCTCGGAGCTGCCGCTCGACCAATTCATCGAGGCGGCGAGCAACCGGCAGATCCTCGCGCGCGTGCTGCGCAACCTCAAGGCGATCTATCGCGAGACCGACAAGCCCGAGCGGATGCTGGAGGTGCTGAACCGGATGCTGTTGGTAGCGCCCGAATCGACCGCCGACCTGCGCGAGCGCGGCATCGTCTACCAGAGGCTCGAGTGCTTCCGGGCGGCACTTAAGGATTTGTCAGACTATGTGGAGCGCGAGCCCGACGCGCCCGACATGGACGAGGTGCGCACGAGGCTCGTGGAGGTTTCGGCTCGCTGCGCCCGGCTCAATTGACTAGAATTCAACCGCTGATTTCCCAAAGGAGGAGAGGATGCAACGCAGATCGTTTCTGAAGAAGGCGGCCGCAGGGGTCGCGGCCACCACCGTTGCTGCGCCGGCTATCGCGCAGTCGCAACCGACGATTACGTGGCGCATGGCGACCAGCTGGAGCAAGAGCCTGGACACGCTCTACGGCGGCGCCGAATGGGTCGCCAAGCGCGTCGGTGAAATCACCGAGGGCAAGTTCCAGATCCGCGCCTTTGCCGCCGGCGAGATCGTGCCGGGGCTGCAGGTGCTCGATGCGACGCAGGCCGGCACGGTCGAGCTCGGACACACCGCGCCTTACTACTACTTCGGCAAGGACCCGGCCTTCGCCTTCGGCACGGCGATCTGCTTCGGCGGCAACATGCGCCAGCAGACCGCGTGGTGGATGTTCGGCGGCGGCGCCGACGCCATGGCGCCGCTCTTCAAGGACTACGGCTGCATCGGCATCCTGTCGGGCAACACCGGCTGCCAGATGGGCGGCTGGTACCGCAAGGAGATCAAGTCGGTCGCCGACCTGAAGGGCCTGAAGATGCGCATCGGCGGCATGGCTGGCCTCATCGTCGCCAAGCTCGGCGTAGTGCCGCAGCAGCTTGCAGCGCCCGATATCTACCCGGCGCTGGAAAAAGGCACCGTCGACGCTGCCGAATGGGTCGGCCCCTACGACGACGAGAAGCTCGGCTTCAACAAGGTAGCGAAGTACTACTACACCCCGGGCTATTGGGAAGGCGGCCCGATGCTGATGACATTCGTCAACGAGAAGAAGTGGAACGAGCTGCCCAAGCACTATCAGGCCGCCTTGCAGGCTGCGTGCGGCGAGGCGAATTCCTGGATGATGGCGAAATACGATGCGCAGAATCCCGATGCGCTGCGCCGCTTGATCGCAAGCGGTACGCAGCTGCGGCGGTTCCCGCCGTCGGTACTCGAGGCGGCGGAGAAGTCCGCCTACGCGCTATACGAGGAGCTGAAAGGCAAGAGCCAGCACTGGGCGCGCATCTACCCGCAGTGGAAGAAATTCCGCGACGACCAGTTCCAGTGGTTCCGCGTCGCCGAATACTCCTACGACAGCTACGTGTTCAACTCGAAGGTGAAGTCCTAGGACTGCAGAAAGCGTCCGTCAAAAAACCCCGCCGCGGCGGGGTTTTTTATTTGCGGAACTGCTTTTGCAGATCGTCGTCGGCCGGCGGGGTCTTCTCGCCCCCTGGCGGCGTCGGGTCGTCCGGGATGGTGATCTCGATCTTGTTCAGGTCGACGTCGACCGGCTTGTCGAGCAGCGCGGTGACAAGTCCCGGCCAGGCGATGACGATGCCCACCATGATGAGCTGCAGGATCACCCAGGGGATCGCGCCCCAGTAGATCTGCGAGCTCTTGATGTCGCGCGAGGCGATACCGCGCAGGTAGAAGAGCGCGAAGCCGAAAGGCGGGTGCATGAACGAGGTCTGCATGTTCACGCACAAGAGCACCCCGAACCAGATGAGATCGATGCCGAGCTTGGTGACCACCGGCGCGAGCAGCGGAATGATGATGAACGCGATCTCGAAGAAGTCGAGGAAGAAGGCGAGGAAGAAGACGAAGAGGTTGACGAAGATGAGGAAGCCGACCTTGCCGCCCGGCAGGTGCAGCAGCATGCTCTCGATCCACAGGTCGCCGTCGACGCCGCGGAACACCAGCGTAAAGATGGTCGAGCCGATGAGGATGAAAATAACCATCGCCGTGAGCCGCATGGTCGACTGCGACGCCTGGCGGATCAGGTCGCGCAGCGGCGCGATGCGCACCGCTTCCCACATCACCACGGCGAGCGCGATGTAGCACACGACGAAGATCGGTGCGCGGATCTGCGCCAGCGTGCTCGTCGCCACCGACAGCAGGCCCTGCGGCATCCATTCGTCCTGCCACACCACGGTCGCAGGGACGGTCACGATGGCGAGCGCCACGGCGCCGATCCACGCCGCGATTCGCGCCTGCCGCGAGAACTCGGGGCGGTGCAGCACCGCGAGCACGATGGCGCCCACCATGCCCATGGCACCACCCTCGGTCGGCGTGGCGAGGCCGAGGAAGATGGTGCCGAGCACGAGGAAGATCAGCACCAGCGACGGAATGATTCCCCACAGGCAGCGCTTGACGAGCGGCCAGCCGGTGATGGTGCGCGACTCCGGCGGAATGCCCGGCACCCACTGCGGCTTCCAGATGCTCACGCCGAGCGTGTAGAGGCAGAAGAGCAGCACCTGTATCAGGCTCGGTCCCCAGGCGCCGAGGTACATGTCGCCGACCGAGCGGCCGAGCTGGTCGGCGAGCACGATCAGCACGAGCGAGGGCGGGATGAGCTGCGTGATCGTGCCCGACGCCGCGATCACGCCGGTGGCGAACCTCATGTCGTAGCCGTAGCGCATCATCACCGGCAGCGAGATGAGGCCCATGGCGATGACCGAGGCGGCGACCGTGCCGGTGATCGCGCCGAGGATCGCGCCGACCACGATCACGGCATAGCCGAGGCCGCCGCGCACCGGGCCGAAGAGTTGCCCGAGGCCGTCGAGCAGGTCCTCCGCGAGCCCGCAGCGCTCGAGGATCGCCCCCATCAGCGTGAAGAACGGGATCGCGAGCAGCGTATCGTTCGACAGAATCCCGTAGACCCGCTCGGGGAGCGCCTGCATCAGGCTGAAGTCGAAGAAACCTTCCTT
>Ga0310810_10008090_pt1 | contig 12067 bp, 12 predicted proteins | sample NCmetagenome_FD_207641 | JGI IMG/M metagenome (GOLD analysis project Ga0310810, IMG submission 207641) | Soil microbial communities from experimental microcosm in Duke University, North Carolina, United States - NC | ecosystem: Engineered > Artificial ecosystem > Soil microcosm > Unclassified ...
TTCCCGCAAAGTATCCCTTATCCTGGCAAGGTTGTGACTTTCGCTAAGGGTAGGGTCGCGTCCTACCAATACGTGAAGTCGCCCTAGAGCCGATCAAAATTTTGTCGCGTTGCGTCGTGCGACGGATGAGTATTCAGGCGGGTCTGATCCATGGCTTATCGCACATTTCGACAGTTCCTCGATGCTCTTGAACAAGAGGGCGAACTGAAACGCATCGCAGTCCCGGTGGATACCGAACTGCTCATTGCCGAATGGGCGGACCGCGAGATGAAATCGCCAGGTGGCGGAAAAGCTCTGTTGTTCGAGCAACCGATTGTGGACGGAAAAAAATCGGAATTCCCAGTGACCATTAACGCGATGGGATCGCGCCGCCGCATGGCCATGGCGCTGCAGGTTTCCGACGTTGAAGATGTCGCACGCGAGATCCAGCTCATCCTGAAAGCAAAACCGCCGACAGATCTGCGCGAAGGTTGGAATTTACTTAAACAAGGAATTCATCTGCTGCATGCGCGGCCGAAATCAGTGCGTGACGCGCCGTGCCAGGAAGTGGTGCATGAAATCGAGCGTGGCAGCGGCTTTTCGCTGCGCGATCTGCCCATCCTTAAGTGCTGGCCGAAAGACGGCGGGCGTTTCATCACTCTGCCAAATGTGCATACGCGCGATCCGGAAACCGGCGCGCGCAATGTGGGCATTTACCGAATGCAAGTGTACGACGAGCGCACGACCGGGATGCATTGGCAACTTCATAAAGTCGGCGCGCGCCACGGCAAACGCTATTATGAACGGGGGGAGCGGATGCCGGTAGCTGTCACGCTGGGTGGCGATCCGGTTTACACATTCGCGGCAACCGCACCGTTGCCAGACGGTTTGGACGAACTGTTATTTGCCGGATTCCTGCGAAGAAAGTCAATCGAGCTGGTTCGCTGTAAAACTATTGACTTGGAGGTGCCGGCGGACGTCGATTTTGTTTTGGAAGGTTATGTGCAGCCTGGCGACATGCGCCCAGAAGGGCCGTTTGGCGATCATACGGGGTTTTACACGGCAGTCGAAAATTACCCCGTTTTCCATCTGACCGCGGTCACGCATCGTCGGGATGCGATCTATCCGACAACGATCGTCGGCAAACCGCCCATGGAAGATTTCTACATCGGCGATGCGTCAGTTCGAATTCTTTTGCCGGTGTTCAAGATGAATTTTCCGGAGATTGTGGACATAACGTTGCCGCCCGAAGGGGTGTTTCACAATCTGGTTTTTGTGAGCCTCCGGAAGCAATACCCCTATCAAGCTTTTAAAGTGATGCATGGGCTCTGGGGGATGGGACAAATGATGTTCAGCAAGTACATCATCGCAGTGGACGAAGACTGCGACGTGCATAACACAAGCGAGGTGCTCTTTCGATTGTGCGCAAACACCGATCCCGCCCGAGATACAACCGTCATTAAGAATCCAAGCGACTCCCTCGATCACGCGCCCAGCGATCAAAACATCGGATCGCATATGGGCTTCGATGCCACGCGCAAGTTGCCGGGTGAAAACTATCACCGACAATGGCCCGAGCTTTTGAAGATGACCGAGGACGCGAAAGCGTTCGTGGACGAATTACGGAAGAAACCAGGCTCATAATACGCCCGCTGTAGTGTCCGCTGTCTCAGCGGACTGCAGGTAACCCCACATACAACCTGAAATGCGCTGAGGACAGCGACGCTACAGCCTCACAGTCTGCGGAAAAGCCGACCCGTATCAACGTCGCGGGTAAGTCCACCGGGCAGCACCCCGCCGAGATCATAAACACGACCTGTATAAGGGCTGTAGAAAAATCCTGGTCTTCCCGCCCATCGCGCATAAGGAAAACCGCCGGGCGGCGGTGGTCCGTACTGCGCAGCCTGGTTCTCCTGGATAATCTTGCCGGTTAAAGCGCCTGCTGCCGCTCCTGCCGCCGCACCGATGGATGCGGCGCGCGCATTGCCGGTCGCAGCCCCGCCAATGATCGCGCCGGTCGCGGCGCCCCATGCTGCACCCTGGCCAACCGGAGTGTCACATGACGTCAGCATGCAGCAACTGACTGCAATGACCGAGCTGACCGTGAAGAATTGTCGTTCGCACAATTTGCTTTCAGTTTGCGACATTGCGCAGCGGAGCCCGGCAGACCTCGCGGCCCCGCCTCAATTCAGCCTTTTGTCCGTCGAACCGGTATTAGGGATAAACAAAGACTTGCTTCGCATGCGTGTCGATCACCAACCCCCCGTGGTTAACTTTCAAGCAGTTATACTTTTCATGCGGCGGATATGGGCTGGAAACAACGCCGGAAGGATCATGCGCGTCGCGAGTGCCGAGTGGATAAGTTCCTGATTTTGACGGATATTTCTTCTGAGCATCTGCTTTGGTGATCGGCGTAGCTTCAATCGCCGCCTGCTTATCCGACTTGTTATGCCGTATACTGCCTATGCGGGAGTCGCTAAATTGTGCGTAAAGAGGCGTGCCGAGCAGAAAAGAGCCAGCAACAATTGCTAACAGAATTTTGAGAGATTTGTTTTTCATAGGTTTGTCTTTCGTAATATTTCGCAGCCACGAACTCAGACGGATGCTCGACGCGGCCAATTCAAAAAAGATTTGAACAACTGCGCCGTGATCCGGCCTGCCTTCTCCGGCTTGCTTAATCGATATTCTTTTTCGAAAACTCGAAACTTGTCCAGTTCAATCCGACGAAGCAAGGCCCGGTAAATAGAGGCCATTATTTCTGCGGGCGCCATCGCCCGGCGATCCTCAGGCGGGAGCTCCGCCGCCGCGCGACTGAAGAATTCACGCGCACGAGACGCTTCGAATTGCATCAACCGGACAAAGTGCTCGTTGTACTGTTGTTTGGCCAGCTCTGTTTCCGAATAGTGGAACCGCACCAGATCTTCCTGCGGCAGATAAATCCGCCCTGCCTGAAAATCCTTCCAGACGTCGCGAATGATGTTGGTCATTTGCAAGGCGAGCCCAAGGTTGATCGCGTATTCCCGGCAACGAGGATTTCGATAGCCGAAAATTTCGATGCTCACCAGGCCAACTGCGCTGGCAACGCGGTAACAATAGACGCGAAGCTCTTTGAAGGTGGGATATCGCAAGATCCTCAAATCCATTTCCACTCCGGCAATGATTTCCTCCAGCATTTCTGGCGGCAGCGAATATTTGTGTATCAATTGCCGCACATCGCCGGCGAGCAGCGGCTCGTCTGGAGCGCCGGCGCGAAGCATCTGGCGCCAATTCGCCAGACGCACTCGTTTCTCAGTCACGCTCAGTTCCGCCGAATCCGCAATGTCATCGACGACACGGCAAAACGCGTAGAAAATCGTGATGTCGCGTTTGCGCTCGCGGCCTAACGAAACAAAAGCGAGTGCCAGATTGGATTTGCTCTGGTGCGTGATGGCGGCCGCATTCACGTTCGCCTCCTCGGAACCTGCTTGATCAATATTGAATCCATTTCTCCTGGTGAATTCTCCTCGTTTCGCATTGCCGAAACAGGCAGACCCATGAAGCCAACAGCCAGCCCGTGACCACGCCTCGCAGACACGCGAAACTGAATTTCCACAGCAACAGCGCGCCCAATCGATCGGCGATCGCACCGCGCAGGATGGCGTCGCAAGCCATGATGAGATAAAAATGGATTCCGCAAATCACCAGAAACCATGTGAGACGACCGGCATTTTTTTGGATGAAATGAACGTGCGCATGCATCGCTTCGATCAGCGTTTCGTTGTGCAGCACCAGCGAGATTTGGACCGAACAAAACACGATAATCAACCCGCTCATGAGAACCCTCGCAATGGGGAGGTAATCGAGGACTCGCGGGATTTTGATGAAGTAAGCCAGCACGAGCGGCAACCGGAGGATCAACGTGCTCACCGCAACCACAATGCCCGCCCATTCCAACACATAACTGAACCGCCTCATGGCGAACCGGAACAACTCGCCCTCTTCAAAGCTAAAGCCCCTTATCCAGGCCAGACACACAGTGATGAGATAAACCTGGATGTAAACGCCCACGAGATATTCAAAAATAAACGCGGTCGCATCCACCGTAGCCGACACGCGCAGCAGACCAGCTTCAGGCAAAAGGCCACTCCATTCCGGTAATTGCCAGAAGACAACGGGCTTGAGCAGCGATGCCAGCGCGCTCAGCAACAGAATCAAATAAACCAGATAACCCCAAAAACCGTATCGCTTCCGCAACGCGCGCAACAAGGCGCCGTGCAATCCGCGCCAGTTCACAATCATTAAAACCGCCGCGACCACGGAAAGCGGATACGTGGTGGTGGCGTTATCGAAGATTCCCGCCACGCCCTCTAGCGCAGGCAATAGAGTCTCCCTCCATACTTCACTCAATGCTGGCCAGGCCCACTGCGGCAACGAAGTGATTTGACTCAACTCCAAGTCCGCCCAGTTCCGGATTGGCGTGAAAGTAACAAATTGAAAGACGAAGTAGCCAAACCCAAGCACCGCGAAGGTGATCCAAATCCGGTGGTAACGCCCAAGGCAGTGAAAACCGTCAACGAGCGCTCGCCGCACCGGCACAAAGAGCATTACGAGCGCGTAACCACTGCAAAGCCCAAGCCAGCCGTAAACGCTTGGCGCAGCTTGCCACGCTTCAGCGATAATTTGAGCAGGAGTAATGGAGTAGTGGAGTAATGGAGTAATGCGAGTCAGAACATCACTCCAACACTCCATTACTCCATCACTCCATCATCGGCCTAACGAATGAGTCCCCAATGCGGGAAAAACGGCCAGTAAACAAACAACCCGCGGCCCACCAAATTCTCCACCGGCACTGGTCCCCAATAGCGGCTGTCGAAGCTGTTATAACTGTTATCACCCATGGCGAAATAACCGTCGCGAGGCACCGAGTACGTCTGATCAGGTTTCGACAAATATTTTTGGCCGGGCGCATAACCGCGATACGGCGGTCGCGCCGACATCACCCGTTCAAAGCCGTAGCCCTCGGCCTTTTTACCGTTGATGTAAAGAAATGGCGGATCGATGCGCAACTGGTCGCCAGGCAGACCGGCCAATCGCTTAATGTAAAAAGGCGGTCCGGCAATCGGATCCGGGCGAATCTCCGGAATACCATTTGTTCTGAAGACAAAAACGTCCCCGTTGTGCGGCTTAACAAAGTTGTAACTGCATTTATCGACAAAGACCTGGTCGCCCGTGTCAATTGCGCCTCGGGCGATAACCTCGCCGCGATGAATAAGCCGACCGGGAAAGACGTTAAAATCCTGACGGAGCGTGTCGGGCGGGGCGTATACGAGGAAATTTTGACGCTCACACACCAATCGCGAAAAGGTAAAAAAGAAGGCTATTTTCTTTGGCACGATCTCGAAAATCTGGTCGTCCTCGCGCGAAATCACGTTGATGTAATTGCGACCCAGAAGAACGAATTCGACAATCTGTCGCACAATATTTGGCGATGGCTCGGTGCTGGGATGACCGATAATTCCGTTTAACGTCGGTTGCATCGAGCCGGTCGGAATTTTGAACGGCTGCAGAAAATAGGAGCGAATCCCCACCGCGATCACGATCGCAACCAAAATCACCTCGCAGTTTTCTCGCCAATGCGATTCCCACGTCACCGGTGTGAGTTTATGGAGCGTCTTATCAAGTGTTTCCGCTGCGCTGTGAATAGTCTCCCGGTCTTTCGAGCGCAATGCTTCTCGAAGCGTCTGCATTTCAGCGACGATTTGTTCCCGGTCCGCATCGCTAAGTTTATCGCGCTTGTAACGAAGGTACTTTCGGGTGTGCCGCAGAAGCAGCCGGCTGTGTTTAACTTGACGCGACGTAAACATGGGTCAGAAAATGACGAAGCACGAATGATGAATGACGAATGAATGACAAAGTCCGAATGACGAAAACAGAACTCGCCTGGGCTGTGTAGTAAATTCGACCTTTGTCATTCGACATTCCTTTGTCATTAGGCATTCGTCATTGTGCTTTTAGCACCTCGATAAACGCTTCCTGCGGGATATTTATTTTCCCGATACTCTTCATCCGTTTTTTTCCTTCCTTCTGTTTCTCGAGTAATTTTCGTTTGCGGGTGATATCGCCGCCGTAGCATTTCGCCGTGACATTTTTTCGTAAAGCGGAAACGCTCTCGCGGGCAATAATTTTCCCGCCAATCGCGGCTTGAATTGCTACTGCATAAAGCTGACGCGGGATCACTTCCTTCAGTTTGGCCGCCAACTGCCGTCCACGCGCCTCAGCTCGAGTGTTATGCACAATGGTAGAAAACGCATCAACGGGTTCGCCGTTAACGAGCAGATCCAACTTCACCAGTTTCGCCGACCGGTAACCGGCGTGCTCGTAATCCATCGAACCGTAGCCGCGCGTGATGCTCTTAATCTTGTCGTTGAAATCAACCAGGATTTCGTTGAGCGGCAATTCGCAATGCAACATTACGCGACGCGTGTCCAGCGATTCGGTACGTTCCATCTGGCCGCGCTTTTCCTGGATCAATTGCAGGATGTCACCAATGTTTTCATTCGGGCAAAGCACGTACGCCCTTACAATTGGCTCCCGGATTTCGGCGATCAGGCTCGGGTTGGGAAGATGCGCCGGGTTATCGATCAGGAGTTTCTCGCCGCGTGTCGTTAACACCTCGTACACCACGCTGGGACTGGTCGCTATGATGTCCATGTCGTACTCGCGCCTGAGCCTCTCCTGAATGATCTCCATGTGAAGCAACCCGAGGAACCCGCAGCGAAATCCGAAACCCAGCGCAACCGAGCTTTCCGGTTGATAAACAAACGCGGCATCGTTCAGGCGCAGCTTCCCGATTGCCGTCTTCAAATGTTCGAAGTCCCCCGTGTTAATCGGATAGATCCCGCTGAAAACCATAGGATGAATTTCCTGAAAACCGGGAAGCGCCTCGCGCGCGGGGTGGCGCTGGTCGGTGATGGTGTCGCCGATCTTGATGTCTGCAGTCGTCTTGATGTTTGCGATGAAATACCCGACGTCACCGGGATTTAAATTTTTCTGCGGAAGCATTTTCGGCGTAAACACGCCCACCTCCTTGATCTCGTACCGCGAGTTGTTATTCATCAACATGATTGCGTGATTCGCTTCCATCGTTCCCGAAACCACACGCACGTACCCAACGACGCCGCGGTAAACGTCAAACACCGAATCAAACACTAGCGCGCGCAGCGTCTTGTCCGCCGGCGTTTCCGGCGCCGGAACCCGTGTGACGATGGCCTCGAGAATTTCCTCGATACCGATTCCCATTTTCGCGCTCGCTTCGATCGCTTCCTCCGCAGGGATGGCCAAGATTTCTTCCAACTGGCGTTTCACCGCGGCCACGTCGGCATTCGACAGATCGATCTTATTGATGATCGGAACAATCGTGAGCCCTTGCTTGTGCGCCAGGTGAACATTCGCCACCGTTTGCGCTTCCACGCCCTGCGCCGCGTCGACCACCAGTAGCGCGCCTTCGCACGCAGCGAGGCTGCGCGAAACTTCGTAGGAAAAATCGACGTGCCCCGGCGTATCGAGCAGATTCAGCCGATAGGTCTCACCCGACTTGCTTTTGTAACGCATCGCTACCGGGTGCGCTTTGATTGTGATCCCCCGCTCCCTTTCAAGGTCCATCGAATCAAGAAGCTGGTCCTGCCTCTCACGATCCTGGATCGTGCCAGTGCGCTCCAGCAACCGGTCGGACAAGGTCGTTTTGCCGTGATCGATGTGCGCAATGATGCAAAAATTCCGCGTCAACTCGATGGCCATGAAAGCGCCACTATCCGAGTGCGCGCATCCGCGGTCAATTCTCCCGCCCTTGTCATTCCGAGCGAAGTCGAGGAATCTCCGATTCAATTCCCAAGTCCATGCCACGGACATTTCCAGAACTTTCAAATTGGTGTTTTGACGCTGATGAGGTCTGCGCGGGTGTTCACCGAGCGTTTGGACGTGACAGCAGCGGTCGAACTGTCGAAGTATCCGGCCTCGATCCCGAGGCGGTTATTCAAAAGTGCCGACAGGCAGCAACTGAACTGACGGCGGAAAACCACGCTGAAGACATCTGAGAAAACGGGATAAACAGATGCAACGGCGCAATTGGTCGACTCTCTACTGGTTGACAATTAGTGATGTCTCGACTTCGCTCGACATGACAGTGGAGTTTTGAGATATGGCAAAGCTGATCATTTCAGGCGTTACACATGAGCTCGCCGACGAAGCGATTACGATCGGCCGCGGACCCGATAACACCATCGTCGTCACCGATCCGTCCATCTCGACTCATCACGCGCAGTTGCTCCTGGAAGGCGATACCTATCGATTGAAGGATCTCGATTCGACAAATGGCACACGCGTCAATGGCAAGCCTGTGACAGAAACGGTGCTTCGTTTTGATGATCGGATTCGCTTTGGCGCCGCCGAAGCGAGATACGAGTCCTCGGAAGCCGGCGGGTCAAAACCGTTGCCGAAGCCTGAGGAGATCAAGGCGCATTTCGCGGAAGCTGGCGCAGAGTTGCCCCATTTGAGCCGCTCGTCTTTCCTTCGCCGTCAGGAACAGCGGGACGACCCGGTGCGCAATGGAATTCTTATCGGTCTGGGAATTGTGCTGCTCATCTTTCTGGGAAGCCTTATTGCCGTGGTAATGATGCATGCACCGGCGCTCTAGAAATTCGCGCAAAGCACCAAATCCCAAGTTCCAATTCAAACTTCAACATCCAAATCCAAAGATGCAGTGCGACGGCGCCTGATAAAAGGTCAAAAACGCCTGCTTCTTTTCGACATCGACGGCACCTTGATCCATTCGGGCGGCGCGGGCGTCCACGCGCTCAAATCGGCTTTCAAAGAACGCTTCGGTATTGATGATGATTTGGACGATATCGAGATCGCGGGCATGACCGACTCGGGAATTGTGCTCAGTATCCTTAACAAGCATAAAATTCCCGCGACTAATGAAAACGTGAGCGCGTTTCTGGACAGCTACGTGCATTTCCTTTCACTGGAGTTGCCACGCCGAAAAGGCAAACTGCTTCCCGGAGTGCTTGAGTTACTCGAACGGCTGAAATCGCGGCATGTTGTGCTGGCGCTGCTCACAGGAAATGTGTCCCGCGGTGCGCGACTAAAACTCGAGCATTACGGCGTCTGGCATTTCTTCGAATTCGGTGCATTTGCTGATGATCATCGCGACCGAAACGAGCTTGGCCGATTTGCCCGCGCCCGCGCGAAGGAGAAGCACGGACGGGAGTTCGCCGCGTCCGACATCGATATTATTGGCGACACGCCGCGCGACATCGCGTGCGGCAAAGCCCTCGGCGCGCGGACGATCGCGGTCGCGACGGGAACATGGGACCGGGATGAGCTTGCAAAACATGAGCCGGATTTTGTGATTGATGATCTCTCCAACGTGGAAACAATTATGGACACACTCGGATGGTGATCCATTCACGAATTGCACGGTAAAATGAAAAAAGACTCAGCCTCATCAAATACCACGCCGCGTCAGAGCCGTTCCAACGTTGTGCCGCTCAAGGGCGAAATCGATTTGCACGTGTCTCCGACAGTCACGGCAACGTTCAACGACGTGATCGAGAAAAAACCCGAGCGGTTGGTGGTCGATCTAACCGACGTGAGCTACATCGACAGCGCCGGGCTCGCGGCCTTGATTCAAGCGATGCAAAAGGTGGAAGGCTATGGAGGCAAATTCATGCTGGCCGGATTGCAGGAAACGGTCCGCTCGATTTTCGAAATCTCGCGGCTCGATCAGGTCTTTCAGATTTTTCCGGACGCAGATGCCGCTCTGGCTGGTTAATGTGACTCCACAGCTGCTATGGCGTCATACACAGACGCCTTACAGCGCGACTCGTTTCAGAATTTCCAGCGTTTGCGCCACATTCTTCGAAATATCGAATTGCGATGCGCGTTCGATGTTAGCTGAACGGGCTGCTTCACGACGCGAACGATCCGACCAAAATCGAATTGCGTCACGCAAGCCGGCTAGATTTGCTGGGTTATCGACAATCGATCCGTGCGCGCCGTCTTCGAAAATTTCGCTAAATCCGTTGGAACGCGTTGTGATTACTGGTAACCCGCTAGTCAGCGCTTCGAGGCAGGCATTCGAAAAGGGGTCGTAAATTGTGGGCAAAATGAAGATGTCCGCAGCCGCGTAGATCGGCGTAAGGTCTGGAATTTCACCAAGAAATTGCACGGGATCCTCGCGCCAGAACCGCAGACGCGTTGTTTTGTAGGCCCTTGCTTTTCCCCGGCCAGCGACCAGCAGTCGCATTTTTGGATTTTTGCATAGCGCCATCGCTTCGATTGCAAATAGCAAACCTTTGCGCTCCCAGCCCGAACCTGCAAATAGCAGCGCAATTTGGTCCTCCTTGAGTTTCAACTCCGCGCGAGATTTTTCGCGAAGCTCGGGATCGAACCTGAATTTGTCGAGCGGAATGCCGCTGCGCACGACATCGATCTTGTCCGCCGGATAACGGTAAAGATCGGTGATCTCGTTCACGACCATTTGCGAAGCGGCGATCACCCGTCCAGCCTTCCGCTTCTCGAAAAGCGATTCCTCCAGTTTTAACAAATCGCGATGCTTCCGGCTGGCGCCGTGGACAAATTGTTTCAATGGGACCTCGAATTTTCTCCTGCGCGCAAGCCAGGCGCGGTGAACTCCATCTCCTGCCCGGTAGACATCGCAACCCCAGACGCGCTCGAGACTAAACAAAACATCGCACTGCAGCTGTGGTCGGACTTGCTCTAGCTCGTCGGCAAATCCGATTACTGTCGTTGCCCCCAAGCGCTTTATCGATCCAAACGGCCATTGCTGCTCGGGCCATTCATTCGTGGCCACAAGCTGGACCTCGTGGCCGGCTTTTACGATACCGTCCGCAAGTCGTTTTAAGTACGCCTCAGCGCCACCGCTCCGTGAATAACCGCGGCGAACGAAAGCGATTCTGAGTTTTCTTGTCATCCCGAGCAAAGTCGAGGGATCCCGTCGCACTCACTTTCACGTTATTCCACGGGATTCCTCGACTTTGCTTTGCTTCGCTCGGAATGACAACTTTACACGCTCCACGTTCGCCAGAATACTTGTAGGCCAATGCGGGGTGAAACCCTAAATCCTCCTGCGCCAGCGGTCTGCCCGACGCCTAGGCCACGTACCTTACCGAAGCATTTGTTATATTCGATCTTCGCCCGGATTGGCGGTTCTGGCCTCGACACAGACGCATTTGAAACGCTGCGTGCATCATATCGCGGAGGTTTTCTAGGTAAAGCAGTCGCCTATGATAACCGGCAGACGGAGATCCCTGCTTCATTTATCCATTCGCTGCGGTGGCATCCTGTGCGACTGATCTCCTTTCTTGACCGGCCTTACTATTACGGAGCGAAGAAGAAATATCTCGACTGGATCGCTTCACGGCAATTGGCGACCGGGCGTTACGATCTGTTTCATAGCTGGTCGGGTGATTGCTTGCGCTCGCTGCAAATAGCGAAACGACTAGGCGTCCCGTCCATTGTTGAGATCCCGACCTGGCATCGCGACGGTGGCAAGCAGAAAATCCGCCAACCAGACAAGCCAGTGTCGACAGGCGATGTCCCGAGGTTTGAGAGGTGGAAAAACCGGCTGTTGCTCCAGCGGAAGCGGTTTGTGAGGGAATATGATCTCGCTGATCTCCTGCTCGTCTTGTCGGACAAGGCAGCCCAAACGTTTCGCGTGCGTGGCTTTCCGGAGGAAAAGTTATTTTATCTTCCCCGCGGAGTGGATGTGGAGCGCTTCAAGCCAGCCACGCCCTCGGAAACATTTCGCGCCGTGTTTGCCGGCGCATTAATCAAACGAAAGGGAATTCAACACGTGCTCGAAGCGTGGCACCGCCTCAATCTGTCAAATGCCGAGCTGTGGCTGGTCGGGTTTGTGCACGACGAAGCGAAGCCATTTCTAAAGGAGTTCTGGCGGGATAATATTCGCGTTGTCGGGTTCGTTCGCGATCCGGAGAATTATCTCAACCAGGGGACAATCCACGTTTTCCCCTCGCAATGGGAAGGCAGCGCGAAAGTCACGTACGAAGCGGCGGCGTGCGGATTGCCG
>Ga0310810_10008091_pt1 | contig 12066 bp, 12 predicted proteins | sample NCmetagenome_FD_207641 | JGI IMG/M metagenome (GOLD analysis project Ga0310810, IMG submission 207641) | Soil microbial communities from experimental microcosm in Duke University, North Carolina, United States - NC | ecosystem: Engineered > Artificial ecosystem > Soil microcosm > Unclassified ...
GATCTAACCTGACAGGAGAAAACGCGAGCTCCACCATGCGGTGGCATGATGTCCCTCGCGGGACGATGGATGAGGCGAGATCGCATGTCCGCTTGGACCTGGCGTCAGTTGACGGCAAGGCCGACCCAAAGATTGTTCCGCCTCGTTCTCGAACCCCATGCTGGAAGGGCCCCGGCTGGATTCTAGGCGGCCTGATCGGCGCGTTGATGATTGTCGGTGCGCTCTACTGGGCAAACTAGGGAAACAGCATCACTGCAAGCAGTGGCGGCAATGCACCGAATTCGGCGGCCTCCCTGTAATCGACACCGAAGAGGCCGAATCGTTCACTATCGCGGTCAAGCCTGAGGACATCGAGCAAGGTGACGAGTCCAAACCGGAACAGCACCCAATCGCCATCGCGCTACGGCGGCAGCGCGGCATCGATGATGCGCGAGTGTCCAAGCGTGAGGTTCTGGTCCGGCGCGGCGAAAATGGTTCCGCTATGGCGCGCCAAAGCGGGTGTCGTAGCCAAGGAGGGACTGGTCTAGCTAACGTCCTCACCTCGCTTCTTCGTTTCAGCTCGATAGTACTCAAGTACAAACACTCTGATTGCCGAAGAAAGGTTTTTCTGTTGTCGCATCCGTTATCCACCAATTGAGATACTGATTGCCCCCTGTCGTGGGCAATTTTTTTTAGATCGTTCCAAATCACCGCTTCGAGGCTGATACTCGTCTTGCGTCCCGCAATCGAAACGCTATGCAATCTGCGCACACCCGGCATTTCTTTGCGCCCTTCGCCGCAGTCGCTTGGGTGTGGGTTACAACAGTCACGATGCCGATAGGGTTCGGTTTGCCAACGATTAGCCCTTTGCATTTCGGCACTGACCGCCGCGTGAGCGCTCTCCAAAAGAAAAACCCCCGGGACGTTTGCCCGAGGGTTTTGTAATCCGAAACGTTCGTTTGATCAGAACCGATAATTGAGACCCGCGCGCACGATGTGGTCGGTAAACCTCGTGTGCGTGAACGTCTGTCCGCCGGTCACAGAATTAATTACCCCTACTGTGGCATCGGGGTCATCGATCGAACCAAGGTCCAAGTAGAGGTACTCTGCTTTCACCGTCCAACGATCTGCCAGCGCGACTTCAACGCCCGCGCCCGCTGTCCAACCAACATTCACCTCAGAATGGCCGATAGCGTGGGAGATAGAGAAGGGAAGGACGCCCCACGTCCCGCTGACGGTGCGCGTTCCTTCCAACTCGACTTTGCCGTAGGCAAGACCTCCGGTCGCGTAGAGCATGATCCGGTCCCAAGCATAACCGATGCGGCCGCGCACAGTGCCAAACCACAAGATCTTGGCCTCGTAATCCGTCAGCGCAGTCCCCGTCACAGGCAACAGATTAACGAAAGCGAAGGAAGTGCTGAAGTTGGCGTTATCTTTTTGTCCAGAACCTTGGAAGTCGGCCTCGATGCCCGCGACCCAATTCGGCGAGAACTGCCAATTGTAGCCAATTTGACCGCCGCCGATGATCCCCTTCGGATGAACTGACTCAGAGCCAGTGAACCCGGGAATATTAATCGGGCCCCCATTGGTATCCAAAACAACAGGGGCGGCGTTGAAGTCGGTATCGGCTTTGCCCCAGCTATAACCGACGTTGCCGCCCACATAAAATCCAGTCCAGCTGTATGGAATGACCGCAGGCGCCCTTGTCGCTTTGATGGGCATGTCAGCGGCGACCGCCGCCTGAGCAAAGAAGATTGCAGATCCGACTACTGCCAAACTGACTAAATGGCGCATCATTAGCTCCCAACCCGGTCTAAAACACGATTTAGCATTCGGCAGTCGCAATCCAAAAGGACTGTCGGGGTATCAACATCAACTTGATGGGGGCGTGTTGCCCAATGGCCACAGCACCGGCTAGTCGCGCGCAAGCGTAGGGCGTTAGGTTTCAGTATAGCCCCGAACCCCAGAGGTCAGGTCCAGCGGCGCCTTTTCTCAAGTGCGCGATGCCCAAGACCGAATTAGACGGCCTGCCGGTCATCGATACCGACGAGAGCGAAGAGATCACCGTCGCGGTCAAGGCCGAGGACATCGAGGAAGGCGACGAGTCCGACCCGGAACAGCACCCGATTGCCATCGCCCTGCGACGACAGCGCGGCGTCGATGATGTGCGGGTGTCCAAGCGTGAGGTGCTGATCCGGCGTGGCGTTCAGGTATGGTGCACCCAAACGGCTGCCCTAACAGAGCACCTATCAAATCGCCTGTAAAAAGTCGTTGAAAGGTGATCGGCATCACTGCTGCAATCCCCTGAGAGGCGTATCGTCGGCGCATGGAAACAAACCCACCATTATGCCCTGGCTGCGGGAATGTAATGAGGCTTTTGCGTCAGCAGCGCGAGGTGCCCCATCGCACGTTTGGGTGCGAACCCTGCGGTGTGATCTTTTATTCGGAAGAATCAAAATCTGAACTAGCGGAATGTTAATGCCTCTGCCTGGGCGTTTTGCGGCAATAGCAATTGGATCATGCCTCATGTGTCGCAAAACAAACCATCGGTCGCCCGGGTTAGGGGTCGCCGGTATTCCTGCTGGTGATTGCTAGTGTCGGTCGCTATCAGCGACTACTCGGCGCGTGAGTGCATGGAGGTGAACAAGGGGCTCGCTGAGTTGCGGGACGATTCGGTGGCCGACGTACCCCTCTTTTTTTCGACGCCCCCGCGGCAATGACGCTCAGTTCGGCGATAGATTTTGGACCACGTGAACCCATGCCTTCAACGTAAAAAGAACGTGTAGAAGATCAAGACGATCACGCAAAGGACTATAACGGCGGCTGTTGCGTCGCCAATGATTTTCCCTATTCGTTCAGGCGTTGCAGTGTTCGGTTGGAAGTAAGATTCCATCGGTTCCTCCCGTTCCTTGGCATTGTACGCGCTCGCGGGCGTCAGAAACTGAAAGCTCGGCCAGCCGACCGCTCGCGGTCAAGCGCAAGGGTCCCCCCGCCCGAGAGAATGAATCTGCGGCCATTTGATCCATCGCAATGCGCTCGCTTGACCCACGAGCCAAGTTTGCTCGGTTTTACATCAGGGCGCGCCATGCCATGCCCCGAACGGATCTCTGTCTAAGCACAGAAGCACTCCTTACCGAACGTCCGCGCTGCCCTCAGTGCGGTGAGGAAATGTGGCTTGTTCGTCTCGTGCCCATCACACCTAATACGACCGAGCGAACGTTTCAGTGTCCGGTCTGTGACCTATTCCCCTTTCCAGCGAAAGCTACGGACACAAAGCAGCAAGCCTAGCCTTGCAGGATTTTCAAACCGACATTTTTCTCGTTTTGATATTGCGTGTCCTCTCGGCTGCGCGCAAGCCCCGAAGTAAAGTGGCGGCTCAACGGGGAAAGGGAGCGCGTGCTTGCGCTAAAGCCGTCGAGCCGCCTGCCGCGCGGGTTCGGGGAGGTGTTGGGCGGACCCGCCGGCCCCTCTGCGCAAAAACGGTCGGCGGGCCACACCTTGGGAGAAAACCCACCCCGCCTGCGAGTAACAGCACGTCATCGGGGCATGCCGTCGCCTGAACTAATCCACCCGCGCAATCTCGCGATGCTCAAGCGCATCGGCGCCATCGCGCATTTTCTCCGCAATCTTGAAGCGCGTGACGGCATTGAAGCCTGCGAACATTTGCGTCAGCGCCTTGACCATCCGCTCGCCTACGGCAACCGGATCGGTACGGTTTTCCTCAACGATCGACATGGTCAACGCGTTTCGACCGGCAACTGCCACAGTCGCTCGAGCGCGTCACGCGACATGCTTCCCTCGCGGCCAATCCAGAACTTTGTCGCCACTATCGTGCTCGAGCGCGGCGAGCTTGGCGCCGAATTCCGCGCGCAACGTGGCGAGCTGCTTGTGCGTGTACTCACTGACAAATTCGCTGATGATTGCGACCTGCTGCTCCGTAAACGGCGGTGGCTCTGCAACAAGCTCCCGACTGTCGCGGGCCAAGTTCCAACTAGCCCCGTGACTTTTAGCCGTCCACCGGCAGTCGGCCTTGCGGTGTGTATCTGTCTATGGCCTCTGGCAGTTCGCGAGACAATCGGGCGAGCAATTCGTCTCGGGCTAGACCCGTTTGTTTCGACAAGGTGTCCAAAACGTCCGGTCCAATTGCCTGTTCCAGCTGAGCCGGCGACACGGGTTTGTTTGGGCCTTTGCCTACCCAGGACTCAGCCGTTTCACCCTGACCGCTTTGCTTGAAACGATCTAAAAGTTCACCGAGCCCGCCGTTCAGGATGCCTCCGGCTGCGGCACCGGCGAAACTGGTGCGCAGCTGATCGAGGAAGCCGCCGACCCGCCCTGTGCGCCCGCGCCCCCTTTGAGCAATTCCGCGATTTTGTCTCTGTTTTGGTAACCCGCAATGGCGAGCAAGCCGAGTAATGCTGTGAGGGAAGGATAGCCGCGACTCATTGGAAAGCCCCGCTCATGCTTTCAGGAATAAAAAAGAGCGCGGGGATGACCGTTTCGTCCCCGCGCTAAACGTCTGTCTAACGATAGAGAGACCGTTCCCTCGTAACTTCGTCCGCTGTGTAAGGTCTGGCATTAGGATCGTAAGTGCTCCAACCAGTCTTTCGGTAGGCGGCCACCCGATCCGAAATTCTGACCGCAGATCGGTCCATAACCTGTTGCAAGCCAGCAGCATTTGAGTCGTCAACGCGCGCACTCACAACCGCGCCGCCGCGGCGAAGACCTTCGGTATAGACCGCACTGTCTTCGTCAGAGAGGCCCGCCTGCTGGGACAGCGCACCGATGATGCCACCAGTGGCACCACCAGCCGCCGCGCCCGTTAGAGCGGAGACTAACCATCCAGCCGCAACTACCGGACCAACGCCCGGGATGGCCATCACTCCCAAACCCGTCAGGAGGCCGACCGTGCCGCCGGCCAAGGCACCGATGCTGCCACCGGCGGCTGCCCCTTCAGCGCGATCATCTCTGCCATCGAGATCACGATCCGGGTAGGTTTCGTTCTTGGCGTCGTACCAGTTGTCAGCATTGCTTGCGATGAGGCTGATGTCGCCATCGCTCACACCAGCCGCTTTCAAATCACGAATCGCGGCCCTCGCTTCCGCATGGCTGTTGTACAGGCGGGAGATTGTTGTCGTCATTTTATATGTTTCCTTTTGCTCTGAGAGGCTACGAGGCGCTTACCGCGCGACTACGTTGCCTTGAAAATCGACGCTGACGTTTACGGATTTGCCATTTTGGTCGGCCTTGCCACGCCAGACGCCGCTGTCATCTTTTTTCAGGTCAGACACGTTGCTGAAGCCTTTTTCTTCAATGCGTGATTTTGCCTGGCCTTCGGTGAAACTGTTCGCTCCGGCGACGGGTGCGCCCGGATTTGGCGGACTGTTTGGAGAATTGACCGCCGGCGTATTTGCATCGCGGTTGGCCGGGGGTTGGATGGTCTGCGCCGACGCCGGAATGGCTGCAGCAAGCAGTAGTACGGAGATGATCGATTTACGCATTGAGGTTTCCATGTTGTGACATTCGCATGTGAACGTCTCGTGCCGCGCAACGTTCCTCTGATCGCGCTTCTGTCGATCATCCATGTCAAATGACACAGCGGCCCGCCTGTCTCTTGCCTAGGCATTTTCGAACCGGCTTCGCTGGAACGGTCGTGCTGATTTTTAGTTGAAAGCATAGGCCCACGCTTCGACCCTCCAGGTGAGCGCGTGGTCTAAGGGGGCTCGGTTTTTTGACATCGGGCCCCTTCTCTTTGATAGCGAGGCTTCTATGGCGAAGGACAAAAGCAAAAAAACCAGAGACGGTCGGTGCATCGACCTGCACCAACCTTACGAACTTGGCTACTGGTCAAGAAAGTTTGGCGTGCCGGAACAAGAACTGGCAGAGGCCGTTCAAAAAGTCGGCACCCAGGCCGATGATGTTGAGCGCGAACTTGCTACATAATGTCGGCGGGTGACTCCGCGGGAACTGTTTCGATCACCTTGCCTGTGGGTTCAACCCGGCGAACGGGCGAAGCCGGCCCTTGTGACTGTAGCACCGCTCCGATGCTTGCTTATGCGGTCTCACTCGCAGCGGACAAATACCCCGCTCGCGTCGAACAGAGGGAAGCAGGCCCCGGTCATCGATTTACCGACAATCCTTGAAAGAAGACATCGCCTGCTCGATCAGATCGATCAGGCGATTGCGGAAATCCGCTGTCGGTTCGCCCCGGTCGAGCAGAAACGCAGGCAAAGCCAACTTCGACTACCTTTTGCAGAGCCGAACGAAAAAGGCTCGGGTGCGACGCGCTAGCTGACAGGATACAGATGAAGCGCAGCAAACACTCAGTCGCTCAGTCCTCTTTCTTTTCGTTACCGCCGATGGCGCCGTCGTTCGGTGTGGTGTTTTGCCGGTGCGAGTAGTTTGCAACGTAAGGAGGGCGCTGGCTCCAAGGCTCTAGAGGAACTATTTGCTCATTTTGAGCGAATTCCAGCACGTATTTTAAGGACCCTGCCTTTATAGCTAAAATGCGCTTGGCAAGGAATCTAATGCCAATCAGAAAATATATTGGCGGGTCCGTCTTCGGCCCCAAAACGATTGCGCAGATGATGACCGCTTTCGAGGGGGCACGGACCATTTTAAATCTTGACGATCCAAACGATCCGATGGTCGAGGCGGTCGCTAAAAAGGTGGTCAGCTTGGCGTCGCAGGGAATAACCGATCCGGACGAAATCAGACGCCGAGTAATCGCCGATACCGAAGGACAGTAGATCGATCCTCTGTCCGAGGCCGATTAGCCGTCTCGCAATAGCGCCTGGAGTTCTCGGATAACGTTCTCCAAATGACGAGCGACTTCACCGCTCTGGTCAATCAATTGGTCCTGGCCTTCAATATTTCCAGTTTTTAGCTTTCCGGTTTTGTACATTTCCAAAATGGATGAATACCTCTCGATGTCTTTTTCGATTTCGCGCTTAAGATCGATCCGATTCATCCCGTCCTCGCTTTGCTCCTGTCCAGAACGCCACCACCTGCGAACGATATACGGCGGGTACGCTCCACGTCTCAAGTCGAACCTAAAAGCTCTTGAAACGAAACTTTAGGTTTCCTTGCGCGTTTTAGTACTGACCCGTGTGCCAACCCCCCATCACCCCCGAAGAGGCCGCGGGTCGTGCGTAATGTGTAGCTTGGCCGCCGCCAGCGACCGCCGTTTGCGGCGGCCACTTCTTAAGCGCGTGCGTGAATGCCCAAGACCGAGTTCGCCGGCCTGCCCGTCATTGATACCGACAACTCCGAGGAAATCTCACGAACGCGCTCGCCGTGTTGCCACCTCGTCGACCGCACCGTCTGCGATGACAACACCGTAATCGCGTTTCGCCTCTTCGACGGTGATCAGGCCGTCGAGCACGTCGTCCAGCACTTGCCGGGGATCGCGCTCGCGCGGATTGCCAACGCCGCCACCACCCGGCAGCCCAAGCTTAATGGCGTCGTGCGGCGGCACCGTCTGGCGTCCTTTTGGCCGGATCGGCCGGCCCGACCGCAAGCTGACCGTTCCCGCGCCGCCGTGTAGCCCGCCGGCACGGCCGCGCGCGGGGTTCTTCACGCGCTCGAAATTGCACAGTAATGCGACCGGGTTTGCGCGCGCGCCGCCAAGCTCTATCGCCTGGCCAAGTCCGCCCCGGTATTTGCCCGCACCGCCTGAGCCATCACGAAATTCGCGGCGGTAAAATACAACGGGCGCGACGCTTTCTGTAGCCTCCACCGGAATGGTGCGCACGCCAGACGGAAAGGCCGTCGCGCTGAGCCCGTCCTTGCCCGGCCGTGCGCCTGTCCCGCCGCAATGGAAGATCACCGTGCTGAATGCGTCGAGCTGGTTCGCATCGGTGCCTTCGGCGACCTCGTCGACCAGCGAACCGCCTCCGAAAATTTGCGGATTCCAAAGCGACGACGCGCCCTCGGCGGGCACGCCGCCGGGGATCACCTCCTCCAGACAACCGAAAACAACGTCCGGCAACATCTGGCCGACCGTGTGCCGCGCCGCGACGGGCCAGGGTCGCTTAACGTTGAGCACGCAGCCTTCCGGGGCGGACACCGTTATCGGCTCAAGCGATCCGAAATTGTTCGGTACTTCAGGCGCGACCAGGCATTTCACGCCGAAAGCCGTGTAGGCAAGGCAGTAGTTATAGACAACGTTGATTCCATAGCGCGACGCCGTCGACGTGCCGTCAAAATCCACGTGAATGCCGTCGTCCGAGATCGTCAGGGCCGCCCTGAATTCCAAGGGCTTGTCATAACCGTCAATGGTCATGCTGTTGCGATAGGTGCCTTTGGGAAGCGCCCGAATGCGCGCCAACGTCGCCTCGCGTGAGGATTCGACAATTGTCTCGCCGAGGCGGTCCAGGTTGGTGATCTCGAACTCCTCCATCATGTCGATCAGCCGGCGGCTGCCTTCGTCATTACAGGCGGCACAGGCATAGATGTCGCCTTCGACCTGAAGCGGTTCTCGGACATTGGCTCGCACCAACTGCAACAGATCCTCGTTCATCTTTCCTTCGCGCGCGAGCGGCATGATCGGGATGGCTACACCTTCCTCAAAAACCTGCCGGCCGTCCGGTCCCATACCGAGCCCGCCGATATCCACGACATGGATCGTGTTGGCGAAAAGCGCGACCGGCTGGCTGCGATAAAAGGCCGGCGTCACCACCGTGATGTCATGCAGATGGCCGGAGGTAAGCCAGGGGTCATTGGTGATGTAATGATCGCCTGGCTTCATGCCGGTAAGCGGATATTTATCGAGGAAATGAATGACGGCATTGGCCATCGAATTGACGTGACCGGGCGTGCCGGTCACCGCCTGCGCCAGCATGCGGCCGTGACGGTCGAATACGCCGGCGGAGAGATCGCCGGCCTCGCGCACCGACGTGCTGAACGCTGTGCGGATCATCGTTTGCGCCTGTTCCTCGACCACCGCGATCAGGCGGTTCCACATGATTTGTGCATGAATCTGGCCAAGGGCAGCGTTCGGACGGGCGATCATGGTCATTTCTCTCGGCGAACAAGTTCAATATAGCCGAACGGGTCGATCGTTGCATCGAACGAAGGACCGACGATAGTCGTCGTATCGTCTTCCGTAATCACGGCCGGGCCCTGGATTTGCGTGCCCGGCGACAGACGGCTGCGCTCGTAGACCGGCGTGTCGATGAAGGCACCGCTGGCGGGATCGAACACCTGACGCTGCGCAGCCGGCTTGGCTTGGACAGGCTTGAGTGCTGCCGCCGTCGCGAGCTTCCCTTCCGATGGCGCACTCAGCGACAAGACCCAGCTCAGGATTTCGATCTCCACCCCGGGGATCGGCCGGCTGTACAGTCGGCGATAGGCTTCCTCGAATAATTCCGTGATCGCCGGCACGTCCGTTGATATGAATTCGCGGACGGGCAAATCCACGGCAATCTCGTGACCCTGCCCGCGATAGCGCATGAACGCAGCGCGCCGTTCCGACAGCTTGGCGCGCGGCTCACCGCGCCGCACGATGTCTTCGGCCTCGCTTCGCATTTCGGCGAAAACCGTATTGGGGACGGCCGGATCGAAGCCATTCAGTCGGACCAATCGGCTGCGCACGATCTCATAAGCGACCGGCGCCCGCAGCAGGCCCACCGCGGAGCCGACCCCGGCATTGGCCGGAACGAGCACACGGCTGATTCCAAGCTTTTCCGCCACGCGTGCCGCATGCAGCGGCGCAGCGCCGCCAAACGCGACCATCGTACGAGTGCGGATATCCTTACCGCTCTCGATCGCATGTACGCGCGCGGCGCTTGCCATGTTCTCGTCGACGATTTCGCTGATCCCGAGCGCGCCGTGAACCGCTGAAAGATCGAGTCTATTTCCGATGTTTTCGGTAATCGAAGTCTTGGCCGCCGAGCCATCGAGCGGCATTCGGCCGCCGGAAAACCTCACCGGATCGATGCGGCCGAGCACGACATCGGCATCGGTCACGGTCGGTTGCGTCCCGCCTCTGCCATAACAGACCGGTCCCGGCTCCGAGCTTGCGCTGTCTGGCCCAACGTTGATGCGGCCGAGTGTGTCGACGCGAGCGATCGAGCCGCCCCCGGCTCCGATCTCGACCATTTCGATCACCGGGATACGCAGTGGCAGGCCGCTGCCTTTGATGAAACGATAAATGCGCGCGACCTCGAATGCGCGCGCGGTCTGCGCTCGCCCCTTGTCGATGAAGCAAATCTTGGCGGTGGTCCCGCCCATGTCGAACGAGACGACCTGATCGAGGTCCTGCTGCAACGCAATGCAAGCGGCAAATATCGCACCCCCCGCCGGGCCGGATTCGACAAGGCGTACCGGAAAGCGAATCGCGGTATCGGTCGTGGTGATGCCGCCACCGGACGTCATCAGCAGTAGCGGGCACCGAAACCCCGCCAGCGCCAACCCGCGTTCAAGATTCGTGACATAGCTTCCCATCAATGGCTGGAGATAGGCATTGGCGCAGGCGGTCGAGAAACGCTCGTATTCCCGCATCTCTGGCGAAACGTCGGAGGAGAGCGTCACCATAACTTGAGGCATGCGCCGCGCGACCGCTGCGCCGACACGGCGCTCATGGTCGGGATTGGTGAAACTATGAAGAAGGCCCACCGCCACCGCCTCGACCTTCTGCGCCTCCAGTACGTCGATGGCGCGCGCGACGCTCGCCTCGTCGAGCGGAATCAGAACGTCCCCTTGAGCGTCGACGCGTTCGCGGACCGGCAACCGCAAACGGCGGGGCACCAAAGGTGGCGGCAGGTCGATGTTGACGTCGTATTGCTCGAAACGGTTTTCGTGACGGATCTCGACAACGTCGCGAAAGCCTTCCGTCGTCAGCAGCGCCGTCTTGGCTCCCTTGCGCTCGATCAGGGCGTTGGTTGCGAGCGTCGTGCCGTGGATGATTAGCTTGACGTCGGCCGGCTGAATGCCGGCCTCACCGACGATCGTGCGCAGGATCGCGAGCACGCCCTCCTCCGGCGCGCGTTGCGTGGTCAGGCCTTTGGCCGTGTAGCGGCGCTCGCCGACCTCTAGCGCGACGTCGGTGAACGTGCCGCCGATATCGACGCCGAGACGAATTGAGGGAGGTGATGTCACCGAAAAACCGGTTCGATTGCGGGGAAAAGGGGCGGCGCAGGGTGGCGCCGCCCGGATGTCCCGTTACTTGCGCCAGCCCTTCATCGGCAACTCGAGCTTGTGCGTGGCGAGGTTCTCCGGCCACACCGAAACATACTCTTTGCCGCGCAACTGGATCAGATAGGTCGAGGCGAGAGCGTTCTGCCCGCTTTCGTCGAACTTCACGCCCTGGTAGCCGATCATCAACTGATTCTGCTTGAGGTCGGTCGCCTTGAGGGCAGCCCGGATCTTCTCAGGATCGGTCGAACCGGCGCGATTGATGGCATCGGCGAGCACCAGGAAGCCCTGCATCCAGCGCGCTGACGTATCATCCAGATCGCGGCCGTACTTCTTCTTAAACATTTCGTTGATGATGTTGCTGTTGGTCCCCGGCTTGCCGGTATCGAAAGCGCTGCGGTTGATCGCGCCCTGCGCCAGATCGCCAACGTTCGGAATAAAAGTCGGATCGGAGAACCCGGCGTCGTCGCCAATGATGATTGGCGGCAGGTAATCGAGATTCTTCATCGTCTTGAAGTAAAGAATCGTATCGGCTGTGTAACTGATGAAGATCACAACGTCCGGCTGCACAGTCTTGAGCTGCAGCACCTGTGCATTCACGTCAGAGCTGTTGGCATTGTAGGGAATTCGCGCGGCGATCGTCAGCTTGGCGGCCGCGGCGGCTTCCGCCACGCTGGCGGCAACCGATGAGCCGTAGTCGGTGTTTTCGTTGATGATTGCGATCTTCTCGACCTTTTGGCCGGATTTTTTCAGGTCATTGAGGAACTGTGTATAGGCTTTCGCGAAATCTGGCGCATAAGGCGTCGTGCGGAAGGTCCACTTGAAGCCACGGCCGGTAATGTTGGCGGCGACTGAGTCCGCGACCAGGAACGGGATGCCTTGGCGCTCGGCGACCGCGGTTGCTACCAGCGACACCGATGAGTGATAGGAGCCGACCATTGCCACCACTTTTTC
>Ga0310810_10008092_pt1 | contig 12066 bp, 11 predicted proteins | sample NCmetagenome_FD_207641 | JGI IMG/M metagenome (GOLD analysis project Ga0310810, IMG submission 207641) | Soil microbial communities from experimental microcosm in Duke University, North Carolina, United States - NC | ecosystem: Engineered > Artificial ecosystem > Soil microcosm > Unclassified ...
CACCACGATCGTGACCTTCCTCATGGTCTTTCTGATCCAGAACACGCAGAACCGCGACAACGAAGCCATTCAATTGAAGCTGGACGAGCTGATCCGCTCCACGTCCGGCGCCCACAATTTCCTTCTGAATATCGAAGACCTCACGGAAGAAGAGCTCCAGCTCATCAAAAAGCGCTACTCAGAACTCGCCGTAAAAGTCCGCGAGGAACTGAAGATCGGAAAAAAAGACCTCGGCAATCCCGAAATCCGGCTCTCGGTCGAAAAGGAAAAAGCGGCCGCCTCCAAGAAAGCCAAGGCTCAAAAGCCCGAGAAATAAGCAGGCTTTCCCGTGCCGGGGCGCGACACTTCTTCCAGGACTTTTTCGGACAAGTCTTTTTTGTCGCAGTGCAGCGCCAGGTCGCCCAGCGAAATCATGCCGATCGGGCTGTTGTTCGTGTCGGTCACGATCATGCGCCGCACTCTTTTCTCCTTCATGATGCCGACCGCCCGTTCGAGATCGTAACTCGCGGGACAGCTCAGCACTTCCGCGCTCATCACTTCTTTGACCTGGGTCTTCACGGGATCCAGCCCTTTGGCAATGGCTCGAACCACGATGTCGCGGTCCGTGATGAAACCGATTGCCGTATTGGCTTTGTCGCATACCGGCAGGGCGCCGACGTCCCAGTTTCTCATCTCCTCGGCCGCTTCCTGCAATGTGGCCTCCGGTTCGATCGTCTGAACGTGAGTTGTCATGAGTTCTTTGAGTTTCATACGGCCTCCTTTCTCCAGAATGGTTCTAAAATATTAGGAGCGATGGGCCAATCAGGAAGACTAGGAAAAAAGCCGGGGATTTTCCGCGCCGCGCCGTACGATATTTGCTCAAAATGATTTTTCCCGCGATAACGTTCTTGTGCTTTGCTTTGCCGCGCTTAAAATGATCGCAAAGGACGTGAGCCATGCAGGATAAACACGCGGCAGGGCACTGGTTCGACCGCCACTGCTATGACAAAAACCGCGGCCGCTTTTTTCTGACGGAACCTTGGGAAAAGCTGGAAAAAGAAATCCTCGACTCCTGCGGGAAGCGGCATGTCACGCTTTCGCGCGGGGACTGCCTTTACCGCGCCCGGGCCGTGGACAGCGGGATCCCGCAGCAGATCAGCGCGCCGGAACCGGAGGAAGCGCGTCCCGGCCGTTTCAATCCTCAGGGCATTTCCTGCCTTTACCTTTCCGGGAAACCCAAGACCGCGATCGCGGAAGCGGCCGCCGAAGCCGATGTCCTGCTCGCGCGTTTTGAAATGATCAAGGAGCAGCAGCTCGTCAACACGCGCGGCGCGGAAGACGGATCCCGCCGGCTTCCCTGGTTCTTCGACCAGCCGCGCGAGGCGCTCATCTGGGAATGCCTCAGCGATTTTCTTTCCCTGCCGGTTCCTGCGGCGCAGGAAGATCTTTGTTATTCCTTTTCCCGGCGGCTGGCCGCGGCTTTCCGCGAAAAAGGCTTCGACGGTATCCGCTATCCCAGCGCTTACGACGCTTCCGGATGGAACGTCGCGCTCTTCGATCCCCGCGCGGCCGCGCCCGTTTTCACCGAGTTTCGCCGCGTTTACCCCGAACCCCGCGCCGTCCGGCCTGCGGCTCCTTCCAAGGTCGCTTGACCTCCTTTCGCCTTTTGCGTCCTCTCTTGTCTTTTGGTGCCATAACCGTAGAATGAACCCTTAATCTGAAGGCATTCATTTATGGAAAAATCTTCCGGCGGCTTTTTCCGCGCGCTGGGTTCGCGTAATTACCGTCTTTTTTTTGCGGGGCAAAGCCTCTCTCTCATGGGCACCTGGGTCACGCAGGTGGCCACCACCTGGCTTGTTTACCGCCTGACCCATTCTGCGATGTGGCTGGGGCTGGTGGGTTTCTCGAGCCAGTTCCTTACTTTCCTGCTCGCGCCGGTGGCCGGCGTGCTCGCCGACCGCTGGAACCGGCGGCGCATCCTGATTGCCACCCAGATCCTCGGCATGCTCCAATCTTTCGCACTGGCTGCGCTCGCGCTGAGCGGGAAGATCACGGCCCCGCAGGTGCTGGTGCTCAGCATGGCCCAGGGCCTCATCAACGCGTTCGACGTGCCCGCGCGCCAGTCGCTGGTCGTGGACCTTGTGGAAAAAAGGGAGGACATGAGCAATGCCATCGCGCTCAATTCGCTCATGTTCAACAGCGCGCGCCTTGTGGGGCCTCCTCTGGCCGGCGTGCTGATCGCGGCCGCGGGCGAGGGGATTTGCTTTTTGATCGACGGCTTCAGTTATTTCGCGGTCATCCTGGCGCTCATCGCCCTGCGCGTGCAGCGGCGCCAGCGCCAGTCGGGCTCCAAGCACGTGTTCCTGGAATTGAAAGAGGGGATCGCCTACGCGTTTAAGACGCGGCCGATCCGCGCGCTGCTTCTCTACGTGGCCTTCATCAGTTTTTCAGGCATGCCTTACGCGGTGCTTCTGCCGATTTACGCCAAGGACATCTTTCAGGGCGGGGCGAATGCGTTCGGACTTTTGCTCGGCGCTTCAGGTGTAGGCGCGCTGATCGGCAGCGCGTATCTTGCCTCACGCAAATCGACGGACGGACTCGCGGCCGTGATCGTGGCCAACACCATGCTGTTCGGCGCGGCCATCCTGGCCTTTTCGGTTTCGCGCCTCTTCTGGCTGTCCGAGATACTCATGGTCCTGGTCGGTTTCGGCATGATCGCGCAGATGGCGTCCGGCAACACGCTGCTGCAGGCGCTCGTCGACGACGACAAGCGCGGCCGCGTGATGAGCCTGTTTGCCATGGCCTTCATGGGCACGATGCCGTTCGGCAGCCTTCTGGCCGGCCATGCCGCGGACGTCTTCGGCGCGCCCGCCACGCTCTTTGTTTCCGGCCTGATGTGCCTGGCTGTGGGCGCGGTTTGCGCGCGGCCGCTCATGCGCTACCACCCGCGCCGCAAGCATGCCTTTTCCGTACCCACGCAAGCCGTGAAAAAGACGGAATTGCCCATCAATCCCCTGGATTAGGCCGGAAAAAACGGGATTTTCCGTTCCCGCCGCCGGGTGTACAATAAAACCCTCCTCCCCAGGGCCGGTTCCTCCCCGGGCCGACACGGTCAATCTTCCGGCGAAATTGCCGTTCATTAATGCAGGCCGCCGCAGAAGGCGGCCGGGGAGATGACCATGAAAGTCCATCAGTCCTGTGCCGCTCCGAACCTCGTGATCCGCGTGGGAAATTCTCTGCATTGCGTCCGTCGGTGGTTCTACGCCATTCCTCTTGTAATCCTGATTGCCAATGCCCCGCACCTGGATTATCTTTCCTTCGGCGGCTTCGGCGACGGCACTGTCCGCGCGACAGCCATGGCCATCGTGCTGTCCGGCCTGCTGCTGCGGTTTTGGACCAGCGGCTCGACCGCCAGGACCGTCACGAAAAAAGACGGTGTGCATTTCCGTTTTTGTGACAGCGGGATTTATTCGGTCCTCCGGAACCCGTACTTCACGGCGGATTTTCTCATCGTCCTGGGCTTGTCCATGCTGCTCATGCTTCCGCCGCTCATCCTGATTTCGCTTGGAACGTTTCTCGCGCTTTCGCTGCCCATACTCTGGGCGCGTGAGTCCGCGCTCCACATGCTCTATCCCGAAGCCTACGAAGAATACCGCGCGAAGGTGGGCAATGTGTTTCCTTCCTTTGTCCGGTTCAAATCGTCCGGCACGCGCTTTCGCTGGCGCGCGGCCATGGAAAAAGAAGGCAACATCCTGGGCGCGGCGGGGCTGCTCGTCATTTTCATGGAACAGTTCCGGCGCGTGACGCTCAGCGGGGACATGAACCCGCTGTGGGCGGTGGCCGCGCTCGCCTTTTTGTTTTTTTGCCTCGTCCTCGGCGCCTTTGACCGCACCGAACTCGCGGACTAACATCCCTTTTCCCCTCCGAGAAAGCTGCGGCATGCTTTACGCACTCGGGCATTCGACCCGTCCGATCGACGCTTTTATTGCCATCCTCAAAGCGCACGGCATCCGCTGCCTGGCGGACATCCGCACGGTCCCCAAGTCGCGGCATAACCCGCAGTACAACGGGGATGCGCTGAAGCGCAGCCTGCGAAAAGAAAAAATCCGGTACGTGCACCTGAAAGACCTGGGCGGGCTTCGGAAGGCGCGGCCGGATTCGGTGAACAAGGGCTGGCAAAACGCGAGTTTCCGCGGCTACGCGGATTACATGCAGACGCCCGAATTCGAAAAGGGCGTGAAAAAACTCCTGGGCCTCGCGGAAAAAAAGACCGTGGCGTTCATGTGCGCCGAAGGCAACCCGTTCCGCTGCCACCGTTCGCTTCTGGCTGACGCGCTTCTCGCGCGGGGCATCGAAGTCACGCAGATTTCCAGCCGCAAGCCCGGCCGCCTGCACAGGAAAACGCCCTTTGCCCGCATCCGCGGCCGCAAAGTCACGTATCCTGCCCCAAAGCCCGCCCGCGCCTGAAAGGCTTTCAAGCGTTTCCCTGATTTGTCCCTCGGCGCCTGTGCCTAAAATAAGCTCGAGCAAGTCCCTTTAAAAAACGAAGCCAATCATTCGAGGTCTGTCATGAGGAACGAAACCACGATCGAGTCTGCAAGGCGCGCTTTACGGAAGGTCAAGCCGTCGACGCGCCGCAACATTTTCATCGGCCTTGTCGTCGCCGTCGTCGCCGCGCGAAAATGGCGTTTTCTGCCGGCTCTCGCCGCGCTGAAAGGCTGGGACTTGCCCCTGCGCGCCTATAAAAGGCTTCGCGGTGGTGCGGTGCCCAAACGCCGTGTCCGTACCCGCGCGCGGCGGGCCCGTCCCGCAGTGCATCGCCGGCACCGCGCCGCGTCCGTGCATGCTCATCCCATTCCGAAAGCCGCTTGAAAGGAGAACGACCATGTCTCTCAACGTGACGCCGAAGGTTCGAACCATGAGCAAGGAAGAACTCATCCGCCAGATTCAAAGCGGTTCGCAGATCCAGGTTTTGAACGTGCTGCCGCCGCAGTATTACAATCTGGGATTTATCGAAGGCTCCTTGAAAATTCCCGTGGACGAGCTGGACAAGCGCGACCGGGAACTGGACAAGAAAAAGCAGGTGGTGACGTATTGCGCGAGCCGCGAATGCGACGCGTCCCGCAGGGCCGCCGAAAAGCTCGCGGCCAAAGGCTTCGACGTTTACGCGTATGAGGGCGGGATCAAGGAGTGGAAAGAATGCGGGTACCCCGTCGAGCTGCCGTCCGCGGCCTAAAGGCGTGTAAAATCCAGGTAAAACGGGGGAAAAGAGGGGATAATTGTTATTGCGATTTCCTCCGGTTTCCGCGACAATGGCGCGCGTATGGAACTCTACATCCTCCGGCACGGCATTGCCGTGGAACGCGGGGACAAACGCTACCTCAAGGACGATTCGCAAAGGCCTCTCACCCGCGAAGGCCGCGAGAAAATGCACCTCGGCGCGCTCGGCCTGAAGGCTGCCGGCGTCGAATTCGACGTGCTTATTTCCAGCCCTTATGTGCGCGCCCGCGAAACCGCCGAGATCGTGGCCCGCGTTTTTTCGGCCAGGAAAAAGCTGCAGTTCTCCGAAGGCCTCATTGCCGAGGCCAAGCCGCGCGCCTTTCTGAAAGAGATCCAGCGCCTTTCCGACGAATACGAAAGCGTGATGATCGTCGGCCACGAACCCTTTCTCGGCCGCCTCATCGGCCTGCTGCTGACCGACCAGCCGAACCTCCCGCTGGTCCTGAAAAAAGGCGGTCTCTGCCATCTCAATCTCTCCGACAAAGAATACGGCATCATGACGCTTCTGATGCCCCATCATCTCCGCCGCATGGCGCGTAAGACCAAGCAGAAAAAGGTTTAAAGCAGTCTGCGGCTCCCTCGTTGGAAGATTCCCTCCAAAAAGGTATAATGTTCATTTTACAAAAGACTTACACGTCTTAAACCCAGACCTTACATCGCTTCATTAGAATAACGCAACCCGGGTGGCGCATGGCAAAGAAAAATCGCAAATATTTCATCGGCATGGATTTGGGCGGTACAAAACTCCTCACCGCCGTTCTCGACAAAACTTTTTCCGTCAAAGGCATGAGCAAATGCAAATGCGAGCCGAACCTCGGCGAGAAAGTTTTTTTCAGGACCCTCGTGGAAAACGTGGAGTTCGCGCTCGACGAAGCGAAGATCAGCCTCAAGCAGGTGGCCGCGATCGGCATGGGATGCCCAGGCATCATCAAAGACGGCGCCGTGAAACTCTCGCCGAACATTTCTTTTTTGAAAAATTATCCGCTGCGCGAACGGCTCAGGCGGCAGTTCAAAGTCCCGGCGGTCGTCGAGAACGACGCGAACGCAGGCCTTTACGGCGAGCAGCAGTTCGGCGCGGCCAAAGGCTATTCGCACGTGTGCGGCATTTTCATGGGGACAGGCGTGGGCGGCGCGTTCATCCTGGACGGGAAGCTCTACCGCGGCGCGACGGGCGCGGCCGGGGAAATCGGCCACACCTTCGTGACGCCGCCGGCTTTTCACGATCCTCAGCAATTTCCTGGGACGCTCGAAGCCATGACCGGACGCCTGGCGATTTCGTCGCAGGCCGCGCAGCTGGTCATGCGACAGCTGGCGCCGCATCTCTATCAGGAAGTGGGCTATGATGTCCGGAAAATCAAAAGCAAGCCGCTGCTCAAAGCCATTCAGGACGGGGATGCGGCCGTGAAAGATCTGATGATTTCCAAAGCGCGCCTGGTCGGGCTCTCCATGGCCAACATCGTGAATCTGTTGAGTCCGGAGCTTTTCGTCCTCGGCGGAGGAATGGTCGAGGCGCTCGAAGCCTGGATCATTCCGGAGGCACGCGACACCATGAAGCGCTACGCCATGGGACCGCTCGTGCAGGCCGTGAAAGTCGCGCCCGCGAAGCTGGGCGATTACGCGATCGTCAAGGGCGCGGCCAAGCTGGCCAGTGATGCGCTGTCGGCGAAGGGGAGCCGCGCATGACCGAAGCCGTCGTCACCAAACAAATCGTGGCCGTCATCGACATCGGCACCAGCGGCATCCGCATGATCGTGGCCGAGCTCGGCGGCAAAAGCGAAATCCGTTATCTGGAAAACCTGCAGAAGCCCATCCGCTTCGGCAAGGAAGTCTTCACGACCGGCCGCATCGGCAACGCGGCCATGCGCGAGGCCATCGAGATCCTGAAAAATTTCAAGTCCGTGGCCCAGAGTTATGCCGTGAACAAGATCCAGGCCATTGCCACGAGCGCGGTGCGCGAAGCCATGAACCGCGACAACTTCATCGACCAGGTCTACGTGCGGACAGGCATCGACATTGAGATCCTGGACGGTCCCGAGGAAAACCGCCTGGAGCTGATCGCCGTGGAACATGCGCTCGGCAACCAGATGGACCTGGGCACGAAGAACTGCCTCATCGTCGAAGTCGGCTCGGGCACGACCGAGATGATCATCTTGAACCAGGGTCAGGTGGAAATCACACGCACGATCGCGCTGGGCTCGCTGCGGCTTCCGGAAAAGACGAACCCGGGCAAGACCGAGCCGGCCGTGATGCAGCGGCTCCTGAAGCGCCACGTGCATGAGATCGCCGTTTATTCGGCGCGGGAATACAGCTTTTCGCAGGTGGACACGTTCATCGCGCTCGGCTCCGACATGCGCTTTGTCGCGGGCCAGCTCGGCGCCAAGGGGACGGAGCCTTTCGTGACGCTCGACCAGAAAGAATTCGTGGGCCTGGTCAACAAAATCGCCAAGCTCGCGCCGGAAAAAATCGCGGAGCAGTACGGCATTCCTTACGCGCAGGCGGAAACGCTTTATGCGTCGCTGCTCGTTTATCTCAACTTTTTGGGTGAGACCAAGGCGGAAAGCGTGGTGGTGCCGATGACAAGCATTCGCGACGGGCTTCTGCTCGAGCTCGCGCAGATGCTCTCGGGCTACAAGCGGACGGACGTTTCCAAGCAGGTCATCAATTCCGCGCGCCACCTGGCGGAGAAGTACAAATATGACAAGGGGCACGCGGGCTGCGTGACGTCGCTGGCCCTGAAGCTTTTCGACGCGCTCAAAAAAGACCACGGCATGGGATCCAAAGAAAGGCTGCTGCTGGAAGTCTCGGCCACGCTGCACGACATCGGCAGCTACATCGCGCCGACCAGCCATCATAAGCATTCGAGTTATCTCGTGGACACCGCGGACATCTTCGGACTGCGCAAGGCGGACCGCAATATCGTTTCCAATGTCGTGCGCTACCACCGGCGAGCCACGCCGCAGCCCTCGCACGTCGGGTACATGTCGCTGCCCAAGGAAGACCGCTCGGTCGTGTCGAAACTCGCGGCGCTCCTCCGGGTCGCGGACGCGCTCGACCACGGCCACCAGCAGAAGATCCGCAATTTCGTGCTCCGTCCCGGGGAAGATGCCTACATCCTGCTCGTTCCGGAAGAGCTGGGCGATATCAGCCTCGAGCGCAACAGCCTGCGTGAGAAAGGCGATCTGTTCGCCGACGTTTTCGGGGCGCCGATCGACATCAAACAGACAAGCGAGCCGCTTTGATCATGACCGCGACCGAGACCCCTAAATATTTTGACCGTGAGCTGTCATGGATCGAATTCAACGCCCGCGTTCTGGCCGAGGCCATGGACGAGACCAACCCGCTCATGGAGAGGATGAAATTCTCGGGGATCGCCAGCTCCAATTTCGACGAGTTCTTCATGGTGCGCCTGGCCAGCCTGGGCGACGGCCAGGAGATGCTCAAAGAAGTCTACGCGCGCGCCTTCAAGCTCATGGACCGGCAGCACGAGCATTTCGAGAAAACGCTCGCTCCCGAAATGGAAAAAGCGGGGATCCTGCGCGTACGGCCGCAGGGGCTTTCCGAAGCGCAGCGCGTTTACCTCAGCCAGCTCCTGCAAAAGGAACTGCTGCCGCTTCTGACGCCCATCGCGATCCGCGACGACCAGCCCGTGCCGGTCCTTGTGAACCTGAGCCTTTACCGCGTCGTGGAGCTGATGGACCCGGCCGAGGCGAAAAACCGGTACCACGCCATGATCGAGCTGCCCAAAAATTATCCGCGCCTCATCGCGCTTCCTTCCGAGACCGGCTACGCGTTCATCCTCCTGGAAGACGTGATTTCTCTTTTTGCGCCTGAACTTTTTTCCGGCTACGAGATCGTGGATCAGGGCCTTTTGCGCCTGACCCGCGGCGCCGAACTTTCGCTCGACGAAGAAAAAGACGAGGACTTTGCCAAGGTCATGACCGAAGCCCTGCGCCTGCGGCGCAAAAGTTTTTTCGTGCGCGTCGAGGCGTCAGGATCAGAAAAAATGATGGATTACATCACGAAGAGGCTGGAGGTGCCGGCGCACCGCGTCTACAAAAGCGGGGAGTGGATGGACCTCAAGAGCATTTCTCAGCTCGCGTTCCAGCCCCAGTTCGAAAATCTCCGCCGGCCAGCGTGGACTCCGCTTCCTTCCAGGGATTTCCAGGAACAGGACGTGTGGACGCTTCTCAAAGAGCGCGATGTCATCGTGCATCACCCGTACGAATCCTTCGATGCGTTTCTCCGCTTCCTGAAAGAAGCGTCGCAGGACCCGGATGTCCTGGCCATCAAGCAGACGCTTTACCGCGCGGCGCATCCCTCGGCCGTCATCGCGCACCTGGAAAAGGCCGCGGAAAATGGCAAGCAGGTGACCGTGCTCGTCGAACTCAAGGCGCGCTTCGACGAACAGCGCAACATCGAATGGGCGGAACGCCTCGTGAACGCGGGCGCCACCGTGCTCTACGGCGTGGCCGGCCTGAAGACGCATGCCAAATGCTGCCTTGTCGTTCGCCGCGAGACCGAAGGCATCAAGCGCTACCTGCACCTGTCCACCGGCAATTACAATGAAAGGACCGGGCGGCTTTATTCCGACCTCGGCTTTTTTACGAGCCAGGAAGAGATCACCTCCGACGTCGCCTCCTTTTTCAACGTGATCACGGGATTCTCGCACCCGGTCGGCTTCCGGAAGATCGAGATCGCGCCTTATGGCCTGCGCCGCAAGCTCGAGCGCCTGATCCTGCGCGAGGGCATGCGCAGCAACAAGCAGGAACCCGGTATGATCATGGCCAAGATGAATTCGCTCGTCGACCCGCAGATCATCGAGGCGCTTTACCGCGCGTCGCAGGCCGGCGTCAAAATCAAGCTGAACGTGCGCGGCATCTGCGCGCTGCGTCCCGGCGTGCCCGGCCTTTCCGAGAACATCGAGGTCGTCAGCATCGTGGACATGTTCCTCGAGCACAGCCGCATTTTTTATTTCCGGAACGGCGGGGACGAGGACGTGTTCCTGTCCAGCGCGGACTGGATGCCGCGCAACCTGGAAAAGCGGCTGGAGATCATGTTTCCCGTGGAAGACGACAAGCTCAAGAAATCGCTCATCGAGCTGCTCGGCCTTTACTTCAAGGACAACGTCAAATCCTGGGTGCTGCAGCCCGACGGCAGCTACCGCAGGAAAGAAGCGGGTGACGAAAAGAAATTCCGGGTGCAGGAGGCGCTTTGCAAAAAAGCGCTCCAGCAGGCCGAATCCGCCTCGAAAAGCACCGCCGTCCGCGATTTGAAACCTCAGAAACCCAAAATGGAAATGGGCGGAGACGGCAAAGACGCCGCGTCCGAACTCCTTGCCGCGTCCCGCGACATCAAGATCCTTCCGCCCGAGAAATAACGCCGGAATCCCGGCCTCGGGAAAACGTTTTCCAGCTTGCCCGCTTGGGTGTAAATTAGAGCCATGGCATCCGACCCCTTACAAGCTGCGCAGGCCCTTTCGGCTTTTCTTCCCCGGGAAAGAATCATCACCGACGAGATGACGCGCTTTGCGCTGGGGACGGACGCGAGCTTTTACCGGCTCGTTCCCAAGCTCGTCGTGAAAGTGGAAAACGAGGACGAGACCGGCCGCGTCATGCGCGCCTGCCGTTCTCTTGAAATGCCGTTCACGTTCCGCGCGGCCGGCACCAGCCTTTCCGGCCAGGCCCTTTCCGATTCTGTCCTCATCGTGCTGGGCCGCGGCTGGGACCGCATCCAGGTTTCCGGCGGCGGCGCGAAAATCACCCTCGGCCCGGGCGTCCTGGGTTACCAGGCGAATCTCGCGCTCGCGCCATACGGACGCAAGATCGGTCCCGATCCCGCTTCGATCAATGCGGCCATGATCGGCGGCATTGCCGCCAACAACGCAAGCGGCATGTGCTGCCGCGTGGCCCAGAACAGCTACCACACGCTGGAGTCCCTGCGCGTGCTGCTGGCCGACGGCTACGTCCTCGATACCGCGGATGCGTCTTCCCGCGAGCGGTTCCTCACCGCACGCCCCGACATTCCGCGCCGCCTGCTGAAGCTCCGCGAAAAAGTTTTGGCCCGGCCGGAGCTCGCCGCCCGCATCCGCGCCAAATATAAAATGAAGAACACGACCGGCTACAGCCTGAACGCGCTTGTCGATTTCGACGACCCGGTGGAAATCCTGCAGCACCTGATGATCGGTTCCGAAGGCACGCTCGGCTTCATCGCCGAGATCACTTACCGTACGGTGGCCGAGCCGCCGTTCCGGGCCGCGTCGCTTGTCGTTTTTCCTGACCTGGCCGGAGCCTGCCGCGCGCTGAGTGCGCTGCCCGCGGGACAAGTCCAGGCCGCGGAGCTCATGGACCGCGCCAGCCTGCGCTCGGTCGAATCCAAAAAAGGGATGCCGGATTTTCTCCGGCAGCTTCCCGAAAAAAGCGCGGCGCTGCTCCTGGAAATCCGCGGCGTCAGCACGGAAGAGCTCGACCGCGCCTGCGAAGAAACCGTTCGCAGCCTGAAACCTTTCATCAAGGAAGCGCCGTCTTTCACCCGCGATCCCGAAGCCTGCGCGGCCTTGTGGAACATCCGCAAGGGCCTGTTCCCGTCGGTCGGCGCCATGCGCGAGAGCGGCACGACCGTCATCATCGAAGACGTGTGTTTTCCCGTGGAGCGGCTCGCGGAGGCGGCGTCCGCGCTCGAAGAGCTGCTGCAAACCCACGGCTACATGGATGCCATCGTGTTCGGGCATGCCCTGGAAGGCAACCTTCATTTTGTTTTCAAGCAGGATTTCAACAAGGCCGCGGAAGTGCGCCGCTATGGCGATTTTAT
>Ga0310810_10008093_pt1 | contig 12065 bp, 9 predicted proteins | sample NCmetagenome_FD_207641 | JGI IMG/M metagenome (GOLD analysis project Ga0310810, IMG submission 207641) | Soil microbial communities from experimental microcosm in Duke University, North Carolina, United States - NC | ecosystem: Engineered > Artificial ecosystem > Soil microcosm > Unclassified ...
CCGAGGCGCTGCAGCGGTACTTTCGCGCGTATCGCGACCGCGCCCCGGTGGAATACTTTCGCCACCAGCTGAGCCATCGGCTTCACCGCGTCTTCGAGGAGGGGGCGATCAACGTGTTCCGGTCGTTCGTTCCCCTCGACTCGCGAGCGTACCGGCTCGTCAAGCGCGCCTACCGGGCGGTGAAGCCACCTCAGTTGACCTGACCCGTCCGCACCAACAGCTTGCGCACGGTACCTGCTTCTGACTTCATGGAGTGGTATGAGCGCACAAGTCACCGCGCGCCAGCCGCTGCTGGCCCGGCTCCTCCGCTGGTACCTGCGAACCCATCTCCGAGGCCGCACCCGCCTCACGGCCATCGTCACGCGCCACCTGCGCACCTTGTGGTCGGTGCCGATCCGCATCCAGGGGTGCCCACCCCTCTTCGTGGACCTGCGCTCCGGACACGCGCAGTATCTCCTGCAGGGTGAGCCCTGGACCCACGCCCCTCGCGAGCAGCCGGAGCAGGAGGCCATGCGCCGGGTGGTCGCACCGGGCGACGTGGCGCTCGACATCGGCGCGAACATGGGCATCCACACCGTGCTGCTCGCCAGGCTGGTCGGCTCTCGAGGCAAGCTCTTCGCGTTCGAGCCGAACGCGGCGCTCCTGCCCACGCTGCGTCGAACCGTGGCCGGGCTACCGAACGCCTCACTCTACACCTGCGCCCTGTCGGACGAGCCGGGCCGAAGCGCGTTCTTCATCCCCGCGGACGACACCAAGGCGAGCCTCGCCGACTGGACCGACGAGGCTATCGACGGGGTCGCCCGTGAGGACAGCTGCGAGCGCCGACGGCTGGACGACATGGTGGGCGAGGGGACGATCGCCCAGCCCGACTTCATCAAGTGCGACGTGGAGGGCGCCGAGCTGCTGGTCTTCCGGGGCGCGCGGGAAGTCCTCGACAGGCGAGACGCGCCCATTGTGCTGTTCGAGGTCAACGCCTACACCTGCCAGGGCTTTGGCTTCGGCACCTCCGACGCAAAGGATTTCCTGGCGACCCTGCCGACCGCGCGCTATCGCTTCTTCGAGGTGAAGGACGACGGGGCCTTGCCCGCGATCACCACCCTGACGCCATGGTGCAACGTGCTCGCGATCCCCGAGGCCAAGCTGCCGAGGTTCCCCGAGCTGCGAACGTAGTTCCTGCTCTGGTTTCGACCCGACTCACCGATAAACGTATAGGCCGTCTTCGCCGCCGCGCTCCGCTCACCCAATAAGCGCACGTGGTCCTTGACTCCAGGCATCGGGGTGCTCTATATCCTCGCCAGTACCCTCCGAAACGACCCGCCTGTGCGGTCATCCGGAGCGTAAATGATCCGTTCTCTCTGCGAGAGCCTACTGCTGCGCGCGATGCCACTCCCGCAATCTGATCGCCTCTGCAAGTGGGGCGTCACCATCTCGGTCGCCCTAGCAACCGTCTACTATGCCCTGTTCATATTCCAGACCAGCTTTGTCGTGAATGGCGAACGCTACTTCTGCCTCCAAGACGATGAGATGATCTCGATGCGGTATGCCAGGAATCTCGCTCAAGGGTTTGGACTCGTCTGGAACCCTGGGGGCGAACGCGTCGAGGGCTTTACGAATCCGCTGTGGGTTCTCTTCATGGCCGCGTTGCATTTGCTTCCGATCGCTACCTCGAAGATCAGCCTTCTCGTTCAGATTGCCGGCGCAGGCCTCCTCCTTCTGAACCTCCGGCTTGTCGCCGGCCTTTCTCGCCAGGTCGATTCTTCGCGCGCGGTCTCTCTCCTCGCAATCGTCTTTACTGCCTTCTACTTGCCCCTGGTCAACTGGGCCTTGCAGGGGATGGAAGTCAGCATTCTCGCCCTCCTGACGAATGCATACGCTCTGTTCGCGCTCGTCACGTTGAAGCGCGGCCGGCCCAGTCTCCTGTTGTACGCATTCATGGCCCTCGGCACCTTCGTGCGAGTGGACATGGCTGTACCCTGTCTCGCGATCAGCGCGTTTCTCGCAATGGAAGACCGCCGTAACCGCTGGCGCCACGTTTGCCTTGCCGCGATCCTCCTGGCGGGGATCTTTGCCCTACAGACCGGATTCCGCATCTTCTACTTCGGAGATCCGCTCCCCAATACTTACTATCTGAAGCTCACTGGATACCCGATCGCCCTACGCCTCAGCCGCGGCCTGTACGTCTTCGTAAAGTTCATCGTACAGATGGGGGTAGTCTTGTTCCTCGTGCCCTTTCTGGATGTCCTCGTTCGGCGAGATAGAGCCGCGAGACTGCTCGTGTGGATCTTCGCGTCGGTGGCCTGCTATAGCGTCTATGTCGGAGGCGACGCCTGGGAGGAATGGGGCGGAAGCAACCGATATGTATCGATCGCGATGCCATGCTTCTTCGTTCTCTTGGCTCGTGCCTTAACCGACATTTCTCGCCTTGCCGCGGCCGCACTGACCGAGCCTAGCGCGACGGCCGGCGCCGCCACACCCGCGTACGCCCGGCATGGCGTGTACCTCATCCTTGCGGTGTCAGCGCTTCTCAGTCTCAACTCCACACGTGGTGCCGAGGCTCTGGGCGAATGGGCCCTTCGGATTCGACCGATCCAGACTGACGTGAATCAGAGCAATGTCGAGTTGGCTACGTTGCTGAAGGAGATTACTCGGCCGGACGCCACGGTCGCGGTGATGATGGCCGGAGCCATTCCCTACTTCCTGGAGCGACCCGCGATCGACCTTCTGGGGAAGGCAGACGCTCACGTCGCACGCCTGCCGATGCACCGCTTTCACGGTCTGCGCAGCTTAATATTCTTTGCGCCCGGCCATCTCAAGTGGGACTTCGAGTGGTCTCTCGGAAGGCTACGGCCGGACGTGGTCGTCCAAGTAGTGGGAAGGGAAGAGGCTCGGCCCTTTCTCACGCGACGATATAGCGAGGCTCACGGGTACGGTGACCCGATCTTCCTGCTGCGGGACTCCACGAGCGTGGTTTGGTCGCGCGTGAGCGACAGGTTCGCACGCCTGGAGGCGGAGGACGCGGACTCCCACGTCACCGAATCTCTGCCTACGCTTCGTTGAGCCCGATCCTCCGCAGGACCGCACTTCGGCGTCTCAGTCGCACCCTCGACTGGGGCTTGCACTGCGCCTTCCTCTCAATCTTGGCCCCGGCGACCTCGATGTACTTCTTTTACTACCACTTCCGTACCGTATACACGACGAACGTATTCTCTGCCGACGGCTTCCAGCAACAGTACACAAGCGGGGTCTACCGCTACCGGATCCTAGGGCGTGTCGGGCTAGAGAGCGTTCACGCGCTGATCGAACACCTCTATCAGCACAAGTATCTCCATCGCGCCATTACGCAATCGCCTCTGGCCCAACACCTGGGCGCGCCAGATCTCTCGTGGTATCACGCATACTTCGTCTTCAATACGTTCTGGTTGTGTGTGACGACGGCGCTTTTGTATGGCCTCTTCTCGGCTCGATCCGACGAAGGACGGCTCGGGATCGCACCGACGCTCGGCCTCCTGGTGTTGCAGGCACTCGTCGGGGTGTCGCAGTTCGTCATCGTACCGTACGATACGCTCTCCTATGCGTGGCTCGCCGCGAGCGTGGTGCTGATAGTTGCTGCGGATGAAAGTGCCGGGCGGATAGCCGCGCTTGTCGGACTTGTTGTCGCGGCTACCTTGACGCGAGAGACCGCTGCGCTGATTCTGGCGACGTACGCCGCGCTCGTGGTGGCCGGTCCGGAGGAGTGGGGAAGGAAGCGCTGGTCAACGCTGGGCATCCTCACGCTCTCATTCCTCGCCACGTACGTGGTGCTCCGGATACTGTTGGGCTGGGAGCATGCGATCGGAAACGGATGGACAGCATCCCTCGAAGGGCGTGATAGCTACGCCAGCTTGACCTGGGCCGCGGTCTTCATAGGCTCGTTCTACCTCGCTGCGCCGGTCGGCAGAAAGCGGTTGGGACTGTGGTTTCTCCTCTTCAGCGTCCCCTACGTGCTGGCGGTGTTCGGCACCGGATTGCTGGTCGAAATTAGGCTGTGGGTGCCAGTACTATTGATCCTGTTGATACTTACCGCCATCCCTGAGAACCCAGGGGAGGTTTCAGAGGTCAAAGACAATCGCTGAGATTCGCATCCTGAGAGACATGCGGATGGCGTTTCGTGCGCTCCGCGCCCATCCGCTGCGGACCGCGCTGACCACGCTCGGCATCGTCATCGGGGTGGCGGCGGTCATCACCATGGTGGCGCTGGGCGCCGGGGCCCGGGAGCGCGTGGCGGAGCAGATCGAGAGCATGGGCGCCAACCTCGTCCTGGTGTGGGCCAGGCCGGCGGTCGCGGGCGGCGTCCGGCTCGGCGCGGTGACCCAGCCCACGGTGACGGAGGCGGACGCCTGGGCGATCCAGCGGGACATCCCGCTCGTGACGGCGGCGGCGCCCTTCACCTCGGCCCGAGTGGGACTGATCCACGGGAGCCAGAACTGGATCACGGTGCTGCAGGCCATCACGCCGGAATTCCTCGTCGTCGGGGAGTGGGACATCGCGGCGGGCCGGGAGATCGCGCCGGGCGAGCTCGAGACCGGCGCGAAGGTCATCCTGCTCGGGGGAGCGGTCGCCGACCGGCTCTTCGGCGAGACCGACCCGATCGGGCAGGGGATCCGCGTGAACAACGTGCCCTTCCGGGTGATCGGCGTGCTGGAGCGCAAGGGCCAGAGCGCATGGGGCCAGGACCAGGACGACGTCGTGCTGGTACCGCTGTCCACCGGGCGCCGGAACATCATCGGCCGGAACCCGGCCACCGCCCGCGCGGTGGGCTCCATCTCCGTCAAGGTGACCGATCCCCAGATGCTCCCCGCCGCCATGACGGAGATCCGCGCGGTCCTCCGCCAGCAGCACCGCCTCCAGCCCGATCAGGAGGACGACTTCGTCATGCACGACCTGGCCGAGATGACCCGGGCTCAGGCCTCGGCGTCCAACGTGCTCTCGATGCTCCTGGCCGCCATCGCCTCGGTCTCGCTCCTGAGCGGCGGCGTCGGGATCATGAACATCATGCTGGTCTCCGTCCGGGAGCGCACCCGTGAGATCGGCCTGCGCATCGCGGTGGGAGCCAGAGGCCGGGACATCCTCGCGCAGTTCCTGGTGGAGGCGCTGGCGCTGTCCATTCTGGGAGGGTTGATCGGGGTGGGAGTTGGCGTGGGCGCCGCGTACACCCTCTCGTACCTGGCGACATGGCGAGCCCTGGTGGAGCTGCACATGGTGCTGGCGGCGGTAGCGATTGCCGCGGCCCTCGGGATTGCCTTCGGTATCTACCCGGCGCACCGCGCCGCCCGCCTCAACCCGATCGACGCACTTCGGTACGAGTGACGCGCCCGTCTCGGGCCACCGAACGCCGACTCTGACGTTCACGTCCCGGCGAGGCCGCCCGGACCGCCTCGCCCAGCTCTCGAAAGTCGACTCCCGGCTCGCCCTCGGCCCCGCCAGGAGCCCTGAGGACGCTCCCGACCATCAGGGAGCCGTCCTCGTTCACTCCGGCCGTAGCCAGGTCGCGGAACAGCCGGAACGCCCCGGCGGGGGGTACCTCGGCCCGGCCGATGGCCTTCGCCGAGCCTGGTCCGACGAGAACGTTCCCGTCGATCACGGCCCCGGGAAGCCACCGAGGGTCACCGACCCGCGCGAAGGCCAAGCCACGACCGCCGCTCCCCATGACATTTCTCACGAGGCGAAAGCGCTGCATCGGCGGCTCTCCTTCGACGTGATAGGCGGAATAGGAGACCGGCAGAGCCGTGTTGTGCTCGATCGCGAGATCCTCGATGGGCCCAAGGGCATAGAAGAACGATCGACCGATCGACAGCCACAGGTTGTTCCGGATCGAGACCCGCCGCAGCTGCTGGCTCCGGTGTCCGTCATCCAGTCCTTGCGCCTTCCACCCGACCGCGGCGCCACGAACGATGTTGTCGTGGAAGGTCACATCCCGCACGACCGACCACGGGGCGGAGTTCCCCTGGTTGCGTGGCGTCAGGACGAGGGCGGCTCCCTTCTCGCCTGCAATGTTCTCCAGGAGATTTCCTCTGATGAGGACTCGCTGCGCGTTCTTGAGCTCGAGGATGGCCTTCTGCGTCCACGGCACGCCGGCATATGACGGGTCGCCCACGTTCCACGATCGCGGCTTCGCCATGTGATTCCCGGAGATCTCGATGTCCGACGGAACCAGATCCGGGATCGCCGGATCCGCCCCGCCGAACATGACGTTCTCGCCCGCGGCCTCCAGGTAGTTGTTGGAGAGCTTGAACGGGCCCGGGCCGTTGTAGCCCAGCACCGCCTGGGAATCCTGGCCCCGGACGTGGATCTCCGAGACGTGCGAGTCCACCACCGCCGCCGCCCCGCTGTTGAGCAGCACCCCCTGAAACGTATCGGCTCCCGGCTGGCCATGGACAAAGCAGCGATCGAGGATCAAGTGCGACGGTACGTCCTCCAGGCGCGCGTGCCTGGCACCGAAGGCCACGATCGACCCGATCCGGGTGACGGACTCGGCGGCCGTGAACTCCACGCCCACGAAGCGATAGTGATGGGCACCCGGCGCCGTGCGCACCGCGGGGGAATCGTTCGGGCTGACGAGCTTCGGCATCAATACGGAGGTCGCGGGGGACATTCGAGTTCCGGGGCGGGGAAGGTCACTGTCCGAGGCGGACGTGCGAACGACGATCCAGTCGGACCCCTCCTTCTTCGGGAGGACGAAGTTGCCGCGGAACACCGCACCCGCCTCGAGGCTGACGATGTCTCCCGGCTGGGCCGCATCCAGAGCCGCCTGGGGATCGGCGCCCTTCCGGACCATCCAGGTGCGTCCGAGTGGAGGTCTGAAAAGTGTGTCAACTGTGACACGGGGTAGTTCGGGCGTCACGGCTGTGTCAGACTTTCGATCTGTGACGCCCCAAGCCGCGTAGAGGCGGGGACTAGCCATCGTGAGGACGAGTGCTAGAGTGACTACACGGGCGCAGCCGCGCCTCAGGAGCATCTCATGACCATGAGTCGCTTACTCCGAGGCATTCCGCTCACCTTCCTGGCCGGGGTTCTCCTGGTACCAGGAACCGTAATCGCCGCCGCTAACCCGCCCGCCCCGCCCAGTAAAATGGTAAGCCCCCTGCCTCCCGATGCCGGCGGAGGCCGAACCATTCCGGTGCGAGCCGGTGACAATCTGCAAGCCAAGATCGATGACGCCAAGCCGGGTGACACTCTCGTCCTCGACGGCGGAGCCACCTGGACCGGGAACTTCGTGCTGCCGCCCAAGTCCGGAGCCGGTTGGATCACCATTCGGGGCAGCCAGGAATCGAAGCTGCCGAAGGCCGGCCAGCGCATCAGCCCCTCGACGGCGCCATCGATGCCCAAGATCCTCACACCGAATGCAACTGGCGCGATCAACGCGAACGATGGCAGCCAGGGCTGGCGACTGGTAGGGCTCGAGATCAGCGTGGTCCCGACGTGGCAGTCGACGGTGTATCAACTCCTCGCGTTTGGCTCCGGAAGTGCCGACTGGGGCAAACGCCGGCCGACCGACGTGGTCACCTCGCGGATCATCATCGAGCGGTGCTATATCCACGGCTCTCCCACCCAGAAGGTGCGACGCGGCATCCTCGCGAACGCCAGGGACATGCGGATCTCCGACTCCTGGATCGACGAGATCCATGATAGCGGTTTCGACTCCCAGGCGATTCTCGGCTATGACGGGAGCGGTCCTCTCTTGATCGAGAATAACGAGCTGCAGGCCTCTTCCGAGAACATCATGTTCGGAGGGTCGGATTCGAGTCGCCCTGACCTGGTGCCTGCGGATATCGTGATCCGCCGGAACCACATCATGAAGCCGTTTCGTTGGTTTCCGAGCCATCCCACCTACGACGGCAGCCACTGGGTCATCAAGCCCCTGATAGAGCTGAAGTCCGCCCAGCGGGTGCTCATCGAAGGAAACACGCTGGAGAACTCCTGGTCGTGGCCCGCCTTCGTCGCCGACGCATTCAACCAGGATGGCACCGCCCCCTGGTCCGTGGTCGAAGACGTGATGATCCGGTACAACGTCGTGAAAGAGGTCACGGGAGTCTTCCAGGCCTGGGCGGGCTCAGCTCCGGTCCGCCGGGTGGCCATCCTCCACAACAATGCGACCGGCGTCCGAACCGGGTACCCGGGCAATGCCTATGTGAAGGGCAAGCAGCTGAGACTGACCGGCGGCGCCCCGATCGAGGACGTGTGGGTCGAGCACAACACCACCCAGCCGGCGGACTCCGGCCCCTTCACGCTCGACCTTTCCAAGGGCACGTTTCGCCGGTTCACATATCGCTACAACATCGTGGGCTTTGGAAACGGAGGCCCCACCGTCGAGGGAGTGTGGAGTGGAGACGATGCGTCGCTGGACTCGGTGGCCCCCGAACGCGACTTCGCGCTCAACGCGCTCGTCAGCCTCGGCAATGCGGTCGGGACCTCCCGCGTGGCCAACTCCCCGTCGGTCTGGCGCCAGCCTCAGTGGCTCTCGTTCGGCGATGCGGCCTCCGCGGGTCTGAACCCGGATGGCACGCTCTCGACCAACAGTCCCCTGAAGCGGCGTGCGAAGGACGGATCCGACCTCGGTGTCGACTTCGAGCGCCTCAACGCGGCCCTGAGCGGCTCGGGAGCCGCCGCTGCAGCCTCTGCACAGTCGGCCCCGTCTGCACCGGTCACCGCCGCACCGCCTCCCGCATCGGCGGTGGGCCCGAAGACCAAGTGACTGTCACGCAAATGGCGGCTCTGGCCCAAGCCAAGACATTTTTGGAGGGGCGCTTCCCCGAAGCCTACGGAGCCCTCCAGCAGCTGCGCTACCGCCGCACGCTCCGGCGTGCCTTTGGAGACGTCGCTGCCGCGCGCGACCTCACCGTTCAGGCCGGCCCCTTTCAGGGGCTCTCGTACCCTCCGTCCGTGGCCACTCCCGCACGGCTGATCAGCCACGCCTTGTTGCCGAAGCTGCTCGGCTCCTACGAGGAGGAGCTGCACCCTGCGGTCTCCGAGCTCCGGCAGCACACGTATTCACGTGTGATCAACATCGGCTGTGCCGAGGGCTACTACGCCATCGGCCTCGCACGCGTCCTTCGGGCGCCGATCTACGCCTTCGACAACGACGCCGAGGCCCGCCGCCTGTTCGGTCTCATGGTCCACGAGAATGGCGTCGCCGGGCACATCACCCTCGGCACCGAATGCACACCGGAACACCTCCAGGCGCTCACGCCCGAGCGGGCGCTGGTGATCTCCGATTGCGAAGGATGTGAGCGCTTTCTCTTCGCGGACTCCGTTGTTCCACACCTGCGACGATCCGACCTGATCATCGAGCTGCACGATTGCGTCGATCCTGCGATCTCTCGCGCGGTACCGGCCCGCTTCGCGGCGACCCACCACGTGGAGATCATCCAGCGTGCGCCGCGCAATCCGGCGGACTATCCCGCGCTTCGCGACATGCCGCCATACTCGCAGGCCCTCGCGGTCAACGAGTTTCGCTGGGGCACCATCATGTGGGGGATCTTCCGGGCCAAGGCAGCCTAGCCCGGATCGCGCCCCAGAAGGCATCCGACCCGGGATCGAGCCGCAGACCCCTCAGAGCGAGGGCAACGGCGCGCCCTCGCTGCGAGCCGGTCCACAGTCGCTTCGCCGAATTGATGCTGTCGGCGGCGCGCCATCGCCGAGTGGCGCGGGCGATCGCGTCCCGCCCGAGCCTCGGCCCGGTATAGGCGAGCCCGACCAGCTTCCCGTAGAACTCGTAGTGTCGGGCCTGGTAGTCGCGGACCGCCAACGAGGTCGCCACCGCGTCGTAGGCACGTCGAGCGTGCCGTCGAAGCCGATCGGGATCTCGATCCAGTAGCTGCAGGGCATCACTCGCGGCGAGCCCGTTGGCGATCGGCACGTCCACGTAGGACTCGTTCGGGACGAGGACCTCCGGTATCCTCCCGACGGCGGTCGAGATCACCGGCACTCCACACGCGGCCGCCTCGAACACCGGCATGGGCCCGCCTTCGATACGCGATAGGCAGAGATAGGCGTCCAGCGTTGCATAGAGCCCAGGCATGTCGAAGTAGGAGGGGGCGAGCCTGACGGTGATGGGGAGGCCAGCAAAGTCGGGCCGAGCCAGCGTGTCGCGCCACTTGAACCCGGTCACGACCAGCGTGACGTTGCTCCCGGCTCGAGACCTCAGGACCTCCGGGAGGAGATCGATCCCTTTTCGATCGAGTCCATACTCGGCCGTGCTGAAGAACCCGACCCGCCAGCTCGCGTCGCGGCGCCGGGGTCGATGGTCTTCGAGGCGCCGGCGGCCGGCTTCGAAAAAGGCTTCGTCGACCGGCTGGGGGATACATGCGATGCGGCTCGGATCGACCCCGCGGCTCTCCAGGAGGTCTCGATACTGTCGGGCGTGCACCACGATCCCCTGGCACCGCGACAGATAGTCGAAGGTGGTCTCGTAGGGCTCGACGTGATGCACCGAGCAGACGTTGATCGCCCTGGCGTTCCACGCGGGTGGCTCGAGTACCGTCCGATGAAGCATCCAATGGACGATGTCCGCGGCGTCGACGAGTCGGTGGAATGACTCGGGATCCTTGGCCGCATTCCACAGATTGGCGATCGTGACGTCCCATCCCTCTGGAACTCCCAGAGCGAGAAAGCGAGCCAGCGTGCCGATGGCCCACGCATCCTGATTGACGACGAGCAACACGCGCACGAGGACGCGCTAGGCCAGGAGACGGCTGCAGTGGCTGAGATAGTAGGCGGCGAGCTGCCCTCCGTGCAGGAACGAGTCGAAGAAGCGTCGACTGTTCTGGACGAGGGCCCGGCGAGCCGGTTCATTCCTCAGGTAGTACACACACAGCTCCTCGAGGTCCGAGTAGTCCGGCTTGCAGTACACCACGTGCACCCGGTCCTCGAGCGGCACGTGGAGCCGCGACTGGTGCGGAGGCCCGATGACGCAGCAGCCGATCGCCAGGTAATCGATGAGGCGGAAGGTGATCGGCGAGTAGCTGGGCAGGTCGATGCAGATGCGTGACCGGGCGACCTCGCGGAGGAAGCTGCCGTAGCGGACCTTGGTCTGGCCTCCCATGAACTGGAAGGCGGAGCTGGCGCGGAGGATTTCCAGGGCCCGGCGGCGAACCTCGAAGCTGAGACCGAAGCGTCCGTGCACGTCGTAGAGCGGCGGCGCCGTGTCCCGCAGGGCTCGCAGATGGGGCAGGAAGGCGTAGATGTCCGGGTGGTTGTTCACGTAACCGCCGGGGACCAGGCGGTCCCGGGATCCGTAGCCCTCCAGCCGATACTGCATCTTGAAGTGGAGGTCGGCCTGCTCGTAGGCCTCCTCGTTGAGGTCGAGGTAGTCGGACACCTCGACGTTCACCCGGAAGCGGCGGCCACGGTGAGTCAGGTGGAAGACGATCACGCCCTTGAAGGGCTGGGGGACGTCTCCGACGCTCGTGGTGACGAACTGCGAAAGGGCCATCCGGATCTGCTCGCCCCAGTTCGCGAAGGGCGCCCACTCGTAAACCGCCGGCCAGGTGATGGTCACCTCGCGCAGCAGCTCCCGGTCGATCGGCCAGGTCAGGGGAGCCGGCTCCTCCCCCGGCGCCGTCTGCCACCGCCAGTAGGCGTCGACGGCCCGCCCGCTCCAGTACTGCGGGCTCAGCAGCGCCTGGAGGTTCATCGGCTCCGCTGAAGCTGGGCCAGGAGCTCGTCGGCCCGGCGGGACCAGGTGTACTCGGCGACGATCCGGCTCTGGAGGGCAGGCAGGCGGGCATTGAACGTGTCCGGGCTCTCGAGGAACCGCAGCACCTGCTCGGCGAAGCGGGTGGGGGAGTCGCCCACGAGGAAGAGGTCCCGGAGGGGGGCATCCAGGAACTCGACCCCTCGGGGCGTGGAGACCACGAAGGTGCCGCAGGCGACCGCCTCGATGATCTTGTTCTTGAAACCACCCCCGGAGACCAGCGGAGCCACGTAGAGGGCCGCCTGGGCGATCTCGGTCGGAATGTCCGGGACGTCGCCCTGGATCTCCACGCTGCCCCCGGACCGCGCCAGCAGCGCCGGGACCGGGTTGCGGC
>Ga0310810_10008094_pt1 | contig 12065 bp, 10 predicted proteins | sample NCmetagenome_FD_207641 | JGI IMG/M metagenome (GOLD analysis project Ga0310810, IMG submission 207641) | Soil microbial communities from experimental microcosm in Duke University, North Carolina, United States - NC | ecosystem: Engineered > Artificial ecosystem > Soil microcosm > Unclassified ...
TCGCCTTTTTCGGCCGCGAGCGCGCCGAGATCGTTGAGGGTCTGTGCCACGCTCGCGTGTTCAGGCCCATACGCCGCCCGTCCGGTGGTCAGCGCTCGTTCGAGCAGGAGCTGTGCCTTGTCGTAGAGGCCGAGGCGACGGTACATCCGTCCGATGACCGTAAATATCTCGGCCTGCGCCTCGGGCTGGTCAACGAGCTCTTTCTGCACGCGCTCTGCGGCGGCGTCGAGCAGACCGCGGACGGTCAGTCCATCCGCGGTGGCGCGGTTCGCAATGGGGTCGGCGCCCATCAGCAACCCGGTGAGCGTTTCGCTCACTCTGGCCGCCTTCGCCGCCTCTCTCTGCGCGCGGTCGCGCTCGGTCGTGAGCCGGGCCGTGTAGAACGCGATCAAGCCGCCGATCACCAGGACAGCCACGGCCGCGGCCGCCACGGCACGCGCGTGTCGTCCGACGAACCGGGTCGCCCGATACCGCAGCGTGTCGGGGCGGGCGCTGATCGGTTCCTGCCGAAGAAAGCGGCGGAGATCGTCCGCCAGCGCCGTGACGGAGGGATAGCGTTCGGGCGCGTTCTTCTTCAGTGTTTTTGCGACGATGGTATCGAGATCTCCGCGAAGCACCCGGCGGAGCCGGCCCAGTGTGGTGTCGCGCCGGGAGGCATGATGCGCCAGCGCATCCGCGTCTTCCGTCCGGCTGACGACGACGTCCGACATGCGGCGGGGCTCCACGTCGACGATGGCGCGCATCAGTGTGACGGGTGAACTGACGGCGGTTCCTGCGGGATGTTGCCCGCTGAGCAGCACATACAAGAGGACGCCGAGCGCGTACACGTCTGTCGCCGTTGTGACCTGTCCGTGCGCCATCTGTTCCGGCGCCGCGTATTCCGGAGTCAGCGGCGCGCCGCCCTCTCGCGTGAGCGCGTTCGCCTCGACAACGGGCGAACCGCCCCACTGCGCGTCCCCCTTGAGCAGCTTCGCGATGCCGAAGTCCAGCAGCTTGACCTGGCCGTCCACACTGACGAGCACGTTGGCCGGCTTGATATCCCGATGGACGACCAGATTGGCGTGCGCGTGGGCGACGGCCTCGAGCACATCGAGAAAAAGACGGATGCGCGCCTCAATCCCCAGCGCCCGTTCGTCGCAGTAACGATCGATGGGTTGACCGTTGACGTACTCGAGAACGAGATACGGCTGGCTCGCCGCCGCGACGCCGGCGTCGATGAGGCGGGCGATGTGCGGGTGCGTCAGCTTTGCGAGGAAATTGCCTTCACGGCGGAATCGCTCTTCGCCAGCCCGTCCCATCAGCGCGATGTTCAGCAGCTTGACGGCCACGCGTCCTTCGAAGCGGCCATCACAGCGCTCCGCCAGCCAGACGCTGCCCATTCCGCCTTGACCGATCCGTGAGTTCAGCCGGTACGCCCCGACGATCTGTCCCTCGAGCGACGGCACGTCGTCGGCGCGCAGGATTCGAGGCAATGCGCCCTCGAGAAACAGGGACTCCTGCAGCGCCTCGTGTTCAGCCAGCAGACTCTCGAGGTCGGCAGCGAAAGCCGCATCGCGTGCACGGATGTCGGCAAGCCAGGCGGCACGGCTGTCAGCCGGCATGGCAAGCGCTTCGTCCAGGGACGGGCTGAGCGCGCGCCAGCGATCGGGGCTGAGTGGCGGCATGGCGTTGACCTATTGTTTCACTGTCGCGGCGGCCGGCGGATGGCCCTCACTTTCGCACTCTTTCCTCCGCCGCAGAAGAACTGATCGCCGCCATCGGATTCGAGCCCCGACACGCCGACTCCACGCGGCAGCTCGAGCCGTTCGAGGACCTCTCCCGTTCGGGGATCAACCCGCCGAACGTCGCTCTCGTCACCTTCCCACGTGGCGTGCCAGAGCTCTCCGTCGACCCAGGTGACCCCGGTCACGAAGCGGTTGGATTCGATCGTGCGCAGAATCGTCCCTGTTTCGGGATCGATTTGATGAATCTTCCGGTCGCGATACTGTCCGACCCAGAGCGTCCCTTCGGCCCACGCGAGCCCCGAGTCACTGCCGCCGCCAGGCGCGGGGATCGTGGCGAGCACGCGGCCGGTTTTCGGGTCGATCTTCTGGATGCGATCCTCGGCCAGCTGAAACAAGTGTTCGCCGTCGAAGGCCGTCCCGGCATGCGCGGCGACATCGATCGAGCGGATCGTGCTCCCGCTCGCGGGATCGAAGGCGGTCAGTGTGTCGCCGGCGGCAAACCAGACGTGCTGACCGTCATAGGTAACGCCCCCGACGTTGTCGACGCCGGAAAAGGGGCCATATTCACGAATGACTTCGGCGGTTGCTCGACGCATGCCGCGATCCTAGTCAATCGGCAGGGGAGCAGGGAGTAACAAGGTCGTCGTGAATCCCGGCACGGGAGGCGTCATCCAGCGACGTGCGCGCGCGCGACCGAACGACTGCACTCTACCTGCCGCCGCCAGCGAGTCGAGCGCCCGTTGCACCGTGCGCTGGCTCGTGCCGAGCGCCAGCGCCAGGGCCGAGCTCGACCACGATTCACCGTCAGTGAGGAAGGCGAGCACCTCGCCATATTCCCCCTCGACCGGCTGCGCCAGCACAACAACATCGCCTGCGCGGCGCGGCGCCAGCGCAAACCCTCGCTTCGTCGCACTCAGGTCGGCCAGTGTCCGAAGCACCCGGCGAAGCCGCCCCATTTCGACCCGCAGCCGCGCGCGATGCGATTCATCGACAAACGTCGATCCGAATGCGCGCGCGACGAGCGTATCCCTCGATCCGTCTCGCGGCCACGCTTCGGCCAGCGCTCGTACGAGCGCGAACAACACCGGACGCGTGGCGAGCGAAACGGCGTTGCTGCCATCACGCACGACGTGACGGCACGCGTCGACGACGAACGTGTTCGACGCCAGCAGCGCTTCGACCTCCTCGAGCAGCAGGAGCCGCTCCTCGCCATTGGCGATCAGGCGCGCCGCGGGCGTGTTCAGGACGAGCATGGCGCTTTCGACCTCCGCCGTCAGCGCAGGAATACGTGCGAGACCCGCCGCCTGCCCGGCGCGAGCGAGCGCCGCGCGAGCAGCCTTCGTCCGGAGGCGCCGCATCGCGATCCCCGCCACCACCAGCTCGTGGGCGGTCCTCGACGCCGGGGGGAACGGCGCGGGGTCGAGCCTGGCGAGCGTACGCTCGGCCTCGTCGATGCGGCCGATCAGCACCAGGCGCCGGACTTCGAGATAGCGCGCATGCGCGGCGTTGAGCCGGTCGTGGTGTGCTTCGAGCGTGGCCCGCGCCGCGTCCAGCGCCTTCGCGGGCCAGCTCAAGTCGCGCGACACGAGCGCGATCTCGGCCTCGGCGACGACGCACCGCGCGCGGGCCACGGCTTCTTTCGGACCGAAGGCACGCGCAGCCCTTCGCAGGAGGGCCTTCGCTCGAACGAGATCGCCGAGCTGCGCCATCGCGATGCCGCGCAGCGCGAGTGCTGGCGCGTCGTCGCGCAGGGCGATCCGCTTCAAAGCGCCGAGCGGATCACCGGCCGCGAGTGCCCGCGCCGCGGCCGTGATCAGCGAGTCCATCCGAATCCCGCCACGCTTGTCACTCCCACCGCCTGGTTCGCCGACGCTAAATCTATCTCATGACCAACAATCACCACGTTGTATCGGGAACGGAACGAAAGATGATCGCGGCACTTCAGGTCTCGCTGGATGGCTTCACCCAGGGACCACACGGAGAGAAGGACTGGGCCGATTCGTGGGCCAGCGCGCTCGAGTTGATCCCTGACGTCGACACGTTCGTCCTCGGCGGACGCATGTTCCCGGATTACGGAGAGTACTGGAAAGCGATCCAGGCGAATCCTGAGCGTGTCCCGCCGTTCCAGGACCGAATCCCTTCGCAGAGCGAAGTCGCGTACGCACGATTGGCTGCCAGCACCCCGCACATTGTCGTGTCGACGACGCTCGAGAGCGTCTCGTGGCCAACGGCGAAGATTATCCGCGACGTCGTGGAGCTCCGAACGCTCAAGCGCCAGCCTGGGAAGAACATGTATGTCGTCGGCGGGGCAACTCTCGTCGCAAGCCTCCTGAACGAGGGTTTGATCGACGAGCTCCGGCTGATTGTTCACCCGGTAGTTCTGGGGAAGGGGCAAGCGCTGTTCGGCGGCGTCAACCAGCGGCTCTCGCTCGACCTCGTCCGGGCGAAGTCGACCGACTCCGGCAGAGTCATCGCGACTTACCGGACCTGACGCAATGGACCGAACGCGGTCGTGACGACAGCCGTTACCGTCGAACGGGTCGCGCCAGCGGGAGACCGCCGGTGAAGATGGAGGCGCGTGCGATTCTCTTCCATGCCATGGTCAAAGTCTCCTTGTGTGATGTGGGCTCCTGTCTAAGAGACCGGCATCGGAAGGAGAGACGTGACCCGGCCTGGCATGGGCTCCAGCGCCGCAAGTGCGCGCACCTCGCGCGACATCTCTGAACTGAACGCTCGGTGCAGCGACTGCACCTCTTCGTCCGTCCACTGACACGACGCGATCTCGTCGGTCACGTCGAAGAGTTTGCGCGAGAGATTGTTTCGCGTGGTCTCGTAGTCCGCCAGTGCGGCGCTCGTCCCGCGCACGACCGCGCGCGACAGGAGCTCCGCGTCGCGCAGTGCGTCGGTGATCCCGTGCGCGGTGAGTGGATCCTTGAAGTACCCGGCATCGCCGACCAGTGCCCACCCCGGTCCGGTGCTGGCCTTGATGAAGCCGTGATGTCCGCCGAATCCGCGAACCGGTCCGACGATGCGCGCGCCGTCGAGTCGTGCGCCGACGAGAGGCGATGTCTCACGAATCAGCCGGCGGTAGGCTGCCGTCGTGCCGCCGGTCAGCTCGCCTGGAAGACGCGAAGACGGCACCGCGACGAACACACACGTGGCGCCGTTGTTGGTCGGAATGGCGCCGATGGCGGCGCCGCGCTCGAACCGCCAGTAAAAGCCGTCCACAGGCAGGCCTTCCCAATAGCCGTAGAGGACCCCCGTCGAGTGGCGGCCCTCGACGACGCAGACCGCGCCCACGCGCTGCGCGATCGTCGAGTACAGGCCGTCGGCCCCGATGACGATGTCCGCTTCGACGCGGCGATGCGTGCCGCCGGCAACAGCCTGAATGCCGCGCACGCGCCCATCGCGGTCCGTGACGAGGCCGTCGACACGAACCCCATGGCGAATGTCTGCACCGCTGCGTGCCGCTGCGTCGACGAGAATGCGGTCGAGCAGTGCGCGTCGGGGCGCGAACAACGCGCTGACGCCGAACTTCGGCTCGATGGGAACGGTGACGTCCTGATCGGTATAGCTGAATGTGGTGGAACGCACCGGCGGTGTTCCCGCCACGACGATGGCTGGCAGCACGCCCCAGCGGTTCAATTGCAGCACCGCACCCCGCATCAGCGCGTGCGTTGACAGCGTGTCCGAGCCATACCGCGCCCGGTCGACCAGCAGCACGCGCGCGCCCGACCGCGCCAGCAACATCGCCGTCGCCGCGCCCGCGCAGCGTGCCCCGACGATGACCGCATCAAACCTCATGGCATCACCTTTCTACGCCACACGCCCACGAACACTCGACCGGGCGATCTTTTCGGCGATCGTCCACGCGTCACCACCAACACCGTCGATGAAGCTCGAGTTCCGCCGGCGCTGAAAATTCATGCCGAGCACGTAGAGCCCGAAGGCCGGCGTGATCGCGCCTTCATGGACGATCTCGCCGCGCGCATCGAGAACCGGGACGCGCAACCACGGATAGGCGCGCCGGTAGCCTGTGGCCCAGATCACCGTGTTGATGCCCTCCGCCTCGAGGTCGAGGAAGTCGGGAGAATCAGCCGCCAGTGGCCAGGTCGGCCGAAACGGCTCAGGAGCGGTCGCCGGCAAGCCATTCGTCGTGATGAACCGGTCGATCCGCATCAGAATCTCGGTCATCTTGATGTCCGCTGCGGCCATCGTCGCCAGGAGCTCGTCGGCGGCCAGGCTGATCGCATGGCCCGTGATGTCGCGGACGCGGCCGACCAGACGAACGCCCATTGCATGCAGCGTCCCCAGATCGAGGGAGGAATGATCGGATCTGCCAACCAGCTGCAAAGACGGTTGCTGCCGCGAGATCTCGATGGCGTGCACCGCTTCGGCCGGCTGACTCAGTACGCCAAGCCTGTCGAGCCACCGCATGATGTCGTCGCCGCGATAGTGACGCGGCAATCGCGTATGGCGGCCGACCGCGAGCGTGACCTGCCGCCCTGTTTGCTGGATCTCGTCGGCGAGCTGCACGCCGGTGGACGAAGCGCCGACGACGAGGACGCCGCCGGCCGGCAACTGGCCGGGCCGGCGGTAGTCTGCAGGCACGATCTGTGTGATCGACGACGCGAGCCGCCGGCTGGCGGGGGGAACCGCGGGTCGATCGCAATAACCGGTCGCGACCACCACGGACTTCGCCGACCACACTCCACGATCGGTGGCGACACGGAACCCAGCGTGCGCGCGCTCGACGCTCTCGACGGTCGTCCCGGCCTCGATTGGCGCCAGCGACGCCGCTGCATAGCGTTCGAACAGAGCGATCAGCTCCGGGATGGACATGAAGCCGTTCGGGTCGCTTCCGTCGTACTGGAATCCCGGCAGGCGAGTCATCCAGTTTGGCGTCAGGAGATGCAGCGAGTCCCAGCTCTGGGTCCGCCAACGTTGCGCCACGTCGCCGCGTTCGATCACCACGTGATCGACGCCGAGCCCGGACAGGCATCGGCTCGTCGCGAGCCCCGCCTGTCCGGCACCGATAACGACCGTCGTCGTGTGCGGCACGTTCGTCCTCAGCGGGTGTTGATGCTGAATTCGACGGGCACGCCCTTGGTCAGCACGTCGAACACCGCCGAGCGCGCACGAGACTGCTCGACGATCTGGCGCAGCTTCTCGGCCGGCGCGTCGCCGGCGATATCGAAGCTGATACGGATGCTTTCGTAGCCGTTGCGGACGGTGTCCGAGAGGCCGAGAAGGCCCTGCAAATCGATGTCGCCTTCGACGCGCGATTCGACCGAGGTGAGGGTGATGCCGCGCGCCGCCGCGATATTCCCGATTCCGGCCGTGATGCACGCGGCCAGCCCGTGCAGGAGGAATTCGATGGGCGTCGGTCCACGGTCTTCGCCGACGAGCACGGCGGGATGATCCGCGCCGTAGGTGAACTGGGTCCGATGCGTGTGTTCGCCGCCTGCGCCGCTGAATGATTCGACCCGCGATTCACTGTAGGTGCCGGAAATCCACCGGTTCGTGGCGCGGAACTGGAACCTCGCCAGCGCCGGCGTTCCCTTCACCGCATTGATCGTCGCGAGCAGGGCCGGGGTGTTCACCCCGTTGCGCGGTTCTTTCGGGGCTTTCGTGGTTGGTGCACTGACTGGTGACATCTGGGCTCTCCTTTATTTGCCGTCATAAAGGAGATCGCGAATGGGTTGCGGAACCCGACATGAGTGGAAGTATTGAATTGTGCGGCCCGAGCTCAGAACGGAGGCGTCGCCGCCGGCACGACGCCGGTCACCGACCGGAAGAAGAACTGCTGCATGATCTCGCAGCGCTCCCCCAAGCGCGCATCGCCACGATCATTCCCCTGCGGAACAGCCGCAGGCTCGAGCTGATGATCGAAGGCTTCAATCTGACGAACCACGTCAACTATCGTCCCCCGTCCGAAGGCGGCGAACATGAACGCGCCACCTGGTCCGAACGGCGGCGCGCGACGCGCGTCAGCTCCAATGGGGGTTGCGCTACGTGTTCTGACTCAGGTTGTGTCAGCGCTTGCCGATGCGAATTTCGGCACGCATCCACGGATGGATGCAGCACTGGTATTTTTCCACGCCCTCTTCGTCCTCCGTCTCGCTCCACGATCCTCCAGGTGTGCGTCTCGCCGCCGCGATTGACCGCGAGCGACGGAAACCGGAACACGTAGCGAGCGGACCGCCGCGAGGAGACGGTAAGATACGTCTGCCGCATGACCGCTGACGGCTCCTCTTCCGGTACGCTCTCCGGCACCACGATCGGCCGCTTCCGCGTCGGGCCGCTGCTCGGCCGCGGCGGCATGGGCGAAGTCTACCGGGCCGACGACAGCGAGTTGGGACGGGCGGTGGCGTTGAAGGTCCTGCCCGAGCACCTCGTCGGCGATTCCGATCGGCTGGTCCGCTTCATCCAGGAGGCCCGGACGGCCTCGGCGCTGAACCATCCCCATGTCGTGTCGATTTACGACATCGGCCAGAGCACGGCGTCGAACGGCCGTCCGATCCACTTCATCGCGATGGAGCTTGTTTCCGGGGAGACACTGCGCGAGCTGTTCGGTCGCCATGACGTCGATCGACGACGCCTGCTCGACTACGCGGCTCAGACGGCGGAGGCGCTGGGCGCCGCGCACGCCGTCGGCATCGTCCATCGGGACCTCAAGCCTGAGAACGTGATGGTCGCCGACGGCGGCTACGTGAAGGTGCTCGACTTCGGCCTCGCGAAGCTCAAGGCCGACCCCGCGCTGGCGGATTCGGCGGCGCAGGCCGCCACGCAGACGATGAAAGTCGCCACGACGCCCGGCACGGTGATGGGCACGGTCGGCTACATGTCGCCCGAGCAGGCGCTCGGCCGCGCCGTCGATCATCGCAGCGACATTTTCTCGTTCGGCTGCATCCTGTACGAAGGGGCGTCCGGCGCGCGCGCGTTCACCGGCACATCGGCCATCGATACGCTCCATCAGATCATCCACACCGATCCCGCTCCGCTCTCGCAACGGGCGCCGGCCGCACCCGTCGAGCTGCAGCGCGTCGTTCAGAAGTGTCTCCAGAAGGATCCCGAGGATCGCTACCAGTCGATGAAGGACCTCACCGTCGACCTGCGATCGCTGCGGCGCCAGCTCGACACGGGATCGTCGGCGCTGCCGGTTCAACCACCCGCCTCGCGATGGTCCCGCCGTGTGCTCGCGGCCGTCGCGATCGCGGGGCTCGCCTTCACCGCTGCCGGCGTCTGGCTCGTGCGCCGCGCTGCGGCGCCAGCCGGGATCGCGACCGCGGTGACGCTGCAACGCGTGACCGACACGGGGACGGTGATCGACGCCGTGATCTCACCCGACGGCAAGTACATCGCGTACGTCGAGTCGGCCGCCGGCAAGCAGGGGATGTTCCTGCGTCAACTGAGCGGAACCAGGACGATCGAGCTGGTCGGGCCGGCGAACGTGGGATTCTGGGGCATCGCCTTCGCGCGCGACGGGCAATCGATCTACTACGGCGTGAAATCGCAGTCCCATCCGACCGGCGACCTGTTCCAGATCCCGACCCTCGGCGGCACGCCGCGCCAGCTGCTCTCGGGCATCGACAGCAGCGTCACGTTTTCACCCGATCGATCGCGGATTGCCTTCTACCGCGTCGATCTCGCCCAGGGCGACAGCGCGCTCGTCGTCGCGAATGCCGACGGATCGCAGCCACGAGCATTCGTCACCAAGCATCCGCCCGAGTTTTTCGCGCCCGGCTTTTTCGTCGCGCCGTCATGGTCGCCCGACGGCAAGCGGATCGCTGCCGGCGTGCGAAACAGCGCGACGCGCGACGCGCACCTCGTCACGATCGATCTGTCGAGCGGCACGGAGACCGTGTTTGCGGATCGGTTCGCGGTCACCAGTGCAACCGCCTGGGCGCCGGACGGCTCCGGCATCCTGTTTGTCGCCGTGCCGCTGCGTGGCTGGACGACGGGCAACGGCGGACAGATTTACTTTCAGCCGTTCCCGTCGGGGCCGCTGCGTCACGTCACCAACGACGTCGTCGAGTACCGGAATGTCAGCATCAGCGAGGATGGCCGATCGCTGGTCAGCGTCGGCTTCGATACTTCCGTCCGGCTGTACGAAATGCCGTATGCGGGCGGGGCGGAGCGCCGGATCGACGGGACGCGGTACGACGGCGCATCGGGGGTCGCCTGGATGCCCGACAGCCGGCGATTCGTCTTCGGGCGCCCTGTGCAGGGACAGCGAACGCTCTGGTCGGCGGCGGCCGACGGCAGCGACCCGCGCCAGCTGACGAGCGAGGGGACGTCGGTGTGGCCGGCCGTGTCGGCCGACGGCCGCAGCCTTGTGTTCTTCGGCGACCGCGGTGAAGACAGTGGGATCTGGCGCAGCGACGCGGACGGCAGCAACCCGCGCCTGCTGGCAAAAGTCGCCGACGCGTCCGCCATCGTGTTCGCCCCGGATCAGAAGAGCGTGTACTTCACGTCGACCACGAGCGGCGCGCCCGCGACGTACCGGTTGAACGTCGACGGAGGCGAACCCAGGGTCGTCGCGCCGCTACTCGAACGCGGGGGGTTGTCTCACGATGGCCGCCTGCTCGCCGGCATCTATCGTGAGAATGCGCGGGCGCCGCTGACGATCGGGATCGTGGACGTGCAGACCGGGAAGCCGGTCAACACCTTTTCCGACTTTACGCCGGCGTCCGGCAGCGGCGGGTTCGGCTGGGCGCCTGACGACAAGGCGATCATCTACTCGACAGTCGAGCGCACCAACGTGTGGCGGCGTTCGCTGGCGGACGGCCGGGAAACGCGCGTGACGAACTTCACCGATCTTGCGATTCTGAGATTTGCCCTGTCGCCCGACGGGCGGACGCTGCTGCTGTGCCGCGGGACGACGCTGCGAGATGCCTTCCTGATCTCGGGTTTCCGCTGACGCCGTATGTTCGCGGTCGACGTCCCGGACAGTCAGGCTCACCGGACCTGTGTCTCGCGGTTTTCAACCTGGAACCGGAACACATACGGAGACGCGACCGGGCCCAGCACAATCAGATCACCGTCCTGAAGGACTGCCCGCCGGGCAGGTCCGTACTGGCCAACCTGGGTGGTGGCGATTGTGGAGCGTCGCTCGTGAGCGCGCGACTCGATGATCGTACTGCCGCACGCACTGTCGCGGTCGATGAGCATGAACTGGCCGTCAACCCAGTCGATCGCGCAGTGCTCGCGCGAGATGTTGAAACCTCCGGAGGCTGACGCCTCGAACAGGTACAACTCATTGAGCTGCGGCCCCGTGTTCAGCCGCCGCTCAATGTCATTCATCATATTTGTCAGCCGGCTCCGGGACCTTGCTTCCCGGCCGATTCTGAACGGCAGCACGGTCACGTAGACGTACGGCTTGTTGTCCAGGGCAGCCGTGGCCTCGGGGGTCATGGCCACCAGAACCGCCGGTGGCGTCATTCGACGCGCACCGCCTTGAACGAGAATGGATTGGGGAACGGGCCGTTCTGATTGCGCTGCTGGGTCAGCGACAACGTGTCGCCCTCCAGCTTGTACGAGTAGGTGATGAACACTCCCGGGCCCATCACGGCGGGGTTCTTCGACGCGATCGGTCGCATCGTGATCAGATTGCCGGCCACCTCGTATGTCCCGCCTTCGGCCACGAACGGCCCCCATGCCGCGCGCAACTCGTCGGCGCTCGCCTTGGCCACATCCGCCAGAACCGGCCGCGGTCCGTCGGCCTGGACTTCGACCCGGCTGTAATGTTTGGCCGTGATGATGGTCAGGTTGGGCCGTTCGGCGAATGAAATCGTCCGGGCGCCGGGTCCGGTGATCGTCGCTTCCATAACATGCCAGACGCCTTGAATGGAATTCGGCTTCGACTGTCCTGCGATCCCGGGGCTGCCGAACAGCCCGATGGCGAGTACCACGAACAACAACTTCTTCACGACGCACCTCCTTGAACAACGTGACGGGTCACAGATAGTTCTCGCATGCAGGGCGGGTCCTTTGGACCCGCCAGGAGCGCCGCACGCCGGGTCCGAACGGACCCGGCCTGCAGTTCGCGACGGGTTTAGTGTTGCACAAGCGCTTGCCTTCGGTGGGACGTCTCTACGAAGATGCCATCACGTCTGTGACCGCAAAGGCGCTCTTCGTTGCGATTCTCCTCGGCGCGTCCGGTGGCCGTGCCGCGACGCCGGCGGTGACGACGCTGGTCGGCACCGGGGTTCCCGGTTATTCCGACCTGCAGGTGAACAATCCCTACGGCCTGGTGATTGGCCCGGACGGTGGTCTGTACTTCTGCGACCTCGACAATCAGCGCATCCGGCGTTTCGATCTCGCCACGAAACGGCTGAC
>Ga0310810_10008095_pt1 | contig 12065 bp, 13 predicted proteins | sample NCmetagenome_FD_207641 | JGI IMG/M metagenome (GOLD analysis project Ga0310810, IMG submission 207641) | Soil microbial communities from experimental microcosm in Duke University, North Carolina, United States - NC | ecosystem: Engineered > Artificial ecosystem > Soil microcosm > Unclassified ...
CTAGCGTGCGATGCTCGCGGGGGGAGGGGAGGAGTCAGAAGTCCAGGTCGGCGTAATGCTCGGCCGGCGGCAGGCCGGCGAGCGTCTCGGACAGCAGCGGACGGAACGACGGCCGCGACTTCACCCGCGCGTACCACTGCTTGGCTGCGTCGTCCTCGCTCCACGGCACTTCGCCCAGATAATCCATTGCCGAAAAATGTGCCGCCGCCGCCAGATCGGCGAGCGACAAGCGATCGCCGGCCAGCCAGTCGCGCGAGCGCGCCAGCCAGCCGACGTAAGCTAGATGATACCGGATATTGTGGCGGGCTGCGCGCATCGCCTCGGTATCCGGCGAGCCACCGCCCTGCTCGCGGGTCATGTAGCGTTTGAACACGCGTTCCAGCACCATCGGTCCGCTCACTTCGGCCTGGAACTTGTCGTTGAACCAGTTGGCGAGCCGCCGCACCTCGACGCGCTGTGCCGGCTTCGGCGGCATCAGCCGGTCGGGAAGCTCCGACGGCGGCAACGTCTCCTCGATGTATTCGGCGATGATGGCGGCCCCAGGCACCGGCGGTTGGCCGTCGGCCACCAGCACCGGCACCTCACCGGCCGGATTGAGCAGCAGGAATTCCTCGCGCCGGTCCCAGAACCGTTCCTCGATGAGCCGCACCGGCACGCCGTATTCGGTCAGGATCAGGCGCACGTAGCGCGATGCCGGCGACAGAGGGTGGTGGAAGAGGGTCAGCATGAAGCCCGTGAGTTGACGCAAAAACGGCGGGAATCGGTGATTGCACTATAGAAAGGCGGTCCGGCAAGGCAATTGGCGCGCGGTTAAGGGAGTTTTAATTTGCCTGCCCTCTCCCTATGCGCCACAAGCGTGCCCGCCAGATTTGCCTCCGCGGCCATGCTACGGCGCGCGGCCTCCGGAGCAGAAACCCCATGAATTTCGACGCCATCATGGCGCCGGTGATCCACCTGATCTCGGCCCATATCGATCTCGTCAAGGCCGCGGTGCTGGGTATCGTCGAGGGCTTCACCGAGTACCTCCCGGTGTCGTCCACAGGCCACCTGCTGCTGATGGAGCATGTCCTCGGCTGGGGCGACAATTCCTTCGGCAAGAGCTTCGCCGTGCTGATCCAGCTCGGCGCCATCCTGGCGCTGCTGACGATCTATTTCGGCCGGCTCTGGGCGCTGGCGACGCAGATGTTCACGCGCTGGGCGGCGGCGCGCTTCGTCATCGGCGTACTGCTCGCCTTCCTGCCGGCGGCGGTGATCGGCGCGCTCGCTTACCACACCATCAAGACTTACCTCTTCGACGTTCGCATCGTCTGCATCACGCTGATCGTCGGCGGCTTCATCTTGCTCGCCGTCGACCGCATGAACCTGAAGCCGCGCTTTCACGAGTCGACCGAGTTTCCGTTGTGGATGTATCTCGGCATCGGCCTGTTCCAGTGCGTGTCGATGATCCCCGGCGTGTCGCGCGCCGGCGCAACCATCGTCGGCGCCATGCTGTTCGGCGCCGACCGCCGCGCCGCCGCGGAGTTCTCGTTCTGGCTGGCAATGCCGACCATGGTCGGCGCCTTCGCCTACGAGGCCTACAAGAACAAGGCCGAGTTGGTGCACAGCGGCGATCTCACCACCATCGCCGTCGGTTTCGTGTTTTCGTTCATCTTCGGCTGGATCGTGGTGAAGACGTTCCTGCACTTCGTGCAGCGGCATTCGTTCGCCGTGTTCGCCTGGTGGCGCATCGTGCTCGGCAGCGTCGGCATCTACGCGCTGTATTTTCTGTAAGAACCGCGGCGCCAATTGCCGTCATGGCCGGGCTTGTCCCGGCCATCCACGTCTTCCTTCATCCGGCGCAGTAAGACGTGGATGCCCGGCACAAGGCCGGGCATGACGAAGGAGAACGCTGACGCGCCGGACCCTCCCCTTTCAGGGGAGGGATGAAGAGGGCTCACACATTCCGCCGCGGATCGCTGTAATCGTCGAACAGAATATCGCGGCTCACCTCGGCGACATCGCGCACGCCGGTCAGCGCCATGCTCAGGCGCAGCTCGTTCTCGATCAAACTCAGCGCCTTGGTGACGCCGGCGCCGCCCATGGCGGCGAGGCCGTAGAGCTGGGCGCGGCCGATGAGGCAGCCGCGCGCGCCGAGCGCCAGCGCTTTCAGCACGTCCTGACCGGAACGCACGCCGCCGTCGAACAGGATCTCGAGGCGGTCGCCCACCGCATCGGCGATGCGCGGCAATGCGGCGATCGTTGCCGGCGCGCCGTCGAGCTGACGGCCGCCGTGGTTCGAGACGACAATGGCGTCGACGCCGTGATCGGCGGCCTTCTGCGCGTCCGCCGCGTCGAGCACGCCCTTGAGCACCAATTTGCCCGGCCACACCTTGCGCATCCAGGCGATGTCGTTCCACGACAAGGTCGGATCGTAATTCTCCTGCGCCCAGCGGCCGGCGGCGAGCGCGCCGGTCTGCGCCTTCTGATGCAGGAAGGCGGCAATGTTGCCGAAAGTCTTGCGCTTGCCGCGCAGCACGCGCAGCGCCCAGGCCGGCTTGGTGGCGATGTCGAAGGCATTGCGCAATGTCAGCCGCGGCGGCACTTCGAGGCCGTTCTTGAGATCGGCGTGACGCTGGCCGCGCATCGGCAGATCGACGGTGACGAACAGCGCGGTGCAGCCGGCGGCCTGGGCGCGGGCCATGATCTGCTCGCTGAAGCCGCGGTCGCGGAACACATAGAGCTGAAACCAGAACGGCCCCTTGATCGCCGAGCGCACGTCCTCGATCGAGCAGATCGACATCGTCGACTGGCAATAGCGGATGCCGGCGTCCTCTGCGGCGCGCGCCGCCACCATCTCGCCGTCGCCGTACAGAAGTCCGGCGAGGCCGGTCGGCGCGATGGCGACCGGCATGGATACGTTTTCGCCGAGCATGGTCGTCGCGAGCTTGCGCTCGCCGGTGTCGATCAGGATGCGCTGGCGGAAACGGATCGCTTTCAGCTCTGTCGAATTGGCGTGGTAGCTGATCTCGTCATAGGCGCCGGTGTCGACATAGTCGAACAGCGCCTTCGGCACCTTGCGCCGCGCCAGCCGGCGAAGGTCCTCGATGTTGGTGATGATCGGCATTCCGGAGCGCCGCGCCTCAGGCTGTCGGCTGCGCGCGGAACTGCCCGGTCTTGCGGAAGCGCCAGAGATAGGACGGCACGATCGCTTCGATCGGCGTGGGTGCGATGCCGAGGCCTTGCAGCGTGCGTGCTTGTGTCACCGCCGCGTCCGACACGACATTGTCGGTGCGCAGAAGCTCGACCTGGTCGGGCGTCAACAGCGGCGTCGGCATGAATTGCATCAGGCTCGCCTGCAGCTTGGCGACGAGGAACGGCATCGGCAGCAGGAGGCGCCGGCGCTCAATGGTCGCAAGGATGTATTCGAGGATTTCGCGGAACGTGCGCACCTCCGGGCCGCCGAGCTCGTAGGTCGTGCCGGCGCGGGCCTGACCGTCGACCGCATTGGCGATGGCCTGCGCCACGTCGCCGACGAACACCGGCTGGAATTTCGTGTGGCCGCCGCCGACCAGCGGCAGCACCGGCGACATGCGCGCCAGCGACGCGAACAGATTGAAGAAGTTGTCCTCGGGGCCGAACATGATCGACGGCCGCATCACCGTCGTCTCGGGCATGACCTCGCGCACCAGCCGCTCGGCGGCGGCTTTCGAGCGGGCATAGACGGCGGTGGAATTCTCGTCGGCCCCGATGGCGGAGACATGCACCAGCCGGGCGCCGTGCGCCTTGGCGGCAGCGGCCACGTTGCGGGCGCCCTCGGTGTGGACGGCGTCGAAGCGCTGGCGGCCACGCTCGAACAGGATGCCGACCAGGTTGATGAGCACGTCGGCGCCGCGCGCCGCGGCCTCGACCGACTCCGGGTTGCGCAGGTTGGCCTGCACCGCGTGGATCTGGCCGACACGGCCGAGCGGCTGCAGGTGACCGGCAAGATCGGGCCGGCGCACCGCGACGCGGATGCGGTAATGGCGCTTGGCCAGCGCCCGCACCAGGTGGCGGCCGAGGAAGCCGGAGCCGCCATAGACGGTGACGAGGGTATCGTAGGGACTGCGTGCGGTCATGCCGCTCTCGCTTGGCAAAGAGGGAAACCGGCGATCGATCCGGCCATCGCGGCAAATACCCGATCGCACCGGCGCTGTACAGGCCGGGCAGGGCGGCAAACGGTTCATTTGACAAGGGGGATCGGGCTCAATACCTAGAGCCGCCTGTGCCCAGGTGGCGGAATTGGTAGACGCACTAGTTTCAGGTACTAGCGGGTAACACCGTGGAGGTTCGAGTCCTCTCCTGGGCACCATCGCCGCCGCAATACGAGGGATGACGCCGGCGCGTGCCGCCGTCCCCGACCGGAACGCCTGAATGACCATCCGCCTGCATCGCGGCGACCTTCCGGACCTCTCGGCCTACAAAGGCGCGGTGGCCATCGATACCGAGACGATGGGTCTCGATCCCGCCCGCGACCGTCTCTGCGTGGTGCAGCTCTCGCCCGGCGACGGCTCCGCCGACGTCGTGCAGATCGCCGCCGGCCAGACGCGGGCGCCCAATCTCGAGCGGCTGTTGGCAGATACCGCCATCGTCAAGCTGTTCCACTACGCCCGCTTCGACCTCGCCGCGCTGGCCAAGGCCTTCAAGGTCATGCCGCAGCCGGTCTACTGCACCAAGATCGCGTCGCGCCTGGCCCGCACCTACACCGACCGGCACGGCCTGAAGGATCTCGCCCGCGAGGTCCTCGGCATCGACCTGTCGAAGCAGCAGCAGTCGTCGGACTGGGGCGCGGAAACGCTGACCGACGCCCAGGTGGCCTACGCAGCCAGCGACGTGCTGCACCTGCATGCGCTGCGCGAGCGGCTCGACGCCATGCTGGCGCGCGAGGGCCGCGCCGAGCTCGCCGCCGCCTGCTTCCGCTTCCTGCCGGACCGGGTGCGGCTCGATCTCGCCGGCTGGGCCGATCAGGACATTTTCTCGCATTCCATGTAAGCTGTTGCGTTGGTAAGGGAATCGACGCACGCGGCGGCTCTGCCGCCGGGGGGCCATATTCCCCGGCCATGAGAAGCGTCGGGGAGCAGACGCGATTTCCGACAACGAAGCCTTGAACCGGAGTCCGGCCGGACCGCCGCATGAACCGTGTGATCACCGCCAGAGCCGATCCGCAGACCGCGCGCTCCTATTGGACCATGAGCCGCGCCGACAGCGATCGTGCCTTCCGCAATGCGCGCCGGCACAGCCGCTGGGTGCGCGTCTTGCGCGTGGCGGTGCCGATCACGGTCATCGGCGCGCTCATGCTCACCGTGCTGCTCACCTATTACAATCCGCTGCGCATGCTCGGCTCGTTGCCCCTCAACGTCGACAATCTGGTCGTGTCCGGCACCAAGATCACCATGGAGAAGCCGCGGCTGTCGGGCTTTACCCACGATTCGCGCGCCTATGAGCTGTCCGCCGAGGCGGCCAAGCAGGACCTGACCAAGCCGGATTTCGTCGAACTGCAAAACCTGCATGCCAAGGTGCAGATGCAGGACAACTCGACCATGCTCATGTCCGCGGCCAAGGGCCTGTACGACGCCAAGACCGAAACGCTCAAGCTCGAGAAGGACATCCTGCTGTCCAACAATCAATATGAGGGCCGGCTGAGCGAGGCGACGGTCGACATCCGCAAGGGCAACGTCGTGTCGAACGAGCCGGTGCAACTGAAGATGCTGCAGGGCCAGCTCGACGCCAACCATCTCGAAGTGCTGGATTCCGGCGACGTCGTGCGCTTCACCGAGGGAGTCACTCTGGTGCTGCAGCATCTCGGTAATCCGTCGGCGGCGCAGCCCGGCAACGGCGGAGCAAAGTGATCGTGATGCGCCGTGCCGTCGTTCTCGTGATCGCCACCGTGCTCGGCGCCAGCGCCGTCATGGCGCAGCCGTCGAAAGGTCCGCCGAACGCGTTGCAAGGCTTCTCGCAAAACCGCGACGAGCCGGTGCATATCGAGGCCGCCACGCTTGAAGTGCGTGACAAGGACAAGGTCGCGACCTTCAGCGGCAACGTGCACGTCCGGCAGGGCGACACCGACATGCGCTGCAAGTCGCTGGTGGTGTTCTACGATCAGGACGACGACAAGACGGCCGCCAAGGGCAAGGGCAAGCCGATGCAGCAGGCGGCGCCCGGCCCGGGCGGCAATCAGAAGATCAAGAAGCTCGAGGCGCGCGGCGGCGTGGTCGTCACCCAGAAGGAGCAGACCGCGACCGGCGAGCTCGGCATCTTCGACATGGCAAGCAACACGGTGACGCTCACCGGCAACGTCGTCATGACCCAGGGTCAGAACGTGCTGCGCGGCGACAAGCTGATCGTCGATTTGGCTAACGGTGTCTCGCGCGTCGAATCGGGTAAGAACGGACACGGCCGCGTGCAGGGCCTGTTCCTGCCGAGCAGTGGCGGCGGCATGCCGGACATGAAGTCCGGCGGCTTCGGTGGCGCGCCCAATTCCGGCGCCGCGCACCAGCCGCCGAAGCGGTAACAGCATTGAAGGCCCTACCCCCGACAGATCGGCTTCAAGACGGGCGCGCCCATCGCGCGCGGGAATCAGGTAGGGTCGCGTGCCCGGTGTGGGGCGGCGAGCGGGCCACCCAGCGCGGCGAGGGACACCGGTGAATATCCTCTCGTTCTTTCAGCGCGGTCCCCAGCAGCGTCCCCGTCAGGGCGGCGCCGCGCGTGCGCAGCCGCCGCAAGCGCCGGCTCCGGGCGCGCGCCAGACCGGTCAGCCGGGCCCACAACTCGCCTCGCGCACGCGGCATGAGCCGGACCCGCGACAGGCGGTGCGGCACGCTTATCTCGCCGCGCACGGCGTCGAGAAGAGCTTCGGCAGCCGCATGGTGGTTCGCGGCGTCACTTTGTACGTGCGCCGCGGCGAAGCGGTCGGCCTGCTCGGGCCGAACGGCGCCGGCAAGACCACCGTGTTCTACATGATCACCGGCCTGATCAAGGCCGACCGCGGCCGCATCGAGCTCGACGGCTACGACGTCACGGCGCTGCCGATGTATCAGCGCGCCCGGCTCGGCATCGGCTATCTGCCGCAGGAAGCCTCGATCTTCCGCGGCCTCAATGTCGAGGAGAATATCCGTGCGGTGCTTGAGGTGGTCGAGCCCGACCGCCGTCGCCGCGAGGCCGACCTCAACGCGTTGCTCGAAGAGTTCAACATCGCGCGGCTGCGCAAGACGCCAACCATCGCCCTGTCGGGCGGCGAGCGCCGCCGTGTCGAGATCGCCCGCGCACTGGCGACGCGGCCGAGCTACATGCTCCTCGACGAGCCCTTCGCCGGCATCGACCCGATCGCCGTCGGCGACATTCAGCAATTGGTCCGCCATCTCACCAACCGCGGCATCGGCGTGTTGATCACCGACCACAATGTCCGCGAGACGCTGGGCCTCACCGACCGCGCCTACATCATCTATTCGGGCGAGGTGCTGATGGAGGGCCGGCCGGACGACATCGTCGCCAATCCGGACGTGCGCCGGCTCTATCTGGGCGAGGAATTCCGGCTCTGAGCGCCGCAGCCCTGGTCGCCTTCGGGCGGCCTGCCTAATTTTTTATCCCTTAGCAATGCATGCTGTTTATTTAAGCAATCCCGCACTGCGGAATCGCATATGGCCAACATCGGGGAAACTGGTATAAGTATTTTCTAGCAAGAATCAGACCAGTTTCCGCCGGGAAACCGCTCAATGGCTTTGTCGCAACGCCTGGAGTTCCGCCAGAGCCAGGCCCTGGTGATGACGCCGCAGCTGATGCAGGCCATCAAGCTGCTGCAGCTCTCCAGTCTCGACCTTGCCGCCTATGTCGAGGGCGAACTCGAGCGCAATCCGCTGCTCGAGCGCGCCAGCGACGACGAGGGTCCCGCCTCGCCCGAGCAGTCCGAGAATGTCGTCGAGGTGCGCGACGAGCCGAGCCCGTCCGACTGGACCGGCGACGAGCTCGAGACCAGCCGCTCCTCGATGGAGCAGGGCCTCGGCACCGAGCTCGAAAACGTCTTCCCTGACGACACCACGCCGCGCGCGTCGCCGACCGAGGCGCCGCTGCCGGCCTATTCGGAATGGTCCGGGGTCGGCACCGGCGGCGGCGACGGCGACAACAATCTCGAAGCCTATCTCTCCGCGGAGACCACGCTCGCCGCCCATCTCGGCGAGCAGGTCGCGCTGGCGATCGCCGATCCGGTGCGCCGCATGATCGGCCAGTACCTCATCGACATGGTCGACGAGGCCGGCTACCTCGCCGGCGATCTGGCGGGCGTCGCCGAGAAGCTCGGCGCGCCGCTCGCCGAGGTCGAGGCGGTGCTTGCGATCCTGCAGAAATTCGATCCGCCCGGAGTCTGCGCCCGCAATCTCACCGAGTGCCTCGCCATCCAGTTGCGCGAGCGCGACCGCTTCGATCCGATCATGCAGATCCTGGTCGCGCATCTCGAACTGCTGGCCAAGCGGGACCTCGCCGCTTTGCGCCGCGTCTGCGGCGTCGACGACGAAGACCTCGTCGAGATGATCGCAGAGATTCGCAGTCTCAACCCGAAGCCCGGGCTCGCCTTCGGCTCGACCACGGTGCAGCCCATCGTGCCCGACGTCATGGTGCGCGCGGCGCCGGATGGCACCTGGCAGGTCGATTTGAACTCCGACACATTGCCGAAAGTGCTCATCAATCAGCGCTATCACGCCAAGGTGACGAAGGGCACGAAGAACGACAAGGACAAGACCTATATCGCCGATTGCCTGCAGACCGCGACCTGGCTGGTGCGGGCGCTCGATCAGCGCGCCAAGACCATTCTCAAGGTCTCGAGCGAGATCGTGCGGCAGCAGGACGGCTTCTTCGTGCACGGCGTGCGGCATCTGCGGCCGCTGAATTTGAAGACGGTGGCCGACGCCATCGGCATGCACGAGTCCACCGTGTCGCGCGTCACCGCCAACAAGTACATGGCCACCAGCCGTGGCATTTTCGAATTGAAATACTTCTTCACCTCGGCGATCGCCGCGGCCGACGGTGGCGAGGCGCATTCGGCCGAAGCGGTCCGTCACCGCATTCGCCAACTCATCGACGGCGAAACACCCGACGACGTTCTCTCCGACGATACCATCGTCGAGAAGCTGAAATCCGCCGGTGTCGACATTGCGCGCCGCACCGTGGCGAAATATCGGGAAGCGATGCGCATTCCCTCCTCGGTGCAGCGCCGGCGCGAGAAGCAGGCGGCTACGGCGTAAGCATGCGGCACTCCGTCGCGAGCAGACGGAACTTTTCCCCTTTGCAAGGCTTTGTGAACGCACGAGCTTCACGGTGGGGCGGGCAGACCGCTTTCGTCGGCCGCCGCGTCCCCATAGACTAAGGGTGCGGCTCACGCCCGCCGCCGGAAGCCAAGGAGGAAATCGCATGCCGTTGCGCGTTTCCGGAAAAAACATCAGCGTCGGAATGGCGCTGCAACAACGGATCAGCGGGCGCGTCGAGGAAGCGACCGCGAAATATTTCCGCGGCGGTTACTCCGGGTTCGCCACAGTCGGCAAAGACGGCTTCGGATTCCGCACAGAATGCGTGCTGCATCTCGACTCGGGCGCTTCGATCGAAGCCGAGGGCCTCGCACCCGATGCCTATGACAGTGCCGATCAGGCGGCGATCCGCATCGAGAAGCGGCTGCGGCGCTACAAGCGCCGTCGCAAGGACAGCCAGGCCCGCCGCGGCGTCTGATCATGTCCGGAACCGCCCAACATCAAGCCCATACGGCCCATTGACGTCGAGGATCGCCCTCCTTATGGTCCGCCGCCTTCACACACCCCCCTTGCAATTCGCCGCCGGGCTCTAACGATCATCGGACATGTCCATGACGCTCACCGATCTCGTTGCTCCGACCGCGATTATTCCGGCGTTCAGAGTCAACAATAAGAAGCAGGCGATCCAGGAGCTTGCATCGCGGGCGGCCGAATTGACCGGCCAGAGCGAGCGCACGATCCAGGAAATCCTGATGCAGCGCGAAAAACTCGGCTCGACCGGCGTCGGCAATGGCGTCGCCATCCCGCACGGGAAGCTGCCGAAGCTCGGCCGGCTGTTCGGTCTGTTCGCACGGCTCGAGCGCGGCATCGATTTTGAATCCCTCGACGGCCAACCGGTCGATTTGATTTTCCTGCTGCTGGCGCCGGAGGCGGCGGGCGCCGACCATCTCAAGGCGCTGGCGCGCGTCGCCAGGCTGCTGCGCGACCCCGACATCGCCCGCAAGCTCCGCGACTCGCGTGATGCCGAAGCGATCTACGCGGTGCTGGCGCGACCGCCGGCGAGCACGGCGGCGTAACGCGCGACGTCGTCGCCCGCGACTGCGGTCGAGCCGGCACGCTCCAGATTTTCGGATTTTAAATTCGCCGTGCGACGCACAATGGCCCGCTTTCGCGGGCCATGACGGCATCACTTGTTGCGCGGATTGCGCACGAGCACGCTCAGTGCACGCTCACCGGCTCGAGCTCCTGGCTCCACGCATTGGCCAGCGCGGCTTCACGCGTGTCGGTCAGCATGATCGGCGTGCCGTCAGCGGCGTAGAGCGCGAAAAGGTCGAGGCCGGGCTCGATCTTCGGAGCCTCCGGAAACATCTCGGCAACTCTCTCGGAGCGGATCGGCCGCACATAAGCGAGCTGGCCGTCACCGAGATGCGCCAGCCCTTCCTGCGTGATCGCGGGATGAGCTCCGTTCGGTTCGGTCGTCTTGTCGTTGTTCATGGGCCTCGACTCCTTTCTGATAGAACGCTTGACGCGGTCGAGTCCGCTTTCACGAGTTCGTCATTCTTCATCTTTGATCGCGATCGTCTTCACGATCCGCTCCGGTTGCGGCCGGACGAGGTCGATCGACAACAACCCGTTGCGCAGGTCGGCGCCCATCACCTCCATGCCGTCCGCCAGCACGAAGGTGCGCTGGAATTGGCGCGCGGCGATGCCGCGATGGAGGTACTGGCGTGACTTGTCGTCCTGCTGCCGGCCGCGGATCACCAGTTGGCTCTCCTCGATGGAGACGTCGAGCTGATCGCGGGTGAAGCCGGCGACGGCGAGTGTGATGCGCAGCCGCTCCGGGTCCTGGCTATCGCGTGCGACCCGTTCGATGTTGTACGGCGGATAGCCGTCGGAACCCTTTGTGACGCGGTCGAGGATGCGCTCGATCTCGTCAAAGCCCAGCAAGAACGGGCTGGAGAGGGTCGTTACTCGTGTCATTGGTCTCAAAGTCCTCGCTAAAAGCGACTTTGACGTGGGGTCCGGTTGGCACCCCTGGCGCGGCAGCCTCATGCAGTCCCGCCGGTTCCTAATATGGGCGGGGCGGGTTAAGGGTTCAAGAACCGGGCCATTGCGCCCGATTGGCCATTCTGCCGGGGATGCCATGACCTTGCCGACCTTGCCGCAATTGACCCTGCGCGCCGTCCGCGCCCGCCCAGTCGAGGTCCCGCTGACCTTCGTGCTGGGCACCAGCAAGCAGGCCCTGCGCCGCGTGCCGCTGGTCCTGATCGATCTGGAGACAGAGGAGGGGGTGACAGGCCGCGCTTACCTGTTCGGCTACTTGCGGGCCTCCCTGCCGGGGATCGTGGCCATCCTCGGTGAGATCGAGGCGCAGACCAGGGGCGAGCGGGTCGATCCGGACGCGCTCGGGGCCAAACTTGCGCGCCGCTTCGGCCTCATCGGCGTGCAGGGCATCGTACGCATGGCGGTGGCCGGCTTCGACACGGCGCTGTGGGATGCCTTGGCGATCGCGGCCGGGGAGCCGCTGGCGCGGTTTCTCGGCGCCGAGCCGCGGCCGATCCCGGCCTACAACAGTTGCGGCCTCGGCCTCACCAACGACCTCGGTGCGCTCGCCGCCGAAGCCGAGACGCTCATCGGCATGGGCTTCTCGGCGGTCAAGCTCAGGCTCGGTTATGCGACGCTCAACGAGGACATCGCCGCTGTGCGCGCTGTGCGCAAACGCATCGGCGACGAGGCCTTGTTGATGGTCGACTACAATCAGGCGCTCGGCCTCGACGAGGCGCTGCTGCGCGGCGGCGCACTCGACGGCGAAAACAT
>Ga0310810_10008096_pt1 | contig 12065 bp, 7 predicted proteins | sample NCmetagenome_FD_207641 | JGI IMG/M metagenome (GOLD analysis project Ga0310810, IMG submission 207641) | Soil microbial communities from experimental microcosm in Duke University, North Carolina, United States - NC | ecosystem: Engineered > Artificial ecosystem > Soil microcosm > Unclassified ...
ACGGCGAACTCCGCTTTGTTCTGCAGCGCCTCGACGAACTGTCCGGCGCCCTGCCGGATCGATCCAAGCGACAGGCCGCTGTCGTCGAGCATCAGCACGATCTGCATCGGCGTGGTCGCCGGCTCGACGGAGACGATTTCCCGTGCCTTGCCGTCCTCTTTGACCGTGAGGTCCACGGACGTCAGATCGCGTACGGGCGCATCCTTGTCGCCCGTCGCGGAGACGTAGACCGTGCGGGTGCCCGCGACGGTCTGAGCGCCCGGCGACGGCGAGAGCAGCAGCGCGGCGGCGGTGGCGCCAAGAACGGCCAGTGAAATACGCATGGGGTCAGCCTTGTCTCGTGAACTATACGACCGTCAGGCGGTGGGATTTCAACTCCCTGGTGGCGCGTGCTGATCTTGCAGTGCGAGACGCCGAAGTTCCACGCGTTTCTCGCGATTCTCCAATGTCGTCTGCGGTAGACTCGCGTTCTCACGTTCAGCCCGGAGGACCGGGCGGAAAGATACCGGTATCGCTATGAGAACCAGCCGTGCGCCCCTGTCGTTGATGATCGCCTGCGGCCTCGCGGTCACCGTGGTCGCGCAGCAGCCCCAAACGCCAACGACGGCGCCGCAAGCGCCGCCGGCGGGTGCGCCTGGCGCGCCTGCACAGGGCGGCGGAGGCGGCCGCGGCGGCGGGGGCGGATTTGGCCGCGGCGCCGCCACGCCGATGGACTACGCCGACAACGAAGGCTGGGTCTCGCTCTTCGACGGGCAGACGTTGAACGGATGGGACGGAGACCCGAGATATTGGAGCGTGAAGGACGGCGCGATTGTCGCCGAGCCGTCGTGCGAGAAGCCGACCGGCACGATCTACCTGGTCTGGCAGGGCGGCGAACCGTCCGACTTCATGTTGAAGTTCGAATCGAAAGGCACGGGCAGCGTCAACGGCGGCGTCCAGTACCGTAGTTATCTGACGGCCGACAGCAGCGTCGCGCTCAAGTACCCCGGCCGCGGGGGCGGCGGCACGTTGGGGCGCGCAGCCGGCGCAGCCGCTGGTGGCGGAGGTCGTGCTGGTGGAGCACCGGGCGGAGCTGCTGGATCGGGCGGCGGAGCCGCGGTCGCAGGAGGGGCGCCGGGCGCCCAGCCAGGAGGCAGAGTCGGAGCGCCAGCAGGCGCACCGGGCGCAGCGCCCGGAGCAGCAGCGCCGGCCGGAGCAGCTGGCGCACCGGGCGGCGGCCGTGGCGGAGGACGCGGGCCAGCGTGTGCAAATCCCGGCACACCGCCAACAGCGGCGGAACGCGCGAAGTGGGACATGGCCGGTCCGCAGGCCGACTTCGACGCGAACAACAGCTTCTCCGGGATGTACTACGAGCAGGCGGGGCGCGGCATCGCGGCCACGCCCGGCCAGATCGTGCTCGCCGAGCCCGGCAAGCGCACGTTGCTCGCGACGATCGCGGACAAGCCGACGCTCGACTCGTGGTTCAAGAAAGAGGACTTCAATCAGTTCCTGCTCGTCGCGAAGGGCCACGTGATCACGTCGTACATGAACGGCCATTTGATCTCGGTGTTCATCGACAACGATCCGACGTACTTCCGCGCGAGCGGCAAGATTGGGCTCGAGGTGGAGAGCACGGGCGGGTACTTCACGAAGAACATTTGGATGAAGAGACTGAACTAGGCTTGGGGCCTGAGGCGTGGGGCCTGGGGCGAGCGAGGAATAAGAGATGACGCGAAAACACATTGGCGGCTCTTCGATGGTCGCGCTGTTGATGGCGTGCAGTCTCGCAGCGGCAGTCGCGGCGCAGCAGCCGCAAACTCCTCCCGCGGGCTCGCCGCCCGCGGCGCCCGGCGCGCAAGGCGGCCGTGGGCGCGGCAGTCAGCCGCCCGTCGCGTATGAGGACTACACGGGCTTCACCAAACTCTGGGACGGCGCGACGTTCACCAACTGGGACGGCGAGCGCGACGTGTGGACGATCGAAGACGGCATGCTGCACGCCGACACCGTCAAGACGCCGGGCCAGCATCACATTCATTACATCGGGCCGAACGCCGTGATGCGTGACTTCGATCTCAAGGTCGAGTTCAAGATCGGCGGCAACGCGAACGGCGGCATTCAGTACCGCAGCCGCATGCTGCACACCGTGCACGGCGGCACCATGGACGATCCGATGGGCAAGCCGACGCCCGCGGGCGTGACGACGATGGCGCAGGCCGTGGCGGCGGGCGTGACGACGACGGGGGGCGGCGGTGGTGGCGGCGGCGGCAACCGCGCGGCCGGCGCGCCTGGCGCGGGCGCCCCGGGCGCCGGTGGCGGCGGCGGGAATCGTGGCGGCGCGCCGGCGGGTGCGCCAGCGGCCGCGCCTCCTTCAGCAGCAGCGGCGGCCCCAGCAGCGCCAGCGGCCCCGCCGAATCCAATGGCGCGTTGCAGCACCGCCGGCGGACCTCAGCCGACATCGAACCCCGCGACGCCGACCTCAACAGGCAATATCTGGCAGGTCAGCGGCTACCAATTCGATCTGAACCTTGGCAACAACTACACCGGCCAGCTCTACGAAGGTCAGGGCCGCAGCATCGTTGCGGCGCCGGGCACCTTCGTGCGGCTCACGCCGGCAGGACCTGTCTGCGTGGCGGTGATCAACGAGAATCCGGCGTCAGCCGTCAAGCCGCATCTGGGGAAAGACGGAGAATGGCAGCAGGTCGAGATCATCGCGCGCGGCAACACGCTGGTGCACATCATCAACGGTCACGTCCTGACCGTCGCGATCGACGAGAACCCGACCTTCCGCGCGCTGAAGGGCATCCTGTCGCTGCAGCTCGAGGGTAGCGGACAGATTTGGTACCGGAATGTGTACGTGAAGATGCTGGACCAGTAGACGGTCAGGCTGCGGGCTACAGGCTACAGGCCGCAGCCAGTGCGCGAATCATGGCGCCGCCGAGCCTGCCGCCTGTAGCCTACAGCCTGCAGCCTGTTACCTTGTTGGAACAATGACCCAGCGGCGATGCCTGACGGTCGCGCCGCGCTCACGCACCTTTACTTTCAGCTCGCGCAATCTGCCATCCCGATCGCTCGCCCCAGGCTCCACGCCAAGAAGGTAATAGCCGGCATTTTCACGCAGCACCCGTTCGAGCGCTGACTCGCCGTCGTCTGTCTCGACGCGCAGCAGGGCGCCGCCCGACGCCACCGATAACTCTTCGAGCCATCGGCCGTTGATCAGCACCTGCCGGACGCGATCGGAGGCGCCGAGCGACATGCGCGGCTGAGCCGCAGAGATCGCAGACGATGACGTCGCGTCTAATTGCAGCGTGTAGATCGCGGCGCTGGCCTGCGCGAGCTGGTCGCCGAGGCTGCGGGCCAGGTCGTCCGCCTGCGGCCGGCCGCCCGGCAGATCGCTGACGGGCATGCCGCCGCTGAGCAGCACCACGATCTTGCGTCCGGGCGTCAACGCGATCGCGCGCAGCATCGACTGCAATCCGGCGACGCCCTGCGCAAGTCTGGCTTCGAGGTTCGCGGCGGCATTGTCGGCGTCCATGAGGATCCGCGCGGAGCAATTCGCGTCGGTCGGGCACTCGCGGTCCTGTACGCGCTGCACTGTCGGCGCATCGTCTCCGACGTCGAGCGCGCCGGTGCGCGTACGACGCACGGCGGTGATCGGCGACGTCGACCGCGCGTTCTCGGCCGAGATGTCGACAATCTCCGCGGTCGTGAGATGAAACGCGGTTCGGATGGTCGGTGATCCCCCGGCCGTTGACCTCAACGCGTTGAGAACTCGACCGCGATCGGCCGTGACGCTGAGGATCGGTCCAAATGGATATGCGTAGAGTCCCACGCGATCGTTTCCGTTGAGCCGCGCCAGAAACATCCGCGCGGCCCCGATCGCCCGCTGCCATTCGTCCGCCTGAAAGCTGGCGCTGTCAACGGCCAGAACAATCGCGAGCCCGTCGCCGCCGCCTGGCCAGACGTTGGTGGCGATCGCGCTGGCCGAGCCTGGACGAGCCGCACGCACGCCGCCCGAACCCGTACCGCCGACATATTCCGCGGAGAGAACCCGCCGCCTGGATCCATTGATGCTGACGTCGAACCGATCGGACCCGAGCGACAAGATCGGCTGACCACTCCGATCGATCACGATGGCGTCGACGGCGATCAGATCGACCGACGACCGGAAGGTCGTCTGCTGCGCTGAGAGGGTCGTTATGAGCAACGGCGCAACGAGGAATGGGGCAACGAACAATGGGGCAATGAGGCAATGGGGCAATGAGGCAATGCCGAAGTGCTTAGTGATCCGACTCCATTGCCTCATTTCCTCATTGCCTCACTGCCCCATTGCCCCATTGTCTCAGCGCCTCATTGCAGTTTTCTTATCCAGACATTCCGGTACCAGACTTCATTATCGGCCGGCCCTTCGAGCTGGAGCGAGATGATGCCCTTCAGCGCCCGGCGGGTCGGGTCGTCGTCGACGACGACGCAGAACACGCGTCCGTTCAGCATGTGAATGAGCGTGTTGCCGCGCGCGATGATCTCGACCTGGTTCCACTCGCCTTGCTTGTAGTACTGCGGACCCGTGAGATCCGACGTCCGGCCGAGGATCGTCTTGACGACGTTGTTGTTGGCGTCCGCGGTCAGGTGGAGCACTTCGCCGGTGTTCGCGGAGACGCCGCGGCCCTGACCTTCGTAGAACGAGCCGGTATTGCCGGTCGGCGAGTCATAGATGTCGAACTGATACCCGCTGACCTGCCACGGATGCCCGGTGCCGTTGCCGTATGGCGGACCTTTCGGCAATAGTCCCGCCGCAAGCGCGTCGTCGAGCGTCTTGATATTCGCCGGCAGCGGTTTTCCAAGCGGATCCGCCATGGCGGCGACGACGGTGCGCAGTGGGATGTCTCCGCCGCCGCCAGGAGCGCCGGCGGCGGACGGTCGCAAGGCCTCGCCGTTTTGCGCGTGGATGCCACTTTCGAGACGTCCGCGGTACTGGATGCCGGCGTTGCCGCTTCTGATCTTGAACTCCACCTTGAGATCGAAGTCCGAGAACACTTCGTTGTAGTGGATGTGGTACTGGCCGAAATCCACGAAGTTTTTCGGCTCGAGGGTCTGATGCCGATGGATGGCGCCGTCCTGGATATCCCACTTCCCCGCCTCGCCGTCCCACCCGGTGAGCGTCTTGCCGTCGAAGAGCTGAGTGAAGCCGGTGTGGTCGTTGTACACGGCCTCCCAACCGCCTGCCGCGCCGCCGGCACCGAGCGCCCCGCGACCACCGCCGCCGCCGCCCGCGGTCATCCCAGCGGCATACGTCGCGACCTGCGCAGCGTTCAACGGTTGAAGCGATTTCTGCACGCGCTCGAACGCGGCCGCGCGAGCATCGGCGAGCGCGAGTTCCGCGTCGGCGAGCGCGCGCGCTTTTGCGTCGACGTCGGATTGATTGAGCGGCGTGGTCAACGACGCGCGCACCAGCGCCGACGCCGCTGCCGCTTGCGCCGCGGTCAGCGCCGCGGGAATCGCCATTTCACGAGCGAGCGCCATCTGCTGGACGACGGACAAGGCGTTCGGATCGGGCGCGCCGCCGCGGCCGCCTCGCCCTCCTCCGGCGGGACCGCCGCCGCCACCGGCCGCCATCAGCGCCGAGATCTGATCGGCGTTCAACTTGTTCGAGCCCGCCTGAAGCCTGGCGAACTCAGACGCCCGTCTGGTCGCGAGCGCGACCTCCGCGGCCTGCAGCTTCTCGACGCCGGCCCTGATGGCGCCGGCGTTCTTGACGTCGGCAAGCGCGGCCCGCGCCAATTCCATCCGGGCGCTCGCCACGGCGGCGATCGCGTCGGCCAGAGCCGCGTTCATGGCCCCGACGGCCTGCGTCTGCTCCGGCGTGGCGCCTGGAAGTCCGCCGCGCCCACCGCGTCCGCCGCCTTGCTGCGCGGTGGTCGCGGTCGTGAGCACACACGTCAGAATCGCAACCACGCCAAACGCACGTTTCAGCTTCATTACCTCATTACCCCATTGCCCCATTGCCTCATTGCCTCATTCCCTCCCCCCGCGGCTTGCTGCTCGGGCGGGAACGCGAAGCTTCACGTTCTTGCGGGTCGTGCCGACCGCGATCTTCGGCGACGCGTCCGTGGCCGCCTCGGTCGCGTACACGAGCACGTACTGATTGGCGAGGTCCTCGGCGATCGCGTTCAGGGTCGCGGGCACGTCCGCGGTGTTCAGCAGTTCGTCGCGCCGGCCGCCGGTTTCCCGCGGGCCGTCGCCGAGGATTTTCGCGCGCGCGCGGTCGGCATCCGCCGCTTCGTTGTCGTGCGCGCCTTGCGCCAACGCATCGAACCCGCCGGCGGACGTCCGGGACGAACCGGAAGGCCGGAGCACCTCCAGCGCATAGATGGCCGTCCCGCTCCTCGCGAGCGCCTGCATCACGGGATCCGGATTGGCCTCGCCATACTCGCGCGCTTGATTGGTGACCACCACGACGATCGGACGAACCACTTCCTTCTTTTCGCTCACCTTGATCGCGTCGAGCACCGCCTCGAGCAGATGTCCGCCGCCGTTGACGTTGCGCGCGCGCAACTGCTGAATCGCCGCCGCGAGCCGGTTGCCCTCGTTGGTGAACTCCACGAAGGTCCGGTTCTGTTCCGAGATCCCCACGACCGAGAACTCGGCCCCCGGCAGCAGTCTGTTCATGAACGCGGCGATGCCGGTCCGGATGTCGTTGAGTCCGACGCCGCCGTCGTCCACGAGCATCGTGATCGCCATCTTCGTGGCCGCCGGCCCGACGCTCAGCACGGTGCGGGTCTTCCCATCCTCTTTGATGGAAAGGTCCGCGGCCGTCAGGTCCTTCACCGGCGCGCCCTTGCTGTCGAGTGCGCTGAGATAGACCGAGCGCGTCCGCGGGGTCGCCGACTGAGCCGCCAGAAACGTCGCGACGGTCATCGCGACGGCGAAGATGGAGGGGATCAAGACTCGCTCTCCTCGGCGGTCTATTTGTTCAATAGAAACGCCACGACGTCACGAAGCTGCTGCGTCGTCAGGGTGTCGGTGAAATCGGGCATCAGCGAGGCCTCTGCCTTCTTGCGCGAGACGATCTGCGATTTCTGAATCGCCACCGGCGCCTCGGTTCCGGACTTGAGGACGACCTTCTGATCGTCCTCGCTGGCGATCATGCCGCTCTTCGAATCGCCGCCGCGAAGTTGGAAGGTCCACATCGCGAAACGGTCGTCGACGACGTCGGACGGAAAAAAGATCGACTCGAGAATCGCACGGCGCGTGAAGCGGCTCCGCACGTCGGTCAGGTCCGGCCCGATGTCGTTGCCGGTCTCGCCGAACCGATGACACGCGGCACACGTCGTCGTGAACACCTGGCGGCCGTTGTCCAGATCCGGCGCGCCGCCGTTCCCGCGGCCCGGATTGCCGAGCAGGTTGCCCAGAATCTCTTCCTTCGGGGACCCCGCGCCGCGGCCGCGTCCACCGCCGCCGCCACCCCCGCCGCCGCCGGCAGGACCGGCGCCTCGCCCTGCCGCGGCACCAGGCGCAGCCGGCGCGGGCGCCCCGCGAGCGAACCCGGCGTTGGCCGGCGCGCCAAGCGTCGGCACTTTCTCAGCCGCCGCCTTCCGTTCTTCGTCGGTCATGAGCTGCATCGACGAGTTCCAGAGATTGTTCAGCGTGCCCGCGATGCCGCCGCGCCATTTCGGTGTCTGCGCGAACCAGTCCACGAGCCTGGCCTTCTGCGCGGGCGTCCAGCCGTTCTTGATCGTGCGAAGCGCGTAGACGAGATCCATCTGCTGCGCGTGCACGTCGCCGACCGCGCCGCTCACGTCGTTCGAGGCGATGTTGCGCAGGTAGTTGGGCCTCGGTGGCGTGCCGTCGTCTTTTGGCATGGCCGCGAAGATTTTGTCGATGACGTCCGGCTCGTTGGAGTACGCGAGCACCTTGGCGAGTTCGAGATTCAGCCGCACGTCCTGGCCGGGGAACCGCCCGATGAGCGCATCGTGGGCGCGCTTGCGGATGTCGGCTGGAGCGCCGTCCTTGCTGTCGACCGACGCGATCTCGAACATTCGAAGCACGTTCAACTGATCGCCATTCGACAGTCCCGGCTTGCGCATCCACTCGAGGGTCTTCTCGAGAATCGGCAGACGGTCGGCGTCAGACGGAGCCGTATTGTTCAGCGCGAGCAGCGCTTCCATCGCCGGCCGGACGTTGGTTTCCGCCAGCGCTCGGGCGTTCCACGACTCGCGGGGCGTCCGCTGGAGGGCGACGCGCCCGGCGTACCGCACGAACCGGTCGGGGTCGCTCAACAGCGCGTAGATGTCGGCGACCGGCGCGAACGAAGGCTTGTCGGCCGACAGTCCCTGCCGGACGATCGCTTCGGCCGCGCGCCGCCGGATGAACGGACTCGTGTCTTTGAGCGCCGCCGCGGCGATCGCCCTCGCGGCGTCGCTCGTTTGTGTTCCGGCGAGGTACACGACCGTCGCACGAACCTGCGCGTCGGGATCGGCGGCGAGCGCCGTGAGCAGCGTGGCATTCGGCGGGGCGCCATGCCGCTGCAGCTCGAGCAGGGCGCGGAATCGATCCTCGCTCGGCTCGGTCCGGCTTCGCGCGACGCGTTCGAGCTCGGTTGCGAAGCCCGCGCCCATCGCCGCTTTCGCCGTTTCGATCGCGGCGTAGCCCCAGCTCGACAATGGCTGCGCCTGGCGCGTTACCGCATGAACACCGGCCAGGTCCGGCTTGGGAACCGGCGCGGCGCCGATATAACGCACACGGAACAGCCCGCCTTCGGCGCCATTGCCGCCGGTCGTGAAATACAGCATGCCGTCCGGGCCCACTTCCATGTCGCTCACGGGCAGCGGATCGCCGTGCACGAACTCGGCGAGATCCATGCGCATCTTGTACGTTGCGCCATCGGGCGTCGCTTTGCTGTAGAGGATCCGGCCGCGCGACCAGTCGGCTTCGAAGATCACGTCGCGCCACTCGGCTGGATAGGCCCAGGCGTGATACGCCACGACGGCGGTCGGCGAGCCGCGGCCCACGTTGCGCATCGCCGGCAGCGTGTCGAAGTAATCCGCCGGAAACTTGTTGCTGCCGTACCGGAATCCATAGTCGGCGTTCGGCACGCCATGCGCCGAACGTACCGGGCGGTACCACGGCGTGCCGATTTCCGGCTCCATGTCGCTGTCGAAATAGAACATCTCGCCGAGCAGGTTGTACGTGTAGCCGACCGAGTTGCGCATGCCGGTCATCAGCACGTCATAGCGCCGGCTGGGGATGTCGAAGCGCACGAACGACCCCTGCGCGCGCGTCATGCCCCAGTTGTCCTTGTACTCCGGAATGAAATCGCGTTCCTTCACGCGAGCCATGACGGCATCGAGATCCGTGTTGGTCTCTGGCGCAAACGTGTTGTTGCCCATGATGATCGTCACGGTGTTGTCCGGGGCGCGCATGATGCGATGCGGCCCGTGGTCGAACATGCCCGCCATGATCGGCGCGACGCGCTCCCACTTGTCCGCCACGTCGTCGCCATTGGTGTCCTCGGCGCGAAAGACGGCGGCCTGATAGTCGGTCGGCGCCGGACGGCCGAGCTCGTGCGGCCAGTGATCGGTCGGCTCGCGCGGACCGCGACAGACGCCGTACAGGACGTTCGCGTCCCACCACAAGCCGTGGCACGTGTTCATCTTCGCGTTCTCGATGAACTCCTTCGAGGATTCGTAGATCCCGTCGCCGTTGGCGTCGACCAGCATCTTCGGCGGCCCGCCCGCCTGCGCGCCGTTCGCCGGACTTACCCACGGCCGCCCCTTCGCGTCGAACGTGATCATGATGAGCGACTCACGGTTGGCGTCCGGGACGACGCGCTCGACCTTGAAGCCGGGCAGGGTCGTGAACTGGTCGTTGGGTCCGGGGATGACGGAAGCGGCGCTCTGAATCGACGCTGGTGCGGGCGCGGGCTGGCCCCGCTGACCAAGCACGACGGCACCGACCATGACCGCCATGCCGACTGCGAGTGTTTTTGTCATTGAAAAAGCTCTCTTCTATTAGTGCGCGGGGCCCCACCCCCGCGCTCACGCGCTTCGCGCGACGCCCTTGCGGGCTTGCCCGGCGGCTGCGCCGTCCGGGGCTGCCTTCCCATCCGCTGGAACCCTACACATGGACGAAACTCCAGGTCATCTTTTACTCCTCGCTCGCGGGGCCCCGCCCCCGCTCGCCCACCCTGCGGCGCTCGCGGACTCGCTCTCCTCGGGCGGTCGATCTATCAGCTCGCGAGGTCCTTGAGTTCATGGGTCGTGAGCTTTCCGGTCACGCGATTTCCCCGGCGCCGGTACAGGTTCTTCGCCACCTTCTCGACGAAGCCACAGCGTTCGAGCGTGTAGAGCAGCCGGTACGTCGTCGAGGCATGCAGCCGGCTGCGGTGTGCGACGGTCGCCAACGTCAGCGCCTCGCCGTCGGACTGAAACGCCGAGAGCACGAGCACCGAATGGACGACGGACCGGACGACGTAGCGATGTTTCGGCATTTTCGACCAGAGCCGCAGGTGCAGGAGGGGTAGGCAGTGTCGAAGAGCGTCCTTGCCGTGCCGCGACGCCATCGCAGCCGGCGTGATCCGCTCTTCTACACTGCCTCCCCCCTCTACACTTGCTAGTAGCTGAACTTCAGCGTGAGCTGTGCCTTGCGCGGGTCGTTCGTCTGCGAGGTCACGGTCACGCGACCGAAGTTGCCGTTGGCGTCGTTCGCATTGCGATTCGGCTGCCCGAACTGGCTCACGCCGCCGCCGTTGTACAGATCAAGCTGAATCCGCACGAGCGAACGGTTCGAGACACGCACGGACTTGCCGAACGACATGTCGAAGTAGAACGGCTCGTGCGCCCAGACGCCCTCGAGCCGTCCAAGCGTCGTATTCGGGGCTCCGACACCCCGGATTCTCCAGGCCGGAGTCAGCGGTTCACGATGGATGTCGCCGGCGCGGTCCGCATCAGCCGTTCCTGGATCCGCACAATTCTGACGGTCACCGCTAATCGTGAGTGTGCAGGTGTTGAACGCGCGCGCGAACGTGGGATCCTTCAGGATGTAATCGCCAATCACATCGACGGCGACTTCGCCGTTGCCGGTGCCGGGCATCGACACGGCCACGCCGCTTCGAACGGTCGTGATCGTACTGGCATTCCAGCTCCCGAGGGTCCAGCGCACCAGACGGCTGTGGCTGGCCAACGTGGGCGACTGCCACGCCGCCGTCAGCTTCAAGACGTGCGGACGGTGCTGTGACGTCAGCTGCTCGATGAGCGAATCGCCCTGGTTCAGGCGCGTCGCTTCGGTCGTACGCGAACCGGTGTACGCCACGAGTCCGCTGACGCCGTGCGACAGCCGCTTTTCCCACGTGGCCTGGAACGCTTTGTAGTGCTGGAACCCGTTCGGCACCTGCGACATCGTCACGGCGCCGGCGTACTGCGGGAACGGACGCAGCAGGTTCTGCAGGCTGATGGTTGTCGCGCGGTTCAGCGTCGGGTTGTCAGGCACGAGCCCGCGGAACGGATTCGTCACCGTGCGCGACAGCAGCGTCTGCGTCGGCGTCAGCGGATCGGCCACGCTCAGTTGCTTCGCCAGATCGAGCGGGACGTCGTTGATGGGCTCGTTGCGGCCGATGTGGAGCGTCCGGCTGCCCACGAACCCGACGACGAGCACGCTGTGCCAGGGCGTCTGGAACTGCAGATCAACCGAGTACGAATGGAACATTGGATTCACACGGTCCGGACTCTGGAACGTGAAGCCGTTCCCCACCGAGGCGAGCAAGCCGAGCGATTTCGCGCCGATTGGCAGCAGGCCTTCCGCATACGGGTTGTTCCACGCCGTGTTCTGATACGTGCCGAGCGGCGTGAGGCCGTTGTCGACCGACGTCACGAGCGGCGTCGTCTTCGAGAACACGCCGCCGGTTTCGCGGTTGTCCGTCGCGCGCGGCAGGTACGTGATGCCGTACGCCCCCCGCAGAACGGTCTTCTGCGTGAGCTGATACGTGGCGCCGGCCCGCGGGCCCCAGTTGTTCAAATCGCGCTTGAACCAGGGATTGTCGTCCGGGAACAGAATGCCGCCCTTGAACGCGGCGAGGGCGGGGTTCGAGTACG
>Ga0310810_10008097_pt1 | contig 12064 bp, 16 predicted proteins | sample NCmetagenome_FD_207641 | JGI IMG/M metagenome (GOLD analysis project Ga0310810, IMG submission 207641) | Soil microbial communities from experimental microcosm in Duke University, North Carolina, United States - NC | ecosystem: Engineered > Artificial ecosystem > Soil microcosm > Unclassified ...
TGTTTTCGCTCTCCACGGCGAGCCCGGACGAGGTGTCCGCCTTGAACACGCGCATGCGTGCCGCCGTGGCCGCCGGCCTGCCCGTGGCGTTTGGAACCGACGCCGGCGTGATTCCACACGGCGCCAACGCACGAGAGTTCGAGTACCTCACGGCGATCGGCCTCGACGCGGCGGCGGCGCTTCGCGCCGCGACTATCTCGGCCGCGCGCGCCGTCGGGATGCCCAACGATATCGGTGTGCTGTCTCCGGGGCGGTTCGCCGACGTGATTGGCGTCGAGGCGGACCCCTTACAAGACCTGCGCACGCTGCAGCATCCCACCTTTGTGATGAAAGCGGGGAAGGTCATCGCCGGCGGCTCCCCGGCGGTTCGAATCCCCTGATCGCCAACCCCTTCGCACGGCTCGACTTTGCAGCCGGCAGGCGACGGTGCGATCATGAAGGCGCCGCGGTTGAAAGGCGCGACGTTGGATGATCGAGCATCTCAAACGACTTATCGCCCGGATCCGTTCGTCGAACACGTGGCTGCGGCCGCCGGGCGGACCCGCCGATCCGGAGATCGGGGTTCGCGAGCCGAGATGGCGGCGACCCTCGAGCGGCAGCACCGCCGTCGCCGTTGCCGAGCCCGACGATCAGCGGCATTCCGTCGCCGCACTCGGCACGGTTCGTCGCTCGAGGAGTGGCTGATGCGGCAACAATCGCCGATCGTCCAGGACATCCGTCAGAACCGGTGACAACCGTGACCTCGCTGCACCGTGAGGCCGACCTCCGGTCCCGGCGCGCATCGCGCAACGCGATCGTGGGTTCTTTCGTCGGGCTGGCGCTCGCGCTGCTGGTGGTCGGCGTCGTGAGTGGGACGCTGCTTCGACACATCGTGCAGATCGTACCGATCGGCATCGGACTGGGCGTCCTGGTGCGATGGCCGAACCGGGGCGCGTACGCGGCGCTGCCGATCTTCCTGTTCTGGGCGCTGGTCGTGGTGCTGATCTGGCTGTTCCTGTTGGGACTGTCTCGCATCGCCAGCGGCCATTACACCCGGACCGAAGTAGGTTCGACGATCGTCATGCTCGCGTGTTCGATTGTCGGGACGGCCCGGTGCGTCCGACTCGGACGCCGCCTGCCGATCCTGGGTCGGTTGTCCATCTTCGTGTTGTTCGCGGCGATACAATTCGTTGCGATGTGGATAAGCTTCCTGCCCTCCATAGCCAACCGCTGATCCGTTCTTGAATCACGTTACCCTTGAGCATGTTCAAACGTGTCGTGATCACCCTGGCGAGCGCCGTCCTCGCGGCGATCGTGCCCGCGCGCGCCGCCCAGGCCCAGAACGATCCGGAATGGACGGAGCCGTTTCCGCCGTTCCAGATCGCCGGCAACCTCTACTACGTCGGCAGTAAGGGGCTCGCGAACTACCTGATCGCGACGCCAGAGGGACACGTCCTCATCAACAGCGACTTCGAGCAGAACGTTCCGCTGATCCGTGCCAGCGTCGAGAAGCTCGGATTCAAATTCACCGACATCAGGATTCTGCTCATCAGCCACGCGCACAACGACCATGACGCCGCCAGCGACACCATCAAGAAGCTGACCGGAGCGAAATACATGGTGATGGACGGCGACGTGCCGGTGGTCGAATCGGGCGGCCGGAGCGACTTCCGCTACGGCAACACGCCGTCGGCGCGCTACACGCCGACGAAGGTCGATCGCGTGCTCCACGACGGCGACGAGGTCAGGCTCGGCGAGACAGTGCTGGTCGCGCACCTCACGCCCGGCCATACCAAGGGCTGCACGACGTGGACGATGAAAGTGCAGGACGCCGGCAAGACCCGCGACGTCGTCATCGTCGGCAGTCCGAACGTGAACCCCGGCTACCTGCTGACGAAGAACTCGGCCTACCCGCGCATCGCCGACGATTTCGAGATGACGTTCCGGGTGCTGAAAGCGCTGCCGTGCGACATCTTTCTCGGCGCGCATGGGAGCTACTTCGGCCTCGACCGGAAGTACGCGAGGCTGCAGCGCGGGGGAGCCGGCGTCTTTGTCGATCCCGACGGTTACCGGACATTTGTCGCCGGCCGGGAACGGGCGTTCCGGGCCGAATTGGCCAGGCAGCGCCGGTGACGGCCACCGCGGGGCGGCGCGCCCTCAGCGCTGGCCGATCCGCTCGAAGAAGCGGTCGCGATACGTGCCGGAGATGGGCACGCTCAGTCCGTGGATGGCGATTCGGCCCCGTTCGATCGCGTCGATCTGGCGCACCGCGACCATGTACGACTTGTGAACGCGGCAGATCAGCTCAGGATTCAGCTGGCGCTCGAACTCCGCGAACGTCTGCAGCGTCATGATTCGGCGGGTGGTCGTGTGGATCCGGCGGTAGTCGCGCTGTCCCTCGATGACGAGGATCTCGTCGAGGCGGATCTTTTCCAGCCGTTGTTCGGTCTTGACGAAGATCACGTCGAGTGGCGGACTGACGATTGGCAAGGGCGCGCTGATCGGCCTCGCGGGCTCAGCCGCGGTATCAGGGCGCCACCATCTGAGGAATCCCCGTACCAGCAGCCCGACCGTCACGTGCGCGGCTGCGACGGCTGCCATCGCGATCGTCAACACGGCCAACTCGCGCCCGCGCGAAAACACCGGCTGGCGTGCCCCGAACAGGAGCACCGCCAACAGCAGGCCGAATGCCGCGGCTGCCAGCGAAATGCCGGCGGCGCCGGCGATCGCGATCGAGAGACGACGCCGCACCAGCGACCGTGAGAACAGCGGACCGTACGCCGCGTAAAATGCGGCCGCGCCGGGCGCAATCGCGATCAAGACGAGCGGCCAGAGCGGCAATAGCTCCACCAGCGGCGCCGATGTTGCTCGCGGTCCGCGAAGCATCAGGAGCAACAGCGAGCAGGCAAACACGTGCGAACCCCAGTATCCCGTGTGGACCGCTGCGACCATGGTGCGCTTCATGTCTCTATCCCTTGTCCCTCCGCGATCTATAAACGAAAAACCCCGCCAGCGTGCATACGAAAAAACAGCCGCCGGCGATCATTCGCGGGGCGGCCGGCATTGGCAGGGGACGGTGGTACTCGATCGACAGATAGTCGAGTCCGGCATAGGAATAGGGTATGAGGAAATTGTAGCTCCAGCTGATCGTGCCGATCGACAGGATCCACAGGGCGATGCCGATCGCCAGCGGCGCGACGAAGGTCCTGAATCGCAGCGCCAGCGCGTACTGGATCGCGACGATTGGGGAGGTGTCGACGAGGAAGTCGACGTTCCGCCGCATGAACGATGCGAACGGAAAGGCCCGCGCCGGCATCGGGATGCCCGGCAGGAGCAGCGGCGGAACGACGCCGGCGAGATACAACGAAGCGGTATGGAGCGCGACGAGCGCGCCGCCGAGAACCAGAATTACCGCCAGCTTGGCGAAGAAGATATCGGGCAGCGACAGCGGCGCCGCGTGGACCTGCTTCCAGCCGTTGTTCCGATCTTCGATCTGCGTGATCAGGCTGACCATCAGCATCAGGGATAACGGCAGGACCATCAGCGCCATCGACTCCCACGCCTGGCGCCAGAGCAGCGTCCAGAATTCCGGGGCGTGGTAGACGATCGCGACCGCGTCCGGCCGGCGGAAGCGGGACAGACAGATGATGCCCGGCACGAAGGCCGCGGCGCCGATCACCAGCTGCGTCGTGAGGCTGCGCCGGCGTTTCAGCCACTCACTCGACATGGCGCGCACGAACGCCGCGCTCATTCCCGCTCCTCCACGAGATCGAAAAAGAGCTGTTCGAGGCTTCCGCGCAGGGTGGTCAGTTCGTACAGGATCAATCCGTCCGCTGCGAACGCGGTACTCAACCGTCCGATCGCCTCCCGCGGCAGGGCGGGCAGCACCAGCCGGCCGTGCTCGATCCGCCCGGCGAGACCACCGCGCGCGGCGATTGCCGCCGCCCGGATGTTGTCGTCGGTATCGGCAATCGTGCGGGCGCTGGACGCCTGGCGGGCACGAAGCGCATCGAGTGTGCCCTCGAATCGGATGCGGCCGCGATGGATGATGCCGACGTGCGAGACGAGCCGCTCGATCTCCGACAGCATATGGCTCGAGACCAGGATGGTGATGCCGTGCTGCCGATTCAGGTCGCCGAGCAGCCTGCGCATGTCGAGAATCCCCTGCGGGTCGAGGCCGTTGGTGGGTTCATCGAGCACGAGCAGAGAGGGCTCGTGCAGCAGCGCCACGGCGATCGCGAGGCGTTGCTTCATTCCCAGTGAAAACTGTTCCGCCCGCTTCGATCCGGTCGCTGCCAGGCCAACATGGTCGAGCACCGCCGTGATTCGACGCCGTTCGCATCGGAAGATGCGCCGCCAGATTTCGAGATTCTCGGTGGCGGTCAGGTGTCCGTAAATGGACGGGCTCTCGATCGACGATCCGACCCGGCGGAGGATGTCCAGGCGCGCCGTTTCGAGCGTGCGCCCGAAGATGCGGATCTCGCCCTGCTGCCGGCGCAGCAGCCCGACCAGCAGCCGCAGCGTCGTCGTCTTGCCGGCGCCGTTGGGCCCGAGAAAGCCGTAGATCGCGCCGTCTGGAACGGCGAGGTCGATTCCGCAGAGCACCGGCTCGCGCGCGAACCGGTGGGTCAGGCCTATTGTGCTGACGGCGAGGGCCATGCCGTGACGATACGAACGCGTCCCGGTTCGATCCGGCGAAATCGGCCAAATGCCGCGATCGTTCTGCGAAGCGGCGGTTCCGGACTGTGAGCTATAAGTAGGTGTGGCGGGTTTGCAGCCCGCATCGGCGAGGATTGAGATGCGAAAGACTGTGGCGACCTGTTTCGCGGCGGCCATCGGATTGGCGAGCGTCGTGTGCACCGGGACGGCACAAGACGGGCTGCCGACGGGAGCGATGCTCGCCGCCGGGTGGTATTTCAGCCGTGCGCTCGGCGTCAGATAGGCCACGGCGCGAGTTGGAGCGCCGCCGGCGCAGCCCCGCCGCTCTGGCCGGCATCGCGCTGCTGGTCCTGCTGCTGCCGCTTTGGCTGGCGCTCTTCGTACCGATCTGGCTCATCGTGGTCGCCTGGCTGTTCGTCGTGCTGCAGCTGGCGACGGCGCTCACCTGGTTGCCGCGCGGGCGCCGGGTCGTGTTCGTCTACTCCAACAGTCCGGTCTGGCGCGACTACATCGAGCAGACCCTCCTGCCGCGCCTGCCGCCGACGGCGGTGGTGCTGAACTGGTCAGAGCGGAGGAGCTGGCCGTTCTGGAGCCTGGCGGTGTGGTTGTTCAACGTCTACGGCGGACGCCGCGAGTTCAATCCCATCGCCCTTGTGGTCAGGCCGCTGCGCGTTCCGCGCCGGTTCCGTTTCTGGCGCGCGTTTCGCGACTTCAAGCACGGCAAGCCAGCGGCCCTCCGCGCGGTCGAAAAGGAGTTCTTCGATTACATTGGCGCCTGACGCGTCCACCGCCGATGCCGTCCGAGTCGCTCCCGGAAATAATGACGGAGATGCACGCCGCGGCCGACCCGCATGACCTGAACCGATTCCTCGAGGCGCAGGAACACGTCTATGCCCAGGCGCTGTCGGAGATCCGAAGCGGCCGAAAGCGTTCGCACTGGATGTGGTTCATATTCCCTCAGTTCGACGGGCTGGGCTTCAGTCCGATCTCCAGGCTGTATGCAATCAAGAGCGTCGCGGAAGCGGAGGCCTATCTGGCTCATCCCGCCCTCGGTCCGCGCCTGCTGGAGAGCGCGCAGGCGGTCGTGGGGGTGAAAGGGCGATCCGCGCTCGATATTTTTGGGTCGCCGGACGACATGAAGCTCCGCTCGTGCGCAACGCTGTTCGCGACTCTGTCGCCGGCGGGATCCGTCTTCGAACAGCTGCTCGAACGCTGCTTCGACGGCCGGCGAGACGAGAAAACGATTCAGCTGATGGGCCGAAGCGGTAGATAGAGTAATTGGCGACTGCAGATTGCAGATTGCAGATTGCAGATCGACGGATTGGCGATTGGCGATTGACGGATTGCTGGATTGCCGATCAGGGTCCGTCTTCGAACGGCGTCGAGCAAAGTGATGCTGGACGTGCGGCTCGTTGGTATGATTTTCGGCAGCGAAAAGAAAGCACCGGCCCGGTGGCAGATGCCGCCGCACGGCGGCACTCCTGGTCGAACAATGATGAGAGCCATTACGCTGCTCGTAGCGGGTCTGGTCGCTCAAACGGCGACGCCGATGCGACTGCCGCCGATCCAGCAGCACGGCGTCGGCGCGGTGATCCTTGGTGCTGACGCAGAAAAAATATACGAGGCGTTTGCCGGACGGCGAGAACTTGTTGACCTCGGATACGAAGGGATGCTGTCGCCGGCGCTGTTGCTTCGATTCGCCGGACTCACACAACGGGACGGAGTCGTGGCCGAGCTCGTTGCCAGCCAGCAGGGCCTTATCGTCGGGCGGATAGAGATTCGAGACCCGGCCTTCCGGACGTTGAAAGGCATCGGCGTTGGTTCGACAGTCAGCGCGCTGCGTTCCGCATATCGTTTGAACTCGGTGGGTTCCGGCGAGGGCAACCTGTTCATTCGAGTTGAAGAACTGTCGGCCAGCTTCAAGTTGGACACCGGCCGAGGCGGGTCTGAGTTGTGGCGCGTCCGCGACCCGGCGCTCATGCCGGACTCCGTCAGGATCGCGTCTGTGCTTCTCACACGCTGACCGCCGACAGCGACTCTTGCGCACGTCAGGACGGCCACAACGCAGTATCGCCCTTGGTCATGTCCCTGGCGTACGTGGCAGGCCGGGGATCTCCAGAAGATGCTGATCCTCTACCATCCCAGGTCTCGCGGGAGACGGTGCAGCGGATTCCTACCGGCGACGCGCCCTCGGTCGTGAGCATTCGCTGGGGCGATTATCTCGTTCGCGACCGGGGCAGATGGCTGTTCATGGGCTATGGGGGAACGGCCATGCTCCGACACCGAGCCCGCCGCGTCTCTATGCAACGAAGGGCGGAAATAGAGTGACACGGCGTGCAGTACGAGAATGTTATGACGGATAGAAATCTCGTTTCGATCAGTCCGTTCTTCATCGTCAAGGACCTGCAGGCGTCGGTCCGCTACTATACCGAGCGGCTCGGTTTCGAAATCGACTTCGAAGGGCCGGCCGGCGATCCGTACTATGCCGGCGTGAAACGCGAGGGCGCCCGCGTCATGCTGAAGGCCATCGTCCCCGACGTCCTGCCCTGTCCCAACCACACCCGACGCGCCTGGGCGCGGTGGGACGCCTACATCTACACACTCGACCCCGACGTGCTCTTTGAGGAGTTCAGCGGCCGCGGGGTGTCGTTCGTGAAGGCGTTGTCGTTCATAGACGCCGGCCTGTGGGGCTTCGAGATCGCGGACGCCGACGGGTATGTCGTGGCGTTTTTCTGCCTCCGTGACGAGTAGCCCTTGATCGAGCGAATCATCGCGCGGATCTCGCGCGCGCACGTGCGTGACGAGATCGCGCTCAGGGATCAACAACGCAACGTACTTGTCGGTCTCGGCGCCGGGTGGTAGCGTGCGGGCCATGACCGCGCGACTTCTCGCACCCGCACTGCCCCGAAAATCTATTGCCGCCGCGATCGTCGTGACCTGGCTGGTGACCGCCGTGTGGGACTTCGTGTGCGCCAGCATGCTCAGCGTGCTTGTGTATGGCTCGACGTTCGGCCGGCTCTGGCAAGGGGTTGCGGCCGTCGCGCTCGGCTCGCGCGCACTCGCGATGGGCGCACGCGGCGTGGCGGCGGGGCTGCTGCTGCATCTGTTCGTGGCGTTCGTGTGGTCGGCGGCGTTCGTCGTCGCGCTGGACCGTTTCGGCGCCCTTCGGCGTGCGGTCGTCCGGCGTCCCGGCGCGATCGCCGTGGCTTCGGCCTACGGCCCGCTCATCTGGCTGATGATGTCGCTCGTTGTCATTCCCTTGGCGACAGGCAGACCGCCTGCGTTCGGATTTCGCTGGTGGGTGCAGGTATTCGCGCACGTGCCATTCGTCACCTTGCCACTCGTCTTCACGGCGCGGCGCCAGCTCGGGGTGACCGCACACGATCCGGACCGGCGGGTTTTCTCGTAGGGCGACGGGAACCCGTTCGACGACATCTGCCGATGGCGGGCGATCGTAATGATGAGAAAAGCTCCGGAATCCCGGATGGACTCGGCCTTTCGTGATTTCATTCGTCTGGTCGTGAACGGGAACACCCAGGACGTGGCCCGGCAGCTGGCCGCCAGGCCCGTTCTTGCCACAGCGGCATCAGCCGCGGGTGCCACCCGCCAGGACGCGTCCAGCTTCTTCTACGCCGAGATCGCGCACTATCTCTATGCCGGAGACACGGCGCTTCACATGGCTGCCGCGGCGTTTCGCCGCCCGGTTGCGGAACTGCTGGTCGCGCACGGCGCCGATTGCCGCGCGAAGAATCGCAGAGGCGCCGAGCCGTTGCACTACGCGGCGGACACCAACCACTGGAATCCGAACGCGCAGGCCGAGGTGATCGAATACCTCACCTCCCGCGGCGCCGACCCCAACGCGGTGGACTGCGCCGGCGTGACGCCTTTGCACAGAGCCGTGCGCACCCGGTCCTTGCCAGCGGTGACCGCCTTGCTGAAGAGTGGCGCGAACCCACGGCAGCGCAACAAGAGCGGGTCGACGCCGCTGCACCTTGCGGTGCAGGCCACGGGGCGAGGGGGGAGCGGTTCTTCGCATGCACGCGAGCAACAGGCAGGGATCATTGCGCTCCTGCTGAGGCGAGGCGCCACGCCGAGCGACCGGGATGGGAAAGGCAAAGCGGTTGTCGCCGCGGCCGGCAGTCACTGGATTCGAGCCCTGCTGCTTCAACAGTAACGACGGAACACGCGTCCTCCGGTAGCGTTCGCGCGAAGGAAGATCACGTCAGTACACGCCGGTCCTGCGCGAAGAATGCGGACCGTGCATAATGCGCGAACGGTGTAGGAGGAACACACATGCATTCTGTTGTTGCCGGTGTCTTTGCCGCCGCTCTATGGGCGGGTGGCGGACAGACCGCCGCCGCCGTGCCGACGCCTGCGGAGCTGCTGGGTATCTGGCGTGGCACGTCGACGTGCACCGACCGCACGGCGGCGCCCGCGTGCACCGACGAGATCGCCGTCTACGAATTCTCCGCCGGCGCCAAGCCGGGTGCCGTCCACTGGCAGGCGGACAAGATGGTCAACGGCCGGCGCGAACCGATGGGCGAGATGGAAATGACGTATGACACCACCGCCGCCTGTTGGAAAACGGAGATCGCCGGGCCGCGTCTGAGCAGCGTGTGGTGCCTGTCCGTCCACGGCACGCATCTGACCGGTACGGCGATGCTGCTGCCGGGCAAACAAACCATCCGCAAGATCGATCTCACCAGAAGCCCGGAACGGCCGCCAGATCGCGACTCGCCCCGAAGTCCGCGCTGATCGAGTCGGTCCAGGAGCCGCTGCATGAAACCGCTCATCGCGCTCGTGGCGGCGCTGGCGTGGTCTTCGGCCGACGGCCGTCAGACGAGTGCGCCGGGTGCTGCCGCCGTGCTCGTTCTCGGCGCCCCTGCGGCGCCCGCACAGGCCGCCACCTCTCGAGCGGTGGTCGTCGTCTTCGAGACTGAGAAGGGCTCGATCGAGATCGAGGTCGACCCGCAGCGCGCGCCGCTGACGGCGGCGAACTTCCTCAAGTACGTCGACGGCAGGTTCTACGACGGCGGCGCCGTCAATCGCGCGGTGCGCCCCGACAACACGGTCCGCCACGACGTCGAGATTCAGGTGATCCAGTTTCAGGTCGATGCCACACGCCGGCGCGAGCAATTCCCGCCGATTCCGCTGGAGCGGACGAGCCTGACCGGGTTGAGACACGTGGACGGTGCCGTGTCGATGGCCCGGAATGAACCGGACACGGCCACCGCGTCCTTTTCGATCGTGATCGGCGACCAGCCGGAGATGGATTTCGGCGGCAAACGAAATCCCGACGGGCAGGGCTTCGCGGTGTTCGGACGTGTCGTCAAGGGCATGGACGTGGTCAAAGCGATCCAGGCATCGGCGACCGGCCAGCGAGGTGCGTACCGCACCGAAACGCTCGACCCGCCGATCAGGATCCTGAAGGCCTACCGTCGGCAGGGTTCGTGACGCGCTTGATTGCCGACGCCTGGCCTATGATCAGCCGATGGTGTTGCTCAGCCGGCGTCAAGCCCTCACGGCGCTCGCCGCGGCGGCCGTGCCGCTCGTGAGCGGATGCGGACATGAGCCGGCCGCGGGTCCCGTGTCCTCGAACGACGCCGACGCGGTGAAGCTCCTCGACAGCGTCGCCGACAATCTCCTTCGCCTGCTGCCGGAGAGCGCGACCTCTCTCGGCGTCGACACCGGCCCGAGGGCGGCGCTGCGCTCCCAGCTCGCCGATCGTTCGGCGGAAGGGCAGCAGCGCCTGTCGAAGCAGGTCCGCGCCGATCTCGATCGCGTGAACGCGTTCAACACCGCCGGACTCTCCCACGCCACGCGCACCAGCCTCGAAGTCGTCCGCAGCGCCTATGCCACCGCGCTCGAAGGCTTCGCGCTCCCCTACGGAGACATCACCGTCGGCGGCTGGCGCAACACGCCTTACGTTGTCATTCAGAACGTCGGCGCCTATCTCGACATCCCGCGGTTTCTGGATAGCGACCATCGGATCGACACCGCCGCCGACGCCGACGCGTACCTCGCGCGGCTCCAGTCCTATGCGAAAGGCCTCGCCGGCGAGCTCGGCCGCATGCAGGCGGCACGCGGCGCCGGACTGGTGCCGCCGGCGTTCCTGATCGACAAGGCCCTGGCGCAGATGACCCTCTCGGCGAAAAACGCGCGCGCAGGCGGTTCCCTGGTCGAGTCGCTCGAGCGGCGGACGAAGAACATGCCCGGCAGCTGGGCCGACCGCGCGCGGACGATCGCGGCCAAGGAGATCGCGCCCGCGTTGGACCGGCAGCTGGCGGAACTGCAGGCGCAGCGCGCCGTGGCCACGAACGAGCCCGGCATCTCGGCGCGCCCGCATGGCGACGAGTTCTATCGCTGGGCGCTCAAGGCGTCGACCACGACGAGCCTGTCGCCCGACGAGGTCCACGAGATGGGCCGAAGCGAGCTGCAGCGCCTGCACGCGCAGATGGACGCGATTCTGAAAGAGATCGGCTACGCGCAGGGCAGCGTCGGTGAGCGGATGAAAGCGCTGGCGAAGGATCCCCGCTACAAGTTCGCGGAAGGCGACAGAGGCCGCGCCGAAATTCTGGCGTTCATCAACGATTCGGGCGCAGATGCCGCGGGCCTTCAACAAGGTCGTGAGTCCGAACATGGAGGTCAAGCGGCTGCCGCCGGAAGAAGAGCCGGGCGCGCCCGGCGCCTATGGCGGCGCGGGATCGATCGATGGCAAGATCCCGGGGCGCTTCTGGATCAATCTGAGGACGACCGATCTCCACAGCAAGTACAGCCTCGCCGATCTGACCTTCCACGAGTCGATTCCCGGGCACATCTGGCAGGGTGAGTACACGCACCAGATGCCGCTGATCCGCCAGGTCCTTGCCTTCAACGCCTACTCGGAAGGCTGGGCGCTCTATGCGGAGCAGCTCGCCGACGAGCTCGGCGCCTACGAACAGGACCACGTCGGGCGCCTCGGATATCTGCAGTCGATCGCGTTCCGCGCCTGTCGCCTGATTGTCGACACCGGCATTCACGCCAAACGCTGGACGCGCGAACAGGGCGTAAGCTTCTTCGTCGACGTGAACGGCTCGAACCCTCAGGAAGTCGCCAGCGAGGTCGATCGCTATTGCTCGTGGCCCGGCCAGGCCTGCGGCTACAAGGTGGGGCACAGCGAGATCAACCGGCAGCGCGAGAAGGCGAAGACGGCGCTGGGACCGAAGTTCGACGTGAAGGCGTTCGACGATACCGTGGTGCTCGGCGGCAACGTGCCGCTCGACGTCCTCGCCAGCAACGTCGCCGAGTACATCCGGACCGCGCAGTCTTGAGGATTACATGCGTACATGGGTGAAGGCAACAATCGGTGGAGCTGCGCTGATCGCCGTCGCGGTCATGGCGTTCGGGGGAACCGCCGCGTACTTCGTCCTTCGTCACATGGAGAACC
>Ga0310810_10008098_pt1 | contig 12064 bp, 12 predicted proteins | sample NCmetagenome_FD_207641 | JGI IMG/M metagenome (GOLD analysis project Ga0310810, IMG submission 207641) | Soil microbial communities from experimental microcosm in Duke University, North Carolina, United States - NC | ecosystem: Engineered > Artificial ecosystem > Soil microcosm > Unclassified ...
GAGCGATCCGGCCCCGATGACGAGGAGTGCCACGGGGACGGCCAGCAGCATGGTGAGTCGCTGTGCCCGCGGTGTGTCATCGTATACGCGCGCCGCCGCCATGATACCGACAACGATGCCGGCGAGTACGAGCGTGGCGGACTCGCGGCGGGCGTGCGCGAGCGGCACCAGCACGGCTGACGACGCGATCGCGGTGAGGGTGGCGCGCGCCGCAGCGCGCCATCGCGTTAGGCCGGGATCCGACGCGATCATGACGCTGAGCGCGTGCCGCAGCGGGACCGGGCGCGCATCGTCGCGCGCGTCCGCCGGAGGGCTGTCGCTGCGCGATTGGGTCGAGCTCCGCCCCGAACGCACGTCATCGAGGCGTGCATAGACCGCGCCACCCACCGGCCGTTGACGAAGCCTTCTGGCCCGCGCATTCTCTGCGCATCGCGGTTCTCTGCCCCAGGCTTGTCGCCGCTCGGCACGCAGCGCGGCTGCGGATGCCCGATCACCTCTTCCGTTAGGCGCATGTCCGCATCCATTCTCGGCGCGCGCGCCGCCCTCGAGCGTCTGCGCACGCACCCTGCCCTTCCACTCGTGACAACCCCGACGCCGATTCAGGAGATGGCGCGTCTGCGCGCTGCGCTCGGCGGCGGACCGCGCCTCCTCGTCAAACGCGACGATGCCATCCCGTTCGGATTCGGCGGCAACAAGGTGCGGAAACTCGCGTTCGTCGGCGCACAAGCGGTCGCCGACGGTGCCGATGCGCTCGTCACCACCGGAGGTATCCAGTCGAACCACGCGCGCGTCACGGCGGCGGTAGCCGCCACGCTCGGCATGCAGTGCGTGTTGATCGCGAACGGCACTCGTCAGGAGCGGCCCACCGCCAATGCGTTGCTCGATGCGCTGCTGGGTGCCGACGTGCGCTACGTATCGTCGCGCGAGGAACGCAACGCGGCCATCGACGACGCCGTGGCAGAGCTCGAGCGCGACGGCCGCACGCCCTTCCGCATCCCGCTCGGCGCCTCCACTCCGTTAGGCGCGCTCGGATTCGCGCGCGCCGTGGGCGAGATGCTGGATCAGGGACCGGCACCGGACGTCATCTATCACTCGAGCTCGTCCGGCGGCACACAGGCCGGGATGCTGGCCGGCTGCGCGCTGCACGGGCTCGCCACGCGCGTCGTTGGGGTGAGTCCCGACGACCCGGTGGCGTCGATCGCCGGCCGGGTGCGCGACGTCATGCAGGGCATGGGTTCGTTGTTAGGCGTGGACGGAGCGGCACTCGCGGGGGCACGCCCGATCGAAGTCGATGACGCTTTCATCGGCGACGGCTATGGCGTGCCGAGCGACGCCTCGCGGGAAGCGCAGCGACTTGCCGCGCAGAGCGAGGCCATCTTCGTGGACAACACGTACACGGCCAAGGCGTTGGCGGGGCTCATCGCCGCGGTGCGGGCGCGACGCATCCCCGAGGACGCGACCGTGCTGTTCTGGCATACGGGCGGCCAGGTGGGGATTTTCGCCTAACGGGGTGCACCCACCCGGCCTGCGTGTGCCGGGCACTACCTCAGCGCCGGTGACGCGCCCGCGTGCGTGCCGCCTTTTTTGCCGCTGCCGAACGCCCGGCCGCGCCCTTGGTGCGCACCGCTTGCCGCGCCGACGCCGAGCGCTGCGAGGCGCTGCGCCGGCGCGCGCTCGACCGTGCCTGTTTCGACAGCGAACTGCGCGACGCAGCCTTGTGTCCCTCGCGGCGCAGGGCGCCGGTCACCGCACGCGAGCGCTTGCGCGACGTTTTCCGCCCGCGCTTCCGTCCCTTCGCCAGATCCTGCTTCGCCTTCTTCCGCGTCCGCTTCGACGAGCTCTTGCTCGGAGGCAGCTTCACACCGGCGCGACGCGCCTCCGACAGACCGATGGCGATGGCCTGCTTGGTCGACCGGGCGCCGTGCTTCCCTTCGCGGATGTGATCCATCTCTTCGCGCACGAACTCGCCCGCTTGCGTCGATGGCGACTTCCCTTCTCGCGCATCTTCATGCGCGCGTTCGATCGTGTCTTGATCCGGCATCCTGACCTCCATCCGACTGGGTCAGCGTTCCGCTCGCCGCGCATCGGCGAGCACGCACGAGGCACACGTCGAGCGGCGTCGCATAACACGGACCACGCCGCTCGGCGAGCGGGATGCGCGAAGCGGATGGCGAATCACTCGATTATCGCTGCTTCTTCTCCTTGCTCGGATTTCTTGGCGCCCTCGCGGCGGTGCGCGCCGGTTTCGGAGATGGCGGCAGCTTGCTGCTGCCCGCGGCCGCCGCTTGCTGGTAGCGAGCCGACAGGTCGCGGTGCTCGGAGTCCTGTCGCGCCGTAAGGTCCGGCATGCGCTCGCCCTTCGGCGGTTTGGCGAACTCCTGCTCGTGCCGCTGCTCCATCTGCTGCTGCGCCTTCGAGTAGGCCTGATCGAGCTGGGCCCGCGACGCGGTCGCGTTCTTTCCGTTAGGCATTGGCGGCGCGCCCGGCGGCAGGCGCACCGGCGGCGCGGCGGGCTCGGGCGCCACCCTGGACGGCTGCTGGTTAGGCGTGGGCTTGGCCGTCGGCGGCGGAGGCGTCACCCGGAGACGCACCGGCGTCGGTTCCGTGGTTCGACGCTCGGGCGGCAGGCCGCTGCGCGCGGGCTTGAGTCCCGCGCCACCCGGCAGCACCGTGGTCGCCGGCCGCTCGCGAATTGGCGTGGATGCCACCACCGGCGTCCGCCTGCGCAGCGTGACGAGCTCGGTGTGCGACAGCGGACGACCGGCAGTCTTCGCCAGTTCTTTCTGTTGCAGGGCGAAGGACATCGGCGCGGGCGGCGGTGCGTGCACCGCGAGCACCGGGCGGCGCGCCAATTCCGCCGGCGGGAACGAAGCGCGACGGTTCGCCACCTCTTGACCGATCAGGCTCACGCGCGTCGGCACCACCGGTGCGCGCTGAATGACGGTGACGCGCCCGACGTCACCGGGAGCGACACGCACCGCCGAGCGGCCCACCGGCGTGCCGTTCCTGAATGTCTTCTGCGAAACGACCGTGACCGCATTGACGACGGTGCGGTTGCGATACGTCACGTTGGTCACGTTGACGTTCGTGATGTTGATGTTGGTGATGTTCACGTTGGTCACGTTCACGCGGCGCAGATACACCGGGCTCACGATGTACGGCGGGCGATAGACCTCTTGCGGCGCGAGCGGGAACCATCCGATGCCGCCACCCGGTCCAAACGACGTCCCAACGGACCAGCCGTTGCCGCCGACGAACGCGACTAACGCGGGCGCGTACACGGGCGGCGCGACGACGCGGCCCGGGCACCATCCCCATCGATTGTGGATGTATGCCCAACGACCATAGTGGAACGGCGCCCATCCCCATGGTGCATCGTCGACCCAGGTCCATCCCCAGCGTCCGGCCCATACCCAGTGTCCGTAGCGATACGGCGCCCAACCGGAGACGACCCTGCGCGGATACCAGACGGGACCATAGCTCGCATCCTGGTCCCAGGTGCCATCGGCGTTGAGATCAGCGGTGCCCGGCATGTAGGGCGACACGTATCGCGACGCGGCGGCCACGGCTGCATCGATGCGCGCGTCGCGCGTCCTCGACCACTGCGCGAACTCATCGGGCGCCCCGATGTTGGCGAGGTTGTAGGTCGCCGTGCTGTCACCCTGGACGGTGGCCACCTGGCCGGCGTCCACCGCGAATGACGACCCGCCCGCGGAGACCGTTGCCGTGCCAGAAAATACGGTGATCGACGTCGTCGCGCCGTCGGGTGTGACGTCGACGCGATATTCGCCGATCGTCGCCATCTGCACCGCTGCGTTAGGCGCGTCGATCTCGTCGGTTTCGCCGGTCGCCAGGGAGCGCAGCCGCAAGATCGCCGACCCCTGCGGCACGCTGAACTGGAGCGCCGCATCGTCCAGTCGCTCGACGTCGAGCTCGGTTTGCTGGTCGAGCCGGACTTCGGCCGACCCGATCTCGACCTCGACGCGTCCCGCGTTGTCGGCCCACAGCGCGTCGCCGGTCGTCACCGGACTGTTGGGCACGGCAACGGCCCACGCGGTGTCGCCACCGGCGCGGAACGAGACGGTGCCGCCGAGGTACGCGAGTCGCCCAACGCGGCCCGGCGGATCGCCCGTGGCTGGCGGCCTGGCTGGTGGTTCGGCTACCTGCGCCAGCGCGGGCACGCCGCACACGATCGTGATGGCAACGGCACACGCCGTCGAGAGCGCGCGCTGAAACGGGAGCGTCGACATTGGGTTCGAGACTCGGCTCGGGGGCTTGTGTGTGTGATGGTCCAACGTTCGACGCGCGAAAAGATGGTTGGGCAACCACACCGGCGCGAGTCACTCGTGACGCGACAGCTCTCGCTTGGCCTGTTCGCGTTGGGCAGTGGCGAGGTCAGGCATGAAGACGATGAGCCCGTTACTCGCGGTGTTCTTCGAGTACCCCGCGACGAGCTGCGTGTTGTACTGGTCGATGCTGAACTGGAAGACGTTGTGGGGATCGAGGTCGATAATCTCCATGTCCGCGTCCACCATGAACAGCTTGCCGAAGTGCAGCGTGCCGCCGCGGAAATACATGTAATTGCGCGCGGTCTCGGGCGGGCGCAGCGGACGCGGCGTGGTTTCGCTCGAGTCGCCGAACACCTGCACGACTTCGCTCGAATCGACGCGCACCGCGGTGACACGTCCTTCGATCGCCGGCGGCGGCAGGAGCTGCTGCGGGTCGAGCAGCAGATCGTTGCCCTGCACGCTCACGCCGTGCGCGTGCTGGAGGTCGAGCAGCGACTGCAGCGTGATGCCTAACGCTTTCATCAGGCCGCGTCCGTTCACCGAGAAGATCTTGATCTTCACCGGGTGCACGCGGATCAGTCCGTCCGGCGTCATCGACATGACGGCCGTGATGCGAAACGGAATGTTCACGATCTTGTGCAGCGTGCCTTCCTGCACGAGCTTGCCGCTGTCGGTGGAGAACTTGAGGTGCCTGAGCGGCGCACCGCCGTACGCGAACACGTAGCCGTTCATGAGGCTGTCGAGACTCTGCATCGTGAGTCCGACCTCCGCCGACGCGATGTGGATGACGAACGACCGTTTGTCGTCGAACGCGATGGGCGACCCCTGCTGCTTGCTGCGCAGCTCACCACGGAGCCGCGAGATGTCGAGCGTGATGCCGCGGCCAATGTCGAAGTCGACGTTGCGGAACTGCGCCTGCGTGCCGGTCTCGGACGTACGCGCGCTGACGGCGGGCGGCGTCTCGTTAGGCACCGTGTCGGTGGGCGCCGGCGGCGCGGCGCGGGCCGCATCCGGCGCGCGCGCGAGCAGCACACCGCACACCACGACACTCGCCGCGGCGAGGATCATCCACGCGCGCGGGGCGCCCGGCACTCGGCGATGACGAGGTTCGTGCCGCGACAGGAGGCTCATGTGTCCTCGCACCGGCAAGCACCGCGCCGAATCGCGACCGCACCGACGCCTGCGGACATGCGTGGAACGGACCTTGAACCGGGTCGTTGACCATGGCAACCACGCGCCGGAAGCGCTCACCCTCGCATTCACGACGCCGGCCCACGAAAAAGCGCTGGTCGGCCGATGTCACGGCGCACAGCAACGCGCTCGACCTCGACCGCAGCGTGTTCACGTGGAAGGACCCGCACCGTATTGCGCGCTCGCTCAAGCGGTCTGCCGACCGCAGCCGTCGCCGGAAGAGCGATCCCTACCGGTCGGCGATGTCGATGCTGACGTTCTACATCAACCGCGCGGGGAAAGGTCTCGGGTCACGCCAGCGCGGTGTGCTCGAGCGGGCGAAGTCGGAGTTGCGGCGGTTGTACAAACGCGGCTAACCGCCGCCCGTCTGCCCCTCGATGCGGATGCCCTTGATGGTCTGCGACGGCAGAGTAAACGTGCCGCCGTTGAAGTTCCCGGTGGCCGTCGCGGTCGTCGTTTCCAGCTGGCACGTGATGCCCGGTGGAACGGTGACGTCCGGCGGCAGGTGATCCAGCAACGACGTGCACGTTCCGTTAGGCGCCTGCGCGGTCGCGGTGCCGGTGGCGCCGCTCGAGCCGAGGACCACCGAACCGGCCGAGAAGACGAGGCCGCTCGCCTGATGGAAGACCTCGAGCGTCACCAGCGTGTCGGCGGCGTCGCCCGTCCACGCGACGATCGTGAATGCGGAATCGGCGGGGGTTCCCTCGATGTCATCGGTCACCTCGAACGCCGCGACGCTCGAGTAGGTCACGGTGCTGCTGTTGGTGGTGATCTGCACGTCGTGCACGGGCGCACCGAGGGCGAGCAGCGTGATCGCGCCGGCGAGCTGCGTGCGCCGCTCCGACTCGCTGTCCGGGCTGGACGCGACGCGCAACGAATCGAGGTGCGCCATGAGCGCGATCGTCTGATTCGTGCGTGGCCCGGTGGAGTCGCTCGAGCACGCGGCGAGCAGCGTTCCTACCACGACCGTCGCGGAAAGCAGTACGAACCGACGCGCGAGAGACAGGCGAACAAATGAAATCGGCATAGGCGGACCTCGCGTAGCGTGACCAGATGCTCGAGCAGCGCTCGAGCGTGAACCGAACATCAGGCGGGAACGCCGCCCTCCAGAATCGTCACGAGCTTCGACAGATCGATGCTCCCGCCCGACACCACACACACGACGTGTTCGCCCACGACGCCGTCCGACATCGCCGCCGCCACCGACGCCGCTCCCGCGCCCTCCGCAATCACGTGCGCCCGCTCGGCCAGAAACCGAACGGCGCGCGCGATGTCCTCGATCGAGCTCACGCAGCTTCCGCCTAACAGCGTGCTGGCGAGCGGCCACATCTCCTCGAGCAGGCTTCCGATCCCGATGCCATCGACGAAGCTCGGCGTCCGATCGACCGTGGACGGCTTGCCGGCGCGCAGCGATGCCGCGAGCGGTGCGGCGGTCGCCACCTCGCAGGCGAACACGCGCGCTGCGGATCCACGCGCGCGCAGCCCTAACGCAATACCGCACGAGAGTCCGCCGCCGCCGAACGGGACGAGCACCGTGTCGGTGTCCGGCGCGTCGTCCAGAATTTCGGCGGCGATCGTGGCGTTGCCGGCGATCACGTCCGGATCGGACACGGGGTGCACGAACAGTCCGTCCATGCCCGGATAGCTGCGCTCGACCATCACCTGCCACCAGCGCGCGAGCGGCACGCGCACCACCTTCGCGCCTAACCGCTCGACCGCCGAGATCTTGGCGGCCGGCGCGTGCTCGGGGACGATGACCGTACACGGTACGCCGACGGCACGCGCGCACCACGCGACCCCCTGCGCCATGTTGCCCGCGCTCGCCGTGTACACGCCGTGCGCCAGCCGCTCGCGCGACGCGGCGGTGATCGCCGAACCGGCGCCGCGAATCTTGAACGAGCCGACCGGCTGCAGCGTTTCGAGCTTGAGGTGGATCGGCCGCGCGCGCCCGGGGATCTCCAGCGGCACGAGCGGCGTGCGCACGGCGATCCCGCGCAGACGTCCGCGCGCGGACTCGATCGCCTCGGCCGATGCGGCGAGCTCCATCAATGCGATGCTCCCGGCATGATCTGGCCAAGGCCGATCACTTCCCCGCTCGCCAGTACGTGTCCCTTCATGGCGCCGGTGAGCGATTCGTAGTTGCTCGTGGCGCTTGCCGGGATCGTGGTGTCTAACGCAAAGACCTGCAGATGATAGCGGTGCTTGGGCCCAGCCGGTGTGTGCGGACCCATGTACGGTTGATTGGGACCGCGGATGTTCGGCCCGTACTGCGCGCCGGCGGGCGGCTCGGTCATCTTCGGATCGAGCTTGGTGATCGACGCCGGGATGTTGACCATGCTCCAGTGGAAGATCGGCGCGCCGTTTCGCATTGCATCACCGTCCTGCATGATGATCACGTAGGACTTGGTGCCCGACGGGCCGGCGCTCCACGAGAGTCCGGGAAACACGTTGCCCTTGTACTGCGTGTTCTCGAACGGGATGTCCCCGCCGGCCGCAAACGCCGGCGTGCTCACCGACAGCTTGGCGCCGTCCTTTGCCGGCAGATTGGCGAGCGCGAGCTGGGACGCGCCGGGTTCGGTAGCGGTGGGTGCGCCCTGCGCACCGAGCGGCGCGGCGACCCCCACGGCGAGCAACGATGCCAACACGGCTGCGGACACGCGTGCGATCATGAGTACCTGTCCTGGTTCGGGTCTCGAGAGATGCCTAACGATCTATTTCGGAACGAACCCGTAGCGGCCGATGTCGCCGGCGGTCATGCTGATCACGTCGATGTGCAGCGGGATGGGCGTGAGCGGTTTGTTCGTCGAATCCGTCGGCTGTGACACGATGGCCTCGACCACGTCCATGCCCTTGAAGACCTGGCCGTAGACGGTGTAGTGGTTGTCCAGTCTGGCCAGGCCGTTCTTGTTGGCCACGATGTAGAACTGGCATCCCGCCGAAAGCTGCTGCGGGTTGTCGTCGCGTCCGGCGCCGACCGCGCCGTACACGTGACGCAAGCTGTCGCGAAACTCCGGCGCCAACAGGTATGGCGAGTGCGAGAATCCCTCGGGCGTATCGGGGCACCCGCCCTGCGCGACGAAGTTCTTGATGACGCGGTTGAAGGTGAGCGTGTCCCAGTAATGCTCGCCGGCCAGCTTGATGAAGCTCGCCTTGTGGTGCGGCGTCTGATCATCGAGCACGAACAGGATCTCGCCGAGTCGCGTCTCGATGCGGCCCACCTGATACGTCTTCTCGGTCCTGGGCGCGCCGGAGAGCAAGGGCGCAGCCAGGAGGAACGTGTAGAAGATTCGCCGCATGCCCAAACTTGGCACGGGTGGGGCCGCGGCACCATGGGCCCGCCCGTTCAGTCAGGGGCATTGCCAGACGCGAAGGTGGTCGCGGCGATGCTTAGCTTCCTCGCTCTGGGGAACACGGATCGAGGGATGCAACCGATGTTACCGATCGCTCGGCCCTGCATGATGAGACACATGGCGCCGAGGAAACAACGACCATGATTTTCTGAACAGCCGGATAGCGTTGCCCATGACAGCGAAACGGTGCGTTAGGCACGTCGTCATCGGCAATCCGGTTTCGATCACATAAATGATCACTCGCGGGGCAGTCGTGAAAACGTCACCGGCACCGGATCGCTGGTCGTAAACAGGCTCCCATCGAGCTCGTTTGGCGACGCTAGCCTCGCGTTCAAGTGATACGTGGTCCCGTTGTCTTGCGCGAGCTGGAGTTGGATCTCGGATCCGTTGATGACGCCAGTCAGCGCGAGATTTCCCGCGGTGCCGCCCTCCACGCTATAGGTCCCGGCGCCCGTGACCGTCGTGTCGCTCACGACGGCGCTGAAGATGAGAAACGCCCCAGGAACACTGGTATTCTCCGACCAGGTCCCGACCAACTCCTGGCCGAGCTTCTGCGGACCAGTGGCGCTCGCGGCACCGCAGGCGCTGAGCGCGATACCGGTGACCGCGGTGATCAGACAACGTATCCTCGTCATCGGCACTCCTCGCTTATAGGTAATGTCGTATGAATCCCGGGACAGGCGCTCGCATTCCCCGGCGCGCCCGGTACTGACGCGCCCGCCATCGCCGGCCCGATGATAATACCCCCACATGCGTCACGTTAGGCATCGCCGGCTTTTGACGGCGGCCGGATCGTGCGCCAATTTGTTCCAGGTCGGCCGCGCAGCCCTTTCAACGGACATTCGCCATGCGCTTTGGCACCCTCTGCCCCGCTCTCGTGCTCACCGTCCTCGCTGCATCGCTCCCGGCTCAGCAACCGTCCACCACCGGGCCGTATCACGTGCTCAAGCGGGCTCGAGTGGGCGGCGAGGGCGGATACGATTACGTCTACGCCGACGTGGCGGGCCGCCGTCTCTACATTCCGCGCGGCGGATCGCGGCCCGTAGCGGCCACCGACAGCACGCCCGCGAAGCCAGGGACTCCCGGGCGCATCACCGTCTTCGACCTCGAGACCCTCGCTCCGTTAGGCGAGATCCCGAATAGCGGCGGCCAGGGCGTGGTCGTCGACCCGGCGTCCGGACACGGCTTCTCGAGCAGTCCCGCCGTGACCATGTTCGACACCAAATCGCTCACGGTCATCAAGCAGATCGAAGTCGCGCCGGCGCGTCCCGATGGTATTCTGTTCGATCCGTTCAACCGCCGCGTGTACGTGTTCAGCCACCCGACGCGAAACGCCACCGTCATCGATGCCAAAGACGGCACTGTTCTCGGCACCATCGATCTGGGCGGCACGCCCGAGGAAGCGGTGACCGATGGCCACGGCACGATTTACGACGTGATGCAGGACTCGTTGGGCAGCGTGACGGTGGTGGACGCCAAGACGATGCGCGCCACCGCGCACTATTCGTTAGGCGATCACGGGCGCTGCAACGGACTCGCGCTCGACGATACGCACCACATCCTGTTCGCCGCCTGCGCGCAGTCGGGCAATCCGCCGGCGAATCCGCCGCAAGCGACGATGGTGATTCTCAACGCCACCACCGGCACGATGCTCGACACGCTGCCGCTGGCCGGACGCTCGGACGGCGCCGCGTTCAATCCGGCGACGAATGAAGCCTTCAGTACCGGCGCCAACGGCACGCTCACCGTCATCAAGGAACGAAGCCCGACGACCTTCGTGGTCGAAGAAGATCTCCAGACCATGAACGGCGCCCGCACCATCACACTCGACACCAAAACAAATCGCATCTTCACCATCAGCCTCGAGCGCGGGCCGGCACCGGCCGGCGCTGTGCCCGGCAGCCGGGAGTCGTTCGGGCCGCCGGTGCCGGGGTCGTTCACCATCCTCATGATCGGCCGTTAGGCAGCAGCCGTGACCAACACCGCATCGCATCCGCCGCGCTCGCGCTACGGCGCCCTCGCGGCGTCGGCGTTCGCGTTCGTCGTGGTGATGGGCATCGTCAACCTGTTCGCCGACATCACCTACGAAGGCGGCGGCAGCATCAACGGACCGTTCATGGGTTCGTTAGGCGCGGGGGCGGCAGCGATCAGCATCATCGCGGGGCTCGGTGAATTCCTCGGCTACAGCCTGCGCGCCGTGTCGGGATGGGCCGCCGACAAGAGCGGCCGGTACTGGGCGCTCACGTTCGCCGGCTACGTCATCAATCTGTTCGCCGTCCCGGCCATGGCGTTTGCCGGAAACTGGCAGGTGGCCGGCGCGCTGATTCTCACTGAGCGCATCGGCCGGGCGATTCGGAAGCCGACAGTGGGCGCCATGCTGTCCTATTCGACGGGTGCGCTCGGTCGCGGATGGGTGTACGGCCTCAACTCGGCACTCGATGAGACCGGTGCGACGATCGGGCCGGTCATTCTCGCGATCGCGCTCTCGCGCGGGTTAGGCTACCGCACGGGCTACTCCCTGCTCTTCGTGTCGGCGGCGCTCGCGATCGTCGCATTAGCCGTCGCGCGCGTCATTTTCCCGGTGCCGTCGCGCTTGGAAAAAGAAAGCGACCGACGCGCCGCGCCGGCCGGATTCACGGCGGGCTTCTGGCTGTTCATGCTCGCGGCCGGATGCTTCGGCGCCGGCCTGATGAGCTTCGAGTTCATCTCCTTTCATCTGGCCAGCCGGCACATCGTCTCGCTGGGATGGATTCCGCTGTTCCTGGCCATCTCGACCGGCGTCGGCGTGTTCGTCAACCTTGCGTTAGGCAAGCTGTACGATCGCGCGGGCCTGCGGGTGGTACTCGTGGCCGTCTTCGTCAGCTCGCTCTTCTCGCCGCTCGTGTTCCTCGGCGGCTTCGGCGCCGTGCTGGCCGGACTGATTCTGTGGGGCGTGGGCTATGCCACGCAGGACACGCTGCTCAAGGCCGTGCTCGCCGGCATGCTGCCCGAGGGCAAGCGCAACCTCGCGTTCGGTCTGTTCTACACCGGATACGGCGCCGGGTGGTTGATCGGCAGCACGGTCACCGGGCTGCTCTATCGCACTTCGATCCCCGCGGTGATCGTGTTCGCCATGGCCGTGCAGCTCGCGTCGATCCCGATTTTCATCATCGCCCAAAAAGTCGGACACCGCGCGGACAAGGCCGGACACGAGCGTGCATAAGGTCCGACAGTGACCGGCAGCGTCTGCGCGTT
>Ga0310810_10008099_pt1 | contig 12063 bp, 11 predicted proteins | sample NCmetagenome_FD_207641 | JGI IMG/M metagenome (GOLD analysis project Ga0310810, IMG submission 207641) | Soil microbial communities from experimental microcosm in Duke University, North Carolina, United States - NC | ecosystem: Engineered > Artificial ecosystem > Soil microcosm > Unclassified ...
GGCGATCGAGAAGCCGGTCGGCAGCGCCACGATCACCGCCGAGTGCACGGCGACGACGTTCGTGCTGCTGAAGACGCCCGCCGGCGCCGCGCCCGCGCCGGGCGCGAAGGCGGCGCGATGACCAGGCCGACAGGATTCGCGTCACGTGTCATCGCCGCAGCGGTGGTGACTGGCATCGCCGGAGGCGCGGTGTCGCTGTACGCGCAGGCGCCCGCGGCGACACCGGCACCGGCCGCGCCGGCGGCCGCTTCACCGGCGGCCGCTGCCGATCCGTTACAGGAGCCGCAGGGCTACACCTACACTGCCGACGGGCGTCGCGATCCATTCGTGAGCCTGCTACGCCGCGGCAGCGCTTCACAGAAGTCGCCGGACGGCGCGCGGCCGCGAGGACTCGCCGGTTTCGGCGCAGCCGAAGTCACGCTCAAGGGCACACTGCAGGGTCGTGAAGGTTGGGTCGCCATCCTCCAGGGTGGCGACAGCAAGTCGTATCTCGTCCGCTCGGGCGACAAGCTGCTCGACGGTACGATCCGAACGATCACGGCGGATGCCGTGGTCATCCTTCAGCAGGTAAACGACCCGCTCTCGCTCCAGAAGCAGCGCGAAGTGCGCAAGACGCTTCGGCAGTCAGAAGAGGCCAAGTAAACAATGACAAGACATCTCGTGCTGCTCGGGCTCTGTGCCGCGCTGGCTGGTGTGGTGATGACGCCGGTGGCGGCGCGCGGAGCCAAAGCAGACGCCGCGAAGCTGAAGCGCATCGCGTCGCGCGTCGACGGGCAATCCAGCGTGATCACGATCGAGGCGTCCGACCCGGTGCCGTACGTTGCGACCCAGCCGGACCCGCGTAGCTTCGTCATCGAACTGCGTGACATCGTCGCATCCGGATTCGCCGACGCGTTCGAGGCCGATCCCCGCAACCCGATCGCGGCCGTGCAGGTCGAGAGCGCGCATGCCGAGGACGGCGCGGAGATCGCCCGCATCCACATGACGCTCGCGCAGCCGATGCGCCCGCGCGTGCGCAGCTCGCGCAACGTGATCTACGTCGAAGCCGATCGCATCGAACGCGCGGCCGGGGCGTCAACGGCCATCAGCACCGCGGGGCCATCGACCGTGATTCGGGATCTGAACGTGTCGAAGCGGGGCGCCGCAACCGCCGTGTCGCTGGTCGGTACCGGTCCGCTGTCGGCGACCACCGTCGCCGCGGAAAACGACAACCCGCGCCGCCTCGTATTGAACTTCGCGAACGTCAGCTCCGCCATCGCCACCAGTACGACGGTGAAGCAGGGGCCGGTGGATCGCGTCAGCATCCGGCTCGATCCCCAGGCACCGCTGATGACGCAGGTCGTCATGGATCTGTCGCGCGTCGCCCCGTACCGCGTGGAATCGTCGGCCGACGGCCAGTCGCTGACCGTGGTGTTCGACGACGCCGCCGACCCGATTGCGGCGCTCAGCCTGCCGGTGTCCACTCGGACAGCTGCCCGCGCCGCGGCTCCCGCTGTCGCGCCGATTGTTGCGCAGGGACCCGCACCGACCGCGCCAGTCCAGGCGAATCCTCCGACACCTCGACAGACGCCGAACGTGCCGCCGGTGCCGGCCGCGAATGGCGCTCCGGGACAGCCGCAGAAATACACCGGGTTCCCGATCACGCTTGATTTCCAGGGTGCCGACTTGCGGTCGGTGTTGCGGACGTTCTCCGAAATCAGCGGCCTGAACATGGTGATCGACCCGAGCATCCAGGGGACCGTGGACGTCGCCCTGCGTGACGTGCCATGGGATCAGGCGCTCGACATCATCCTGCGCGCCAACAAGCTTGGCTACACGCTGGAGGGCACGATCGTGCGGGTCGCACCCCTCACCGTCCTCGCCGACGAAGAAGCGCAGCGGCGGAAGCTTTCGGAAGAACAGGCACTCTCCGGCGAGTTGCGCGTGCTGACGCGCGCCATGAGCTACGCGAAGGCCGAGGACCTCACCAAGCTGCTGACGTCGACCGTGCTGTCGCAGCGCGGCTCGGTGCAGACCGATCCGCGGACGAACACCATCATCATCAACGACCTGCCCGACCGCCTGCAGCGCGCGGCGGATCTGCTCAACACGCTCGACGTGCCGCAACCACAGGTCGAGATCGAGGCGCGCATCGTCCAGACGACACGCGACTTTGCGCGAAAGCTGGGCGTGCAGTGGGGCATCGGCGGTCGCGTGTCGACGGCGCTGGGCAACACGACGCCGCTCGCGTTCCCGAATCAGGGCAGCCTCACGGGCCGCACCGGAGCCGTGCAGGGTCCGGCTTCCCCTGATCCGCAGGACAACGCCGCCAACACGGCGGTGAATCTCGGCGTCAGCGGCGCGAGCAGCGCCATCGGCCTCGCGCTCGGGTCGGTCAACGGCGCGGTCAACCTCGACGTCGCGCTATCGGCGCTGGAGAGCCAGGGACAGGGCCGGATCCTGTCGACGCCGCGGGTGTTCGCGCAGAACAACAAGGCCGCAGAAATCACCCAGGGCATTCAGGTGCCGATTCAGACGGTATCGAACAACACCGTCACCGTGACGTTCAAGGATGCGGCGCTCACGCTGAAGGTGACGCCGCAGATCACCGCGGCGAACACGGTGATCATGGACATCTCGGTCGAGAACGCGTCGCCCGACTTCAGTCGTCAGGTCAACAACATTCCGCCGATCGACACGCAGCGCGCCGTGACGCAGGTGCTCGTCAGCAACGGCGAGACCACTGTGATCGGCGGTATCTACGTGAGCCAGCAGCAGACGTCGCAGGACCGCACGCCGGCGCTCTACCGGTTGCCGCTGCTCGGCTGGCTGTTCAAGCGCGATTCGGTCGAGGACCAGAGCCGCGAGTTGTTGATTTTCATCACCCCACGAATTCAGCGCCTGTAGGCGTGGAGCTGTGACCGTGAAGTCGATTCAACGCAACATCGTCATTTCAATGCTCGCCCTGCTGGTGTCGGGTTGCGGCAACGTCCGTGATCAGGGCCGGTCGGCCGTGCAGCTGTTCATCGAGGATCTCGAAGGTATTCCGGGCGATGCGAGCTCCCAGAAGGGCGAGACGATTCTTTCCGACGTGCAGACCACGATAACGTCACCGGATCCATGCTCATCGGAAAAGCCGTGTGCCACCTGGATTAATGACACTGGCGAGGTGACATTCGCGGCGATTCTCAAAGATCAGGGGCAGGCCGGCCTGACGGCAGAGCCATCCGCTTTGAATGCGGTAACGATCAATCGCTACCACGTCGAGTATGTGCGATCGGACGGCCGCAATACCCAGGGCGTTGATGTGCCATATGCGTTCGACGGAGCCTTTACCGTCACGGTAAATGCCGGCGAGACAGTCCAGGCGACATTCGATCTCGTACGAAATAACGCGAAGAAAGAGGCCCCGCTGGTCTCGCTGATTTGTGCTGCTGATCCCAATAACCCGGCATTGCCAATTTGCCCCCCGATGATTTCGACGATTGCAAAGATCACGTTTTACGGAACAGATCTCACGGGTCACGCAGTGACCGTGACCGGCACCATCGGCGTCACATTCGGCGATGTGACGCGCGCTTCGTAGAGATGAGAGCCATGTTCAACAGCAGTCGATTCCGCACCATCGGCGCGATCGCCACAGCGCTCGTGACGATGTTCGGCGCCGCGTGCACGTTGTCGAAGGACAGTCCGCCCCCGCTGACAGGTCCCTCGGAATTCGGCACGTCGATCGTGCTGACCGCCACGCCCGACGTGCTGCCGCGCGACGGTTCGTCAGTCGCCCTCGTCAAGGTCGTGGCGCAGGATGTTCAGGGAAAGCCCTTGCAGGGTCAACGGTTTGAGCTCAGTGCCTCGGCCGGGACGCTATCGGCGACGGAAGGGACAACAAATGCGAGCGGTGAGACGGTCGTGTCGTTCACCGCGCCTGATATCAGTCAGAACGTGACCAGCGTCACGATTTCGGCGACGTCCGTTGGTGAGAACGCGCAAAATTCGACTGCACGCACCACGTCGATTCGGCTCACCGGTCCGGCGGTGCCGGATGCGTCGTTCACATTTACTCCGGACAGCCCGAAAGCTCAGGATCTGGCGACGTTTGATGCGTCGGCCACGAAGGTCGCCGGCGCTCCGTGTAATGACTCCTGCACATACGCCTGGGACTTCGGCGACAGCGCGACGGGGGTTGGGCGTCTGGTCACGCATCGATTCGCCGCCGCGGGTAGTTACAACGTGCGTCTGACGGTAACGAGCGCGACCGGGCTGACGAGCAGTTCTTCGAGAATCGTGAGCGTGGGAGCGCCGGCGGCGATCACCGCTGAGTTCACGATCTCACCGACAGACCCGACCGCAAGCCAAACGGTTTTCTTCAACGGCAGTTCATCGAAGACGCCGGACGGCGTCGCCATCGTGAGCTATACATGGGACTTCGGCAACGGGTCTGTGGCTACGGGGGGGAGTGTCAGTACCAGCTTCCCGTCGGCGAACACCTACACGATTCGGCTGACTATTGAAGATGCACTCGGACGCACAGCGACGGCAATCAAGACGCTGACCGTCAAGTAATCGGCGACAATACGCGCGGTGCCGGACCGCTTCCGTCTCGAAGATCTGGAACGCCGGGTCAGTCATGACCCGGCGTCCATCGCATTCGCCCAGCTCGCCGAGGAATACCGGCGGGCCGGTCGCATCGATGATGCCGTGCGCGTGTGTCGCGCCGGTCTCGAGAAACATCCAACCTATGGCTCCGCGCGAGTGACGCTCGCGCGGGCGTTGATCGAGATGGGGCAGCACCGCGACGCGAAAACGGAGCTGGAGCAGGTCGTGCGCGAGGCTCCGGATAACCTCGTGGCGATCAGAGTGCTGTCAGAACTCCGTCGTCACTGGAGCATCGACGAGCCGCCGCGCCAGGTGCCCGCCTTCGAGCCGTCGGAACTCGACCTGCCCGACGGCCTGATCCCCTCCGAGTTCGTCGACGGTTCGTCGTCGTTTCTGCCGGATGCGCCGCTTGGGCCGATCGATGATCAGGGCAGGTCTGAAGACCCGCCCCTACCTCTGTCCGGCGCGGCTGACCACGGCGAGTCTGAAGAGCCGCCCCGGCATCTGTCCGGTGCGGCCGACCAGGGCCAGCCTGAAGATCCGCCCCGGCATCTGTCCGGTACGACCGACCAGGGCGCATCTGAAGACCGGCTCCTGCGTTTGTCCGTGACGCACGTCGAGCTGCCAGACCCGCCGCAGGCCGGTCAGGCCGATCCGGACGATCAGGAGCCCGCCGGCGCAAGAGCCGCCCCGGCCCGCGAAGAGCAGGCGCTGCGGGCGTTGGAGTCGTGGCTCAACGCGATCCTGCGCGATCGCAGCACCCGTTCATAAATCACATGTCGCTGCCCGAGTCCGCGACGCTGGAACGGCGTCTGGCCCGCATTCGCGAACCGCTCGACACGTTGTCGCTCGACGCGCTGATCGTCGTCGACGCGGCGAACATCCGCTACCTGACGAATCACGTCGGGTCAGCAGGCATCCTCGTGCTGACGCGCGAGGGCGTGAATCTGCTGGTCGACTTCCGGTACGAAGAGGCGGTTCGGGCACTGCAGATGTCCGATGCCGCATGCCCCGGGCTGCGGATGTGGCCGGTGCCGGCCAGCTACGACGAAGCGCTGGTGTCGTGCCTGGTGGAATTGGGCGTGAGCAGCGTGGGCTTCGAAGCGGCACACGTCACCGTCGCGCGGCACGAGTTCCTCACACGGACGCTCGCCGCGCGCCAGGCGGACGTGACGCTGCGACCGACCGAGCGCGTCGTCGAGCGAGCGCGGATGGTGAAGGACGCGGCGGAGATCGCAACGCTGCGTGAATCGGCGGCGCGGCTGGCGCCGGTGCTGGACGCCGCGTTCGCGGCGGTCAGGGCCGGCGTGACGGAGCGAATCGTCGCGGCGGCGATCGAGTCCGCGATGCGGGAGACGGGCTTCGAGCGGATTGCGTTCGACACCATCGTCGCGTCCGGACCACATTCAGCGCTGCCGCATTATCGGGCAGGTGACCGCATTTTGGCCGGTGGCGACCTGGTGGTGCTGGACTTCGGCGGCGTCTACGACGGATACTGCTGCGATTTGACCCGAACGGTCGTGGTCGGTCTTCCAACCGCGGAGCAGCACCGGGTGCATGGGGCGGTGCTCGAGGCGCAACAGGCCGCCATCGCCGCAGTTATGCCCGGCATCGATGCCTCTGCTGTCGATAGTGCGGCTCGAGCGGTGCTCGAGCGGTGGGGACTCGGCGCGGCATTCGGGCACGGAACGGGGCACGGTCTCGGCCTCGATGTTCACGAAGAACCGCGTGTCACGCGCCCGCGACCGGATGTTCCGGCCGTCGCACTCGAACCGGGGATGGTGTTTACCGTCGAACCCGGAGCCTATCTTGCGGGCTGGGGCGGTGTGCGGATTGAAGACGACGTGCTGGTGACGGCGACCGGGTGCGAGGTGTTGACCCCCGCCCGGCGCGATCTGCTGGCGTGCTGATGAACCTAGACGAGATCAAACAGATTCTGGAAATGATGCGGGAGCACGAGCTCGCGGAATTCGAGCTCGAACGCGAGGGCGTGACCCTGCGGCTTCGCAAGAACACGGGCAGCCAATGGGCCGGCGGCGCGATGCCGCCGATGAATTTCGTTCCTGCACCGGGCGCGGCGTCCCATCCGCCCGCAGCGCCACCTCCACCGGCCACGCCGGTACTCGAACCGGCCGAAGACGTCGAGTTCGCGATCGTGAAATCACCGATCGTCGGCACCTTCTATCGCGCTGCCGAGCCGGGCGCGAAACCGTTCGTCGAACCGGGGCAGATAGTGAAGAAGGGCCAGGTGCTCTGCATCATCGAGGCGATGAAGTTGATGAACGAAATCACCGCCGAATGCGACGGCGAGCTGGTCAAGGCCTACGTCGAGAACGGCCAGGCAGTGCAGTACGGCGAGCGTCTGTTCGCGCTCAAACCGGCTTAGGCGGTAAGAGATGTTCAAGAAGATCCTGATCGCCAACCGCGGAGAAATCGCGCTGCGCGTCATCCATGCCTGCCGTGAGCTCGGCATCAAGACGGTGGCCGTCTACTCAGAGGCGGACGAGAATTCGCTGCACGTGCGGTTTGCCGACGAAGACGTCTGCATCGGGCCGCCGCGCAGTGCCGACAGCTATCTGAACGTGCCCGCGATCATCAGCGCCGCGGAAATCACCGGCGCCGACGCGATTCACCCGGGCTACGGGTTTCTCTCCGAGAGCGCCTATCTCGCCGAGGTCTGCGAGGCCTGCCACATCCGCTTCATTGGTCCCGATCCAAACGTCATCAAACTGCTCGGCGACAAGGCGCGCGCGAAAAAGGCGATGAAGAAGGCGGGCGTGCCGATGCTGCCCGGCAGCGATGGTCCCGTCGAAAACGAGGCGGCCGCGCTGAAGGTGGCCAAGGACATCGGCTATCCGGTGATCATCAAGGCGGTCGCCGGCGGCGGCGGCCGTGGCATGCGCATCGTCCGCAACGCCGGGGAGTTGCCGAACCTGCTGCGCACGGCGCAGCGCGAGGCGGAAGCCGCCTTCGGCAACGGCGACGTCTACGTCGAGAAGTATCTCGAGAACCCGCGTCACATCGAGTTCCAGGTGATCGGCGATCACCATGGCAACGTCGTGCACCTCGGCGAACGTGAGTGCTCGATCCAGCGGCGCCACCAGAAGCTGATCGAGGAGTCTCCTTCGCCGGCGCTGACCGAAAAGATCCGCCGCAAGATGGGCAGCGTCGTGGTTGATGCCGCGAAGGCCGTGCAATACACCAACGCCGGCACCTTCGAGTTCCTCATGGACGCGAAGGGGAACTTCTTTTACATGGAGACCAACACGCGTCTCCAGGTGGAGCATCCGGTGACCGAAATGGTGACCGGGATCGATCTCGTCAAGGAGCAGATCCGGATTGCCGCGGGTCACAAGCTGTCGTTCAAGCAGAGCGAGGTCACGTGGACCGGCCACTCGATCGAATGCCGAATCAACGCCGAGGATCCGGACACGTTCGCGCCGTCGCCAGGCGTGATTCACGCGTGGAGCGTGCCCGGCGGTCCAGGCGTCCGCATCGACACCTTCGCGCACGCCGAGTGCACGGTCTCGCCCTACTACGATTCGATGATTGCCAAGATCATCGTGCACGGCCGCGATCGGCGCGAGGCGATCGCGCGGATGCGGCGCGCGCTCGAGATGACCGTGATCGAGGGCATCAAGACGTCGGTGCCACTGGACCTGAAGATCATCAACGACGCCGACTTCCAGGCAGGAAACATGAGCACCGGGTTCATGGATCGGTTCATGCCCAAACCAAAGGCCGAGAGCCTCGCTGAGTCCGCTTAACGCCATCATCGACGCCGAGGCGGCGGCGCGCGCCGGGTGGGCGCCGCTGGACCTGCTGCGTGCGTTCCTCGACGGTGGTGCGACCTTCCTGCAAATCCGCGCCAAACAGATCGAATCGGGTCCGTTGCTCGATCTCTGCGACACCGCCGTGGACGTGGCGCGCGGATATGAAGCCCTCGTCATCGTCAACGATCGAGTCGATGTGGCTGCGTTGTGCGGCGCCGGCGGCGTGCACCTCGGTCAGGATGACCTGCGGCCTGCGGCCGCGCGGTCGCTGCTCGGGCCGGATGCCGTGATCGGGTACTCCACGCATTCAGCAGAGCAGATTGGCGACGCGATGACCCAACCGGTGTCGTACGTTGCGGTGGGACCGGTATTCGGCACGCGCACGAAGAACACCGGCTATCACGCCGTCGGGCCCGACCTCGTGTCTGCGGCCGCGCGCGCCGCTGGCCCGCGCCCGGTCGTCGCGATTGGTGGCATCACGCTGGATACCGCGCCGGCCGTGCTCCGCGCTGGTGCGACATCCGTTGCCGTCATCGGCGACCTGCTCGCGACCGGCGATCCCGCGGGGCGCGTGCGCGACTACCTTCGGACTCTGCTGCAACATCGCGTATAGTCCGTAGGACATTTCGGAGGGACCGTGGCCGGCTCACTCTTTCGCAGGAAATCGATCGACCACCTGCTGTCCGAATCGGAGTCCACCGGGGACCACGCGCTGAAGCGCACGCTCGGGGCCGCATCGCTCGTCGCGCTGGGCATCGGCGGCATCATCGGCGCCGGCATTTTCGTCCGCACGGCGGCCGCGATCGCCGAGCGTTCGGGTCCATCGGTCGTCTTCGCGTTCATGCTTGCGGGCGTCGGCTGTGCTTTCGCGGGACTCTGTTACGCCGAGTTCGCGTCGCTGATCCCGATCGCCGGCAGTGCCTACACCTACTCGTACGCGACGATGGGCGAGTTCGTCGCCTGGATCATCGGGTGGGACCTGATCCTCGAGTACGCCGTCGGCGCCGCGACCGTGGCGATTGCGTGGAGCGAGTACTTCAACCGCATGCTCGGCTACTTCGGGATAGACATCCCATACCAATGGCACCATTCGCCGCTCGAGGCGCTCAACGGCGTCCACGGCATCATCAACGTCCCCGCGGTGGTGATCCTCGGGATCCTGTCCGCGCTGCTGGCGCGCGGCACGCGCGAGTCGGCGGTGGTGAACAACCTGATCGTGATCACCAAGGTCACGATCGTGTTGATGGTGATCGCCTTCGGCTGGTCGTTCATCAACCCGGTGAATCACACGCCGTTCATTCCGCCACCGTCGACCTATACCACCGCCCAGGGCGTCACCCACGCATACGGGGGGGTGATGGGTATTCTCGGGGCGGCCGGCGTCGTGTTCTTCGCCTTCATCGGGTTCGATGCGGTCTCGACGGCGGCGCAGGAAACTCGGAATCCCCGCCGCGACATGCCGATCGGCATTCTCGGGTCGCTCGTCGTCTGCACGGTTCTGTACGTGCTCTTCTCGTACGTGCTGAGCGGCATCGCCACGGTGCAGGACTTCCGCACCGAGGGGGCCGAGGCGTCGGTGGCCTTTGCGATCAGCAAGTACATGACCGGCTACGAGTGGCTGTCGAAGTTCGTCACCATCGCCATCCTTGCCGGATTCTCGTCGGTGATCCTCGTCATGCTGCTCGGCCAGTCGCGCGTGTTCTACACGATGAGCCGAGACGGCCTGGTGCCGTCGGTCTTCTCGCAACTGCATCCGCGATTCAAGACGCCCTACAAGTCGAACGCCATTTTCTTTGTCTTCACCGGCCTGTTCGCCGCGTTCCTGCCAGGCGACATCGTCGGCGAGATGACCAGCATCGGCACGCTGTTCGCCTTCATCCTGGTGTGCATCGGCGTCTGGATTCTGCGCGTGCGACGCCCTGACCTCGAGCGCGGCTTCAGAGTGCCGGCAGTGCCCGTCGTGTCGACGCTGGGCGTCATCGTGTGCGGTGCGATGATCTACGGGCTTGGCGTGGACACGTGGCTGCGGTTGATCGTGTGGCTGATCATCGGCCTGTTCGTCTATTTCGGTTACGGCCGCCGCCACAGTCGCCTCGAAACCACCAGCGCCGCTGCCGTGCGCTGAACACTCCGTGTCGGGGCTGGTCTTTCGCCGCGATGGGGACAGCGGCGTGGCCGAAGGAGACTGCGACGAGATGAGCGCCCGTTTGCTGGACGGTCAGGCGCTGGCCGCACGGATGCAGCAGGAACTGATGCCGAAGGTGCAGGCGTTCGCCGCGAAGCACGGCCGTCCGCCCGGGCTCGGCATTCTGCTGGTGGGTCACGATCCCGCCTCCGAGGTCTACGTCCGTAACAAGGTGAAGTCCGGCCAGGAACACGGGATGCGCGTGGACCTGCAGCGGCTGCCGGCGACCGCAATGCTGGCCGACACGCTGGCCGTCGTCGAAGCGCTGAACCGCAGCGACGTGCACGACGGCATCCTCGTGCAGTCGCCCCTGCCCGCGGCGATGGGGCACGAGGCGGAGCAGCGCGTCATCGACGCGATTGCGCCGTCCAAGGACGTCGACGGCTTCGGTGCGGCCTCGGTCGGCTTGCTGGTGCAGAACCGGCCGACGCTCGTGGCATGTACGCCTTCCGGCGTGATTGAACTCCTCGACCGCGAGCGCATTCCGATTCGCGGCACCAACGCCGTGGTCATCGGCCGCAGCGACATCGTCGGCAAGCCGATGGCGCTGTTGCTGCTGCACCGCGACGCGACGGTCACGATCTGCCACTCACGAACGGCGGACCTCGCCGCCGAATGCCGCCGCGCCGACATTCTCGTCGCTGCCGTCGGCCGTCCAGGCCTGGTCAGGAAGGACTGGGTCAAACCGGGCGCCACGGTCATCGACGTCGGCATCAACCGCGTTGACGACGAGCAGGTCGCGCTCTCGTTGTTTCCCGAAGGTCACCCGCGTCTCGACGTGTTCCGCAAGAAGGGCGCGGTTCTCGTCGGCGACGTACATCCTGCCGTCGCCGACGTCGCCGGCGCTCTCACCCCGGTGCCCGGCGGAATCGGTCCGCTGACGATCGCGCTGCTGATGAAGAACACGCTGCAGGCGGCGGAGGCGCGAGTAGTGGCCTCCGCGTTGGCTGGTGGCTAGAGTGGGGCTGGTGGCTGGTAGCTGGTGGTTGGTCCGAGCATTTCAGTTGCGAATCCTGCGACATCGAGACGCGTTCAAAAATGCAGGAATTGAGTTGAGGCCCGGCAAGTGGTTGAAAAGGGGCTCCGCTAGCCAGGGTACGGTACGTGCTGGTGTCGCCGGATGCGGCCCGGTGGATTTCGTGATCTGGAAGTGTGGCAAGAATCGATGATTCTTGTCGAAGGCAAGCTGGCCCATCGTCCGGGAATGTGCGGGACGGACGTGTTCGATCGCATCAACTCGCGCGTTGTGAGAATCGGACGGATGCTGCATGGACTTCACGCGACGATCCGATAGCTCCAGCTCCATCATCGAACGACCCGCCAGCCACCAGCTACGAGTTCGCCAGTTCACGCCACAGCGAGTCGACAGCGCGATTCACTGCTTCGAACGATGCATCCGTTGCAATCACGCAGTCCGCGCGCCGAGCCTTCTCTTCGATTGGAAGCTGCGCGGCGATTCGTTGGCGCGCCTCCGTCTCTGACAAACCGTCGCGAGACATCAACCGGCGCAGTTGCGTCGCAGGCGCGCAC
>Ga0310810_10008100_pt1 | contig 12062 bp, 15 predicted proteins | sample NCmetagenome_FD_207641 | JGI IMG/M metagenome (GOLD analysis project Ga0310810, IMG submission 207641) | Soil microbial communities from experimental microcosm in Duke University, North Carolina, United States - NC | ecosystem: Engineered > Artificial ecosystem > Soil microcosm > Unclassified ...
CTCGGAGCCCGGGCGTGAGCACGGTCGTCCTCGTCGGGACGCTCGACACGAAGGGCGCCGAGATCGGCTTCGTGCGCGAGCGGCTGGAGGAGCTCGGCGCCGGCGTCCTCGTGATCGATGCCGGCGTCCTGGACCAGTCCCTTTGGCCGGCAGATATCGATGCCGATGCCGTGGCCGCGGCCGGCGGCGCGAAGCGCGCGGACCTCGCAGCTGATCGAGACCGCTCGGCAGCGATGGCGGCCATGCGCGCGGGGGTGCTCGCCGTCGTCACCGACCTGTACCGGCAGGGTCGGCTGGACGGCATCCTGGCGCTCGGCGGCAGCGGTGGGGCGTCGCTGGCCGCGGGGGCGATGCAGGCGCTGCCGGTGGGCGTGCCCAAGCTCATCGTGTCGACGATGGCCGCCGGCGACACGCGCCCGTACGTCGGCGAGAGCGACATCGCGATGCTCTACCCCGTCGTCGACATCGCCGGCCTGAACCGGCTGTCTCGCCAGGTCCTGGGCAATGCCGCGGCGGCGATGGCCGGCATGGTCGCCGCGAACGCCGGCCGCGGCGAGGCAGCGCGGGCGGCGGGCGAGGAGCGTCCGCTGATCGGCGCGACGATGTTCGGCGTCACCACGCCGTGCGTGACCGCCGCTCGCGAGCGACTCGAGGCCATGGGCTACGAGGTGCTCGTCTTCCACGCCACGGGCACCGGCGGCAGGGCGATGGAAGGGCTCGTCCGGAGCGGGTTCATCGGCGGCGTCCTCGACGTCACGACCACCGAGCTCGCGGACGAGCTCGTCGGCGGCGTCCTGTCGGCGGGGCCGGACCGGCTGACGGCCGCGGGCAGCCTCGGCATCCCGCAGGTCGTCTCCCTCGGCGCGCTGGACATGGTCAACTTCGGGCCGCGCGACACGGTCCCGGCGGAGTTCCGGGATCGGCGGCTGTACGAGCACAATGCGTCGGTGACGCTGCTGCGCACGTCCGTCGAGGAGTGCCGCGAGCTCGGTCGGATCCTGGCCGGGAAGCTGAACGCGGCCACCGGCCCGACCAGCCTGTTCATCCCCCGCGGCGGCGTGTCGATGATCGACGTGCCCGGGGCCGCCTTCCACGACCCGGCCGCGGACGCGGCCCTGTTCGACGCTCTGCTCGCGCACCTCGACCCGCGCATCGAGGTCGTCGACCTGCCGGTCGACATCAACGACCCGTCGTTCGGGCCGGCCATGGCAGACCGGCTGGACGCCCTGTTGCGCGCGGGGCAGCCCGTGACGAGCCCGGCGGGATGACCGGCGCCGAGGCCCGCGCGCGGCTGCGCCGCACGGCCGCCGAGGGCCGGTTGATCGTCGGCGCGGGGGCGGGCACGGGGCTCTCGGCCAAGTGCGCCGAGGCCGGCGGTGCGGACCTGATCGTGATCTACAACTCGGGTCGGTACCGGATGGCCGGGCGCGGCTCGCTCGCGGGCATGCTGCCGTACGGCGACGCCAACGCGATCGTGCTCGACATGGCCCGCGAGGTGCTGCCCGTGGTCGAGGACACGCCCGTGCTGGCCGGGGTGTGCGGCACGGATCCATTCCGGCAGATGCCGATCTTCCTCGCTGAGCTGGTCCGGCTCGGCTTCGCCGGCGTCCAGAACTTCCCGACGGTCGGGCTCATCGACGGCACCTTCCGCCAGGGCCTCGAGGAGACGGGCATGGGCTTCGGCCTCGAGGTCGAGATGATCGCCGCGGCAGCCCGGATGGACCTCTTGACGACGGCCTACGCGTTCACGCCCGACGAGGGCCGGGCGATGGCCGAGGCGGGCGCCGACGTCGTCGTCGCCCACATGGGCCTGACGACGAAGGGCGCGATCGGGGCGCGAACCGCGCTGAGCCTCGACGCCTGCGTCGAGCGCATCGGGGAGATCCGGGACGCCGTCCGCTCGACCGGCCGCGACGCGCTCGTGTTCTGCCACGGCGGCCCGATCGCCGAGCCCGAGGACGTTCGCCACGTCCTCGACCGGACGCCGGGAATCGCCGGGTTCTTCGGCGCCTCGAGCATCGAGCGTCTCCCGACCGAGGTCGCGATCACCGAGACCGTGCGCCGGTTCAAGGCCCTGCCCCTGCGCTCGGCGAGCGCCTCGTGACGGAGCCCGCCTTCCACGAATCGCATGTCACCATCGGCCACGGGCCGGGGCGGACGCCGGAGCGGCTGGTCATCGTCGGGCTGGTCCTGCTCGTGCTGCTGATCGTCAAGCCCTGGGGCGGGCTGCCCGAGCAGGCGGCGGCGCCGGGCCCGGTGGCGAGCGTCGCCCCGACGCCCGCGCCGCTGGGCTTCGCCGACCTGCCGTGCAGCGGCCGGATGTGGCTGATCGAGGCGGACACCCGCTGGGCCGGCCAGGTGGTCCGGTCGTGGATCCTGACGGACCCGGCCCAGGCGACAGGACCGACCGACCCGAGCATCAAGTTCGTGGTGGTGGCGGCGCAGCAGGTGCTGGCGATGGGCTACTGCCCGTCCTATCACGACGACCAGCGCCCACACGATCGGCTGACCATCTACCGCCTCGAGCCGACCGTGTCGACGGTCATCACGACGCCGGTCCAGGTTCCTCGAGAAGCCGATGCGGCGGCCAACGAGCTGTTCGCGCCGATCGCCACCGCGGGCCCGAGCGGCCGGGCGCCCGGCGTCGCCGAATGGGCCGCCGGCCGGTACGTCATCCGGATCGATGGCGCTGCCGGCTACCGCCGCTGGCTCGGCGTCGAGGTGCGGCTGATCAGCTCTGGGCAGGCGAGCCCGTCCGCCTCCGCGTCGCCCGCGCCCTGAGGGCTCCCGCCAGCAGACGTGGCGCGCCGCGGCCCGCAGCGCGTTTCCGCCGAGCGCAGCGAATCAAACGCGCCGGTCAGCGGAGGCGGGGCTCGTGGAGCATCTCGTACGTGGCCCGGGCCAGGATCACGAGTCCGATGCCGGCGAGCCACAGGCCGGGGATCCGCGTGATCACGTCCGCCGGCTCGTCGAACGAGAAGGCCCGGATCGTCGCCAGGTCCACGACGCGATAGCCGAAGCCCAGCCAGCCGACCGCGGCGATGATCGCGTAGCTCGACCAGCGATCGGCGGGCACCGGCCGCTCCGAGGCGTAGGGCAGCGTCACCAGGGCCAGCGTGGCGATGGCGGCGCCGAAGACGAGGATCCCGAGCGACTCGAAGCCCGTGCCGGTCAGGACCGGGAGCCCGTTCGTGCCGCCGACCGTCCACCACGGCAGGAAGCAGCCGACCAGGGCGATGAGCGCCCCGACCGCGGCGAGGAATCGGGACCGCCCGACGGGACGGCGGTGCATGGTCATCGCGGGATCGTCGGAAAGCGGCGGATCACGCCTGCGTGTAGACCTCCGGTCGGAGCACGCCCACGAACCGGAGGTTGCGGTACAGCTCGCCGTAGTCGAGGCCGTAGCCCACGACGAACTGGTCGGGGATGGTGAAGCCGATGTAGTCGACGTCGATCTCGACGAGGCGCCGCGCCGGCTTGTCGAGCAGGGTCACGATCCGGAGCGACGCCGGCTTCTTGCCGCGCAGGTAGCGGACGAGGTAGTTCAGCGTCAGGCCCGTGTCGATGATGTCCTCGACGATCAGCACGTCCTCGCCCTCGATGCTCGAGGACAGGTCCTTGAGGATCCGGACCAGGCCGGACGATTCCGTCGTCGCGCCGCCGTACGAGGACACCTCCATGAGGTCGATTCGCAGCGGGAGCGAGATCGCCCGCATGAGGTCGGCCATGAACGGCAGCGAGCCCTTGAGCACGCTCACGAGCGTGAGCTGGCGGCCCGCCATGTCCCTGCTGATCTGTGCGCCGAGGTCGGCGACCTTGCCCTGGATCTGCTCCTCGGTCAGCAGGATCTCGCCGATGTCGTCGCGCTGGTCGACCGCCGCCGTCGCGCCCTCGGCCTCCGTCGCCACGCCCGTCGCCTCCGTCGTCACGCCCTGGCCTCCCGTTCAGCCGCCTTGCTCGATGGATAGTTGACCCGCCGCCGTCCCCGCCGCTTGCTTGCCCTGCCGGCGCCACTGCGGGTGGCCTCGCCGATCGGCTGGCCGGACGCCGGCACGGCGACGGTCGCCGCGTCGGCCGTCGCGTCGTCTGCCGCCAGGGCGGTCGCCAGCAGCGGCGCTGCGACCGGCTCGACGGGTGCTCGATCGGGCACGACCTGGCCGGGCGTGCCGGACAGCGACTCGGCCAGTCCGAGTCGCCCGTACTTGAGCATCATCGCCCGGAAGTCACGGGCATAGAACAGCTTGATCCGGATGTCCGGGTAGAGCTCCCGAAGCCGGCGCAGCTTGCGGTTCTTCTTGCGCACGAGGCGTTGCTTGAGGGTCGTCATCTCGAGGAACACGCCGAGCTCGGGCAGGTAGAAATCCGGCGCGAAGCTCTCGACCACGTCGCCGTCCAGGTTCCACAGGATCGGGAAGGTCTGCGGCTCGTACTCCCAGCGGACGTCATAGAAGTCGAGGATGCGGGCCATCTCGGCCTCGCTCGCGTGGGCGAAGCGCGTCGCGTCGACGGCGCTGGCGAACACGCCCGCGGCGGCGGCGGCTTCCGACCCGCCCGCAGGAGCGCCAGGACCGTCGAGCTGCTCCATGACGGGCCGGAGGGCGGCAGCGCCGGGCTCGCGGCCGGTCGGTTGAGGCGTTCCTGTCGCCTCCTGGCCCTCGCCCGTCACCGGCTGGGTTCGGCGGGACCGCGGCCGTCCGATCCGAGGAGACCGGCCAGGTCGCCGCGCCAGCTCGCGAGGAGCTGGTGCATGTCGAGGACGTCGTCGGAGGTGATCGGGTCGGGTGCGGGGACGGGCTCGGCGTCCTCCGACCGGCCACCGAGGACGAAGCCAAGGGTCGTGCTCGCGCAGCTCTCACAGTCGATCTGGAGGAACGCGAGATCGTCGCGCCAGGCGAGGAGGCGGATCCGGGTGGCGGGGACGCGGTCGTCGCAGACGGTGCAGCGGAGACCGTCGGGGAGCGCCAGGAGGTGGTCCAGCGGATCCATCCGATCGGGAGTGTACCCCGTCGGCTTCGAATCCACCGTCGGCGGCCAGCCTTGTCTCGAATACCCCCCGGGGGTATCATCCGGCTGATGGCGACCAGCGACACGGCGAGCACCCACCAGGCCGACCACTTCCGGCACAGCTACTCCCGCGACAAGGCGCAGCTGGTGCGCCGCCTCGCCCGGATCGAGGGCCAGGTGCGCGGGATCACCCGGATGATCGAGCGCGAGGAATACTGCGTTGACATCCTGCAGCAGACCAGCGCCCTGCGCGCTGCCGTGGATTCGCTGGCGGTGCTCGTCCTCGAGGACCACGTCCAGGGCTGCGTTCGCACCGCGGCGCAGCGCGGGGAGGCCGATCGCTACGTGGACGAGGTCGTCGACGTCGTCCGCCGCACGCTCGGCCGCCCGGTGCGTGCCACCCGCTCGGAGACGCCCGCCCGATCCTGAGCGCGAGCTGGCCCGCGCAAGGCCGGCCAGCGCCGGTGCGTAGGTTCCGCGTGCGCCCAGATGTGCCGCTCGCGCGCGCGCTCCTTGCCTGCGTCCTCGTCGCGGCCTGCGGCGGCAGCCCGCTCCCGACCCCGACGCCCACCCCGACTGCATCGAGCCCGACACCATCGACTGCCCCGTCGCCGACGCCATCGCCGACCCCGATCCCCGCCGCGGTCCTCGACCCGTCGATGACCGCCGAGCAGCTCTTCGACGACCAGACGCCGGCGGCCTCGCTGATCCTGGTCGAGAAATCGCGCGCGCCGCGCGACCAGGCGGTGATCAGGGATGTCCGCTTCACCGGCGCCGATGGGAGCAATGTCCCTGCGTTCCTCGTCGAGCCGACCGGCAGCGCGCCAGCGCCCCGGGCAGCGATCCTGTTCCTGCACTGGCTCGGTGACGACTTCAGCTCCCGCGACGAGTTCGTCGACGAGGCGGTCAAGCTCGCGGCCGAAGGTGTCGTCTCGTTGCTGATCACGCAGCAATTCCCGTGGTCGGATCGGCCCTCGGGCGTCGATCACGATCGCGTCGCCATCGGCCTCCAGGTCCGGACGATCCGGCGGGCGCTGACCATCCTCGCGGCCGAGGCCGGCTCCGTGAAGCTGGCGATCGCCGGGCACGACTACGGGGCGATGTACGGGATCCTCGCCGCCTCGGTGGACACGCGCCTCTCGGCGCTCGCGTGCATGACGCCGGACGCGACGTGGGTGAACTGGTTCGTCACCTACTTCCAGGTCGTCGGCGCGGATGAGCGTGCCGGGTATGCCCAGGCGATGGCCGACATCGACCCGGTGACCCGGATCGCCGCCGTCAGGGCCCCGATCCTGCTCCAGTTCGGCACGAGCGACTCGTACGTCTCGAGCGACGTCGTCCAGGCGCTCACCGAGGCGGCGCCGGGCGGCACGGACATCCACGCCTACGACCTCGGGCACCGGCTCGACGATCGCGCCGGCGCCGATCGCGACGCCTGGCTTCTCAAGGAGCTGGGCCTCGCGCCGGGCACTTGAGGCATCGAGTCCCACCTCGGTCAGGCGGCCTGGGGACCAGCCAGCTGTGCGTGGCGCCTCGACTTTTCCACGATCCGCGAGCCGCCTTCCACTTCAGTGGATAACCCGGTTGACGCGTCCGACGGACGGAGGCAACATCCGGCATCCGCGCCGGGGAATCTCCGGGGAGCGCGATTCGGGAGGGGTTCCGGGAAACCGGGCCGCGAACCGAACGAAGCGCGCCAGACCGACACCCAGGTAGCGATGAACGACCACGCCGGAGGTGGCGCTCCGGGCCCGCTGATCTCGTAGGAGGGAGACGCGGGGATCCCCCGAGCACCGCCTCCGACGCGCGTCGGAACCCCTTGCTAGTCTCGGCCGGCATGCGGATCGCCGTCCTGTCGGACATCCACGCGAACCTGCCGGCCCTCGATGCCGTCCTCGCTCACGCCGGAGCCGTCGATGGGATCTGGCATCTCGGTGACATCGTCGGCTACGGCCCCGACCCGGACGGGGTGATCGAGCGACTGCGAGCCGTGGGTGCGGTGGGCGTGCGCGGGAACCATGACGCCGCGGCGGCCGGTGGCTCCGAGATCGACTGGTTCAACCCGGACGCCCGCCGGGCCATGGAATGGACGCGCACGGTGATCGGCGGCCCGGCGGTCGACTGGCTCAGGAATCTGCCGGAACGCCGCAGGCTCGTGGGCTGCGAGCTGGTCCACGGCAGCCTTCGCCAGCCGCTCTGGGAGTACGTGACCTCGGCGTCCATCGCCCGCGACAACCTCGCCCTGCTCCAGGAGCCGATCGGGCTGCACGGCCACACGCACATTCCCGTCGCGTGGGTGGATGAAGGCCGGGGAATCGAGGGACGCTCGCCGGCGGACGGCGACGCGCTGCGGCTGGCCGGCCGGCCGGCCCTCGTGAACCCGGGCAGCGTCGGCCAGCCGCGCGACGGCGACCCACGCGCCTCGTACCTCATCCTCGATCCCGCGGCCGGCTCGATGACCTGGCACCGCGTCGCCTACGACGTGGAGTCCGTGCAGGCGGCGATGCGCGACGCGGGCCTGCCCGGCTTCCTCGTCTCGAGGCTGTCGGTCGGTCTGTAGCGGGACCCGGTGGTATCGTGGCCGCCGCGCCCGTCCGGGAAGCGCACGATCGATCGCCAGGACCACGAGGCAGCCCAAACCCAGGTGTCCGACCCAAACCAGAGCGCCTTCCGGCGCGCGATCCTCGCGCTGGCCGGGGGCTCGTGTGACGACCGCATCGTGCGCCTGACCGCCGATCTGGCCCGGTCCGCCCACAGCGAGCTGGTCGGCGTGCACGTCGTCGAGATCGGCTGGTCGATGCCACTCGACGCCGACGTCGCCGCCCGGTCGGAGGAGGCCCAGCAGATCCTCGACCACGCCGAGCTCGAGGCCGAGCACCTCAAGATCCGTCTCGAGCCGGTCCTGCTGCAGGCCCGCGAGGTCGGCGCGGCCCTGGTCGACGAGGCGACCGAGCGCGACGCCGACCTGCTGGTCCTCGGGCTCCCCTATCGCAAGCGCTTCGGCGGCGACTTCGCCATCGGGCGCACCATTCCCTACGTGCTGAAGCACGCGCCGTGCGAGGTCTGGGTCGTCCGCGAGCCGATACCCGCGGAGCCCGTTCTCGCGACCGCGATGGCCGGAGCCGGGAAGGAGCAGCGGTGAAGTTCGTGATCGTCGGCTGTGGACGCGTGGGGGCGGCCCTGGCCGAGGCGTTCGACAACGCCGGCCACGAGGTGATCGTGCTGGACACGTCCACGCGTGCGTTCGACCGCCTGTCCGACGAGTTCAAGGGCCAGGCGATCCGGGGCGACGGCACGGACGAGGACGTCCTGCGCAAGGCCGGCGTCGTCGGCGCAGACGTCCTGCTCGCGTTCACGGAGGGCGACAACCGCAACGTGATGGCCGCGCAGGTGGCCATGGAGAAGCTGTCGGTCGGCAAGACGATCGCGAAGATCAACGACCCGGTGCGCGCCGCGGCCTATGCGGACCTCGGCATCGCGACGGTCTGCCGGACGACGATGCTGACCGATGCGGTCCTCGCGTACCTGGACCTGGGCAAGACGGGCATGCCCTCGGTGATCGCGCCGGTGCCGCACGTCCACGAGGACGGCGCGGGCCCGGTCGCGAGCCCCGTTGCGGCGGGCGCCGGTGCGGCCGCTGCCCAGGGTCAAGCCCACGCCGAGTCCCGGAGGGCCTGAGCCATGTTCGTGCTCGTCGTCGGCGGCGGCAAGGTCGGCTACTACCTGACCAAGGAGCTCATCGAGAGCGGCCACGAGGTCGTGCTCATGGAGAAGGACCGGGCGCGCGCCGCGCAGATCGTCGACGAGCTCGGCTCGATCGTCGTCGCCCACGACGGCTGCGAAGGCAAGTACCTCGGCGAGGCCGGCTCGAATCGGGCGGACATCGTCGCGGCGGTCACCGGCGACGACGAGGACAACCTCGTGATCTGCCAGATGGCCAAGCACCACTTCGACGTGCCAAGGACCATCGCCAGGGTGAACAACCCCAAGAACGAGGACCTCTTCCGCCACCTCGGCGTCGACGAGATCATCAGCCCGACCCGCATGGCCCTCGGCTCGATCGAGCAGGACATCCCGGTCCACGAGCTGCTGCACCTGGCCGCCCTGGACAACGAGCTCGAGATCATCGAGGCCCAGCTCCAGGCGGACTCACCCGCGGTCGGGCGCACGCCTGCCGACCTGGTGATCCCGGAGGCCTGCTCGCTGTTTGCCATCGTCCGCAACGGCGTCGCCTCGCCGCTGCGCACCGACACGGTGCTGCAGGAGGGCGACAAGGTCATCGCCATCGGTCGCGCCGACTGCGAGCGGATGCTCCACGACCAGCTGATCGGCGAGAGCGCGGAGGCCGGCGCCTAGCGACCTCGCCGGTCGTGCTCGCTGGTACCGGAGGGCGCGCCAAAGCGCGCGCCGGTGAAAGACGCGCGCTTCGAGGGAAGGTCCGGGGAGACGCGCCCGGGGAGGCGCGTCGCTGGTCAGGCCGCGGTCAGAGGAGCTGGACCCAGCTCGATGCCGGCGTACCGCTCGGCGAGCCGCCGCCGTTGAAGAACAGGAACCACAGCACGATCAGGACGATGACCACGACGATCACGCCGATGATCAGCGACGAGTTGCCGCCATCGGACGGCGGGTTGTTGACGACGACTGGTCCGCTCACGCGACCACCTCACGATGCGGGGTTTGGGCCACCGGATCGTCGCGGATCGGAGGTGAACGGCGGACACCACATCCGGACTCGTGATCTCTCAGCCGCCTCCCGGTGTTGTCGCGTCCACGTAGCCACGAACCGGGCCGGCGCCGACCTGCGTCCAACAATTCATAAATCGAAATCGTTCACACTCTTGACAACGTCATTGATAGGTTTCTAGGATTCCCCGTGTCCGGCGGAGTGCCGGGCCATGACGACCACATGCAGGAGGTGTACGAACGATGACGATCGTGCGCCGTCCCTCGCCGCTCCGGGACATGCTGTCCATGCGTACGGCGATGGACCGCTTCTTCGATGATGACTTCCGGCCGTTCCACTGGCTCGCCGGTGGGTTTGACGGCCCCGCCCTTCCGCTGGATGTCACGGCCGATGCAGAGACCGTGACGATCGAGGCGGCGCTGCCGGGCATCAAGCCCGACGACGTCGACATCACGGTCGAGAACGGCACCGTGACGATCTCCGGCAAGACCGCGGACGAGCGCACCGCCGACGAGGGCAGCTACGTCCTCCAGGAAATCCGGCGCGGCAACTTCAGCCGCACGGTGACGCTCCCCAACGGGCTCGAGCCGGACAAGGCCAGGGCGACCTTCGAGAACGGAATCCTCCGCCTCGAGATCCCCAAGGCAGAGCAGCTGAAGCCCCGCCAGATCAAGATCTCGCCGGTGACCGATGGCAATGCCGAGCGAACGACTGCCAAGCCAGCCGAGCTCGAGTCCTGAGCGCGGCACCGCCGAGATGACGTTCCGCCGGCCAGACCGAGACCCGACGCGACCCGTCTACGTGATCAGCGTGGCGGCGAGCATCGTCAGCGTGCATCCGCGGACGCTGCGGATCTACGAGGAAGAGGGTCTCGTCTGCCCGGCGCGGACGCCGACCAACATCCGGCTCTATTCAGAGCAGGACGTCCGACGGATCATGTGGATCCGCCACCTGACCCAGAACCTCGGGGTCAATCTCGCGGGCGTCCGCATCCTGTTCGAGCTCGAAGAGCGCCTGGGGACCCGGATCCTCGAGCGCCTGTATACCGAGGGAACCAGCGAGGAGCGCTCCGAGGGCGCTCCTCCCGAGAAGGCGGCCACGGCCGCCGAAATCTGAACCGCGAACCCCGCGAACCCGAATCGTTAGGAGAACCGATGCCGAAGCGAGCGTCCACCCCGGACGACGAGCGCACCATCACCATCACGGAGCTGCCGCTCGTCGCGCTTCGGGAGACGGTGATCTTTCCCGAGATGATCGTTCCACTGCAGGTGGGACGAGACAAGAGCGTGGCAGCGCTCAACGCCGCCGTGGCCGAGGGCGGCCGCATCGCGCTGGTGACCCAGCGCCAGGCCGACCAGGAGGACATCACGGACACGGCGCAGCTGTTCGCCGTGGGCACGGTCGCCAAGATCGCCCAGGTCGTCCAGCTTCAGGACGGCACCGTCCGGGCCATCATCCAGGGCCAGGCCCGGATGCGCGTGCATGGGTTCGCACAGACCGATCCGTTCATCCGGGCACGGATCGAGGAGCTCACCGAGCAGTCGTCGACGGACGTCGAGGTCCAGGCGCTCATGCGCTCGGTCCAGGCGCAGGTCGAGCAGTACGTCCAGGCCGGCGCGCCGGTTCCGCCGGAGGCGGCGGTCGCGGCCCGCAACATCTCCGAGCCGGGCCTGCTCGCCGACATGACCGCGTACTCCCCGGACATGACCACCGAGCAGCGCCAGGAGCTGCTGGAGACGATCGACGTCGCCGAGCGGCTGAAGATCGCCTCCGCCTTCCTCGCCCATCAGATCGAGGTCCACGAGCTCAAGGGCCGGATCCAGTCCGAGGTCAAGTCCGAGATGGACAAGACCCAGCGCGAATACATCCTGCGCGAGCAGATGAAGGCGATCCAGCGCGAGCTGGGTGAGGAGGACCCACAGCAGGCCGAGACCAACGAGCTGCGCGAGAAGGTCGAGAAGGCCGGCATGCCCGAGGAGGTCAAGGCCCGAGCGCTGAAGGAGGTCGAGCGCATGAGCCGGATCCCGTCCGCCTCGCCCGAGGTCGGCGTGATCCGGACCTATGTCGACTGGCTCGTCAGCCTGCCCTGGAACGTCACGACCGACGACCGCTACGACATCAAGGAAGCGGCCAAGATCCTCGACGAGGACCACTACGGCCTCGAGAAGATCAAGGAGCGCATCCTCGAGTACCTCGCCGTGCGCTCGCTCGCGGACACGATCCGCAGCCCGATCCTCGCCCTCATCGGCCCACCCGGCGTCGGCAAGACGTCGCTGGGCAAGAGCGTCGCCCGGGCGATGGGCCGCAAGTTCGTGCGCATGAGCCTCGGCGGCATCCACGACGAGGCCGAGATCCGCGGCCACCGGCGCACCTA
>Ga0310810_10008101_pt1 | contig 12061 bp, 12 predicted proteins | sample NCmetagenome_FD_207641 | JGI IMG/M metagenome (GOLD analysis project Ga0310810, IMG submission 207641) | Soil microbial communities from experimental microcosm in Duke University, North Carolina, United States - NC | ecosystem: Engineered > Artificial ecosystem > Soil microcosm > Unclassified ...
CCGGGCCGACACGCAGGTCGGCCCCTACATCTGCTCGACGGTGTATCCCTTCGCCTTCAACAACGTGATCAGGCCGTCGGATCCGACCAGGTGCGCCGCCCCGACCAGCACGAGCGCGTGCGTCTTGCGCGCGAAGAGCGCTTCGATCTTTGGCAGCCAGTTTCTGTTCCGTTCGACGAGCAGGCGCTGATAGAGGGTAGGATCCGCCTTGAGGTCGGCGAGCACGACCTTTTCGACGGCGGCGGCGTCGCCGGACTTCCACGCGTCGGTCAGCCTGGTGACGCTCTCCCGCTCGGTGGTCATTTCCTTGATCGATTCGGCAAGCAGTCGATCCTGCTGCTCCATCGTCATGTCGTCGAAGCGCGAGATCTGATAGTCGACCGTTTCCAGACCCTGCACGCTCTTGCCGGTCGATTTAGCGAGCTTGTAGAAGTGCATGTCGAGACCGAGCTCCGGATCGAAGCCGGCGTTGTGCAGCTCGAGGCCTTCGAGCGTCAGCGCAATCATCCACGGCTTGAGACGCTGCAGCGCCTCGACGGGCGCGCCGACATCGGTGGCCGCCTTGTTCAGCGCCGCGTACGTCGTCGGCGTCAGCACCTTCTCGAGCGTCTGACCCGGCGGAAGCATGCCGCGCATCAGCGTCTGCATCTGCACTTCGGGCCCGAGCATCTCCGCGAGATCGACTTCTTCGACGAGAAGATCGGCATCGGTGAACGCGCGCTCGAACGCCGGGTTGAGCGGGTACGCCTCCTTCGGCAGCATGTGAATCGAGCCGGCCAGGTAGACGGTCGTGCCTTTGCCGGTCGCCTTCCAGACGAAGGCGTTGGGCGCCGCAGCGTGGAGGGGCGCGATCAGCGCGAGCGACGTGACGACGAACGCGGCACGCAGAGCACGCAAAGTAAGAATTGTTCTGCGGTTTCTGCGAGTGCCGCGTGCGACTGGCTCTAGTGATGACGACATATCTTGTCTACTGTATCGGCAGGTAGGCTTGAAAATCCGTGAACGACCGCTGGATTCGATGGAGGAATGCCTCCTCGAAGGCCACGCCGCTCCCGAGATCGCGCAGCAGATTGGCGAGGGCGAAGCCGCCCGCTTCTTCGAGCAGGCGCCGCGCCGCGAGCGCGCTCGTGGCGTACGCGCGCTGCGCGTCGGCCCCGCCCAGGCGGCTGAACCCCGACGCGAGCGCGCCGAGCGGAATCGGCCGACCGCCGCGGACGGCTTTCTCGGCCCAGACGAGGTCCGGCCCTTCGAGCGCCGTTGCGATCCCTTCGTTCAGCCAGGTCGGCACGCCGCGCACCGCCAGCGTCCGAATCAACGCGTGCGTGAACTCGTGCGCCAGCACGCGGTCCAGCTCGTCTGGCTTGTCGATGGCGCCGCGCATCGGCACGCGGATGATGCCATCGTAGGCGCCGGCCGCCCACGACGGCGATCGCGTGATGTCGCGGAACTGTTCGGTTGTGTAGAGCACGACTTGAATCGGATCGCTCGGAAACGTCCCCAGCAGCTCGCCGATGCGCCAGAACGCTTTGTCGAGTGACTCCAGCGCGCGATCGGCGAGCGCGGCTTCGGCCGGTCCTTCGAACGCCACGCTGAAATGCGAGCCGACGGCCTGCTGCATGCGTTCGTGCAGCTCGCTCTCGCGCTGCCAGCGGTCGAGCATCGCGCGTGCGTCGGCATCGTTGGGTACCTCGGCGACGAGCGTCTCGTAGGTGCGAATCGCGCCGGTGCGGTCCCCCATTCGATATAGCACCTGACCGAGCAGCGCCCGCGCGAGCGTCAGCGTCCGATCGAGCGTCACCGCGCGCTCGAGTTCGTCTTTGGCGTCCTGATCGCGCCGCTCGAGCGCCGCGGCCATGCCGGCGCCGAGATGGAGCCGTGCGTTCTTGGGATCGGCGGCGAGTGCGTCGCGAAATGCGTCGGCCGCCACGCGCGCCTGGCCGCGATTGAGCGCCTCGAAGCCGGCGCGCTCGAGAAGCGCGACCCGCGGATCAATCTGTGCGGTGAGCGTCAGCCACGCGACAACGGGCAACAGGCGCCGCATTCCTTATCATTTTCGCATTGGCCGGTGGTATTCTTACGAGCCTTCTCGATGTCCCAGCCCGCCGCCGTCCCCATCGAAGCAGGTGTCGTCGACGTGCTGAGAAACGTCAGCCGGCGGCCGATCGATCCGGCGCCAGAGCACGATCTCGTCGCGGATCTCGGGTTCGACTCCCTCCAGGTGCTTGAAGTGATTGCCGAGCTGGAGGACCGCTTCGACATCTCGATTCCTCTGAACGACGTGCCGTCGACGCGAACAGTCGCGCAAATCGTCGCGCAGGTCACGCGCCTCGCCGCGGAGCAGTCGACGAGCCCCTCTAAATCCTGATGCCGACTTTGCGGACGCTGCCCGAGGCGCTTGCCGAAGCCGCGCGCGCCGGCGACGGCTATTACTTCCTCGCCGACGGACACGAGACGTTCCGCTCGTACGCGGACGTGCGCGGCGCGGCGTGCCGCTTCGCGCGCGCCCTCGTCGAGAGCGGACTCCGCCGCGGCGATCTCGTCGGGCTCGTCCTCAACGACGCCGAGGCATTCCTCACGGCGCTCATGGGCGCCTCGATGGCGGGCGTCGTGCCCGCGTCGATGCATCCGCCTGCGGCCGTCGGCGACCTCACGCGGTTCGTGGATCTCACCGCGGGGATCCTCCGATCGTCGGCGGCTCGTGCCGTCGTGACCGAGCGCGCGCTGCTCCCGCATTTCGACGCGGTTCGCGCCGCCTGTCCCGCTCTGTCGCTCGTCCTCGCGCGGGAGGATCTCGACGCGCCGGCGAGCGACCCGCCGTCGCACCCCTCGCTCGACGACATCGCCTTGGTGCAGTTCACGTCGGGATCGACGTCGGCGCCCAAGGGCGTCGTGCTCACGCATCGCAATCTCGCGGCGAACATCGAAGCGATCAACGGGCCCGCGGGCCTCGGGCTCGCGCAGGGAGACGTCGGGGTCAGCTGGCTCCCGCTCAATCACGACATGGGGCTCGTCGGCATGGCGCTCACGCCGGTCTACGCCTCGCTGACAGGCGTGCTGATGCCGCCCGCGATGTTCGTCAAGCGGCCGGTGGAGTGGCTCCGCGCGATCACGCGTTTCCGCGGAACGATCAGCTTCGCCCCGCACTTCGCTTACGACCTGTGCCTGCGGCGGGTGAAGGACCGCGATCTCGAAGGGCTGGATCTCTCCCGCTGGCGCGCCGCGGGATGCGGCGCCGAACCGATCTATCCGCCGACGTTCGCGGCCTTCGCCGCCCGGTTCGCGGCGGTCGGCTTCCGCGACACGAGCTTCTTCCCGTGTTACGGGCTCGCCGAGCATGTGCTGGCCGCGACCCTGCCGGTCCGCGACCGCCTGCCGCGGATCGATACAGCCGCTGTTCTGGCGCCGTCAGGGTCGAGCACCGAGGACCGCGCGCCGCTGCCGCGCGCTGCCCGTGAAGTGGCCGGAATTCCGCTCGTCGGCTGCGGGCGTGCCCTGCCCGGACATGAGGTACGGATCGTCGATGAGGCGGATCGGCCTTTGCCGGATCGATGTGTCGGCGAGATTGCCCTGAAGGGGCCGTCGGTAATGATGGGCTACTATAATCGCGATACACTCACGGCGGAGACGATCCGTGACGGTTGGTTACACACCGGTGACCTCGGATACCTCTCGGACGGTGAGTTGTTCGTGTCCGGTCGCGCGAAAGACGTCATCATTGTCAATGGTCGGAAGCACCATCCGCAGGATCTGGAGTGGGCAGTAGGCGATCTGGCAGGAGTTCGGCGGGGCAGAGTCGCCGCGTTTGGGATTGACGAACCAGGTCGGCCCGATCGCGTGGTAGTCGTCGTCGAACCCAGCGGCACGGTTCGGGCAGACGACCTGGTGGCCGGCATCCGGCGGCGGGTCGGCGACGTGTTCGGTCTCTACGTGGACGAAGTGGCGATCGTGCCCAGCGGCACGGTGGGACGGACGACGAGCGGGAAGGTGCAGCGGTCGGCCACCAAGGCGCGTTACGTACAGGGCGACTTTTCGGCGGCGACGGTCGAGGGTTGATGGACTTACTCGAGAAACTGCGATCGGTCGAACGGCGGACAGCGGCATTCACCGAGGCGGGGGCGATGCCCGGCTTCACGGTGATCGATCGGGTCGTCGGCCCGTGCGAGGTCGTCATCCGGGGCCGCCGCGTGCTCATGTTCGGGTCCAACAATTATCTCGGGCTGACGCTGCATCCCGAGGTGATCGAGGCCGCGCGGCAGGCGGTGGTCGAGTACGGCGCCGGCACGACGGGCTCGCGCACGGCGAACGGGACGCTCGGGATTCACAAGGCGCTCGAGCGCGAGCTCGCCGACTGGTTCGGCAAGCAGCACGCGATCGTCTTCAGCACGGGATACCAGGCGAACCTGTCGGTCATCGGCGGGCTCTGCGGCCCCTCCGACGTCATCCTGATCGACAGCGACAGCCACGCCAGCATCTACGACGCGACGCGGCAGACGGCATCGCAGGTCGTCGCGTTCCGCCACAATTCGCCCGACAGCCTGCGGCGCAAGCTGGCGCGCCTGCCCGCTGGTCGCAACAAGCTGGTCGTGGTCGAAGGGTTGTATTCGATTCGCGGCGACGTCGCGCCGCTCGCGGACATCGTCGACGTCTGCCGCGCGCACGACGCGTACCTGCTCGTCGACGAAGCGCATTCGCTCGGCACGTACGGCGTGACGGGGCTCGGGTGCGCGGAAGCCCAGGGCGTGCTCGACCAGGTCGATTTCCTCGTCGGCACCTTCTCGAAGTCGCTCGCCGGGATCGGCGGCGTGTGCGTGTCCGATCATTCAGAGCTGACGGCGCTGCACTATCTCGCGCGGGCGTACGTCTTCACCGCGTCGGGATCACCATCGAACATCGACAGCGTGCGCGCCGCGATTCGCATCGTGCGGCGGCAGCCCGAGCTGCGCGATCAGCTGTGGACGAACATCCGCGTGCTGCGCGACGGCCTCCGCGAGCTCGGATATGCAATCAGCGACACCGACTCGCCGATCGTGCCGATCCTCACCGGCGACGAAGCGCGGACGATCAAGCTGTGGCAGCGCCTGATCACCGAAGGGTTGTATGTGAACCTCATCGTGCCGCCCGGCTGTCCGCAGGACGCGTGCGTGCTGCGCGCGAGCTGCTCGGCGGCGCATTCGCCGGAGCATCTGTCGCGCGCGCTCGACATCTTCGCGCGCGTCGGCGCCGAGCTCGGCGTCACGCGGGTGGCGTTGTCATAAGCCGCTCGGCTTTAGCCGAGCGTTCACCGTCAGATCCATCCGTTGTCGCGGTACCACGCGGTGGTCGAACGAATCCCATCCGCAAGATCAATCCGCGGCTCGACGCCGAGTCGATCGCGCAGGCGATCCACGCGGCACACGAAACCGGGCGACGTGAGCTCCGCATAGCGCCGCCGGTTGATCGCCGTCCGCTCGCCGGTCGTTGCGCGCACAACCTCGCCGGCGAGCGCCGCCATGAAGAGCACCGCGTCGGGCACGCGAACGATGCGCGCGCGCGGATTCGTGGCGGCGCGAATCGTCGTCAGCAGGTCGCGCACGAAGACCGGCGCCGGATGACCGACGAAAACGGTTTCGCCGTGCAGGGCACGGTCCACGGCGCTGACAATCGCGCAAACGGCATCGTCGACGTGGATGAACATGTACGCTGCCGTCGGCCGGCCCACGAGCGGCAGCCAGCCGCGCGCCGCGTAGCGAAACACGGTCAGCAGGCCGCGATCGCGCGGTCCATAGACCACGCCCGGACGCAGGATCGTCCAACCTAGGTTCGGTGTCGCCTGGACGACCCGCTCGCTCTCGAGCTTGCTGCGGCCGTACGCGGTGATCGGCGCCGGTGCGTCGTCCTCGCCGCGCGGCCGGTCCGGCGGCGCCGGGCCCGCCGCGGCAAGGCTCGACGTGTGCACGAGGTGCGCGCCGGCCGCCGCCGCCGCGGCTGCGACCGCTCGGGTCACGTCCACGTTGCCCGTCGTGAACAGGTCGTCGCGGCGCGCCGCGATGACGCCGGCGAGATGGATCACGCACGCGGCGCCGCGACATGCCTCCACGAGCGCCGCGTCGTCACACGGCGCACGGACGACGATCGGCGCCACCGAATCGCCTCGCGCCGTCAGCGCCTCGACGACGTGCCCGCCGATGAAGCCGCGGGCGCCCGTCACGACGATGCGCCGCGTCACGAGGCGAGTGCCTTCTCGTAGATCCGATATGTCTTGTAGCGCCGTGCGCCCACCAGCTCGGCGGGCTGGTTGATGTCGCGGTTGTCTTCGAGCACCCAGGAGAATTCGAGGCGCTTGTACGCGGTGCCCGCCAGTTGCCGGTGCAGCTCGGCGAGGAGGAGCGGGTAGATGCCGTACGCGCGATACGCGTCGGCGACGCCGAGCAGCAGCAGCCGCGCCTGATCGATGTAGCGCCGCCGCCGCAGCAGGCGGACGAGACCGAGCGGGAAGAGGCGTCCGTCCGTGCCCTTGAGCGCCTGATTGATGTCGGGTATCGCGACCGCGCACGCGATCATGCGGCCGTCGGCTTCGGCGCACACCGCGCACTGCGGATCGAAGATCGGCTTGAGCTCGCTGGCGAGCCGTCGGAATTCCGCTTCGGTCGGCGCGACGAATCCCCAGTTGTGCGCCCAGGCGTCGGCGTAGATGACGCGCAGCCGCTCGACCTCGCGCACGAAATCGGACAGCTGAAACTTTCTGAGCGTGATGACGCCGCGCGCACGCGCACGGTCGGCGAGCTTCGTGAGCACGGGCGGCAGCTCCCGCTCGAGGCTGTAGATCCACGCGAAGAGATCCTTCGCCTTCGCGTAGCCGGCCGACTCGATGTACGCCGCGTACTCACGCGGGTTGTGCGGCATCATCACCATCGAATCGGTGTCGAACCCGTCGATCAGGAGGCCGGCGCTTTCGTTCAGCGACGGATTCAGCGGACCGCGCACAGCCGCGCGTCCGCGGCGTCGCGCGCGAGCTTCGACGGCCGCCAGCAGCGCCCGCGCCGCTTCGGCATCGTCGGCCTCGAAGAACCCGAACATCGACACGTTGTCGCCGTAGGTCTTCTGATGCAGATGATCGTCGATCGCCGCGATGCGGCCGGCGATGCGCCCGTCGCGCCATGCGAGCAGCAGCTCGACATCGGCGTGCGCGAAGAACGGATTCTTCTTCGGCAGGAGCCGCTCGCGTTCGGAGAGTCGAAGCGGCGGAATCCAGTGCGGGTCCGTCGCGTTGCGGATGTACGCGTAGTCGACGAACTGGCGGAACTCGCGAATCTGTTGAACGGGGCGGATGTCGACCACGACGCGTCAGGTGCCGACTCTACGTTACCCGATCGTGATATGGTTGGCGATTCCGATGTCTACTAACGGCCGCACCAACCGTCCGACGCTCGCACGTCTCCTCGCATCGCCCAACCCGATCGTTCTGGCCGGCGCGCACGACGGCCTGAGCGCGCGCCTGGTCGCCGAAGCCGGCTTCGACGGCGTCTGGGCGAGCGGCTTCGAAATCAGCGCCGCGCACGGCGTCCCCGACGCCAGCATCCTGACGATGAGCGAAACGCTCGCAGCGTGTCAGGGGATGGCCGAGGCGGTCGATCTGCCCGTCATCGCCGACGGCGACACGGGATTCGGCAACGCCATCAACGCCATCCGCGCCGTTCGCGCTTTCGAGACGGCGGGCGTGGCGGGCCTATGCATCGAAGACAACGTCTTCCCGAAGCGGTGCAGCTTCTATCCGGGCGTCAAACGGCTGCTCGCCGACACCGACGAGCAGGCGCTCAAGATCCGCGCGGCGGTCGACGCGCGCTCGAGCGACTTCACGATCATCGCGCGGACCGAAGCGCTGATTGCCGGCTGGGGGCACGCGGAAGCGCTGCGCCGCGGCCGCGCGTACGCCGACGCCGGCGCGGACGCGATTCTGATCCACTCGAACCAGTCCACCGTCGACGAGGTCGCACGATTTGCCGAGCAGTGGGACCGACTCACGCCGCTCGTCTGTGTGCCGACGACGTACGCGTCGGCGACGGTCGAGGCGCTGTCGCGCATTGGGTTCAAGGTGATCATTTTCGCGAACCACGCGCTGCGCGCGTCCATCCGCGCCGCGCAGGACACACTCCGCGTGCTTCGGGAGGCGGGCTCGGCGGCCGCCGTGGACGATCGCATCGTGCCGCTCGGCGAGGTCTATCGCCTCGTGAATCTTGGCCAGCTGAAGGCCGACGAGCGCGCGTATCTGCCGCCGGACGCCGAGTCGGTGAAGGCGGTGATCCTGGCGGCCGGGTTCGACAGCCGACTGATGCCGCTCGTGTCCGATCGGCCGAAGGCGATGCTCGACGTCAAGGGGAAATCGATCCTCGAGCGGCAGATCGAGGGGCTGCAGGGCTGCGGCATCCGTCAGATCGCTGTCGTCCGCGGGTACAAGAAGGAGCAGGTGACGCTGCCCGGCGTCCGCTACTACGACAACGATGCGTTCGAGGAGAGCGGCGAGCTCGAGAGCCTGCTGCGTGCGGGGGCCGAGCTGTCGGGCGCGGTCATCGTGATGTACGGCGACATCCTCTTCGATCGCAACATCCTCGAGCGGCTGCTGCAGAGCGCGGAGGACATCACGATCGCGTGCGACCGCTCGTGGCCCGATACGCGCGCGGGCCGCGAGGATGCCGGTTGCGATCTCGTCGTCGAGTCGCCTGCGCCGCGCCGGCACCATCGCTTCCTGGCCGACGCGCAGCCGGTCCGCGTGTCCGAGATCGGGGCGCTGCTCGACCCCGCCGTCGCCACGGCTGAATTCATCGGGATGGCGAAGCTGTCGGCGCGGGGCTGTCAGATTCTCGGCGAGGTGTATCGCGACCTGCGCGAACGCGACGCGGCACCCGTGCACGAATCGGCTTCGTTGAAGAAAGCGAAGCTCACCGACCTGCTCCACGAAGTGATCCAGCGCGGCCACCGGGTGGCCTCGGCCGGCGTGTATCAGGGGTGGCTCGAGGTCGACACGTTCGACGACTACCGCCGCGCGTGGGCGCAGGAAGTCGGATAGGTCGGGTGGGGCCGGTAGGGCAGGTCGGTCGCGTGGCGGAAGGCCTGTCACGCCGTTTCCTGGATTCGCTCGAGAGACACGGCTTCAATTTCTTCACCGGCGTGCCGTGTTCGCTGTTCGAGGGTGTCACACGCATCCTCGATGCGGAGCCGCGCTACGGGTACGTCAGCGCCGTCCGCGAAGACTCCGCGATCGGCATCGCGGCGGGCGCATATCTCGGCGGCCGGCAGCCGGTCGTCTTCATGCAGAACAGCGGCCTCGGCGTCAGCGTGAACGCGCTGGTGTCGCTCAACCAGATCTACGACATTCCCGCGCTGCTCGTCGTCAGCTGGCGGGGCGAGGGCGGGCTCGATGCGCCGGAGCACCTCGTCATGGGCGAGGTGATGGAGGATTTCCTCCGGCTGCTGCGCACGCCATTCGCGCGGCTTACGCCAGACACGCTCGACCGCGATCTCGCGGAGCTGACACGTGTGATGCACGAGACGCGGAAACCGGTCGCCCTGGTCGTCTCGAAGGGCCAGCTGCAGTGACGCGCGCCGATGCCGTGTCGCGCGTGGCCGCGGCGCTGCCGCCGCGGAGCCTGGCCGTCGCCTGCAACGGCATGATCGGGCGCGAGTTGTTCACCTGCGCCGACGCGCCGTCGCGCTTCTACATGATCGGATCGATGGGCCTGGCCTCGTCGATCGGCCTGGGCCTCGCGCTCGTCCAGCCGTCGATGCCGGTGGCGGTGTTCGATGGCGACGGCAATGTGTTGATGAACCTCGGGACGCTCGGCAGCGTCGCCGCGGCCGGCACGCCGAATTTCTATCACGTCGTCTTCGACAACCACGCGCATGGATCGACCGGGGATCAGCAGACGATTTCCGACCGCGTCCCGATCGAGCGGATCGCGGCGGCGGCCGGATATCGCCGGACGCTTCGTGTCCGCGGCGAGGCTCCGCTCTCTGCTGCACTCGCGTCGTTTTTCGTGGACACCGGTCCGGCGATGCTGCTCGTCGAAGTCGATCGCGGCAACGTGCCCAACATCAAGCGCGTCGAGCCGCAGCCGCCGGACATCACCGCACGATTCCGCCGCGCGCTCGCCCAGCCGTGAGCGTACGCCGCGCGATCATTCTCGCGGCCGGCATCGGCGCGAGGCTGCGTCCCGTCATCGAGGATCGCCCGAAGGGGCTCATCGACATCGGCGGAGAAACGCTCGTCGGCCGGTCCGTCCGGTTGCTGCGCGACGCCGGCGTCTCCTCGATCGCGATCGTCGTCGGGCACCGCGCCGGGGACTACGAGCGGTTCGCCGACGGGCAGACCGACATCCATCTGCTGCCCAACACCGCCTATGCCTCCTCGGGCAGCATGGCGTCGCTGGCGATCGGGCTCGCGGACGTCGACGAAGACGTCTTCGTGCTCGAGAGCGACATCGCCTACGAGCGCCGCGCCCTCGACACGCTTCTGCACGCCCCGCCGGATGCCACGCTGATGTCCGGCCCGACGCGCGCGGGCGATGAGGTGTGGGTCCACGCGCCCGGTGGCGCGCTTCGTGCCATGAGCAAGACGCCGGCCGATCTGCCGTCGATTGACGGGGAGTTCGTCGGGATCTCGCGGCTGTCGCCCGCCGGCTGCGCGGCGATGCGCGACGCATACGCGCGCTTCGAGCGCGCGCACGGACACGGCCGCATGGACTACGAGACCGGCGCGCTCGTCGAAGTGGCGTCGCGGTTGCCGGTTGCCGGGATCCTCGTTTCGGATCTGCTCTGGGGCGAGATCGACGACGAGCGGCACCTAGCGCGCATGCGCGCCGACGTCTGGCCGCGGTTGTAATTCGAACCGCGACGGATCGGGCAGCCAGCGCTCCAGAAAAGTCCGCGCGACGGCCACGGCGCGCTCGTTCGGCCGCTCGCCGTAGTTGTCGTTCATGCAGAGGAACATCGGCCGCCGCGCACGCAGCCGCGCGAGATTCAGCCGCTGATGCAGCGCGACGTTGTTGAGCGGATGGTAACCGACGAGCCGGGCGGTCTCCCGCGCATCGACTTCCACGCCGCGGCGCTCCTCGATCAGGAAATGCGGGTAGAGATGTTCGGGCGCCACGTTGCCGGTCGCGCGAAAGCGGCTGCCCGACGTCCGCTCGAACGCGCCGGGCCATGCGGCAATCATCGCGCGCCACGAGTCGGTGTCGATAGCCAGCGGCGCATGACCGGCCGTGCGGCGTCGGCGAGCACCGTACCGCAGATCGAGCAGGTGGTTCGAGGCCGCGAGCGCGCGATTCCACGGACTCAGGCGCGCGTCGTCGCGGCCATCGGGCGACATCGTGTGACGCCGTTCGAGAAAGACGCGCGGCCGTCCCTCCGCATCGAAGAGATCGTCCCTGTTGACCGGACCGCCGAACAGCCGGTCGTCTTCGACGTAGACGAACCGTCGCGACAGCCCCGGCAGCTCGTGCAGATGCGAGACGATGGCGAACGAGTTGAACGTCGGCAGGTGGGTGGAGGGCATGAACTCGTCGTGGTGCACGACTCGCACGGATCCGGCGTCGAGCCACCCTGGAATCTGCGGGCGGCAGGTGACGAGAAACACGCGGCGCGCCCATTGAACATGGCGCTCGAGGGAGCGGAGGCTGAATTTCAGGAGCGACAGGTTGTCGCGTGTGCGATTCGGGTTGCGGTCGTGTCGATCCGATGCGTATCGCGCGACCTGCTCGCCGTAGCCGGGCCACGCGTCGTCGACCCAGGTGTAGACGAGATCGATGGGGTCCACCGTCACTAGACGCGGAACACGTAGGTGGCGCCGGGATCGCGCTCGTTGTCGGGCGGAAAGTTCCTCCGCTTCGCCACGAAGTACTGCTCGCGAAAGTCCCCGTCGCGCCGCCGGTTGTACGTCAGGTACAGATTGCGGCGCTGCCGCCCGGTAAGATTCGGCTTCGACTGGTGCGGCGCGAAGCAGTCGAAGAAGATCGCGTCGCCCGGGCCCAGAGGATACGGGTGGAACTCGAGCCCCGCGAGCTCGGCGCCCGCGAGCGGCTCCCAGCGC
>Ga0310810_10008103_pt1 | contig 12061 bp, 8 predicted proteins | sample NCmetagenome_FD_207641 | JGI IMG/M metagenome (GOLD analysis project Ga0310810, IMG submission 207641) | Soil microbial communities from experimental microcosm in Duke University, North Carolina, United States - NC | ecosystem: Engineered > Artificial ecosystem > Soil microcosm > Unclassified ...
CGCTAGCCGGCAGCGTCGCGCAGGCTGAAGGCCTTCTCCCGGGGCGCGCGCAGCACCGACGCCACCGCGCCCAGCACCACCAGCGACGCGATGATCATGATCAGCGGCACCGGCTCGCCCAGCAGGAGCGCGCCTTCCGCGATGGCGATCAGCGGCGTCACCAGGTTCAGGCTGGAGATCTTGTACGGCTCCATCTGCTTCAGCAGCCAGTAGTACACCGCGAACGCCAGGGCCGACCCGATCACGCCGAGAAAGAACAGCGCTGCGATCGACGGCGCGGTCCAGTGATAGGTCGCGTGCCGCTCGAACGCGACGCTCAGCCCGAACAGCGCCACCGTGCCGACCGCGTGCTGCACTCCGGTCGACAGCAGCGGGTCGAGGTCGTGCGCCCGCTTCTTCGCGTAGTGGATCGCCCACGACGTCACCAGGACGGCGAGCAGGATGGTGAAGCCGCCGACGAGCGCGCGCGTCGAGGCGCGCAGCCCGGTCTCGAAGATCACGGCGATGCCGCCGACGCCCAACACCATGGCGAACACCGCCCGCCGCGGCACCTTGCGATGCGACATCAGCGGCGTCAGCAGCGCCACCAGCAGCGGCGCCAGCGAGTAGATGACCGCCGTCATCGACGACGCGACGTACTGCTCCGCCCAGAAGATGAGCGCGTAGGGCGTCGCGATCATGGTGACGCCGAGCACCAGCATCACCTTCCACGACGCGCGGTCGCGCGGCAGCGGACGCCGGCGCACCGCCAGCGCCCCGCCCATCAGCACGGTGGCCAGCAGGAAGCGCAGCGCGCAGGCGTGGAACGGCGGCACGTCGCGCACCACCACGCTGATCGCCATCCAGGTCGAACCCCAGATCGCGCACAGCAGCGCGAACGCCACCCACTGGCGCGCGCCCAACTTCGACTTGGCCGCTGTGTCCACGTTCCGCTCTTAGACGCCCGAGCCGCCCTCCCGATGCATTACAAAACAACAAGGCCGTGACTGGTCGTCACGGCCTTACGTTGCTGAGCCTGTTTACCGGTTGCCGCGATCCCCGCCGCCGCCGAAGCCGCCACGGCCACCGCCGCCGCCTCCGGGACCGCGTCCGCGACCGCCGCGTCCGCCGCGGCCACCACGACCGCCGCGCCCGCCGCCGCCCGGACCACGTCCCCCACCGGGGCCCCGGTCGCGTCCGCCGCCGAAGCCGCCGGCGTGCGAGGGCGCGCCTTCGCGGTTGAAGTTCGGTTCGTTGTCGGGCTGGGCATCGTCGAAGTCGCCGCCGCCCTCGATGGTCATCGAGCCTGCGCGCGCCGGCATGCTGTGATCGCGTCCGCCGCCGCCGCCGTGCTGCTCGCCGCCACCGCCATCGCCTTCGCCGCCTTCACCGCCGCCCATCTTCGCGCGCTGCTCCTTGAGCACCGCCTTGCGCGAGAGCCGGATGCGGTTGCCTTCGACCGAGAGCACCTTCACCAGGATCTGGTCGCCTTCCTTCAACTCGTCGCGGATGTCGCCGATGCGATGCTCCGCCACTTCCGAGATGTGCAGCAGTCCATCGGTGCCCGGGAAGATCTCGACGAACGCGCCGAACTCGGCGAGCCGCACCACTTTGCCGAGGTAGGTCTTGCCCACCTCCGCGGTCGCGGTGATGTCGCCGATCATCTGTAGCGCGCGCCGTGCCGACTCTTCATCGCTGGACGCGACCTTGACCAGGCCGCTGTCCTCGATGTCGATCTTCACGCCCGTCGCCTCGGTGATGCCGCGGACGACCTTGCCGCCCGGCCCGATCAGCTCGCGGATCTTGTCGGTCGGGATGGTCACCGTGTAGAAGCGCGGCGCGAACGGAGAGATCTCCTTCGGTGCCGCGATCGCTTCGGTCATCTTCCCCAGGATGTGCAGCCGGCCCTTGCGCGCCTGCTCCAGCGCCTCGCGCATGATCGACGAGGTGATCCCCGGGACCTTGATGTCCATCTGCAGCGCGGTAATGCCTTCCTGCGTGCCCGCGACCTTGAAGTCCATGTCGCCGTAGTGGTCCTCGGCGCCCGCGATGTCGGAGAGGATGGAGTACTTCTCGCCCTCCTTCACCAGGCCCATCGCCATGCCGGCGACCGGAGCGGTCAGCGGCACGCCCGCGTCGAGCATCGACATCGTCGCGCCGCATACCGACGCCATCGACGACGAACCGTTCGACTCCAAAATGTCGGAGACCACGCGCGTCGTGTACGGCCACGCTTCTTCGGTCGGCAGGACCGCGCTCAGCGCGCGCTCCGCCAGCGCCCCGTGCCCGATCTCGCGCCGTCCCGCGCCGCGCAGGAACTTCACTTCACCCACCGAGAACGGCGGGAAGTTGTAGTGCAGCATGAAGCGCTTCTCTTTTTCGCCTTCGAAGCCCTCCAGCCGCTGCGTGTCTTCGCCCGTGCCCAGCGTGGTCGTGACCAGCGCCTGCGTCTCGCCGCGGGTGAACACCGCCGACCCGTGCGTGCGCGGCAGCACCGCGATCTCGCACGTGATCTGCCGGATCTGGTCGAACGCGCGTCCGTCCGGACGCCGCTTCTGCTCGATCACCGCCTCGCGGAAGATCTTCTCGCGCAGCGCCTCGAAGTAGCGCGAGAAGCGCGCGCGCGCCTCGTCATCGTCCTCCGGGATCTGTTCCTTGAACTGCGTCTTGATCTCTTTGACCTTGGCGTAGCTCTCCGCCTTGGGATACTTCTCGGTGTTGAGCGCGTCGGTGAGCTGCGCGCCCAGCTTCGACTTCAGCTCCTGGAAGTACTTCTCGTCCCACTCCGGCGGCGTGACCGCGCGCTTCTTGTTGCCGACCTTGGCGGCCAGCTCCTTGATCACGGCGCAGATCTTCTTGATCTCGGCGTGCGCGAAGTCGATGGCCTCGACCACCGTCTCCTCTTTCACGCCCTTGGCGCCCGACTCGATCATCACGATGCCGTTCTCGGTCCCGACCACGGTGATGTTGAGCAGGCTCTCGCGCTGCTCCGCGTAGGTCGGGTTGATGATCATCCGGCCTTCGACCACGCCGACGCGCACCGCGCCGACCGGCCCGTGGAACGGGATGTCGGAGATCTCCAGCGCCGCCGACGCGGCGTTGATCGCCAGCACGTCGGGGTCGTTCTCCGCGTCCGCCGACAGCACGAACGCGATGACCTGCGTCTCGCACTGGAACCCTTCCGGGAACAGCGGGCGGATCGGCCGGTCGATCTGCCGGCTGGTCAGGACTTCCTTGTCCGTCGGACGCCCTTCGCGCTTGATGAAGCCGCCGGGAAAACGTCCGCCGGCGTAGGTGTACTCGCGGTAGTCCACCGTGAGCGGAAAGAAGTCGATGCCTTCGCGCGCGTCGGGATTGGCGCACGCGGTGCCCAGCACCACGTTGTCGCCCATGCGCGCCACGCAAGCGCCGTGCGCCTGCTTGGCCAGGTGGCCCGTCTCAAAATTCAGGATCTTACCGCCGGATAGTTCTACGGAAGCTGTCTGCTTCATCGCAGGTATTCCTTTCGTCTTTCCAGGGAGCATGGCCAGGCGTATCGACGCCGGCGTCACAGGGACGTGCGAGAGCGCGCACTGCCTTTGGGTTCACAACGACCGCAGACCCGGGCGGATACACTCCTCCCCGGTCACAGAACGCTATCAGTGGCTGGGGAACTACTTACGGATGCCCAGTTTCTGAATGACGGCTTGGTAACGGTCGGTGTCGTACGACTTGAGGTAGTCGAGCAAGCGACGCCGCTTGCTGACCATCATGAGCAGACCGCGCCGGGACGCGTGGTCCTTCTGGTGGCTCTTGAAATGATCCGTCAGTTCGCCGATCCGCTCGCTGAGGATGGCAATCTGCACTTCCGGACTGCCCGTGTCCGAATCATGCGTGCGGAACTTCGTGATGACGTTGGTTTTGCGCTCTTTCGCTAACACTTAACCCAATGCACTCCTGGTTATTTTTCTTCCCAATTTGTGACCCTTTGAATGTAACACGTTGACGCCAAAGGTGTCTAGAAACAGCCGGCAAGCCCGACCGCGCGGTGGGAGCGCGGGCCTTCACGCCCGCGAATAGGCACGGAAACGTAGGGCTTTAGCCCCGGGGCAAGCGACCAATTTCTATCCTGCCCGGCCCCATCCCCACCAGCGGCCACTCCGCATCTAATCTCCGCATGCGGGCTCCTCTTGCCGGTGAGCGCTTCGATGTTGCCATCGTGGGTGGCGGCATCAATGGTGTCGCCATCGCCCGGGAGTGCGCCCGCGGCGGCAAGCGTACCCTGCTGGTCGAGCAGCGCGACTTCGCCTCCGGCACCACCAGCCGCTCCACCCGCATCATCCACGGCGGCCTGCGCTACCTGGAACACGGCGAGCTCGGCCTGGTCCGCGAATCGCTGCGCGAGCGCGAGCGCATGCTCCGCTCCTATCCTCACCTGGTCCGGCCGATGCGCTTCGTCCTCGCCATTCCCAAAGACTCGCGCCACAAGGCGCTCGCCATCCGCACCGGCCTCTGGCTCTACCGGACGATGGCCGGCCTCCACCCCGCCGCGCGCCCGGCGCCGGTCGAAGCCCTGTTCGAGCATGCCGAGCTCGCAACCTTTGATTACGACGACGCGCAGTGCGAGTTTCCCGAACGCCTCGTCGCGGAGTGGCTGGCCGAGGCCGTCGCCGCCGGCGCCGTGGTGCGCAACCACTGCCGCGCACTCGAGATCACCCGTTCGGACGGCCAGGTCACCGGCCTGGTCCTGCGCGATGCGCTCACCGGCGATGAAGCGCGCGTCGCCGCCGGCCAGGTCGTCAACGCCACCGGCCCCTGGGCGGACCGCTTCTGCGCCGAAGCCGGCGTCCGCACCCGCGACCCGCTGGTCGGCGGCATTCGCGGCTCGCATCTCGTCCTCCGCCGCTTCGACGGCGCGCCTACCTCGGCCGTCTACACCGAGGCCGCCGATGGCCGCTCCATCTTCGTGATCCCGTGGAACGGGCAGCTGCTGGTCGGCACTACCGAGGAGCGCGATCCCGGAGACCCCGGCCGCTCGCAGCCCTCCGTGCCGGAAGTCGCCTACCTGCTCGACGCCGCCAACCGTCTCTTTCCGCGCGCGTGCCTCGGCGCGCAGGACGTCGTCTACACCTTCGCCGGCGTGCGCCCGCTGCCGCACACGCCCAACGCCGAGCCCAGCGCCATCACCCGCCGGCACCTCATCCATGACCACTCCGACGAAGGCGCGCGCGGCCTGCTCTCCATCATCGGCGGCAAGCTGACCACGGCCGCCAGCCTCGCCCACGAAGTCGCGGCCAAGGTCGGCGCGCGCCACGTCGTCACGCCCGCGCCGCTCATCGCTCCCGCTCCCGCCGACGGCATCTTCGCCACGCTGCGCCAGTGGGCGCACCAGGTCAGCGCCATCGCGCAGATCCCCGAGACCTCCGCCTCCGCCATCGCCGAGTGGCACGGCCGCAGCGCGATGTGCGTCGCCCGCCTCGCCGCCTCCGACGAAGCCTTCCGCCGGCCTCTCTGCCCGCACTCCGACCACATCGTCGCCGAAGCCGTCGAGGCCTTCCGCTACGAGTGCGCCTTGACTCTGGGTGATGTTCTATTGCGCCGCGTCCCGGTCGCGCTCGGCGGATGCTGGGACAGCGAATGCGCGCGCGTCGCCGCCGAGCGGATCGGCACGGCCATGGGATGGGACGCAGTGCGCGTCGGACGCGAGCTGGAAGACTTCGAGGCGGAGCGCGCCGCGTTCCTGTTCAAGCCCGCGACGTTATCGCGGCCGCAGCGTGCGGCTTAGCAGCCGCGTGTCGTCGGAGATGATCGCGTCCACTCCGAGCTGCGCCATCCGTTGCATCTCCGCCTGCTGGTTCACCGTCCACACGAACACCTGCTTGCCCGCCGCGTGCAGCTCGCGCACCAGCGCTTCGTCGGCCAGCCCGTACTGCGGGATCACGACCTCCACCGGCAGCTCGCGCCATCTCCCCAGGCGCTTCGCGTCGTCGCAGATGTAGCCGAGGCGCAGCTTCGCGTTCCGCCGGTGGAGCGACGCGAGCACGTCCGGCAGGAACGACGAGACCACGTAGCCCTTCTGCGGCGGATCTTCGTCCAGCGCGTTGAGCACCGCCATTTCCAGCCCCGGGTCCTTCAGTTCGACGTCGAGGAACGCCTTCGCGGCGTAGCCCTTCATCACGTGCTCCAGGCACGGCATCAGCCCGGTCGTGAGCTTGGAGAGGTTCGCCCAGGTGTTCTCGGCGATGGGGACGCGCTGCACCGTGGCGTCGTGGCAGACAAGAGCGCGCGCGTCGGAGGTGCGGCGCACGTCGAATTCGAAGCCGTCGCAGCCATGGGCGAGCGCGGCGTCGAAAGCGTCAAAGGAATTTTCCGGGGCGTAGGCGCGGGCGCCGCGGTGGCCGAGCAACAGCGGCGCCATCTAGTCGAGGTCGATGTCGCGGATGAACTTCTCGTCGGGTGTTTCCTTGGCGCGCTTCACCGCTTCCTGGAACTTCTTCTCCAGCAGCGACGCCTTGTTCTTCTCGTTCTCCACCGACTGGCGGAACAGCGACTCCTTGCGGCCCTCGTTCTCGCGCATCGCCTTGGCCGCCTCTTCCATGTCGCCGAACATTCTCTTGGTCGGTGGCGGGGTGTGGGCGATCACCGCCTCGGCGGCGGCGTCGACTTTCAGCACCGCGCTGCAGCACGGGCAGGTCACCTCGAAGGTATCCGACGATTTGTGCTTCGCCATATGCGCCCCCGGCGAAAATCATACACCCAACACAGTCGCGGCCCGCAGGCCGGCAACGCGCCTTCCCCGCCGTTCCTCTTTTCTTGGAGCGAGCCGGCCGGCGGCCGGAACACAGCAAGAAAAAGACTTCCTCTGCGTCCTCCGCGTCCTCTGTGGTTTTTATTGTGCGTCAGAGATAGATGACAGTGTGGCTGGTGCACTCGGTCTGGATCGCGTCGTACACCGTCAGCAGCAGCTGCGGCCCGTAGCGAGCCAGGAACGAGATGCCCGCGACCTGCCGCTCCTGCAGGTGCCCTTCCGGATAGAGCGCGTTCGAGAGCTGCTGGGCGTGCCGCGCCAGGTCCTGGCTGCGTCGCAGCTCGGCGCGCGCCACCTTCGCCCGGATGCGCGCCATCTGGTAGCGCATCTTGGCGGCCGACTTCGCTCCCGCCTTCGCCACCGTCGGGTCGAGCCTCGCCAGCGGCGCCTGCATCGCCAGGATCGCGCTCTCCAGCTCGCGCGCCGCGCGCTCCAGCGATTCGGCCACGTCCGCCGGCAGGTTCCGCTCCGCCATCGCCGCCGCGAACTTTTCCGCCCCCGCGAATGTCTCCTCCGGCTTGACCTTGGACTTGCCCATCTGCGTCGCCATGCGCGGCTCGACCAGCGTCGCCGCGAAGCGCGCCTTCACCGGCGTCACCCGCCCCAGCAGCTTCTCGTAGACGACCGCCGCCTGCGCGAAGTACGCCACCTCCGCCGGCCCGCCGATGTACGCCAGCGTCGGCAGCAGGTGGTCCTGCACCACCGGGCGCAGCAGCACGTTGGGACTGAATTTTTCGGGATTCTGCTCGATGATCTTTCGGAGTTCGGCGGCGGTGGTCTTCTTGGTGCCGATGACGAAGTCGCCGTTGCTTCTCCGGATCGGCTCGCGCGCGCCGTTCATCTTGCCGAACAGCAGCGTGTGCGACGCTGCGTTCTTCACCTGCGCATGATACCCGGCCTTCTCCAGCTCCTTGTCGCGCGCGGCGAGCGCTTCGTTGATCTCGCTACATCGGTCGAGCGCCGCCTGGTAGAGCGGCGCCGCGATGCGGTGCAGCTCCGGGTCGGAGGCATCGAGCAGGATCACGCCGGAGTGCGCGAAGATCTTCGAGTACAGCCGCGCGAACGCTGAGCCCATCGTCTCGCCCGGCTGGTACGCCGCGCGCAACGCGTCCATCGCTTCCCCGTTGCCCAGCGCTTCCATCGCCTGCGCCACCACCGGCAGGATCTCGTCGCCGAAGGTGACCGCGCTCATCGGCGCGTGCTCGCCGCCGCGCGTCGGCGTCGCGACCGGCACCAGCCGGGCGTCCGCCGTCAGCAGCGTCGTGTGGTTGACCTCGGCGAGGTCGTGGTCCTCGGTCGCGAGCCAGAACACCGGCACCGCCGGAGTCCCGGCGTGCGTCTTCTCCGTCGCCAGCTTGATCGCGGTCAGCGCCTTGTAGATGGCGAACAGCGGCCCGCCGAACAGGCCGACCTGCTGGCCGGTGACGACCACGCTGGCGCCCTCGCGCAGCTTGCGGATGTTGTCGAGCGTCGCCTGCGACGCGCCCCACGCTTTGTTCTGGCGCTCCAGCGCCGCCGCCACCGCCGCGCGCCGCTCCGCCGGCATCGGCGCCGGGCCCGCTTTCCCGTCCGGATAGAACGGGCGCACCGCCGCCGCCTGCCGCAGGAAATCCGCGAACAGGCGCGTGGTCTGCGGGACGGCGCTGAACGGCAGGCACTCGATCTTCAACCGGTTCTTCCTCGGCGCGCGATTCTAACAGCAACGTCTTGGATGTAGCCTACGCGCCATCGATGCATGAATCTTCGCTCCCCGCCTGCTCGTCCTGCGTCCCTGGGTTACAATCTCCGTTCCCCTGGAGGCCTCTGATGCGTGCTCCTGCCGCCCCTTTCCGGCGCTTTCTCAGTGTCGTCCTCGCCCTCCTCATCGCCGTTTCGCCGCTTGTGGCCGCGGCGCCGCAGGAGCCGCCGGGCGCGACCTTCACCGCCGAATCGAATCTCGTGCTCGTCCCCGTGATCGTCACCTCCGGCAACCAGCACGTCAGCGGCCTCACGCAGAGCGATTTCACCATCCTCGACGACGGCAAGCCGGTGAAGATCGCCTCCTTCGAGGAGATCAAGCAGGTGCCGGCGACGATGTCGCATCCGCAGCAGACCGGCATGTACACCAACGCCGTGGACCAGCCGCAGACGGCGCACGGCATGACCGTCATCGTCCTCGACCAGATCAACACGCCCTTCCTCGACCAGTCGTACGCGCGCGCGCAGCTGCTCAAGTTCCTCGCCGAGCACGTCGACATCAATGAGCCCGTCGCGCTCATCATGATCGGGCGCCGCGGCGTCCGCGTCATCCACGACTTCACCACCAGCCCGAAGCTGCTCGTCGCCGCGCTCAAGAAAGTCAGCTCCCGCTCCGACACGCTTACGCTCGACGACTCCAGCGTCTCCGCCAGCGTCGCCGGCCTCGAGGTCAGCGAGCTCGACAGCTTCTACGCCGGCACCGACGGCGGCTACGGCCAGTTCGAGATCACCCAGGCCATCGAGATCACCTTCAGCGCGCTCCAGCACATCGCCCAGGGCCTGGAAGGTATTCCCGGGCGCAAGTCGCTCATCTGGGTGACGGGCGGGTTCCCCTTCGAGATCACCTCGAGCGGTGACCTGGCGGCGCTGCGCTACTACACCACCGGCGCCACCCACCAGGCCGTCGGCGGCCTCGTCGGCGGCGTCGGCGCCGGCGGCGCCCTGCCCCCGCTGCCCGAGAGCAGCGTCAGCACCGCCGACGACTTCGCTTCCGCCATCCGCCCCTACTGGCAGCGTGCGATGCAGGCCATGAACAAGGCCAACATCGCCATCTATCCCATCGACGCCCGCGGCCTCGTCGCTTACAGCTCTGCCGTGTCCAGCCGCGTCCGCATCAGCGACGTCTACGGCACCGAGGCCCAGACCCACACCACCATGAACGACATCGCCGAAGTCACGGGCGGCAAGGCCTACTACAACACCAACGACATCACCGGCGCCTTCAACAAGGCGACCGGCGAGACGCGCCAGTACTACATGATCGGCTACTACGCCGAAAAAGCCGACAAGGTGAAGTGGCACAAGCTCCAGGTCAAGCTCGACAAGCCGGGGCTCGAGGCCCGCACCCGCACCGGCTACATGGCCGGCACCGTCACCACCAAGAAGCCCGACGACCTGCGCAACGCCGACATCCGCGCCGCCATCGCCTCGCCGCTCGACTACACCGGTCTGCCCCTCAAGCTCTGGCTCGATCCCGCGCAGCCCGCCGCCGGCGGCAAGAAGAAGGTCCCCTTCGAGGTCGACATCGTTCCCGGCGGCGCGACCGTGGACAAGGCCAACAAGAACCGCGTCAGCCTCGAGTTCGTCGTCATCGCCCGCAACGCGCAGGGCGACCCCGCCGCGCAGTTCGGCCAGAAGATTGACATCAACCTCAAGGACGACCAGCTCGCCACCTTCGCCGCCAAGGGGCTCAACTACAACCAGGCGCTGCAACTCGCCCCCGGCACCTACCAGGTGCGCGTCATCGTGCGCGACAACCTCGGTGGCAAGGTCGGCAGCGTCATCGCCCCCCTCCAGGTGCAATAACGCGCTGAATCGAGCCGCGGTCGGATATCATCTAAAGCAGTGACCCCGGCTCCGGCCGGGGTGGTTCTTTGAGCTGCTCGACAGGCGCTATGCGCCATTCGTGGGGGCGTCACGGCTTCGACGGAAGTGTCTGCGGCGTAGAGGCATACCGGGGTGCACACGCCCGTAACTGTGGCAACCAAACAACTGCCAACACCAATCAGCTGGCATACGCTGCTTAATTAGTTAAGTAGCCGTTCCCCGCGGCTTCGCCTATGGGCTGCGGAAGGACGTCGCACAGTAGGCTGGTTCTGCGCGCTACGTCTGGGCGCGTGGAACGAGACATTCAGGCTGGCCAACCACGTTTCTTGTCCGTTCTGACCGTGGGTGGCGAGAGTGGTGCGCAAGCACCGCGTGAACGGAACAAGTATGTAGGCTCTCCGCTGACTCCATTTTCGGACGTGGGTTCAACTCCCACCGCCTCCACCATTCAAGTTCCCAACAAGACAAGGCCGCCCCGCGGGGCGGCCTTCGTCGTTCCTGTCTCGCTTACTTGCGCGTGTACCGGTCCTTGAGGAAGTTGTAGTACACCATGCCGTAGCGCGCGTACCAGTCGTAGTCCTTGTAGTGCTCGCGCTCGCACGCTCCCACGCCGATCAACCCCTCGTTCGCCATGGTGAGCAGCTTGCCGAGGTTGGTATCGTAGGTGTCGTAGAAACGCCGCTGCGCGACGTTCATGCCCTCGTTGGGATTGTTCTTGATCGCGGTCCACGCCAGTTGCGCGTACGGGCTCAGTCCCGCCGCGGCGTTCGCCAGTTCGTGGATGCGCCCGGCCTTCAGCTCCGTCTGCTTGTAGATGACGTACATGTCCTCGAGCAGCGTGCGCGCCTTGTCCAGCTTGGCGTTGGCGTCGTTGAAGCACGCGCCGCACTCGCCCGTGCCGGCGCAGCGCGACGGGATCAGCGGCTGTCCCGGCGGGTTGTAGTTCGGCTGCACCGCCGCCTCCCGCGGATCGATCAGGCCGAACTCCTCGAGGAACGCCAGGATCAGCTTGGCGTCGCTGACGAACTCTCCCGGACGCTGCTTCCACGTCCGCGCCCATGGCGACTTGTTCTCGTCCGGCTTGTCGTCCGGGTGCGGGATCTTGATCGCTTCGGGGTCGTTCTTCAGCCCCATCTTCTCCATCGTGTCCAGGACTTCGCGTAGCTTGCCGATCTGCTCGTTGAACGCCTTGGCGTAGTCGGGTTTCTGGACCAGTCCCGGCGCGAGGTTGGCGTCCGCCGTCTGCGCGCGCGTCCCTCCTTGCCACACGAGGAACCCGACGAGCGCGATGATCGCCGCCGCGCCCTTCGACTTCCCGCCGCGTCCGCGTAGCACGACCACGATGAGCACGACGATCGCGACCAGGATCGCGCCCAGCAGCACGGTGATGTACGTCGGGATCGCGGCCGTTGTCGGCGCGACGGCCTGCCCGGCCTGCGCCGGTACCGCCCCGGCGGCGCCTTGCGTCACCGCTGGCGGCGGAGGCAGCACCACTCCCGGGACCAGCGGCGAGCCGTTCGCGTCCAGCGCCGTGAACAGCGGCGGCGCCGGGTGCTCCATCTTCGGCCCCACCCACGCCATCAACTGGTACTTCGATCCGGACGCGCCCTTCACCATCAGCTGCACCGATTCCGCGGTGCGGAACTTCGCGATCACGCTGCCGCTGGCGTCCGTATCGCGGTCGAACAGCGCCTGCTGCGGCGACTCCTTGTAGATGAGCAGCTTGGCCGG
>Ga0310810_10008104_pt1 | contig 12060 bp, 9 predicted proteins | sample NCmetagenome_FD_207641 | JGI IMG/M metagenome (GOLD analysis project Ga0310810, IMG submission 207641) | Soil microbial communities from experimental microcosm in Duke University, North Carolina, United States - NC | ecosystem: Engineered > Artificial ecosystem > Soil microcosm > Unclassified ...
AGCAGCCGAACCGGGCGGGACCCCGCGTCGGTCTTGTCGAGCAATTGTATAGCGCGGGTGGAAATCGCGGCGGCATCTCGGGTCGACAGCGCCGAGTTGCTCCGGGTGATGGTTGTGAAGTCGGAGTATCGGACCTTCAACGTCACGGTTCTCGCGAACAGTTCGCGGCGCTCGAGCCACTCAGCAGCCTGCAGGGCCATCCGCTCGACCTCTGATCGAACCCGTTCAGGATCGGCGATGTCTTCTGCGTAAGTGCGCTCCGACCCCGACGACTTCGACGAGCGGTTGGCCACAACCGGACGGTGGTCAATTCCTAGCGCAAGCTGCAGGAGCCAGTCGGCGAGGCTGCCGACCGTCTTGTGGAGCTCGGCGGAATCGAACGTCCGAAGGTCGACCAGCCGCTCCACGCCGCGGTCCCGCAGTTTCCGGGCAGTGACTGGACCTACTCCCCAGAGCGCGTCGACCGGCAGCTTCTGCAGAAACGGCTCGACGCGGTCTGGGCTGATGACGGTGAGCCCGTCTGGCTTCTTCCATCCCGAGGCGATCTTTGCGAGGAACTTGTTCGGTGCCACACCTGCCGAAGCCGTGAGGCCGGTGTCGGCGAGGATCCGCTGTTTGAGACGCTTCGCGACGCTGGTCGCCAACGGCTCGTTCCAGGAATTCTCGGTGACATCCAGGTACGCTTCATCGAGCGACAGCGGCTCGACCAGCGGCGTCACCTCGCGGAAGATTGTGAACACGGCGTTGGACGCAGCCTTGTAGCGCGCGAAGTCGGGCCGCACGATGACCAGGTCCGGGCAAAGCCGGACGGCCCGAGCCATCGACATCGCCGAACGGACCCCGAACGTGCGTGCCTCATAGCTGGCGGCCGCGACGACGCCGCGGCGGTCTGGTTGGCCGCCAACTGCGAGCGGACGTCCCCTGAGCGCTGGATCGTCGCGCTGTTCGACCGACGCGTAGAACGCGTCCATGTCGACGTGCAGGATGCGTCGAAGGCTCGGGGTCATCTCGAATCTGGAGGCGCAATCACGCCTTGTGTCACCGGTTGCAGTGCGGCTGCCCGCGATTGTACGATCCCTGTTTCACCCTAACCATTCGCGCAGATTACCGGCCAACGAATTTCTCCATGCCCCAGTTCATTTACACGATGAAAGGCCTCGGGAAGGTTCATCCTCCCGACGCCCGCGTTCTCGACGATATCTGGCTCTCGTTCTACTACGGCGCAAAGATCGGCGTCCTCGGCCTCAACGGCGCGGGGAAGAGCTCGCTGCTGAAGATCATGTCCGGCGAAGACCAGCGGTTCATCGGGGAAGCGTTCCCCGCGGCCGGGATCTCCATCGGCTTCCTGCACCAGGAGCCGCAGCTGGACCCGGCGAAGACCGTGCTGGGCAACGTCGAAGAAGGGGTCGCGCCGATCAAGGCCCTGCTGGCTCGATACGACGCGGTGAACGAGAAGCTTGGCGAGGAGCTGTCGCCAGAGGAGATGGATAAGGTTCTCGAAGAGCAGGGCAAGCTCCAGGACCAGATCGAGGCGGTGAACGCGTGGGACCTCGATTCGCGCCTCGAACTCGCGATGGATGCGCTGCGGCTGCCGCCGCCAGACGCCGACGTCACGAAGCTCTCGGGCGGTGAACGGCGCCGCGTGGCGCTCTGCAGGCTGTTGCTGCAGTCGCCGGACCTGTTGCTGCTCGACGAACCCACGAACCACCTGGATGCCGAGTCGGTCGCCTGGCTCGAACGGTTCCTGAAGGACTATGCCGGAACTGTCGTCGCGGTCACGCACGACCGGTACTTTCTGGACAACGTCGCAGGCTGGATCCTCGAACTCGATCGAGGCCGCGGCATTCCGTGGGAGGGCAACTACTCTTCGTGGCTCGAGCAAAAACAGAATCGGCTCGCGCAGGAGGAGAAAGCGGAAACGCGCAGGCAGCGGACCCTCGAGCGCGAACTGGAATGGATCCGCATGTCGCCGCGCGCGAGGCAGGCGAAAGGGAAGGCCCGCCTCAACGCGTACGAAGAACTGCTGCGTGAAGACACGGCGCAGAAGATCGAGTCGGCTGAAATATTCATCACGCCAGGACCGCGCCTTGGAGACATCGTGGTCGAAGCGCGCGATCTCAAAAAGGGCTACGGCGACAACCTGCTCATCGACGGTCTCAACTTCACGCTGCCGCGCGGAGGGATCGTTGGCGTCATCGGCCCGAACGGCGCCGGCAAGACGACGCTGTTCCGGATGATCACAGGTCAGGAGAAGCCCGATGGCGGAACGCTCCGTCTCGGAGAGACCGTCCAGGTCGGCTACGTCGATCAGAGTCGCGATCTGCTGGATGCGAACAAGACGGTGTGGGACGAAATCTCAGGTGGCAACGACGAGATCGAGCTCGGGAAGAAGAAGGTGGCGTCGCGCGCGTACGTCTCCTGGTTCAACTTCAAGGGGGCGGGACAGCAGCGCAAGGTCGGCGCGCTCTCGGGCGGCGAGCGGAACCGCGTTCATCTCGCGAAGCTGCTGAAGAACGGCAGCAACCTGCTGCTGCTCGACGAGCCGACGAACGATCTCGACGTCGATACGCTGCGGGCACTCGAGGAAGCGCTCCTCAATTTCGCCGGATGCGCGGTCGTCATCAGCCACGATCGCTGGTTCCTCGACCGCATCGCGACGCACATGCTCGCGTTCGAGGGTGACAGCCAGGTGGTGTGGTTCGAGGGGAACTATCAGGACTACGAAGCGGACAAGAAACGGCGCCTCGGAAACGAGGCCGATCAGCCGCATCGGATCAAGTATCGGAAGCTCACACGCTAGAGGGCGGGAAGGGCGGAAGGGCCTGGGAGGAAGGACAGTCGTGGCGTCCGGCCAGGAACTTCGCGCGGGGCTGCTTCGCCTCGCCTGACGACCGCTCTACGTCCTGCTCGGCTGAGACTCCGGGCCGGGATCCTCATTGAGGATCTGGCGTGCGGACGCGAGATCCTCCGCTCGGACAAGAACCGCGACGCCGCTGCTATAAACGAGCCCGGGGTTCTGTTGTCCGGCGTCATCGGCACTAATCACTGAATAGATCCCTGCTGCCTCGAGCGCGCCGCGCGCAAGATCGGCTTCTATCCGCGCTGGAAAAACTGAGACCGTTACCAGGCTGGTCATACCGTCAGCCTAGCGCAATAAACCTTCGCCGGGCGTCAATCAATCGCAAGGTCTCGACGCTACTCGTCGCTGGCTCCTTGGACACTTTCAGACTTCGGACCAGCCCAGCGAGTGGCGCGCCAACCCGTCGCGCGCGCTGTTGAAAGTCGTCGTGAACAGGAGTGGGGATGTAACCGAGACGGTGCGCCGCGTGCAGGCAATACGTCACCTCGGCCCTCGCTTCCTGCCTTCCAGCCCTCTATCCCACCTTCCCCTTGAAGTACTCGATCGTCTTGACCAGGCCTTCTTCAAGGTGGACCTTCGGTTCCCACTGAAGGAGTGTCTTCGCGCGGGTGATGTCGGGACGCCGCTGCTTGGGGTCATCAGTCGGCAGCGGCCTGGTGACCAGCTGACTTTTCGAGCCGGTCATCTTGATGATCGTCTCGGCGATTTCCCTGATCGTCATCTCGCGCGGGTTGCCGATGTTGATGGGGTCGTTCTGCTCCGACAACATCAGCCGGATAATGCCGTCGACGAGGTCCGTGATGTAGGTAAAACTGCGCGTCTGCGACCCGTCGCCGAAGATGGTGACGTCCTCGTTGCGCAGGGCCTGCGACATGAACGCCGGCACGGCGCGCCCGTCGTTCACGCGCATCCTGGGTCCGTACGTGTTGAAGATGCGGACAATCTTGGTGTCCACCCCGTGGTAGCGGTGGTAGGCCATCGTCATGGCTTCGGCGAAGCGCTTGGCCTCGTCGTACACGCCGCGCGGACCGACCGGATTCACATTGCCCCAGTAGGTTTCCTTCTGCGGATGCTCAAGCGGATCGCCGTACACCTCGGAGGTGGAAGCGAGCACGAACCTGGCATTCTTCGCCTTCGCGAGGCCGAGCGCCTTGTGTGTGCCCAGCGCGCCAACCTTGAGGGTCGGAATCGGAAGCTCGAGGTAATCGATCGGACTGGCCGGGCTCGCCCAGTGGAGGACAAAGTCGACGGGGCCCTCGACGTAGATGTAGTTGGTCACGTCGTGCTTGATGAACGTGAAGTCGCGATTCACCAGGTGGGCGATGTTGGCCGTATCTCCGGTCAGGAGATTGTCGATCCCGATCACCTCGTAACCACGGTCGAGCAACGTCTCCGAGAGATGGGAACCAATGAATCCGGCCGCGCCGGTGATGACTACACGCTGTTTGTTGGGCATGGGGATGTGTCGCTTCGTTCCGAACTGCGGAACGTCAGTACGCGTGCTTGTGGAAGAACCCGCGGACCAGAGTGAGCCACATGATCTTCAGATCGAGGCGCACCGACCAGTTCTCGATGTAGTAGAGGTCGTATTCAATCCGCTTCTCGAGCGGTGTGTTGCCGCGCCAGCCATTGACCTGAGCCCAGCCCGTGAGGCCGGCCTTGACCTTGTGCCGCAGCATGTACTGAGGAATCTTGTGCCTGAACTGCTCGACAAAGTGGGGACGCTCCGGGCGCGGGCCGACGATCGACATTTCGCCCATCAGAACGTTCCACAACTGCGGTAACTCGTCGATGTTCGACCTGCGCATGAAACGGCCGAGCGGTGTTACGCGCGGGTCGCCTGCAACCGCCCAGACCGGACCGGTATGACGTTCCGCATCGTCGAACATCGACCGGAATTTCACGATCGCAAACGACTTGCCGTCCAGCCCCATCCGTTCCTGCCGGTAGAACACCTGGCCCTTCGAGGTCAGCTTCACCAGTGCCGCGATCAGCGCCAGTGGAATGGCGAGCACAATCAGGGCAGTGAGTGAGATGCCGATGTCGATCGAGCGCTTGAGAACGGCGTTGAACCCCTGCAGGGGGACATCGTTGATGTTGATGACCGGAACGCCATCGAGATCCTCCAGCCGGGCACGCAGTGCGATGACCTGAAGGAGATCCGGCACGACCTTCACGTCGACGATCTCGCGGCTGGTGCTCTCGAGCAGCTCGAGCATCCGCACGTGCTGCTCGGGTGGAAGCGCAACGTAGAGGTGGTCGATACCTTCGCGGGCCGTAATCTCTGCCGCTTCGTCGATCGTGCCGAGCAGAGGCAGGCCGCGATAACCCAGGTGATCGCCAGCGGCCTTGTCGTCGACGAAGCCGACGATCTGGTACCCGAGCTCGCGATGTTCAAGGATCTTGTCTGCAACCAGGCGCCCCAGGTCGCCAGCGCCGGCGATCAGGATGCGCTTCATGCCGATTCCCGCACTCCACCGGCGTTCGAGAACCTCGCGCATCAGTTCGCGTGACGAGTAGGTGAGGCCGACGTTCAGGACCAGGAAGATCGCCCACACGATCTGCGACACCTGGTACGCGCCGATGTCTCGAGCCGCGTCGCTTGCGAAATAGGTCTGCACATACAGAGTGCCGATTACGCCGAAGACCACCGCGAGGATGCTGCCGACAAACACCGCGAAAAAGTCGTCGACGCGCGACCGGCCTCGACGCAGACGGTAGAGCCCCTGCAGGAAGAAGCCGAGCGGAACGACGCCGACGATGAACGGCAGGACGTTGACGTACTGCCGCAGCGGCGGAAGGCCGCGCGTGATCGGAATCAGACCGGTCTGGAATCGGATGGCGTAGGCCAGGATGAACGCGGCGACCCCGAGCATCGCGTCGGAGACGACGTGGAACGTGACGAGCAGCCGGTTGTGACGGATCATCGCTGGTCCGCCTGGATCGGTCCTCGTGCCAGCGCTTCAATCTGATCGCCGAATCGTTCGCGTCCGAAGGTCTCGGCGTGTGCCCGTATCACGCCCTGATCGAAGTGCGCGTTGTTCGCCTCGACAATTCCTTCGGCGAAGGCCTCGACCGACATGTCCTCGACGAGCACTCCGGTCGTTCCCGGGACAACGGTTTCGAGCGTTCCGCCTCGCTTCAATGCCACGACCGGACGCCCACAGGCGTGAGCCTCGAGCGGAACGATGCCGAAGTCTTCTTCACCCGGAAGGAGGACGACGCGAGCCCGGCGATACAGGGAGCGGACGTCCTCGTTCGACAGGCGGCCGAGAAAGTTAGCCCTGCCGTCTGCGTGCCGTTCGAGCGACGTCCTCTCCGGTCCGTCGCCGACGATCTTCAGCGGCACGCCGGCGCGTTCGCACGCATCGATGGCAAGTTCGATCCGTTTGTAGGGGACCAGCGCGGACACGATCAGCGCGAAGGGTTCGGGGGCGGTGTCGTCCGGACGATAGAAGTCGGTGTCGACGGGTGGATACACCACAGAGGCCACGCGATTATAGTATCGGCCTATCCTCCCCGCAACATAATGAGAGATAGCGACATAGCGGTCAGGACGGTCCGCCGTGTCCCTGTCCCACCGGGCCATCCTGGCCATCACCGGACGCATCACCGCGCTGCCTGCTCGGCCAATACGGTCGGTCCCGAAGTAGGCGTCGAACTGGTCCCAGGCATACCGCATCGGCGTGAAGCAGTAGCACAGGTGCGGAACGCCTCTCGGTGTGACTGCTGACTTTGCCACACAGTGACTCAGGCTCAGGACGCGGTCGAATCGGTCGAATGAGAACCGCTGGATGGCCGCCGGAAAGAGGGGCAGATAGTTGCGGTAGAACCGCGCGGCGCCTGGAAGCGTCTGCACGAACGAGGTATGGATGGGCCGCCGCTCGATGATCGGCGACACCGAACCACGGACGTGGAGCAGGGTGAAGAGTTCTGCCTCCGGAAACCGTTCGCAGACCACCTCGAGCGCCTTCTCACCGCCTCGCATGCCGGTGAGCCAGTCGTGCACGAGCGCCAGTTTCACGTGCGGGGAACCCTGGCCTGCTGACCGGCCGCGGCGGGCACCGCGGTTTCGAACGGCACATTCGCTGCTTCGCCGTAGATCTCGCGCACGCGCCGAACCGACGTTTCCCACGAAAACTGGTGGGCGCGCGCCAGCCCGCGGCGCCGCAGTTCGCGTCGCAGATCGACATCGGTGAGCACGCGGTAGATGCCATCGGCGATCGCTTCAGGGTCGTAGGGGTCGACCAGTTGCGCGGCATCACCCGCCACTTCGGGCAGCGATGAGACGTTGGAGGTCACCACCGGTGTGCCGCTGGCCATCGATTCGAGCGGCGGGAGCCCGAACCCTTCGTAGAGAGATGGGAAGACGAACACGCCGGCAAGCCGGTACATCACGGCCAGCGTTTCCTCAGGGAGGTATCCGAGGAACCGCACGTACTTGTGCAGCTGGTATTGATGGACCGCGCGCCGCAGCGACGCGTACTTCGAGATGTCGTCGCCGATCATGACCAGCTTCAAATGATCCAGGCCGCGACTGCGCACGATGTGGAAGGCGTCGATCAGCCGTTCGAGGTTCTTGTGCGGCTTGACGTTACCGGCGTAGAGCACGAACTCGTCGTGCAGTTGGTAGCGCTCACGCACACGCACCACGTCCTCTTCGCGCGGCTCGGCGCCGAATCGGGCATCGTAGGCGTTGTAGATCACGTCGATCTTCGACGGGTCGGTCCCGAAGAACCGCATGATGTCGGTTTTCGAGCTCTCCGAGACGGTGAGCACGCGCGTCGCGCGCCTGGCCGCCATCGCCATCGACGTTCTGGCGTAGGCCAGCGCGCCGCGATTCGGCAGGTACTGCGGGAACATCAAATGAATGCAGTCGTGAATGGTCACGACCGACCGGCAGCGGACCAGCGGGGGCAGCACGTAGTGAGGCGCGTGAAAGAGCGTGACGCGCTCGCGCTGCAGCGCAAGCGGCACCTTGAACTGCTCGGATACGGAGTAGTTGCCCGCCAGCTCGATGACCGGCCGGAAGTTCTCTCCGAGAGCCTGAATGGCTGCGCTGTCTTCGGGGCGGCACAGCAGGACGAACTCGGTGGAGTGGTCGAGACGCGCCAGTTCGCGCAGCAGGTTCCTGATGTAGGTCCCGATGCCGAAGTCGTGCAATTTACGCGCGTCTATGCCGATTCGCACGCTCAGATGATAGCCCGATGCCGCCAAACGCCGGAGTGCGGCCGTGCGGCACAGCCCGCCCTCAGGTGTGGCGTGCCAGGGCTTTGCACGCCCAACGGAACACGAGCAGGAACGGCACGTACGCCGGGTGGTGCTTCGAATAGAACGCCAGGTGGCTGCGCTCGTATGCGTGCCGTGTTGCCGAAAAGGCGGTCGCCGCCGAGCGGCCGCGCAGGTGCACGACCTCGATCGAGGGAACGAACAGGACCTGTCGCCCGCGAGCGCGGATGGAGGCGCAGAAATCGACGTCCTCCGTGTACATGAAGAAGCGTTCGTCAAGCAGGCCGACGGCCTCGGCATCAGTTCGTCGAACCAGCAGGCACGCTCCGGTCACCCAGTCGGGCCGTTGCTCCACCCGCGTCATCGCCTCGACCTGGCTCACGACGGCCGGGTCGTTGTCAGCCAGACCTCGAATCAGCCGGCTCTGTCGCCACTCATTGAGCGGGGTAATCATCGGCCCGAAGGACAGTTCGGCGCGCCCCTGGCCGTCGATCAGGCGCGGACCTATCACCGCAACGTCCGGCTCGCGCCGCAGCCGGTCGAGCATGCCGTCAATCGCATTCGCGGGCACGGTTGTGTCGCTGTTGAGCAGCAGCAGATTCGTGCCTGAACTGACACGTATCCCGGCATTGTTCCCGGCAGCAAACCCGACGTTCTTTTCGAGCTGCACGACCCGTACGCCGTTGAAGCCGGCGGCAGCGTCCGCGCTGCCATCCGCGGATGCGTTGTCGACGACGATGATTTCGTGTGAGGCCGCGAGTGGATGGGACTGAAGCGACGCCAGGCACGCGACGAGGTGTTGCTTCGCGTTGTAGCTGACGATGACGATGGAGAGATCCATCAGACGGCCGCCTCGAGGGCCCGCAGGGTGTCGCGTGCCGCGGTCGGCCAGTCGTAGCGCGCCAGCGTGGCGGGCGCTTCCGAGAGGAGCGAGCGGCGAACCTTGTCGTCGTAGACGAGCCGCTCGATCTCGTCGGCGATGCGCTCCGCCGAGTCGAGCCGAACGTAGAGCGCTGCGGAACCGCAGCTCTCGCGGGCTACCGGGGTGTCGAGCAGCAGCGAGGGGATGCTGGCCGCCATTGCCTCGAGCGGCGTGAGCCCGAGACCCTCGTATTCCGAGAGGAAGACGAAGGCACGCGCCTGTCGATACAGATCCTGGAGCCCGGCGTCAGACACATAACGGTGCCACTGAATCCGGTGGCGCGCGGGGCTGGCGGCGATCAGTGCGGCAAGGTCCTGGTATGGATGGCTTCGGTTGTCACCAACCAGGTGCAGCCAGGCGTCGTCGTGTCGTCGCGCCAGCGCCGAGAACGCCGCGATGAGCTCCGGCACGTGCCGTCGATTGAAGATGGAGCCGACGAAGAGGATATGTGCAGCGTCAGGTGAATCGACCGGACCCGAGCCGACTGCGGGCGGGTCGACCCCGGGGACAATGACGGAGATCTTGTCAGGGCTGATTCCGAACCGGCTGATGATCTCTGACTTCGAGAAGGCCGAAATCGTCACGATACTCTTTGCGACTTTCGCCGACTGCTTCGCAAGAACGCGACGTCGTAGCCCTTCACGCCAGCCGAACCACTCAGGACGTGCGGCAAACGAGATGTCGTGCAGCGCCACGACGCGCGGCACTCGAGTGAGGATCGGCGTGGAATAGGCAGGGGAGAACAGCACATCAACCGCGTCGCTCTCCAGCGCGCGGCGCAAATCGCGCTGCTCCCACAACGTGCCTCCGTTTCCTTGCACGAGCCGAACCTCTGAGTGTCGACCCGGCCATTCAAGAGCGCGAGGGCTGTAAAGCAGAAACCGATGGCCGTGCTGTGCGGTGTCCGCCGTCCACTCGCGCAGGAGCCCGGACAGGTACCGTCCTACGCCGGTCGGCCTGCCACTCAGTTCACGCGCGTCGATGCCAATCCGCATCAGGCGACACTCTTCGCACGCGCGCGGTGCTCGATCGCGTGCCTGTAGGCGGCGAGTGTATTTGCGGCGGTGTGCTCCCAGGTGTAGTGGGCCGAGCGGGCCAGGCCGCGTGAGACGCACGCCTCCACCAGTGCCTGGTCATCGAGCAAGCGTTCGATCGCTCGTGACATCCCGTCGGCATCGGTCGGAGCCACGAGTTGCAGCGCGTCGCCCCCGACCTCGGGAATCGCGCCTGCGCTGGCGCCGACGACAGGAACGCCAGCCGTCATCGCCTCGAGTACGGGCAGGCCGAATCCTTCCTCGTGCGAGGGCTGAACCAGCATGCGCGCGCCCGCGTAGAGGTCGTATCTCTGGTCGGGCGCGACATAGCCCACATGGCGCACCACCCGGTTCAGCGGTGGTCGCGCAATCCTGGCGAGCCATTCGGTCGACTGTTCCGTGGCCTTTCCGGCGAGCCGCAGTTCCGGCACGTGCGGCCGGCGCGACATGAGCCTCTCGTAGGCATCCAGAAGAGTGCCGACATTTTTTCGAGGTTCGAGCGTGCCGAAGAAGAGCACGTATCCGTTTGATGGCGCGGAGCCGCGCGGCTTCCATTCCGGATGGCCAGGCGAGCAGACCGAAATCCGATCGGACGGCATCTGCAGGAGACGTTCGACTTCCGACGCGGTGAAGCGCGACACGACAATCACACGATCCGCGCGCAACGCGTGTGCTCGCGCCAGCGCCGGATAGTCCCGCCGGATCTCGGCACGCGTTCTCTCGGGGTGCAGCAGGAAGTTCAGGTCGTGGATCGTCACAACCTGCGCGGCTCGACGGGACGGCATCAAAAGCGGATGGAGCGAGTGCACCACGTCGAAACCATCGCCGGCGAGGCGTTCCGCCGGCGGCCATCCGAGCCTGTGCCAGGCAAGGTTGAGCAAACGGACCGGAATGTGGCGATCGACCAGGCGAACGTTGTCGAGTCCGGCGGGGCGGACGAGACGGTCCTTTGACGAACTCGAGAATATCGTGACATCGATCGGCTCGGCGGTTTGACCGCTCTGCGCAGCCGCCGCCAGGGCGCGGACCAGCTCGTGTGTGTATTCGCCCACGCCGCTGCGTTCGCGCAGCGCTGCCCGGTAGTCGATGAGGACGCGCACTTGTTTAAGTCTTTCCGAGTCAGTATCTTATTGTGAAATGAAAATCGCCGTCGTGGGTACCGGGTATGTCGGGCTCGTCGCGGGTGCATGCCTCGCCGAGAACGGAAACGAAGTCATCTGTGTCGACAAGGACGAATCGAAGGTTGCGACGCTCAAGGCGGGCCGGATGCCCATCTATGAGCCGGGTCTCGAGGAGATGGTGCGGCGGAACACCGCCGAAGCGCGCCTGACGTTCACAACCAGCCTGCCTCAGGCCGTCGGCGAATCGGAAATCGTGTTTATCGCGGTCGGCACACCGCAGGGGGAAGACGGCTCCGCCGACCTCCAGCACGTGCTCGGCGTCGCCCACGAAATCGGCAAGGCCATCACGAAATATACGGTGGTGGTCGACAAGAGCACCGTGCCGGTCGGCACGGCAAAAAAGGTTCAGGCCGCGATCGCCGCGGAAACCAAAATCCCGTTCAGCGTCGTCTCCAACCCCGAATTCCTCAAGCAGGGCGCCGCGATCGAAGACTTCATGAAGCCGGACCGCGTCGTCATCGGATGCGACGACCCGAAGGCCGGCGAGATCATGAAATCGGTGTACGCGCCATTCACGAGAACCGGCGCGCCGATCATGGTGATGGACACGCCGAGCGCCGAGCTCTGCAAGTACGCGGCAAACGCCATGCTGGCTACGCGCATCTCGTTCATGAACGAGATCGCGAATGTCTGCGAACGGGTCGGCGCCGACGCCGAAGCGGTGCGCAAGGCGGTCGGTTCCGACCGGCGCATCGGCCCCTCATTCCTGTTTCCGGGTATCGGCTACGGCGGCAGCTGCTTTCCGAAGGATGTCAAAGCGATGCTGAAGTCGGCCGCCGACGAGGGGTACGACTTCAAGATTCTGCACGCGGTCGAGTCCGTGAACCAGCTGCA
>Ga0310810_10008105_pt1 | contig 12059 bp, 10 predicted proteins | sample NCmetagenome_FD_207641 | JGI IMG/M metagenome (GOLD analysis project Ga0310810, IMG submission 207641) | Soil microbial communities from experimental microcosm in Duke University, North Carolina, United States - NC | ecosystem: Engineered > Artificial ecosystem > Soil microcosm > Unclassified ...
CGCATCAAGTACACGACCGCGCCCGGCGGCTACTGGGCGGGCGGCCGGCCGTCGTGGGCCCACGGCTATCCGCTCTCCGAGTGGAACCTGATGAAGATCATGGACGAGCTCAGCTACCTCGGCGGCCACGACGAGGAGACGAACGCGCTGACGCTGGACGATCCGCAGATCTTCAAGTATCCGCTCGCCTACATCATCGAGGTCGGCTGGTGGACACTGACCGATCGCGAAGCGGCGGCGCTCAGAGACTACCTGCGCAAGGGCGGCTTCGTCATCGTCGACGACTTCAAGATGCCGGGCTGGCGCGGGATTCCCGGCGGCGGCTGGGAGCCGTTCGAAGCCAACATGAAGCGTGTGCTGCCCGAGGTTCAGTTCCTGCCGATCAGTCCGTCGCATCCGATCTATCACGCGTTCTTCGAAATCGAGCGGCTCGACAACTTTCCGCAGGCCTACAACGCCGGCCAGCCGATCTTCCGCGGCGTGTTCGAAGACAACGACCCGAACCAACGGCTGATGATGGTGGTGAACTACAACACCGACATCTCGCAGTACTGGGAATGGTCCGGCCGCGGGCTGCGGCCGTTCGACGAGACCAACGAAGCCTACAAGCTTGGCGTGAACTACCTCGTCTACGGCCTGACGCACTGATTGCTAGTCGGGCCCGATCGACGCCTTCGCCCGCCGCACCTCTTCACGCGCGTCGCGCTCGGCACGGCGGTATCGCGCCGCAGCGACCGCGCGCGTCGCGCGCATCGTGAGATCGCCGACCGGTAGTGAGACGTTCACGAACTGCCCCCTCGTGTCGGGCGGGACAATGGTCAGCACACCGAAGTGGCGAGGCGGCGGCGCATCGAGGCCGATGCCCGGCGCATGCAGCGGCGTCGACGGCCGCGGACTTTGAAGGGCGGTGCGAATGGATTCGACGGAACTCGGCGGACCGGGCGGCTGCGCGCGTGCGGGGCGAGGCGCGACGGCCAGGGAGACGACCACCGCCATCAGACACAACCGCGAGCTTGGCAGCCGCATCATCGCTCTTTAGACGTCGCGCTCGCCGGCAGGGGCGGAATCGGATCCTGCGGGTCCGGAAAATAGACGCGCGACACGTAGTGTAACGCGATGCCGGCGCCCCATCGGTTGGGCGACGTCCAGACGAGCAGCACGCCCATCACCACCAGCGACACGATGCCGAGCGTGCGGTTGACGCGAAACAGACCGAAGTAGACCAGCACGATCGACAGCGCGACCGGCACGCGGTCGCCGATCACGGTGAAGGCCCAGGTGTCGCCGGGGTTGCGCTCGTAGACGAGGCCGCAATTCGAACAGCGGTCCAGATGCCGCCATCCAGAAAACAGCGCGCCGCAGTGCGGACAGCGCCGGCGAAGGCCGCGCGCGACCGCTCGAACGATTCGCACCCGCCGGCTGACATCGGTCGCGTCGCCAGGCATGGCTCAGAACGCGAATCGCGCGCCCCCGCCGACTCTGACGAGCGTCGACGCCACGCCGCGGCGCACGACGCCGTCGGGTTCGCGGTCGCGATCGGCCAGCAGGTGCACGCGGCCGCTGAAGACGAAGCCGGTCCGCAGGCCAATCATGACGACGCCGTCGAGGCCGAGCGTTGCGGCGAACACGCCGTTCGAGAGTGTTTGGTGGACGGTGCTCACGTCGAAGGGCGGCGAATTGGCGCGGCCGGTGCCGTCGCGCACCGTGTGGCGCCACGCGACGCCGCCGCCGACGGCGCCGTTGACGTAGGCGCGTTCGATGCCCACAAGCCGGTACTTCAGAATTGCGGAGAAGACCGCGTCGCGATGACGGCTCCTGAAATCGTTCGCGCCGGTTGACGTCCGCTGCTGCTGGCGCGCTTCGATGTCCCCGCTGACGCTGGCTTCGCCGCCGACATCCGTGCGCCGGCTGGTGACGCGGTCTGCGAACGCGATGGCGCCGACGGCGCTGCCACCGAAGCCGGGTCCGAGGTAGGGGCGGTCGCTGTCGCCGGGGTTCTGCGACGACAGTCCAACCGTGACGCCAATTGCCGTTTGATCCTGCGACGCGGCAACGCTCGGGAGCGCACAGCAGAGTCCGAGCACGACAAGCAGCCGAAACGCCAACACACCACAGTGTACTTAATCGCGGTTCGCTCGCCGGCGAGAGGGCTTATGGAGCAGGAAGCATGCCGACCGGCCTCGGCACTCCGTATGCTTCGGTCATCAGTATGGCGAGGCGGCGTCCATCGCAGCAGGATTCCATACGGCGGAACGCGGTGCCCGCGCGGCGAGGAGAGCGGCGCGTTCCTTCGGGTGCACCGGCCGTTGCATCCGGCGACAATTTGTTCGGCAACAAATTGCAATATCTCATGCCGGCGGATCGCGATCTGAAGAACGTGTCTTTGCGCGTCATCCGCAAGGACGGCGTCTGGTCGGCTGAACTTCGCGCCGCTGGCTGCCTGTTTCTCGGCTACGGCAAGTCGCCGCTGGAGGCGATCGAGGCAGCCATCGAGACGGTTCAGATGGAACTGCGCGAGCCGGCGAAGGGCACACCGACGAAACGTTACCTTGTCGCGCGTGCTCTGCTGAGCCGGGCTCACTGAGCCGAGTTCAGGGGCGCGGTTCGCGATCGGTTGGAATCGTGGCGGATCGCGCGAACCGTCAGCGCGGGCGCTTCTGACGTTCGCCGGCTCGACGATCGGGCATCAGATGGGCCTTCGGTGGCGACAGGGGGCTCCGATCGGATTCTGCTGCCTCACTGCCTGCTGCGGGCGATTGCGATTCAGCGCGCAGATCCAGCTGCTGCCGCAATTCGCCGATGATCTGGCGAATCCGCTCGCGCTCGGCATCGAGTTCGTCGTTGGACACGGGGACGTTCAAAGTGTAGCGGCAGCTACTCGCATTTGAAAGCCCCGCGAAGGCGCACGCCCTTCATTTCTGATTCGGTCGCGAACTGTCGAGGCTGTCCGCGCTCAGAGTAGTGATGGTGGAGAGTGATCGAAAAATTGGTGCGGAAGCGGGGATTTGAACCCCGACCCGGTTGCCCGGACTAGCTCCTGAGGCTAGCGCGTCTGCCGTTCCGCCACTTCCGCACGTGGTGGGATTTCGCGTCGACGACGAACCTTCAGTATACCTCAGCGTTCGTTCCGGTCTTCTCGACGCCGCCGAATCGGCCGGCCTCATCGACTCACGCGCGCAACCCGTTCGTGATCCGAGCCGGTTGCGGCTCGCGAACTCTGTGCTTTCTCAACGACCGGCTATACTCGACGCATCCGGTCATTCGCCCTGACCGTGCATGGAGCGTCCTATGGCCCGCCGCCGCGGTCTTGCGATCCTGTTTTCGATTCTCGGGTTCGTCGCCTTCTTCTCCCTCGCAGGCTTCGCGGCGCTGTACTTCCTCTTCGGCCGCGAACCTGCGGTCGCCTCGAACTCGACGCTCGTCCTGCGCGTTGGCGGCAACCTCTCCGAAGTCGCGCCGGCCGACGTCGTCGGCTACATCCGCGGCGTGCGGGCGCCGACCGTCCGCGCGATTGTCGACAACCTCCGCAAAGCCGCCATCGACTCGCGCGTGCGCGGCGTGCTCCTGAAGCCGACCGGCTTCGAGTCGCCGTTCTGGGGCAAGGTGCAGGAAATTCGCGACGCCGTGCTCGAGTTCAAGAAATCGGGGAAGCCGGTCTACGCCTACGTCGACTACGGCGGCGATCGCGAGTACTACCTCGCCACGGCCGCCGACAAAGTGTTTCTGATGCCGTCTGCGGCGCTCGATCTCACCGGCGTCGCGACCTACGAGCTCTTCCTGCGCGGCACGCTCGACAAGATCGGCGCGTATCCCGATCTTCATCACATCGGCCAGTACAAGACCGCGGTCAATACTTTCACCGAAAAGACATTCACCGCCGCGCACAAGGAGATGGACGAGGCGCTCAACCGCGATCTCTACGAGCAGATCGTGCGCGGCATCGCCGACGGCCGCAAGAAGAACGAAGCCGACGTGCGCGCGGCAATCGACGATGGGCCGTTTCTGCCGGAGGAGGCGCTGCGCGCCGGGCTGGTCGACGATCTCGCGTACGAAGATCAGGTGGACGACAAACTGCGCGCCGGCAACGCGCAGCGGCGCATCGAAGGCGACGACTACGCGCGCGTGAACCCGTCGTCGGTCGGCTTGAACCGCGGTCCGCGCATCGCCGTGATCTACGCGAGCGGCGCGATTGTCGGCGGCAGGAGCGGCTACGACCCGCTCAACGGACCGGTGGTCGGCTCCGACACGCTGATCGACTACATCCGCCAGGCGCGCAAAGACAACTCGGTGCGCGCGATCGTGCTCCGCATCGACAGTCCCGGCGGGTCGGCGTCGGCGTCGGATGCCATCTGGCGCGAGTTGACGATTGCGAAGAACGAAAAGGCCGATCGGCCGCTGATTGCTTCGATGTCCGACCTGGCCGCATCCGGCGGCTACTACATCGCGATGCCGGCGCAGGTAATCGTCGCGCAGCCCTCGACGCTCACCGGATCGATCGGCATCTTCGGCGGCAAGGTCGTCACCGGCGGCGTCTACGAGAAGCTGGGCGCGCACATCGAGTCGACGAGCATCGGCCGCCACGCCGAGATCAATTCGCCGGTGCGCCCGTACAACGCGCAGGAGCTGAAGAAGCTGCAGGAGCAGCTGCAGTCGTTCTACGACGACTTCGTCGAGAAGGTCGCCCAGTCGCGGCACACGACGCCCGAGCACATCGACACGCTGGCCCAGGGGCGGGTCTGGACCGGGCGCCAGGCGAAGCAGAACAAGCTGGTCGACGAACTGGGCGGCCTCGAGCGCGCGGTCGCGCTGGCGAAGCAGCGCGCGAAGATCCCGGCCGAGAGCAGCGTCGAGATCGTCATCTATCCGCCGCGCAAGAGTTTCTACGAGCTGGTGACCGATCAGTTCAGCGGCAACGGCGAGTCGACGGCGGTCAGCGCGTGGCTGTCAGCGAATCTGTCGCAGGGCGAGCTCGACGTGCTCAGGACGATGCGGGGACCGTTGTCGCTGTTCCGGCAAGGTGAAGTGCTGGCGCTGATGCCGTTTACGTTCTTGCGGTGAGAACTCTGATCCTGTAGCCACGTTGAAAGACTGTAGCCACCTCGAACATTGTAGCCATCAGCCATGAGCCATCAGCCAGCAGCCAGCAGCCAGCAGCCAGGTCCGACTGAAGTCGCACGCCACGATCCGCGGGCTGAAAGTCAGGCTACAAGTGTCAGTGCAGGCTACAAGTGTCAGTGCAGGCTACAGCTGTCAGTTCAGGCTACAGCTGCCACGTTAACTGACCGCGCGCTGCAAGGCTTCGCGATTCACTTCGATCTTCATCTTCTGCTTCGCCTTCGACATGTATGCGGAGAAGAAGCGGTTGCGCCGATCGTTCAGGACCTCTTCGCGAAAACGGTCCTTGTTGTTGTTCCACTCGTCGTTGGACACTTCCTGACGTTCGAGCACCTTCACGACCGCGGTGGCGTTGTCGGTCGGAATCGGATCGCTGACGGCGCCCACCGGCAGCGTGAACGCCGCGTCCTCGACCGCCGGGGCGTTGCCGACGTCCGGAATCGGTGAGTCGCGCGGAATCAATTCGGTCGTCTTGGCCTCGACGCCCGCGGCCTTCGCCGCCTTGTCGAAATCGCCCGCCGTCTTGAGCTTCGCGGCAATCTCGCCGGCCTTCTGCTTGCTCAGGTCGCGCGCCTTCTGCTTGACCACCTCGTCGCGCACCTTCTCCTTCACTTCGTCGATCTTCGGGACGTAGGGATCCTGCTTGCCGGCGAGCGTCTCGAACACGAAGCCGCGCGAGGCGCGCAGCGGACCGGCCACTTCGCCTTCTTTCATGTCGAAGGCGCGCGAGGCCGCCTCGGGCGACGGGCCGACGCCGAGGATCGGTTCGTCGCGCGCAAAGAAGCCCGACTCCTGCACCGTCAGGCCCTGCGCCTTCGCCACCTTGTCCAGATCCGCCGGCTTGCTGATCTGCTTCGAGAGACTCTCGGCGAGATCCGCCGCCTGTGCCTGGGCGCGCTCGTACGACAGCTGATCGTTGATCTGCTGGCGCACTTCCGCCAGCGATCGCGTCGTCGCCGGCTTTTTGTCGACGAGCTTGATGATGTGATAGCCGTACTGCGTCTTCACCAGATCGCTGATCTGGCCGACCTCCATCGCGAACGCCGCCTGATCGAATTCCGGCACCATCTTGCCCTTGCCGAAGTAATCGAGGTCGCCGCCGTTCTTCGCGCTGAGATCGTCTTCGGAGTTCTTCTTCGCGAGCTCGGCGAAGTCGGCGCCGCCCTTCGCCTGCTTCAGCAGTTCTTCGGCCTGCGCCTTCACCGTCGCGTCGTCTTTGCCTTCGGTCTTGAGCAGGATATGGCTCGCGCGCACCTGCTCGGGCGTCGAGTACTGCTCGATGCTGTTGTTGTAGGCGCGCTCGATGTCGGCGGAGGGGACGACGACCTTGGCGCGGAGCGCGTCGACGTCGATCAGCAGATAGCGCACTTTCCGCTTCTCGGGGATCTTGAAATCGGTCGTGTGCGCGTTGAAGTACGCCGCGACTTCCGCATCGGACGCGGTCACCTGCGAGCGGAACGTGTCGGCCGTGAAGCTCACGACCGACAGCTTCACCTTGTTGTTCCGCCGGCGATATTCCTGTTCCAGCTCCTTGTCGGAGACGGCGAGCCAGTCGGTCAGCGACGCGCGCAGTTTCTCGATGACCAGCTGCCGCCGCACGTTCGATTCGAACTCGGACGGCGTCATCGGCGGCCGCTGCATGCGCAGCAACTGCTGATAGCGCTGCTCGCCGATGAATGCGCCGTTTTCCTGGAACGCCGGGAAGGAGATGATGCGCTGCCGCACTTCCTCGTCGTTCGCGTCGATGCCGAGGCGGCCCGCTTCGGCGAGCGCCGCCCGTTCGTCGACCATCTGCTGGAGGATCTGCTGATCGATCCCGAGCTGTTTCAGCAGCTGCTCGCTCATGTTCGCGCCGTAGGCCGTGCGATATGCCTGCAGCTGAGCTTGGTAGGTCCGGCGGTACTCGCCCGCCGTAATGTCCTGACCCTGCACCTTCGCGATCGTGTCGCCCGACGCGGCCGCGTCGGCGCCGGTCCCGCGCAGAAAATCTGGAATGTAGAAGATCACAAACGCCAGGCATACAAGACCAAGGCTCCACTTGAGCCAGTTCTTGTGCCTGCGCATCCGGTCGAGCATCGTCATAACAGCACCTGTCAGGGGAAGAGATCAGGGATTGGGGGAGTCGGCTTGCCAGGCGCACTGAGGACCGAGCCTCGGCCCGACAGCGCGACAATCCCTACTGCCTCACCCCTGACGCCTGTCTCCGTACGTCGATCGTATGCCATGAAGTTCCAGTGTGGCAAGCAGTTACCGGCCGCCCCTATGGTATATTTGCTGGGTACAGAAGCACTTAGCGGAGATGCCGTCAGTCAGCCGCGCCGCCCGGACATCGGTCGCCGTTTACCGCGCCGTCAGTCCCGCTCGAAAACGTGGTTCCAAACCCCGCCGCGCACGCACCGGTTCGCAGACCCCGCCCGCGGCGGATCTCGCCGCGCGCATCAAGGTTTCACAACGCGCGCTGCTCGACAGAATCGCGCGTGCCGATGCGTTTGTCGAGATCGTCCGCGCGGTCAATACCACGCTCGATCCCGAACGCGTGGCGCACCTCATCATCGAGCAAGCCGTGACGTGGCTGCCGATCTCCGCCTGGGCCGTCGTGTCGGGCGACATGTCAGGTCAGCAGTCGGTGATTGCGGAGCGCGCGCTGACGCCCGCGATGCGATCGGCGGTCGACGCGATTGCGGCGCTCGTAATGCAATCGAGTGAAGAATTCGTCTCCGCCGCGCTGGCGCTCGACACGCGGCTGCACGCGTCGTTCACCGGCGCCGCGCTCGCGTTTCCGCTCACGAGCCGCGGCCGCCGCGTCGGCGCCATCGTTGGTCTCGACGACGTGCCGGCCGCACGCACGCCGCGCCTGAGCGTCGCGTTTTTGAACGGACTGCGGCTGCTGCTCGAGCCGGCGGCCGTCGCGCTCGACAACGCCATGCAGTTGAAGCGCGCGGAGGATTTGTCGGTCACCGACGAACTGACCGACTTGTACAACTCGCGCTATCTGAACCTGGCGCTCCGGCGCGAAGCGAAGCGCGCCTCGCGCAGCGGTCGGCCGCTCTCGCTGCTGTTCATCGATCTCGACGGCTTCAAGTCGGTGAACGACACGCACGGCCATCAGTGCGGCAGCCGCGCGGGAGACCGACGTGGTCGCGCGCTTCGGCGGCGACGAGTTCGCCGTCGTCCTGCCCGACACCGGCGGCGCCGGCGCGCTCGCCGTCGGCTCGCGCATCCGCGAGCGGATTGCGGCGTTCGAGTTCCTGGTTCCGGAAGGGCATCGCTGCCGCCTGACGGTGTCGGTCGGCGTGGCGACGCTACCGGAAGCCGCCTCGTCGGCCGAAACGCTGCTGCGGGCGGCGGATGTGGCGATGTATCAGGTGAAGGACGCGGGCAAGAACGGGATCAAGACGGCAACGTGACGCGGCACTCAATTTCAGCGTTCAGATTTCAGACTTCAGATTTGATTTCGAGATTTTGGATTCCATATTTCAGTGGTTTCAGAGCCGCGCACGGCGCGCCGTCTGAAATCCAATCTGAAATCTGAACTCTGAAATCTGAAATGCGAGGCTTTCTTGAGCTTACGTTCGATGCTCTCTCTGTTCTCGAGCGATCTGGCCATCGACCTCGGCACGGCCAACACCTGCGTTTACGCACGAGGCAAGGGGATCGTCGTCAACGAGCCGTCGATCGTCGCCATCAACAAGGTGAACGGCCGCGTCGAGGCCGTGGGGAAAGACGCCAAGGACATGCTCGGCCGCACGCCCGGCAACATCGTCGCCATCAAGCCGATGAAGGACGGGGTCATCGCCGACTTCGAAGTCACCGAGAAGATGCTCACCTACTTCATCAAGAAGGCGCACAACCGCAATGTCTGGGTGCGGCCGCGCATCGTGATCGGCGTGCCGTCGGAAATCACGCAGGTCGAGAAGCGCGCGGTGAAGGACAGCGCGTATCGCGCCAAAGCGAGCGAAGTGCATCTGGTCGAAGAAGCGATGGCCGCGGCCATCGGCGCCGGCATGCCGATCACCGAACCGTCGGGCAACATGATCGTCGACATCGGCGGCGGCACGACCGACATCGCCGTCATCTCGCTGGCCGGCATCGTCTACAGCAAGGCGGTGCGCGTCGCCGGTAACGAGATGGACGAGGCGATCATCCAGTACATCAAGAAGCAGTACAACCTGCTGATCGGCGAACGCACCGCCGAGCAGATCAAAATCGAAATCGGATCCGCGTTTCCGCTCGAAGACCCGATGACGATGGAGATCAAGGGGCGGCATCTGATCGAGGGGGTGCCGAAGACGATCACCATCACCGACGAAGAGATCCGCGAGGCGCTCGCCGAAACCGTCAACGTGATCGTCGACGCGGTCCGCGTGGCGCTCGAGCGCACGCCGCCCGAGCTGTCGGCCGACATCGTCGATCGCGGCATCGTCCTGACCGGCGGCGGCTCGATGTTGAAGAACCTCGACAAACGGCTGCGCGAGGAAACCGGGCTGCCGCTCGCGATGGCCGAGGATCCGCTGTCGTCGGTGGTGCTCGGCGCGGGCAAGATGCTGTCGGACTTCAACCTGTTGCGGAAAATCTCAATCGATTGACCGTGCCGCTGCTCGAATACCGCCAGCGCTCCGGCTACCTGTTCCTGGTCGTGATGGTCGGGCACATGCTCCTCATCTCGGCGCAGGTGAACTCGCGGACCGGCGTCCCGGTGCTCGAGCGCTTCACGTTCGGCGTCTTCTCCGAGGTGCAGCGCGCGGTGTCGTCGGTCGTGATGGGCGTCAGCCGGGCGTGGGATGGCTACGTCGCGCTGCGGCGGACCCGCGAGGAAAACGACGATCTCAAACGGCGGCTCGCGGCCGCCGAGATCCAGGTGCAGGAGCAGCGGGCGCTCGCGGACCGGGCCAAGGGGCTGGCCGAGACGCTCGAGCTGCGCAAGAGCCTGTCGTTCACGACGACCGCTGCAGAAATTGTCGGCGGCGATTCGGTGCCGGGGTTCCGCACCGTGACGATCGACAAGGGAACCGGCGACGGGCTGCGCGCCGACATGGCGGTCGTGGCGCCGGCCGGCATCGTCGGCCGCGTCGTCACGCCGCTCGCCCGTTCGGCGAAGGTGCAGCTGCTCGTCGATCGCAACGCGGCCGCCGGCGCGCTGGTCGAGCGGACGCGCGCGCAGGGCGTGGTGGTTGGCGATGGCGAGAACCGGCTGCTGATGGAGTACGTCTCCGAGGTCGCCGACCTCATTGCCGGCGACGTCGTGGTGTCGGCCGGGATCGACGGCATCTATCCGAAGGGGTTCGTCATCGGCCGCGTGGAATCGGTCGAGAAGAACGGCCCCGCCTACCGCCGGATTACGATTCGGCCGGCGGTCGATTTTTCGAGATTGGAGGAGGTGCTGGTCGTCGTGACGCCGCCGGCGCCGAACGAGGGCGAGCGCGGTCGCCAGGACGCACATCGCGCCGCCCCGGTCGACAGGGTCCCGGAGTGAGAGCCGCCGGGGTCATCCTGGCAGTCGCGGCGGCCCTGGTTCTGCAGACGACGCTGGCGTGGTATGCGACGCGCGGCGGGGCCGTCGCGATCGATTTGGTGCTGGTGGTGGTCGTGTACGTCGCGCTGCGTTCGGGGCCTACTGCCGGGCTGCTGGCGGGAACGCTCGGCGGGCTTGCGCAGGACGCCCTGGCGAGCGGCGGCATCACCGGCATCGGCGGGTTGTCGAAAACGCTCGTCGGATTTCTGACCGGGATTGTCGGGACGCAGTTCATCGTCGCCCAGTCGGTCCCGCGATTCGTCGTGTTCTTTCTGGCCACGGTCGTGCACCAGGCGGTGTTCATGGGACTCTACGAACTGCTGGATGCGCGGCATTTCGGCGCGCCGTACGCGGCGGTGGCCGAGCAGGCGCTGGGCAACGCGGTCATCGGCGTCGTGGCGTTTCAGGTGGTCGAGCTGCTGCCGGGGGCGGTCGAGCGGCGGCGGGCGATGAAACGGCGGCCGCGCGGGTAGGAAACGGCCGGACCGACGTCCGGCGCCACAATTTTCAACGATGAGCATCGATTTCAAGCGCGCGCTGACGATTCGACTCACGGTGCTGCAGGGCGTCGTGTGCGTGTCGTTTGCCGCGCTGGCGGTGAGCTTCTGGGTGCTGCAGGTGCTGCAGCACCAGAAGTACCGGGAGATGGCGGAGAACAACCATCAGCGGACGCTGGCGCTGCGCGCGCCGCGCGGCGTGGTGTTCGATCGCGATCTGAAAGTGCTCGTCGAAAATCGGCGGTCGTTCGGCATCTCGATCGTGCGCGAACACTCGACCGACCTGAATCGCACGATTCAGCTCGTCGCCGCCGCGCTGAATCTCGACGAAGCCGGCATCCGCGCGATCGTCGATCGGCACCGCCGCGAGCCGACCTATCGGCCGGTGACGATCGTGCCCGACGCGACGCAGGCGCAGGTGGCGGCAATCCTGGCGCGGCGGCTGGAGATGCCAGAGATCGTGATCGAGCAGGTGCCGACCCGGCAATATCCGGAGTCGATGGCGGCGCATCTGTTCGGCTACGTCGGCGAGGTCAGCGACGCGCAGGTGGGCGACGAAGACGGCTTGAAGAGCGGCGACATCGTCGGCCAGTCGGGGCTCGAGAAGGTCTACAACGCGATGCTGATGGGCGAGGACGGCGCGCGCCGGGTCGTCGTCAACAGCGTCGGGCGCGAGATCCGGACGCTCGACGAGGATCCGCCGACCGAAGGGAAGCGGCTGCAGCTGACGCTCGATTTCGATCTGCAGCAGGCGCTCGAGGATGCCTTTAAGGCGTCTGGGTTCAACGGCGCGTCGGTGATCCTCGATCCGCGCAGCGGCGAGGTGCTCGCTTTCACCAGCGTACCGTCCTACGATCCGAACGCGTTCGCGTCGGGCATCGACCGCGCCACGTGGGCATCGCTGAACACCGACGAGCTCAAGCCGCTGCAGAACC
>Ga0310810_10008106_pt1 | contig 12059 bp, 7 predicted proteins | sample NCmetagenome_FD_207641 | JGI IMG/M metagenome (GOLD analysis project Ga0310810, IMG submission 207641) | Soil microbial communities from experimental microcosm in Duke University, North Carolina, United States - NC | ecosystem: Engineered > Artificial ecosystem > Soil microcosm > Unclassified ...
CCAAGCTCAAATCCCAAGTTCAATCCCAAATCCCAAATCTTGGGATTTGGGATTTGGGATTTGGGATTTGGGATTTGCTAAAAAGTCGTTCTGAAGCCGAACTGCATCGTGCGTGGCTGGAACGCGATGTTGGAATCGTAAATCGGCGCGCCGTAGTTGCGCGCAGCCTCGACCACGACGAAGTTGTTGTAGTTCGCATGGTTGAACAGGTTGAACACCTCCGCGATGCCGTCCACCGTCACGCGATTGCTCAGCCTGAATCGCTTCTGGAAACGCAGGTCGACGCGGTGCAGGTCGGAGCGGTCGAAGCTGTTGCGGGCGATCAACGTGCCATCGCGGCGCAGCCGGTTCGCCGACCCCGTGATCCCTGCATTGGTGCCGACAAGACTGGCGGTGCTCGACGCGCCAAGGCCGAGAACGTCGACGCCCGAGGTCGGCGTCATCTTGCCGTTGTCAGCAAAGAAATACAGGCCGCTCAGCTGGAAGCCCGCCGGCAGTTCCCAGATGCCGTTGATCGTTACACGATTGCGCTGATCGCCGTTGAGGAACCGCTCGTCCGCGAGCAGTGGATTGAGCGTCATCGCCACATCGCAGGTGAACACGCCCGGAGACGGATTCGTGATCGGGTACTTGCAGCCCTTGTCCGTATTGATCGGCGCGTACTGGTACTCGTGATCGTACTGCAGCAGGTAGGTCGCCGACAGCTGCCAGTGGTTCGCCATCCGCTTGGTCAACTCCATCTGCAACGCATAGGAATCCTGGCCGTTCGGCTGGACGACATTCTGGTTCACCGCACCCCACCCTTTCACGGGCCGATGCGCGGCATCGTTGAACGCATAGGGAGCCCCGGTCGCAGGGTTGTAAGCCAGGTTGACGTCCATGATGCTGACAACATCCTTGTTCTTCGTATAAACGAAGTCTGTCGCCAACGACATCGCTGTTCCGAACTGCCGCTGCACGCCGATATTCGCCTGATGCGTGTACGGCAGGTTGGCCGTGATCGCCGGCAGCGTCAGGAAGGGCGAGCGCGTCTGCGTGGCGATAGCCTGTACGTAAGTCGGAATCGGACCGTTGAACGGATTCATCGGGAAGTCGGGGCGGCCGTCGTTGTTCACTTGGATGTTCGCCACCTGGGCGTCCACGCGGTAGGCGTGCGACGTGTTGACGGCACCGCCCGCGAACAGTCCCCAACCGCCGCGCGCGACTGTTCGATCGTTGACGCTGTAAGCGAAGCCGAGGCGCGGTTGCACGTTGTTCTTGTCGACTGCGCGTTTCGGCACCCACTGATCGAACGGTAGCTCCTCCGCGTAGGTACCGTTGATGTAGTCATAGCGCACGCCGAGGTTCAACGTCAGTCTGCCGTGCGTCCAATCGTCCTGCATCCACGTCGCAAAACTGCGAATCGGGCTGTCGACATGGAAGTCGCCGACCGCGATCTGATAGAAGCGTGAGATCGGCGCCAGCGCATTCAGATTCCACGTGGAGATGTCGTTGTAGACCGGGAACAACGACTCGATATTGGCAGGAATCGGACCGCCCTGGGCGTCGAGCTGACCGCCGCAGTTGATGCACAGGAAGATCGGTGAATCGCTGTTGATGTATTCGGCACCGGTCTTCATGTCATGACGGCCGCCCCCCAGGAAGGAGAACGACAGGTCGTCGCGGAAGGTCGGGCCACCATCGGTCAGATCCTGCGGTGAGCGCTGGTGTGCCTGCCCGATCGTGAAGCCCTGCAGCACGATCCGCGGCGTCCCATGCGTGAAGCCCGCCGATGCCTGCGGATGGTTCGGCCAGTTCACGACGGGATTGGTCTGCCACCAATACCGGCCCCAGCTGTAAGAGAGCTCGTTGACTGCTGACGCATTGATGACACGCGTCAGGCGTGCCGTGATGTCGTTCGCCGTCTTCGGTACCGAGCTCGGCGACGAGGGGTGAATCGTACTACCGCCCGCCCAGCGCGCATCGTATGGATCCCATGAGCGCTCGAGATTCTGCCGGTAGGTGAAATGGGTTTTCGGCGAGAACTGCACGTCAACGCGTCCGCCGCCCTTTTTCTCCGTGTAGGTGCCCTGCAGGTTGATGTTGAAGGCCGGGAAGGGCGTGTTGTACGGCCGCGTGTAGGGCGACCGCTCGTACTCGTAGTTCACGAAGTAGTGAATCCGATCCTTCTTGATCGGGCCGCCCCACGTCGTCGTCAGTTGCTGGTCGGAATACGGAAGGACTTTCTTCTGGATGAAATCCTTCGCGTTGAACCGGTCGTCGCGGAAGTAACCGGCAAACGATCCGGACGGCGTATTCGTGCCGGACTTGGTGATGGCGTTCACCTGAATGCCCGTCGAGCGCCCTTGCCGTGCGTCGAACCGGTTTGTGATCACCTCGAACTCCGCGATCGTGTCCTTGCTGAAGCGCGGCTGGCCGAAGCTGGTCGCAATCAGCTGCGTCACCTGCTGGCCATCGACGTTCAGCTGAAAGCTCGCCGCCGGCGTTTCAGCCACAAAATTCTGACGGCTGCCGGCTGCCAGCAGCGTCAGGTCCATGAAGTTGCGGCCGTTGACCGGCAGCTCTGAGACCTGCCGTGAGTCGATGTTCGTGCCAAGCGTCGACTGCGTCGTGTCCACGAGCGGCGCTTCGCCGGTAACGGTCACCGATTCCTGCAGCGTGGCGGGTGCCATCTGCAGGTTCAACGCGACCTGCTGCCCGACCAGCACCTGAACACCCCGGCGCTCCGCCATCGAGAATCCGGAGAGTTCCGCGCCGACGCGATAGGTTCCGATACGCAACGGAATCAAATACTTGCCCGTCGAATCGGTGACACCTTCGAAACTGTTCCCGTTGGCTTCGTTGACGACGCGGACGACGACGCCGGGCAGCACGCCGCCCGTCTGATCGGTGACGGTGCCGCTGATCGCCGCTTCCTGGGCAAACGCTGCCGCAGGGAGCAATAGCGGAAGAGAGAGCAGAATTGCGAAAAGAACCCGGCGGACAGACAAATCGTGTGTCAAAACTTCCTCCTGGGGAGTGCCGCGCGATCCGTTGGATACCCGAAAGCGTTGAGTCGGTGGGGGATATTACAACAGGTGTCGGGTATCAGGTTTCAGGGGTGGTCCAGGTGTCAGGCTGATACCGACCGCGCCTGACACCTGATACCTGATACCTGATACCTACTGCCAGTCTGCCGCGACTACTGCGTTAGAAAGTCGTCCGGAATCCAAATTGAACAAGCCGCGGCATGAACGCGATGTTGTTGTTGTCGGTCGGCTGTCCGTAACGCGCGTTGCCTTCGTTTGTCACCCACGAGCCGTAGTTGGTGCGGTTGAACACGTTGAACATCTCGAGGATCCCATCGAAGGTGTAGCGCTTGCTGACCGCGAACCTCCGCTGAAGGCGCATGTCCACACGCGAGAGCGAGCTCAAGTCGAAGCTGCTCCACGGAATGAGCGCGCCCTGGCTGTAGAACGGCGAGGTGGTCGGACGGACGCGACTCGTGCCCCCGGTCGTCCCGCCGGTGGCGAGCACATCCTGTCCCGTGGTCGGCGTGGCCCACCCGTTGTCTCCGAAGATGTACAGACCACTCAACTGGAACGCATAGGGAAGTTCCCAGATGCCGTTGAACGTGAAGCGGTTCCGCTGCACGCCGGCGTCGTACCACTGCCCCTGCAGCGCGGGATGCAAGGTAATCGGGACGTCGCAGACGAAGCTGCCCGCGGCGTTGATCGTGAACGGCTGCGAGCAGCCGGGTGCAATCGGCGCGATCTGGTATCCGCGGTCAGCGGAGATCGAATACGTCGCGGACGCCTGCCAGCGATTCGCCATCCGCTTGGTGAACGACATCTGCAGGGTCCGGTAGTTGTCCTTCCCCTCGGTCAGGCTCATCGACACCTGATCCCACCCGTAGGCGGCGTACGGTTTCCTGGTCCGGTCCGTGAACGGATAGTTGATGCCGGTTGCCGCGTTGTAAGCGAGGTTGATGTCCTGCTGAACCGTCTGGTGCCTCGACGCCGTGAAGATGAAGTCCGCATCGAAGGCCATCACATTTCCAATCTGCCGCTGCACGCCAACGGACGACTGATAGCTGTACGGCATCTGCGAATTCGGCGCCGCGAAGCTGGTCGTGATGGAGCTGAAGTACTTGCCCTGGCGCTGCAGCACGCGGGCTTGGTCGAGCGTCGGCCTCGGACCGTTGAACGGGTTGCTGGCGAAGTCGGGGCGACCGTCGTTCAGCAGCACGGGGTGTACCTGCCCTGACCACAGGTTCGTCCAGTGTGCCTGTGAAAACCCGTTGTCGCCGAAGTACTGGCCGAAGCCGCCACGCACGACAGTGCGCTGATCGACGGCGTAGGTGAAACCAAGCCGCGGCGCAACGTTGTTCTTGTCCGCGTGACGATGGCCGTTGAGCCACGGTTCGACGACGACATCCTCGGCGAACATGCCGGTGCTCATGTCGTAGCGAACGCCGAGATTGAGCGTCAGCTTGCGCGTCGCTGCCCAGTCGTCCTGGAGCCACGCCCCAACTCGGTTTTCGATCGGTTCGACCGAGAAGTCGCCGATCCCGATCGTGTACGACCGGATCACGCCGTTGAGCGCGTTGAGATTCCAACTGTCGACGTCGTTCCACACCGGAAAGATCTGCTCGAGGTTGGCCGGTGGCGGGCCGCCGGTGGCGTCGTACACGCCCTGACACCAGGTGCAATGCCAGACCGGATCGTAGGTGCGGAAGTACTCGCCGCCAACTTTCACGTCATGGCGTCCCGCTTTGTCGAGCGAGTAGGTGAAGTCGTCGCGGATGTTGTACGGCTGGTACTTGATGTTCTGGTACGAGAAGCTGTGCGCCTGACCAACTGTGTAGCCGCGGAGGTTGATGATCGGCGACCCGTGCGTCAGCTCCGGCGCCTGCGGGTGGTTCGGCCAACGCAGAATGGAATCCTGGAACCACGAGTAGCCCGAGTACCCGCCTTTGATCTCGTTGATCGTCTTCTGCCCCAGTACCTGCGTCAGGTTGACGGTGAGGTTGTCGTTCTGACGACCCACTTCGATGCCGGTGGACGGGTGACGAGTCGCGCCGCCGGAGTAGCGCGGATCGAGCGGCAGATGGACCCGCGCCCAGTTGCCGCGAAACGACAACCGCGTCTGAGACGTGAACTGGAAGTCCACTCGCACGCCCCCCTTCTTCTCCGTGTTGTTGCTCTTCTCGTCGAAGTTGAAGCTGGGCCACGGACTGGAGTGGCTGAAGGTCACCGGATTGTGTTCGTACTCGTAGTTGGCGAAGTAGTGGATGCGATCGCGCTTGATCGGACCGCCGTAGGTGAAGCTCAGTTGCTGATCCTGGTACGGCAGCACGCGGTTCTGCACGAAGTCCTTGGCGATGAACTTGTCGTCGCGGAAATAACCGGAGAACGTTCCCGACGGGACGTTGGTGCCTGATTTCGTGATCGCGTTGACCTGGACGCCCATCGAGCGACCCTGGCTCGCGTCGAACCGGTTCGAGACGAACTCGAATTCGGCAATCGAATCGCGGCTGAACTTCGGCTGCCCGAACGACTGCACCATGTTGTTGGTGACTTCCTGGCCGTCGATGTTCAGCTGAAAGTTGCCGGCGCCGCCCATCGGCGTGTCGGTCGACGTGTTCTGCCGCGAACCGGGCGCGAGCATCGTCAGGTCGATCCAGTTCCGGCCATTCAGCGGAAGGTCCTGCATCTGACGCGGATCGACATTCGCGCCGACGGTGGAACTGACGGTGTCGATGAGGGGTGCTTCACCGGTGACGGTGACGGACTCCTGCACCGTTGACGGTGACAATTGCAGGTTCAGAACGGCGGTCTGCCGCACCAGCAGATCGATGCTGCGAGTGACGGTGGCAAACCCCGGCAGTTCAGCGGTGACGCGGTGTGGTCCGGTGCGCACGGGCAGCCTGAACGCGCCGCTCTGATCGGTCACGCCAACGAACGTATTACCGGTCGCTTCGTGGGTCGCGGTGACGGTGACGCCGGGCAGCACGCCGCCCGTCGCATCGGTGATAGTGCCGGTGATGATCGCGTCCTGCGCAAACAGGCGCGCCGGCAACGCGAAAATGGAGAGCAGGAGCAGCGCGGGGATAACCAGACGTCGGAGCGAAAAGTGTCCCATCCGTCTTCCTCCCAAGAAGTGTGCGCCTTATAACACAGGTGCTCCGTAAGAGGTATCAGGTATCAGGTATCAGGTGTCAGGGGTGGTCCAGGTGTCAGGGGTGGTCCAGGTGTCAGGGGTGGTCCAGATTTCAGGCGGGCAGGTGTCAGGCTGATACCGACCACGCCTGACACCTGAAACCTGATACCTACTGCGTCAGAATGCGTTGCCGATATACGGCAGCATCCGGCCGAAATAAATCACGCCGACCCACAAAAAAACTTGTGCAACGGCGACGAGCTTGGCGGACGTGGGCGCGTTGTCGCCCGGGCCGAGCGTCCACACCTCGTCGAAGAGCGTCAGGTAGAGCACGTTCAGGCCGGCGAGCAGCATGAGGAGCACCTTCAGGTGGAAGGCAGGGTTGTCGATATACTGCCCGGCCGCGCCCGCAAAGAACATCATGCCCGTGACCGAGTTGATGACAAATCCCCAGACACCCCACGGCAGAAAGCGGTGGATGTCGACAAAAGAGGCGTTCTTCATGAAACCAAGGATGCGAAGATTCCCCGCCAGCACCACGCCAAACAGCAGGGAGAGGCCGATGAAGTGCAGCGATTCGAGCATCGGCCACGCGAAGGGATGCGTGAACTGGTAATGGCCGATATTCGGCGTCTCCAGCGAGTCCGGCGCAATGGTGCCGGCGGGCGCCTGGCCCGGCGCGATGATCTCGGGGTGCGTGATCTCGCCGCCGATCGTGGACGCGCTCGCCATCAGCACGGTCGTCACGGCCGCGAGCAGCAGCACGGCTGGCGCATTCCACCGCGATGGTCCCGCCGGGCGGCGCGCCTCCCATAACCCGAACCACGCCAGCACGCCCGTTGCCTCCATGAACACGAGCGCCAGCAGCGCGGCGCTCTGATGATGGTGAATCTGCTCAACCGACACGCCGGGGCGATTCTTGATGGCGTTCTGCGCGGAATACCCGGTCATATAGGTCGGCAGCGAGACGAGCGCAATCACGAAGAACAGCGCCAGCGCGCCGCGTTTCAGTTCTTCGCTGCGTTTGGCGAAGGCGAGCAGCAGCACGCCCAGCGCGACGATTGTGCCGACCGTCGGTACGTGGTTCAACAGCAAATGGAGATGGACGAAACTTGGGAACATGATGAATCCTCAACCCACGTAGGCGATGAGCCGGCCCGTCGTAATGACCGCGGTCCAGACAAGGAGCGATAACGTCGCCAAGCCCCTGACGCGACTCGGAATGGTGCCGTCACTCGCGGCGCCGTCGACAAACGATCGAATCGGGACCGACAGCACGACGCCGACAGCAATCAGCGCCAGCTTCAGGTAGTACATGGGGATATAGCCCGTCGTCGTCGCATGCGCGGCAAACAGGATGCTGCCGGTGACCAGGTTGAGGAAGAATCCGCCCCAGAAGATTTTTGGAAAAATGCGAAGCGACGAGACCGGCAGCGGACGACCGACGCCCACGAGCCGCATGCCGAGTATGAATGCGGAACCGGCCGATAATCCCATGCCGACGCTGTGGAGAAACAGGACGAGCGGAAACGACAGCAACGACTCCGACCCCGCGATCCACATCGAAAACGGCAGATCCTGGAGCCATTCGAGGTATGACGCCATTGGTGACCCTTATCCAAATGCTCAAAGCCCAACGCTCAATGCACAATGCTCATCACGGCACAATGCCCAACGGTCAATGCACAAGTGACCGAACTCTCAATGTCCAAATGCGTTGAGCATTGGGCATCGAGCGTTGAGCATTGGGCGTTGAGGAAAAACGAGCGGCGCGTAGTCTAGCGTGCCGGCGAACCGTTCAACAAGGATCCTCAGCATGAAGGTCGGATTTATCGGACTCGGCACGATGGGCGGACGCATGGCCGCGAGCCTGCGCGCCGCGGGTCACGAACTCTACGTGAACGACATTCGTCGCGAGGCCGTCGAGCCGCACGTCGCCGCTGGCGCAACGGCCAGGGCGACAGCGCGCGAGGTCGGCGATGCCTCGGACGTCGTTTTCACGTCGCTGCCGGGACCCGCGGAGTTCAGCGATGTCACGGTCGGCGCGCACGGGTTGGTGCACGGGATGAAGCGTGGCGCGGTGCTGTTCGACCTGACCACCAACGCTCCCACGACCATCCGCGACATTCATGACACGTTCGCCGCGCGCGGACTGCAGTTGCTCGACGCGCCCGTCAGCGGCGGACCGAAGGGCGCCGAAACCAGGCAGCTGGCGATCTGGGTCGGCGGCGACGAAGCGACGTATCGACACTACGAGCCGCTGCTGCGCGACATCGGCGACCAGCCGTCCTATATCGGACCGATCGGGGTAGCCTCGGTCGCCAAACTCGTACATAACTGCGCCGGCTACACGATTCAGGCGGCGCTCGCCGAAGTCTTCACGATGGGCGTCAAAGGCGGCGTCGACCCGCTCGTCTTGTGGCGGGTCGTCCGACAGGGATTCGTCGGACGCGCACGGGTCTTCGATCGCCTCGCGGATCAGTTCCTCCCTGCCGTATTCGATCCCCCGAACTTCCGGTTGCACCTCGCCCACAAGGACGTGTCGCTGGCCACCGCCCTCGGCCGCGAGCTCAACGTGCCGATGCGGCTCGCCAACCTGGCCCTCGAGGAATTGACGGAGGCCGTCAATCGCGGGTGGAGCGAACGCGACTCACGCGCCGCCATGCTGCTGCAGGAGGAGCGGGCGGGCGTGCAGATAAAAGTGTCCCCGGAACGGATTCAGGACGTGTTGCGACAGGACGGATAACGTCCCGCTATTTCAGCACTCCCTCTTCCCGCAGCACCTTCCGCGCGAGACGGAACGCTTCGACACCGGCGGGAATGCCGGCGTAGATCGCCACCTGAAAGAGGCAGTCCCGGATCTCCTCGGGCGTGCATCCGTTGCGAAGCGCGCCGCGCACGTGCAACTCGAACTCATGGGCGCGGTTCAACGCGGCGATCATGCACAGGTTGTTGAGGCTGCGCTGCTTGTTCGTCAGCACGGAGCGCGTCCACACCTCGCCCCAGCAGTACTGCGTCACCAGACGCTGGAAATCGCGATTGAAATCGTCGGCGTCCGCCGTTGCCTTGTCGACGTACTCGTCGCCAAGCACCTGCCGGCGCACGGTCATCCCTTTGTTGTAAAGCGTCTCGTCGGCCACGGAGTCTCCTTTGGAAATTCAAAATGCAAAATGCAAGATTCGAACAACCACAGGCTCCACAGAGTCAGAGACTCAGAGGAACAGCTTCTTCTCTGTGTCTTTGCGTCGCTGTGGCGCGTGATCGCGAAATCGCATTCTAGCCGCGGAACGCATGATCGATCGGCACGTGCATCGCCGGCATCGACCGCCCTTTGTCATCCTGCAAGGCGTACTGAAAGAGCCCACGCGCGGTGAAGTGGGCGTCGCGCGACGCCTCTTCAATCGTTGCCACGATCGTGCAGCAGCAGTCGCGGCCGGCGATCCGGCTGGACCACACGGCCGCGTCTTCACTGGCAATGATGTCGCGCAGTCGTGCGATCGTCGCGGTCGGATCCGTAGAATCGTTTCGCAGCTCGGGATCGAGCCCAACGACTTCGCAGAACGCGTCCCAGAACCGCTGCTCGATGGCGCCGACCGCGAGCATCCGGCCGTCCAGCGTCGGATACAGCTGGTACCGAGGGCTGCCGCCGGTGACAAGATCCTTTCCGTTACCAGGCCACGTGCCGGTCGCGAAGCCGCGTCCGAGCGCCCAATACGCCAACGTGAACAGGTTGTCGCTCATCGACACGTCCAGATGTCGTCCCCTGCCGGTGCGGTCGCGTTCGCGAAGCGCCAGCAGGATGTTCATCACCGCCGGGTACGAGCCGCCAGCGACATCCGCGATCAACGCCGGCGGCAACACGGGATGGGACGGAGGCCCCATCGACAGCGACAGCAGGCCCGAGTCCGCCATGTAATTCACGTCGTGTGCGGCGACGTCGCGCTTCGGACCGGTCTGTCCGTAACCCGTGATTGAGCAGTAGACGAGGCGCGGATGGGACGCGGCGAGGTGCGCGTAGTCCAGGCCGAGCCGCGCCATTACGCCGGGCCGGAACTGCTCCACGAGGACATCAGCGTTGGCCAGCAGGCGATCGAGCTCCGGGCGCTGTGCTGCATCCTTCAAATCGAGGACGACGGTCTGCTTGCCGCGATTGAGCAGAGCGAAATCCACGCTGTGCGCTCCCCACTTCGGCGCCCACGAACGCAGCTCGTCTCCGCCGGGCCGTTCGACTTTGATCACCTCCGCCCCCGCCTCGGCCAGTATCAGCGTCGCCAGCGGGCCGGGAAGCAGCGTGGAGAAATCGACGACAACACACCCCTCGAGTGGTCTCATGAGGGAAGATTAGCCTGCTATGACTGCCGACGCAGGTGTCGCTTTCCTGGAGAGCCGGGACTTCATCCTGAGACATCGAACCGATTACGGAAAGGCGGTACGACATTTCCGCTGGCCGGTCCTGACGGAGTTCAACTGGGCCCTCGACTACTTCGATCGGATAGCCGGGGCCAACGAACGTCCCGCGCTGCACATCGTCGAGGAGGACGGCACGGAGCAGATCCGCTCCTTCGCGCAACTCTCTGCCGATTCGAATCGAGTCGCCAACTACCTGGCGTCGCTCGGCGCGACACGCGGCGACCGCCTGATGTTGATGCTCGGCAACGAGGTCGCACTCTGGGAAATCATGCTCGCGGCCATCAAACTCGGCGTTGTCGTCACACCCGCGACGACGCTGTTGACCACTGCGGACCTGCAGGATCGTGTGGATCGCGGACACGTACGCCATGTCGTCGTCGGCGCACCGAATATCAGAAAGTTCGATGGCGTTGGTGCATCGTTGACGAAAATCTCGGTCGGCGGCAGCGTCACGGGGTGGCATGACTATGCCGTCAGCCGCGATTCGAGCAGCACCTTCACGCCCGACCACCCGACCGCCGCCAGCGATCCGCTGCTGCTGTATTTCACGTCCGGCACAACCGCGAAACCGAAGCTCGTGATGCACACGCATCAGAGCTATCCCATCGGCCATTTGTCGACGCTGTACTGGATCGGGCTGCAGCCCGGCGACCGCCACTGGAACATCAGCTCGCCCGGCTGGGCGAAGCACGCCTGGAGCTGCTTCTTTGCGCCGTGGAACGCCGAAGCGACGGTCTTCGTCCGCAACTACGCACGCTTCAACGCGAAAACTGTCCTCGATGCGCTCGTCGCGCATCGTGTCACCACGCTGTGCGCCCCGCCGACGGTCTGGCGGATGCTGATTCAGGAACCACTCGCCGATTACAACGTGTCGCTCCGCGAAGTGCTCTCAGCCGGCGAGCCGCTCAATCCAGAGGTTATCGATCAGGTGCGGCGCGCGTGGGGGCTGACGATTCGGGACGGCTACGGTCAAACGGAAACAACGGCGCAAATCGGCAACCCACCGGGCCAGGAGCTGAAGCTGGGCTCGATGGGACGTCCCCTGCCAGGCTACCCTGTCGTGCTGCTGGACGCGGAGGACCACGTATCGGAAGCCGAAGGTGAGATCTGCCTTCGCCTCGACGAACGTCCGCTCGGTCTGACCGACGGCTACGCCGACGATGACGCGAAGACCTCCGACGCGATGCGCGGCGGCTACTATCACACCGGAGATATCGCGTCGCGGGATGCGGATGGCTACCTGACGTTCGTCGGGCGCGCGGACGATGTCTTCAAAGCGTCGGATTACCGATTGAGTCCCTTCGAGCTCGAGAGCGTGCTGATCGAGCACCCGTCGGTGGCGGAAGCGGCCGTCATCCCGAGCCCCGACCCGCTACGCCACACGGTGCCAAAGGCGTTCGTCACCCTCGTTCCCGGTGTGACGCCGAGCCGCGAGGTCGCCGCTGACATCTTCAGCTACTGCAGGAACGCGCTCGCGCCGTACAAACGAATCCGGCGGATCGAGTTCA
>Ga0310810_10008107_pt1 | contig 12058 bp, 9 predicted proteins | sample NCmetagenome_FD_207641 | JGI IMG/M metagenome (GOLD analysis project Ga0310810, IMG submission 207641) | Soil microbial communities from experimental microcosm in Duke University, North Carolina, United States - NC | ecosystem: Engineered > Artificial ecosystem > Soil microcosm > Unclassified ...
CTGCGCAGCTTGACTCTCTCTGAGAACTCGGGCCGGGCGGATCCTTCCGCCCGGCCCGTGCACATTTGTGGACTCCGGAATGATGCGACAACGTGATCGTCGCGAAGACCTTGCCGCGCGCTATATTCGCCCGTGGTCAGCGTTGACGGCGTAGCACCAGCCTCGCATCGCCATCCTGGCCGAGTGAGCACTCTCGAGGACCGCTTTGATGGAAGTTGACACGAGCGCACGGGGATCGGCCGGGCTCACCACCGGAGCACAACCGCCTGCGATCAGCGTGCGCCCGACATGGTTCGGGCTCGCCAGCATTCCATCGCAGGCGCTGGTCCCGCTCCTCGTAACCGCCGTCGCCTTCGCGATTCTCTTCGCGAGACCGGCCACGCTGCTCGTGCACGATTGGTGGACGTCGCCCGAAGCGGGACACGGATTGTTGCTCGCACCCGTCGCCATCTGGCTTGCCTGGCATTCGGGAATCGCACCTGATGCGCGACCCAATCACAGCGTCGGCATCGTACTCCTGGTGCTCGCCGTCCTCGTGCGCTGCGCCGCCGGTCTCGCGGCAGAGCTCTTCACCATGCGCGGGTCGATGGTGCTCGCCCTCGCCGGGCTCACGGCGTACCAGTTCGGGTTCAGACAGGTCCTGCGCTGGTGGCTCCCATTCGCGCTCATCTGCCTCTCGATTCCGCTCCCTGAGCTCATCACGCAGGCGCTTGCGCTGCCGTTGCAGTTCAAGGCATCGCAGATGGGCGCCGCGTTGCTCGAGATGCGCAACGTTCCCGTGCGACTCGCCGGCAACGTCATTCACATTCCTGGTCGCGAACTGTTCGTCACCGAAGCGTGCAGCGGTCTACGATCGCTCACTGCTCTCATCAGCATGGCCGTGCTCATGGGCGCTCTGCTGCTTCGGACACCCGCAGCCCGCATCGCGCTGCTTCTCCTTGCGATTCCGATCGCGGTCGTGATCAACGGCGTGCGCGTGTTCCTGACGGGGTTTCTTGTTTACTTCGTGGACCCGGCGCTGGGCGAAGGATTCATGCACAAGACGGAGGGCTGGCTTCTCTTCCTCGTCTCGATGGTCGCCCTGGGCACGATCGCGTGGCTGGGGAGCCTTGTCGAACGAATCGTGGTCCCGAGGCAGGTGGAGCATGTCTAGCGTCGGCAGATGGCAGTCGTACGTCCCAGCGTTCGTGCTGCTCGTGGGTTGCGCATTCATCTGGCAAACGCACTCACAGCGCGAGATGCCGCTGGCGGCGCCGCTGACATCGATTCTTCCCGTCATTCCGGGCTACCAGACGGTCGATCAGCACATTGGCGACGACGAACGCCGGATCGCCGGCATGACCGATTACGTTGCACGCGCCTACGTGCGCGACTCGGCGTCGCAATTCCAGACGCTGGTCTCCTACTACGATCGCCAGGGGCAGGGAAAGACGATCCACTCACCGCGCAACTGCCTGCCAGGTGCGGGCTGGGAAGTGCTGCGCGGCGACGTGCGGCCGATCGACGTCGACGGATCGCGATACGTGGTGAATCACTACATGATCAAGAATGGCGTCCAGACGGCCGTCGTGTACTACTGGTATCAGGGTCGTGGCCGCGTCGTGTCGAGCGAATACGCGGTCAAGTGGAACTTGCTGCGCGATGCCGCGCTCCTTGGCCACACCGAGGAGGCGCTGGTACGCGTCGTCGTGCCCATTCCGGTCAGCCTGGCGCGCCTCGATTCCACCAGCGCGGCCCGCTACGTTGCCGGCGCGGATTCGCTGGGCGACGACATCGCGCGACAGTTGATTCGCGACGTCAAGCGCGTGCTGCCACGCGTTACGGAGACGAGCGCCGGCGATTGAGTATAGCCGCGCCGTCTAGAGGAGGACGGTGACGAGTGCCGTGAGAATGAGCGCACCACTCCAGATCAGATCCAGGTTGATCCAGTGCGTTCGTAGAATTCTCAATCCGACTCGCGAATACACCAGGAGCGCGACGATCGCTGTCGTCAACAGGTAAGCGACGGTGTGCAGCGACGCCGCCTCGATCGCTGGCGACCACGTCGCCGGCGCGACACTCATTGTCATCCCACGCATCGCGTGCGCGTGCGTCACCGGGACGTCCGTCGCGAACGGCACGAGCATCAACCCCGCGCCGTGCGCGGATGCCATCAGCGCTGACCACACCGCGAGATCCTTCGCGCCGACGAGCATTCCGCCGTATCGCGGATGACGCGAGCGGACGAGGCGCGACACGCCGAACACGAACAGCGATGCCGCGACGCCGAGTCTGACGATGGCGGGGTCGATCAGCGCCTCTAGGGTGAGGGCCACGGCGAGGGCTGCGCCCACCGCGATCGCATGACCGATCGCGAGCGGGGGCAGGGCTCTCCACACGGCGCGGGCCCTGCCTTCCTGCAGCCCGAGCGCGACGGCGAACAGCCATCCCATGCCGGGATTGATCCCGTGCCACACGCCGAGTGTCGCGATCGCAACCGCACTCGAGACCATACTCACGAGAAGCAGAACGAGTCCGAGGAGGAATCGCCGCCTTGCAGCCTCACCTGATGCGGACGCAGTCCATCGAACTTGACGAAGCAGCGCGGGTCGAGCGCCATGCCACCGGTGTCCGACGCATCGATCTTCGCCATCCAGCCGTTGATGCCATCGGGGTAGAACTGCGCGTCCCACGGCGAGTAGAGCGCGTTGGTGAGATACACGCGCTTCCCGTCGCGACTGACTTCCACCATCTGCGGGCCGCCGTTCAGCGACTCCGACGGCTTGCTCGGGTGCGGCTTGCGGCCGACGATCCCGCCGATGCGGACGGATCCCGCGAGTCGCGGATTGAACGGATCTTGGACATCGTACTGCCGGAGCTCGCCGGTGCCCCAGCACGACACGTAGAGCCAACGGTCGTCCACGGACAGGTTGATGTCGGTGACGAGCGGCGGCACGGCGGCGAACCCTTGGAGCAGCGGCGGCAGATCGTCGGCGCACGCCGGCTGGGCGGGAATGTCGATCACCTTGCGAATCTTCCATTCGCCCGCGCTGCTGCTGTTCTCCTTGTCGAGATACCACATCCAGATCGACGACGAGAGATCCTCGAGCGACATCACGACACCGACGAAGCCGTACGCGCGCGTCGGGTTGTGCGCCGGCCGCAGCTCCAGCGTCATCTGGTACTGTGGTCCCAGCACGAGCCGCTGTTTCTGGACACGGCGTCGCAGGTCCCACACGTGCAGCGAGTTGCCATACTTGCCGCTGAGCAGCAGCTCGGGATTCACGCCGTCCTTCACCATGTTTGGCGTGCCCCACTCGCTCGTGACCAACGTGTCGTGGCCGAGATGCCACCAGAAATCGTATGACAGGTACTGGTCGCCGCGGTCCTTCTCCCAACGGCCCTTGATGTCGAATGTGTCGGGATCGAGCGTGAAAATCCCGCCGGGGCCGTCGCCGCCGGGCGCCCCGAGCGCGTTCACGAGCACGCCATCGGGACCGCAGTGCACGGTGTGCGGCGCGGCGTAGCCCGTCTTCGCCTGGACCTCGGCGCCGTCGATGACCTTGATCACTTCCGGACGCGCCGGGTTCGCCTTGGTGTCGAGGATATGAATCCGCGACGACCCGGTTCCCGGCACGACGAGATAGCGGCGCTCGGCATGGGCGTGCGGCGCGTACGGGCAGAGGCAGGAGCTGCAGGCATTCCAGCCGAAGTGGTGCAGCTCGTTATCGGCGTTGGGGAACTCCGTCTTGTGAACGAGCTGCCCATAGCTCCGCGACTGCGGGTCCAGATCTACGACCCCGATTCCGTCGGCCTCGCCTTGCCCCTTCGAGTTCAGGAGCGCAACGTATGCGAGGGTCTCGGGTGGCGCCTGTATCGCCTCCTTGGGTGATGGATAAAAGGACTTGTCGGGCTTCCAATTGACCATTATCCGTCTCCGGATGGATTGGGGTGAGCGTCAGACGTTCGCCGCTAAATCAGGAAGCGCGGCCGCCACGCGACCGGGATCACGAGGGGCGACTATCTGATGTGCTGGTGTGCGGGGCCGAAATGACGTGGCAGCTGGCCCGGTTGTGACACGAATTCGCACCACCGAGAGTTCGCAACCGAAGTATTTTCGAGATTCGTCATGCCGGATCCGAGCGTCACGCAAGCATTGCTCGACCTGTCGCGCGGTGAGCGCGCCGCGCTCGACCGTTTGCTGCCCGCGGTCTACGACCATCTGCATCGCATGGCGGAACGCGAGCTCCGGCGAGAGCGCCACGACCACACGCTCAGTCCGACGGCGCTCGTGCACGAGGCATATCTCAAGCTCGTGCAGCTCGACCGCATCTCCTGGCAAGGCCGGGATCACTTCTTCGGCGCCTGCGCGCAGGCGATGCGACGCATTTTGATCAGCTACGCCCGAATGAAGCGCGCGGAAAAGCGGGGGGGCGCCTCGGCGCAGCCTGTGACGCTGGAGAATGCGATGGTCGCCGCGACCGAGCGCCCCGACGAGCTCGTCGCCCTCGATGAGGCACTCTCGCGACTCGCCGTGCTGAACGAGCGGCAGGCGCGAGTCGTCGAGTGCCGGTTCTTCGGCGGCATGGACGTGGATCAGACCGCCGGCGCGCTGGGCATTTCGCCGGCGACCGTCAAGCGCGATTGGGCGTTGGCACGCGCGTGGCTCAATCGCGAGATCAGCGACGATCGCGGGAGTCCCGCGCCATGACGACCGGTGTGCGGTGGGATCGTGTCGAGGAGCTGTTCCATCTGCTCGCCGAGCTCGCACCGCCAGAGCGTGAGGCGCGACTATCGGCCTATTCCGCGGAGGATGATCCGCTGCGTCGCGAAGTGCTCGCTCTGCTCACGGCGCATGATGCTCCCGGACCGCTCGGACGCTTGAGCAACGAGCCTGAGCGACTGCCGACGTTGGAGTGGGTCGGTCCCTACCGTCTGCTGCGCAAGCTCGGCGAAGGCGGCATGGGCGTCGTGTATCTGGCGGAGCGCTCCGGCGACGGCTTCACACAGACGGTGGCGCTCAAACTCATCCGGGGTGGTTTCACGACCTCGAGCCTCGAGACCCGACTGCTCGAGGAACGTCGGATCCTCGCGAAGCTCGAGCATCCCGGCATCGCGCGATTCATCGACGGCGGCTCGACGCCGAGCGGCCAGCCGTTCGTTGCGATGGAATACATCGAGGGCGTCGATCTGGTGCAGTACTGCGCGACTCACGGCTTGTCGCTGCGCCGCCGGCTGGCGTTGTTCGCCACCGTGTGCGATGCCGTCCATTATGCGCATCAACAGCTCGTGGTGCATCGCGATCTCAAGCCGGGGAACATCCTCGTCGCCAAGGACGGACGCCCCAAGCTGCTCGACTTCGGGCTCGCCAAGGTACTCGAGGACGACGGGTCGCTGGATGCGACGCAGACCGCGCCCTGGGTGACGCTCGCGTATGCGAGTCCCGAGCAGTTGCGCCGCGGACGAATGTCGACGCTCACCGACATCTACGCGCTCGGCGTCGTGCTCTACGAGTTGTTGACCGGCCGACGTCCTCACGAAATGGGCGGCCTCGCGCCGGCCGAGATGGTCCGAGTGGTATGCGAGGAGACCGCCAAGCCGCCGAGCGCCGTGGCGCAGACGGATGCCAGCGGCAGCATGTCGGGGGAGCGTCTGCGCCGGAGCCTCCGCGGCGATCTCGACGTCATCTCGCTCAAGGCGCTCGCCAAGGAGCCCGGTCGCCGCTACGACTCGGCGGGAGCGCTCGCCGAGGACATCCGCCGGTATCTCGACGGCCGTCCCGTCCGGGCGCGGCCCGACAGTGTGTGGTATCGCGCGACGAAGTTCGCGGCGCGGCATCGCGCCGGCGTCGCGGCCGCAGTGCTCGTTTTCCTCTGTCTTGCCGCGGGCCTTGGCGCGGCGCTGTGGCAGGCGGGCGTGGCGCGCGCGGCGCGCCATCGAGCAGAAGCCGCGATGCGCCAGTCCGACGGCGTGACGTCGTTCCTGCTCGAGCTCGTGGCTGCGAGCGATCCGACGTCCGCGCTCGTCGACACGGTTGCCGCTCGCGAGATCCTGCGTCGCGGCACCGCGGAAGCCGAGCGGCTGACGGCGCAGCCCGGCCTGCAGGCCCGGATGTTCGACGCATTGGGCGAGATTTATGATAAACTTGGCCGGCACGCCGACGCCGAGCGATTGCTGACTCGCGCGCTCGCGCTGAGACGTTCGACGTTTGGACCGACGCACATCGACGTCGCCCTGAGCCTGCAGCGCCTCGGGACTCACTACCGCACTCTGTCCATGTACGCCCGCGCCGAGTCGCTCTATCAGGCATCGCTCGACATGAAGGAGCGGCTGCTCGGTCCGGATGATCCGGCAATCGCCGAGACGCTGGGGCTGCTCGGCTTTCTCATGCCGTACGTTGGACGCGTCGCCGAAAGCGAAGCATATTACCGGCGATCAGTGGCGATGCTCCGTCGCACGGTGCCCGCGACGGACGACCGACTCACGGCGGCGCTGATTCCTCTCGCCACGTCGCTTTCCCGCACCGGCAAGATCGACGAATCGGAGAGCACGCTCCGCGAAGCCATCGAACTGCGCCAAGTCGCGCACGGCCCGAAGCATGTGAGCGTTGCCGAGGCGCAGACTTTTCTTGCGGACCTGCTCACCCTGAAGCGCGCCCAGTACGGCGAGGCCGAGCGGCTGTACCGGGGCGCGTTGGCCGTGCAGCGGAGTGAGTACGGCGAACGCAGCCTCCAGCTTGTGCACGCAATGAACAGCCTCGTCGACATCGTCGAGATGCAGGGTCACAAGGCGGAGGCGGAAAAGCTGCTTCGAGACATTTTGAGCATCAGGCGGTCGACCCTCGGTCCCAGGCATGAGCAGGTCGGGGAGAGCAAGGCCGTGCTTGCCGCGTTTCTGCATCGGCAGCATCGCGATGTCGAGGCGGAGGCGTTGTATCGCGAAGCGCTGGCGGACTACGCCGCCTCGGTAGGAACGCAGCACGCGCTCTACGCGGGTGCGACCGCCGACCTCGCGAACATGCTGGCCGACATGGGCCGCTATCGCGAAGCGGACGACTTGTTCCGCGACGCGATCGAGCTGCAACAGCGACTGTCCGGAACCAGGCATGCGCGACTCGCGATCTGGTACGCTGATCGCGCCCGTGTCCTGACGTTGCTGCGCCGGTATCCGGAGGCGGAGGCAGGCTTGAACCGTGCGCTTGTTACATTGCGTGAACAGCCGCCTGAAGAGCACCCTGACAGTCAGCGCGTGCTACGTCGCTTTGTCGCGTTGTACCTCGCGTGGGGACGGCCGCAGGACGCGAAGCGCTACGCGGAGCGCCTGAGTCCGGAGAGCGGGCCGGCACGGTGAGCCCGGAGCGGGACGTTCAGCGCCTCCTGTCTTCGAGACACATCGGAGACGGCGGTGAGAATCGACATCATGTGGACCGCTCTCGCCGGCCTCGCGTTCGTTTTGCTGAGCCATGCGGCGATGGCCCAGCAACGTGAAACGGCGCGGCGGCCACGGCTACGTGGAGAGAGCTTCATACTTGCCCGCTACGCGACGACCGGCGCCGGATCGCTGATCGGGGCCGCGCGAGTCGGCAGCGGCATGCTCGTCGGCGGTGTCACGGGAAACCGGCAAGCGGGCCCGCTTACGCCGATTCTGGGCGTGGGCACCAGGATGCAATTCACACGCGGAGCCACGACAGGTATCATCGCCGCCGTTGCCCGCGAGAAACTGGCGACGCAGGCCAGGTTGTACCTCATGCCGAGGGCGTCCATTGGCGCGCTCCGCGTGAGTGCGATCGGCATGGTGTCGCGGCCGGTGAGCGGCGAGGGCAGGACACAAATCACCGTGAACCCATTCACGATGGGACTTCGTGTCGCTCCGAGGCTTCAGGTGGGAGGCTTCACGGTCGCGGATCAACGTTTCCGGGGAGCGTTTCGCTATGGCTCCGGTCCGAGCGTGCACATGAGGTTCGCGCCCATCGTGTTGTCGGTCGAGTCGCTCACGTGGACCTCGTCGATGCGCGGAGAGGTCCGGGTCACGTTGACGGTCTCGTGAGCTTGTGGCGCTGGCGGAACTGACGTCAGTCGGCGGTTCGCGCTACCTGGAGGGACTTCGCGCGAGCGCAACCTGCTTCGCTCCGGGCAGGCTACGCAACCGGTCGAGGGTCGCGGCGCCGATCGGCTGCGCGCCCGGCGTGATCTCGATGTTCCCGCTCTCGACGCGCATCCGCGCGCCCGTCGCCGCGTTGCCCAGCGCGACGATCGCGCGGAGCGCGAGGCGCTCGTCCGGCTCGAGGTCGAGCCAGCGCGGCACCGTTTCGGTTGCCAGCGCGACGGGAATCGCGTCGCGATCCGGCTGCGCCGGTTCCAGGTGGCCGGCGTGGAGTGGTGGCATGCCCACGGAAGCGAGCAGGCCGGACGCAACCCGCTCGAATCGCTGAACGTCCTCGATCCCGACGAGGGTGAAGCCCGGCGCATCGGCGATCGCGAACGCCGCGGCATTCGCGCGGCAATCGGCGTAGCCCTTGAAGCGCTGTCGCGCGGCAAAGGCCGCTGGTTCCAGCGTGGCAAGCGTCGAACGGTCGCACGAACCGGTGGCGCGTGTGCGCCGCGCGATCAGGGCGTCGAGCGCCGTCAGTTGCACGTCCGCGCCAAGCCGGCGGGCCAGGCGCGCGCTCCGCTGCGCGGACTCCGGATCGTCGGTGTCGAGCCACGCCCGCACGGCGCTGATGGCCATGTCTCGCGCTCCGGCGCGACTCTCTCGCAGCGAGTCGAGCAGCGTGGCCAAACGCTCACGCAACTCGGGCAGCGGCTGATAGAAATGCTCCGCGGTCGCACGCTCGTCGGCGGCGCGAAGCGCCCATGTGAGCTGATCGAGCGCATTGCGCGCGGGATATGGAGACCGCCAGGTGCCGCGCTGTGAGTAAATCAAAAAGAGCGTCGTATGAAAGCGTTGCGCGGCCTCGAGGTCTCCCGATACGAGGGCAGCGCCCTTCTCGACGAATATCTGGTCTTCGACGCGGCGGAACTTGCCACCACCACGGTCGATCTCGGGCCGGCGCGAGTAAAGCAGCGCGAGCTCGCGCAGCAGGTCGACCGACTCGCGGCTTCGACGAGCCGCCAGGTTCGCGCCCGCCGCCCACAACCGCTCGGCGCGTGCATCGTCACCATTGGCGCTCGCCTCGGAACCGCGCACGAGCGCGGCCCGGGCCAGCGACTGGCGACGGTCGCCAGTCGACCACCAGGGCGCGGAATCGGTCGACGCGGTTCGCAGGAACGCCTCGAACTGCAGCAGCGGCGCCCAGCGACCCAGCGCGCTCGTGTCATTTGGGGACCGCGCCAGCAATGAATCGCCGAACCGATCCTGGACCCAGACCAACTTGACGATCGCCCGAGCGGCGAGCTCCGGTTCTTCGCCACGTCGCGCGCCGGCCAGCGCGCGCTGGACGACCGCCCGATATGCGTCGGCCGCCGACTCCGGAAAGCGCACCTGCCACGCATCGCCAACGTTCAACAGCTCGGGGAGGACGCTCGGATCGCGCCAGCGGCGATAGCACTGAACGAGTGCCGCGCGTGTAGCGGCGTTGTCGGGGTCGGCATCGAGTGCTCCACGATACGCGCCGACGGCATCTCGCCAGCGCGCCTGGTCCCAGAAATAGTCTCCAAGGAGCGCCAGATACGTCGCGCCGCGAACGGGATCGCGCACCGCAGCCTCTCGAAGAAACGGCTCCGGCGACGCGCGCGTGCCCAATGCGCGAATGCTCAGTGCCTTGTTGTAAAGCGCGGCGCGATTGTTCGGGTCCGCCGCCAGTGCCGAGTCGTAGTACTGCACGGCGCGGTCGAGCAGCGTGTCTCGCCCAGTGTCGACGCGCGATCCCTCTGTTTGGAAGAGGTAGCCCAGCGAGTAGTCGACGTGCGACCGACAGCCGGCCGGCGAATCACTCAGCGCGCAGCTCACGCGGACGGTCTCGAGCGACTTCCTCGTCGCGGCAAAGCCGGCGCTCTGCCGCCTGGCGAGTGCGTCGGTCACGGTCGTACGGACGTGCGCTACAGTCGTCACGCCCTGCGCCGGCGCGATCGACGCAAGCAGCGCGATGCCAAGTCCAGCCAGTGTGCATCTCATCGCCCACCTCCCGTCGGTGTACTGCCGGGCGCGACCGGCTGCAGGCGACAGGCATTGGGATCGTACTGGTAGTCCACGACGTACACCTGGGTAGGCTTCACCTTTCCAGTTCGCAGAGCGTTGAGGAGCTCGGTCTTCACGTCCGGCGGCAGCGGCGTCGTGGGCGACTCGAGCGATACCGGCTCACTGAATACTTTGCGCAGGAACGGGGTTGCCTCCGGCGTTGGAGCGTTGGGGCTGAATCCGAGGCTTGCCACGCTGGCTCCATACCGTCGCGCGAACGATGTTCCGCCGATCGTGAGCTCGTTCGTGATCGTGAGCAACGTGAATTGCTTCATGCAGAGCGAGTCGCTGCCGAGTGGCAGCACCCAGCCGAGTGGATCGGCCCAGGGAAGCGCGGTCTCCGTGATTGGGACTTTGCTCAATAGATCCTTGACGATCGGACTCAGATTGGCGTGTGCGAGCTTGGCGTCGACTTCACCGAGGAACGTCGCCTCGTTCTTGATCGCCTGTGACGTCGCGCTCGCCGGCCGCAGCGTCACCCAGTAGAGCTCCTCGGGACTCGCCGCCGGCCGCTCGAGCCGGGCCCACAACCCATACTCCTGAAGGAGGCCCGTCGATGCGCGGTCCTTGCGGTCGAGTGTGAACACGAGTCGGTACGCCGCGCCATCCCCATCTTTCGCCGGAGCGAAGCGCAGGAATCCGATTCGTGAGCTCAACAGCGTGTCGATCTTGCCGGCGAGCGCCGCCTCGACTGCCGCGACGCGGGGCCCGAAGGTGATCCGGTAGCGATCGGCAACCAGCTGCACTTGCACGCCGATGCGGGTCGGTGACTGCGCCGCCACGGGGGCGGAAAGCAACAGAAGCATCGACCGCGCGAGACGCGTGACGGTCACCATACACACCTCCTCATGGCGCCCCGCCCGAACTCGATCGCAGCGGGACGTCGAGCAATGGATCGGCGCCGAGCATGACCTCGCCCGACCCGACGAGCGTGCCGTTCATTCGGACCTCGGCGCGGAGCCGATCACCGGGCGAGAGCGGGCTCGTAGCGGACAACGGCGTCTGGTGCTTCCACAACGTGATCGCCTGCGCGATTGCGGCCGGGTCGGCACCCGCTGCTGTCAACTCGCGCGTCCAATCCTCGATGAGCTCCGACTTGATGGCGCGCGGGCGGCCGAGGAGGAATGAGCCGGAGTGGCCCGTGTCCGCCGCAACCAGCGAATCGGCGCCGCGGCCGAGACGATATACGCGAAGCTCGGCGCCATCGGCGAGGTAGCCGAGCAGATTCGGATCCGGGCGAAACAGCGCCGTGGAAAGAGCGGGGAGGTCCGTGCCGAGCATCAAACGCAGTCCGACGGGTGGGTACACGGTGAAAGTGCCACCGACGTAGCCGCTGGCTGCGACGCGAAAGATTCGTCCGAACGGCGTTGTCGCGACGACGATCCGCCGCACGCCGGCGTCGCGCGCCAGCGTGCGTGTGGTGCCCGTCGGCCGCTCGTCGAGCGGTGTCACCGCCACGCGCGTGTCCTCGCCCGCGGTATCGGACACGATCGTGACCGAGGAAATCGTGAGCATCAGACTGGCGAGGATCGCCGCCGCGAATCCGAGCACCCCGGGCGTCACTAGCGGACGGAGGATCCTGCGGATCCTATCGGCGAGGGTTGCCGTGAGCTCGCGAACCTTGTCGTCGCCTATTATAAAACCGGCAATCTTCATGGCGGCGCCGATCGCGGCCGCGATCCACACGGGGACGCCGATGTTGCGCAGCCCGACGCCGAAGTGGTGGTATGCCCACAGGTCGGCGACGACGAGCAGGACGAGCAGAGCGAGCGCGCGGCGCAGGAGCGCGGTGTCTTCCGGCACTGGAGCGGTGGTCATGCGCGGCCAGCGGAAGAAGGTCGGGTGCCGGCCTGCGGCGGCCGAGCTCGGATGGCACAGTGTGCCCGGCCACATAGTACCGCGC
>Ga0310810_10008109_pt1 | contig 12057 bp, 15 predicted proteins | sample NCmetagenome_FD_207641 | JGI IMG/M metagenome (GOLD analysis project Ga0310810, IMG submission 207641) | Soil microbial communities from experimental microcosm in Duke University, North Carolina, United States - NC | ecosystem: Engineered > Artificial ecosystem > Soil microcosm > Unclassified ...
TTTAAGGACACCGAGGGAAACATCGCCGGTGCGATCCAGTTCGATGCCGAAGCCGTCTAGAACCCGGCGAGTAGGTCGAAATCCACGTTCCCGCCCGAAAGTACGATCCCAACTTTCCCCAGGCCCGCTGGAAGCTTTCCGAACAGCGCCGCGGCGGCTCCCACGGCTCCGCTGGGCTCCACCAGGATCTTTAGCCTCGCCAGCAGGAATTTGACCGCGGCCCGGATCTCATCGTCGCTCACCAGGACCACGCGCTCGACATTCCGCTGCAGAATCGGAAAGGTGAGGGCGCCGGGAACCGGGGTACGCAGCCCGTCTGCAATCGTGTCCGGCGGCGGGATTTCGACGCGCTTTCCGGCTTGGAGCGACAGAAACGCGTCGTTGCCCTTCTCCGGTTCAACGCCGATCACTCGAATCCCCGGGCGCAGATGCCTGGCCGCGATGGAGCAGCCTGACAGGAGCCCGCCTCCGCCGATGGGAGCCACCAGCGCATCCAAATCAGGAATATCTTCGAGCAGTTCCAACGCGGTCGTGCCCTGACCGGCGATGATCCAGGGATGATCAAACGGCGGCACCAGTGTCGCGCCGGTTTCGGCCGCGATGCGCGCTCCAATGGCCGCCCGATCGTCGCGAAATCGGTCGTACTCGACGATCTTCGCTCCCTGGGCCCGTGTCGCTTCGAGCTTCGAGCGGGGAGCGTCTGTGGGCATCACCAGCGTGGCCGGAATTCCCACGGAACGCGCGGCGATCGCCACAGCCTGGGCATGATTGCCTGATGAAAACGCGACTACGCCTCGCGGAAGGTCCGCCGGTGGAATCGAAAACACGAAGTTCGACGCGCCGCGGATCTTGAACGCGCCACCCGTCTGGAAGTTTTCACACTTGAAGAACGCCGTAAGCTTCGCTTCGGAATCAAAACCAGAGGAATGCAGGACGGGTGTACGCTTGGCGATTTTTACGATGCGCGCGGCCGCCTGACGGATATCGTCGAAGGTGACGTCAATATCCGGCATGTTTGTTGACTAGGTTCAACAGTGGCTCGCCGGCCTGAAAACGCCGCAGGTTGTCGAGGAAACATTCGACCGCCAGATGAACGAAATCCTGCACGTGATCCGCAGTATGCGGCGACAGCAAGACATTCTCCAACTTATAGAAGGGATGCTCAGCCGGGAGCGGCTCCACCGCGAACACATCCAGCGCAGCTCCACGGATTTTGCCGCCCTGAAGCGCATCGACCAGAGCCGGCTCATCCACCACGGCTCCGCGGCCGACGTTGATCAGTACGCTGGAGGGCTTCATCGCCGCGATCTGCGCTGCGCCGATCATCCCGCGCGTTTGCTCGGTCAGGGGCGTGGCCAGCAATACGTAATCGCTCGCGGCCAGCATTTGATTGAGTTTCGCGGGAGCGAAACTTTCGTGCACGATGGAATCTTGCTCGAACAACTCCGGGCGGCGCCGCAGTGCAATAATGCGCATGCCAAACGGGCGCGCCAACTCCGCCGCCAGGCTGCCGATCCCGCCGTATCCCACGATCCCCAGCGTCTTGCCCTGGATCTCTTCAGTGGTGAACGCCTCCCACACGCCAGCCTGCTGCTGTCGGACCATCCGCCGCATGTTGTACGCGAAGTACAGCATCGCTCCGACGGTCCACTCGGCGAGCGGCCTCCTGAATACCCCCCGCCCGTTCGTCAGGGGCAGCGGACTGGCCAGCACTTCCGGGCTGAGGACATGGTCGACACCTGTCCACAGCGAGTGCATCCACTGGGCCTTTAGCGCCGCAGGTATGGCCGCACTTAGCAGCCGGGGACTGGACGATCCGTTCACAATAACGTCAGCCTGCCGGGCGAACTCGGGGACTTTCGCCGCCTCGTTGCTCACAATCACGTTGATATCCGGTCCCAGGTCGCCCAGTAGTTTCAACCACGAAGCAGAGGGATCGGCAAGCACCAGCAAAGTCAAGGACATGCGCACTCTACAGAATAACGTGTCACACTGAAAACGTGCCTGAGTATTGTACCTGCGGCGCGCAACTTCCTCCGGATGCGCGGTTCTGCCATAAATGCGGCAAGCCACAGCGTGAAGAAGATGTGCCGGTCGAGGAGCAGCCGCCCATCGTCCAACCGCTGCCGCAGCTATCACTGAATCCTGCGCCGCCACCGGTCGAGCTTCCTCCGATCAACTTTCGAAACGGCACAGCGGTCCGAGTGGCGCTGGTCACGGGAATTCCCATGTTCCTCTTGTCAGCTGTCGCCGGGCCCCTGATGCTGGCCGTCCCGGTGGCGGGCGGATTTTTCGCCGTATATCTTTATCGCCAACGCACCGGGCAGCAGATCACGGTGCTCGCGGGAGCCCGCCTGGGATGGATTTCCGGCATCATCGTGTTCACGATCCTCACCGTGCTGCTCACGGTGGTTGTGCTGATGCTCTCGCAGCCGGACTTTTTGCAGAGCATGCGTGATCAGATGGCCAAGATGTCATCGATTTCGCAGGAGGAACTCACCAAACGTATTGAGCTCCTGCGGACTCCCTCGGCGCTGGCGCAGGGCCTGCTGGAAACCTTCTTGATCTATACTCTGCTAACTGCCCTCGGGGGCGCCGTCGGCGCCAAGTTTCTGAACCGGCATTAAGGTTGCCTGCCGCACCATCGCCACGCCCGCGAAAATGATCGCCATGGCACCCGCCTCGCGCGGGCCGAACCGTTCCCGGTAAACCCACCACCCTAGAAAGACTGCCACTACCGGATTGATATAGGTGTAGATCGATACGGTCGCCGGAGGCAGCCGGCTGAGCGCCAGGGCGTAGCAGCTGTACCCGACGATGCCGCCGAAAATCGCCAGGTACACGATCGCCGCCATGCCGCGCGCCGTCCAATGCGCCGAAGGCAGCTGGAACACGCCCGGCACCAGCAAAGCCAGGCCGGTGCTGAGCTGCTGCACGCCGCCGATCACGAAGGGATGCGCGCGGGAGCGCCGGTTGCGCTGCAGCAGCGAACCAAGAGCCCAGCTCGCACCGCTTAGCTGGAGCACGAAGAACGCCAGAACCACCGCGCCGCCCGTCGCAAACGTGTGCCGCGTGATGGCAGTCCAGGCAGCCGGGGCCACCAGCAGCAGCACGCCCGCGAATCCCAATAGTAAGCCCCGGACGGTGGGTCCATGGAGCCTTTCACCGCCCGGCAGAAGTGCGTCAATCCCGACAAACCAAAACGGCGAAGTGGTTACGAACAGCGACGCGAGTCCCGTGGGAATCCATTGTTCGGCGACGGCCAGCATGCCGTTTCCCATGCCAATCACCATCACGCCATAGCCCGCCGTAATCCACAGATCACGTCCGCGCGGGAAATGTGCTCCGATGGCGGCCGCCACGCTCAGCGTGATGGCTCCCGAAATAAGATTTCGGAGGCACACGAGCACCACGGGAGAAAACGAGTCCAGCCCGATGCGGATTCCCAGAAATGTGGTTCCCCAGAAAAAACACACACAGATCAGCGCCAGATACGCCGTAAAGTGTGGATGATCGCGCAAGGTCGAGTTACCATGTTAGCTTGATTCTCACGCTCACCATCAATCCCGCCATCGATCGCATCATCATTTCGGATCGCCTCGCGTTTGAGGATCGCGGCTACATCCTGTCGCGAAGCGAAGCCGCCGGCGGCCGGGGGGTCAACGCCTCCCAGGTGATTCACGGGTTCGGCGGAAAAACGCTGGCACTGCTGACTTCCGGAGGCCAGATCGGCAGGCGCATGGAACACCTTCTGGTGGACATGGGATTCCCGTTCGAAGTGGTCCCGGTTCAGGCGGAGGGGCGCGCGAATCTGACCATCTCGGATAAACAGGGCCTGACCATCAAGCTGAACGAAATCGGCGCGCCATTGGAAGACAAAGAAGTTACCGCCGTACGCGATCTGGTCGAAGCGCGTCTCAAGAAGGCCAGTTGGCTGATGATCTGCGGCAGCACGCAGCCCGGCGTCCCGCCGCAGTTCTACTCCGAGATTATCGCCCTGGCCAAGAGCCGCGGCGTCCAGACGATGCTCGATACGGACGGCGAAGCGCTCAATCACGCGCTGGAGGCTGGGCCCTCGGTCATTTCGCCCAATCAACAGGAAGCCGAGCGTTTATTAGGGCGCGCCATCATCACCCGCAGCCAGTCGCTTGAAGCGGTGAAACGGATTCACGGCATGGGGCCGGAATCCGTGATTCTTTCATTGGGCAGCCGCGGCGCGCTGGCCGCATCTTCGGAAGGAATCCTGGAGGCGCTGCCGCCGCGCGTAGAGGCACTGTGTCCCATTGGCGCGGGCGATGCCTTGGCGGCCGCCTTCGTCTGGGCCGTCGAAAAAAAGAAGCCGTTCGCCGACGCGGTCCGCTGGGCCGTGGCAGCCGGGACCGCTACCGCCACGCTGCCGGGGATGAGCTTTGCAACTCTCGACCAGACCAAGGCCATCTACAAGCAGGTGGAAATCCGCCCGGTGCGTTAATCGGGGCGCTTCTTCCTACGCTTCTTAAAAAAAGGATCCGGCGTTTTTAGCCGCGTGGCGATCAGGACCAGGAACATCACCAGCAGGGAAACCAGCGTGGCCACCGAGCCGATCACCAGATAGTCGGTGTCCTTCAGCGGAGCCGGCATCAGCTGCAACATCACTGCCGCCGCCACGCCGAACACAAACACGCCGCCTAGAACCAGAAGAATCTGCCGCATTAGTCGTACTTCTCGTAGAAGATTTGCTTGCGGTCGAACCCTTGGTTCTTCAGAATGCCCCGGACGTCATCCACCATTTCCTTGAGCCCGCACAGATAGAAGTCCACGTCTCTGCGTTCCTCAAAGGCTTCCGCCAAGTGTGTCTGTACCCGGCCCTGACGTCCTTTCCATGCTGCATCCGGACGAGTCAGGGTGGGCCAGAATCGGAAGTTTCCATGGGCGCGGGCCAGTTCTTCCAGCTCTTCGCTGTACAACAAATGTGACTCGTAGCGCACGCCGAACAGTAATGTGAAAGCAGGCGAGGACGCGTTCAGATGCGCCTGGAGCATCGAGCGGAACGGTGCGATCCCGGTTCCCGTGGCAATGAAAATCGAATCCCGGGGAGGCTGACGCAGCACGAAGAAACCCAGCGGCGGGAGCATCTCCATGCAGTCGCCCGGCTGCATGGCGAACAAGCGCGGAGAAAGATGACCCTGCTCCACGCGGTTTAGACACAACTCAAACCGGTTGGTCCCGGATGGGGCTGACGCCAGGGAATACGCCCGCGTAATCTTCTTGCCCTCAATCACCTCCGTGAACGAGGTAAACTGGCCCGGAACGAACTCCAGCCGTTCCACGCCCACGGCTTCAAATTCGAAATGGCGCACGCCGGGGGCGATCTCGCGGGAGCCGACTAGCTTTGCTAACATGCGCCCAACCTTGCTTCCATTCCAGTTAAGATGCCGCGCGCGCTCTGTCTAGCAGCGCATCCACCATGGCCGGGTGCTGGTCCAGCGGCGGCGTGACTTCGATTGTCAGGCCCGGATGCGCGCTCCTGACCTTCTCAACCAGGCTCGGCAGATCGCGCTGCAGGTGCAGCCCGAGCGTCAGAAAATACGGGACCACCACTACGCGCGAGACCTTGTCCGCGAGCGCTTCCAGCGCCCCCGGCAAATCCGGCTGGCCGCCTTCCAGGAACGCCGCCACCACTGTTCCCAGCCCTCCACGGCGCGCCATTTCGGCCGCGACCACGCGAACCGCTTCGTTGGCCGATTCGATGCTGGAGCCGTGCGCGAACACGACATATCCCGTACTCATGAAGCCACCGCCGGTTGTGTCTGGGCCGGAAAGTATGTCCGCAGAAAATCGACAAAGGCACGGCCGCGGCGCCGTCCATTGTTGTGCTGCAATTCGAGCCTTTGCAGGAAGACCAATGTGCCGAGCACATCGGCGTCCCGCACCATCTGCATTCCGCTGGTTTCGGCGAGCCGCTTGCGCAGCTCGTCAATCGCCTGCTTCAGCGCCTCCTGGATCTCGGCCGCGTAAGGATTGGGCGGGCGGGTTTCATAGATCAAGCCGGACTCCAGGGTCCGGTACGTTTTGATGAGGCTCTCCAGCCCTTCGCGGGCGTCGCCGTCCACGGAACGGCGCGCTTCCATCACGCGAGCCAAAGCGTTCGCCAGCCACATCACCACGTGTTCCTGCTTGCGGATGAACTCTTCGCTCACGCGGATATCTCTGTTGGGAAGATCGTCCTCGCTGAGGGCTACCGGCCGGTCGTGGACGCGGGCGTCGCGCAGATAATCGCAATCCAGGGGACAATCGACGGTCACTTCACGTTCCGTCCCGCAGCAGGCCGGGCAGATTTCGCCCTGCACGCCCGGACAATGCCGCTTCGCGCGCCTCTTTTGACACAACTTGCAAGGAATATTCACGCCTGGGTTATCCCGTGAGTTATCTTCATCGTATCGCGTCGTATCATCAGAAAGTGCCGCGCAGCGATCTGTACCTAAAAGTTGAACTCGATGTGGATGCGAAGGAGTCGCCCGAGCGCGTGGCCGCCGAGATCTGCCGGATGATCCGCCGAGTCTACGGCGTCCGCAAGGCTGAGGTGTCGAGCATGGTGGAACGGGACGAGTCCTGACTTGATAAGCTTGCAAATGACGCATGGAGGAAACCGATGAAGCTTAAGTTTATTGCCGCCCTCACCCTGGGTGCGGGATTGATGTCCGCCGCGGAAGCGCCGGAACGACTGGAAGCCGCCGCCGACGCTCTCAAAGAAGTGATGGGGATCCCCGATAAGTCCATTCCACAGGATCTTCTCAGCCGAGCGCAGTGCATTGTGATCGTCCCTGGCCTGAAGAAGGGAGCTTTCCTCGTGGGCGCCAAGTACGGCAAGGGTTTCGTCAGCTGCCGCCGCTCGGGCGGTGTGGGCTGGTCCGCACCCGGCGCCGTTCGCGTGGAGGGCGGGAGCTTCGGTTTCCAGATCGGCGGCAGCGAGACCGATGCGTTCATGCTGGTGATGAATGAAAAAGGCATGGACCGGCTGCTCTCGACCAAGTTCACCCTGGGCGGCGACGCTTCCGTGGCGGCCGGGCCCGTGGGGCGGTCCACGCAAGCAGAGACCGACGCAGCCCTTACGGCTGAAATCCTCACCTGGTCCCGCCAGCGCGGTCTTTTCGCGGGCGTCTCCTTGAGCGGCGCGACCTTGCGCGAGGACACGGACTGGAACAGGGATCTGTACGGCAAGAAACTCACCAATCGCGAGATCGTCAAGGGCAGTGTAGCCGCCCCCAAATCGGCGGCCGCTCTGATGACTGAGCTCAATCGCTATTCCAGCCGGAAATAGAAGGGCTCTTCCAAGGATATGGGCGATTCGGAAGTTTCCGGGCGGATGCGAGACGACTGGAACGCCCGCGCGCGCGAAGACGCCGGTTACTACGTGGCTTTCGGCCGTCGCGAACAGAGCGACGCGGATTTCTACGCCACCGCCACCGAGGTCATCAACAGCCTGGAATCCGAGCTTCGTCGCGTTCCGCCCGCGCAGCGCAGCCAGTGGAAAGCGCTCGAGGTTGGCTGCGGACCCGGCAGGCTGATGCGCCCCATGAGCCGCCACTTTGCGGAAATCCACGGAGTCGACGTCTCCGACGAGATGATCGCCCTGGCCCGCGAGCGTCTCCGCGATACTCTGAACGCGCATCCGCATGTGAGTGATGGCGCGAGTTTGGCCGAGTTCCCCGACGGCTGGTTTGATTTCGTCTACTCCTATGCGGTGTTTCAGCATGTGCCCAGCCGGGACGTCATCGCCAAGTACATGCGGGAAATTCTCCGCGTAATGAAGCCCGGCGGCCTGGCGCGGCTCCAGTTCAACGGTATGGCCGCCCTCGGTGGAGACGCTTTAGATACCTGGGCCGGCGCGCGCATCAGCTCCAGCGAAATCCTTGAATTCACGCAGTTGCACGACCTTCAGCTCCTGGCTTTGGAAGGCGCAGGGACGCAATACATGTGGACCACCTGGCGCAAGCAGCCGCAGGGTTGGCAAGCCGAGCAGGCCGAGCGCCAGTTTCCCGGCACTGCTTCGCGCGTCCGGCGCATTACCAACTCGCACAGTTCGGAGCCGGGAGCTCCGTCGCGCGGCCGCTATGCGTCCATCTCCCTGTGGGTGGAAAATCTTCCTCCCGACGCGGGACTGCATCACTTGCGCGTGCAGGTCGGCGATTCGCTGGGCACCGTTACCTACATCGGTCCGCCCATGAAGGACGGCCTGCAGCAGGTCAGCGTGGTGCTGCCGGAACTGGAGGCGACCGGTCTACTTCCCGTGCAACTGCGGTGGATCGAGGGCCCTTTGGCCCCCTTGGCTACATTACGGGTTATTCCTCCCGGTCCTTCGGTGCCGTCGATTCGCTCGGTTACGGACGGGATGAATCTGGTGGCCGACAAGCGCATCGAGACGCGCCACGTGAAAATGATTCTCGAAGAGGTCGCGAGGCCGCACGAAATCGAGGCGTCCGTGGGCGGCCTGCCCGTCGGCGATGTGGAATTTCTGTGCACCGATCCGCGGCCTCAGAGATTCGAAGTGAATTTTAGGCTGCCTGAAGATATCGGTCCGGGACAGCATGTGCTTCAGGTACACATCGGCAGGCGCAAGCTCGCGCCAGTGATGCTCGAGATTACCGCGTAACCGTGCTGTGCCCCTTGCGGTAATCCGATATACCCTTCCAGCACAGATTCCCGCCCAGCAGCACCAACGCCACGCACAACACCAGCCGCAGTTTCTTCGAAGGAAGCCGCGACGCCAGCAGGCCACCCGTCAGCGCACCTGCGATGCCGCCGATCAGCAACTTGACCAACACTGGTGTGTTCAAATCGCCCAGCGCCGCGTGGATTCCGCCGCCTACCAGCGACAGCACCAGTCCGAAGCTCAAATCCGTTCCGACCACGGCGGCCGGCGAGAGCATGGTCATGTTCATCAGGCACAGCGCGCCCAGCGCGCCCGCTCCCGCCGACGAGAAACCTACTTCGATGCCGATCGGCAAACCGACCGCAGCCAGCCACGGCGTCCGGTCGTGCCGCGTTACATTGGAAAAACGCAGCAGGTTCATGGTCGCGATGCTCACAATCGTGAAGCCCACGAACGCCGTCAGCAGGTCACTCTTGACACCTTGCAGCAAAAGAGTGCCGATCAGCACGCCGGGCAGTCCGGTTGCCATCAGGAATCCGAACGCCCGCCAGTTCACTTGTTTGCGCGCGATGTAGAGGGGCGTGGTGAGAATCTTCACGGCCGCGCCGAAGATCAGCGCTGTGCCGACCGCCTGCTTGGTAGGCATGCCCAGCAGGAGAATCAGCAGCGGGGTGGTCATGGAACCCGCGCCCACTCCGGTGATCGCGATGAAAATCGCGATGATAAACCCAAGGGCGATCTCCATGATTGACTTTGGGGCCTATTTCTCTTGAATGTGGATGCCGCACTCCAGCTTGCCCTGGCCCTGCCAGCGGCCGGAACGCGGGTCGTTCGGGTCGAGCGGCAGCTTGGTGCAGGGCTTGCAACCGATGCTGGTGTAGCCCAGATCGTATAGAGAAAGCTCGGGGATTTTGTGCGACTGCATATATTGCCAGACATCGCGCGTGGTCCAATCCGCCAGGGGGCTGACTTTCTGGATCACTTTCCCACCCGTTAGCTTGAATGGTTCCACCGCCTGGAGATTCGCACGCGTAGGCGACTGATCGCGCCTGAGTGCCGTGAACCAAGTGTCATAAGATTCCAGGCCGCCAAAGAGCGGCTCCACTTTCCGCAGCTTGCAGCATTGGGTCGGATTGGTCTGGTTCAAAATTCCGAATTGCGACTCCTGATCGGCCACGCTTTGCTTGGCTTCGAGATTAAATAGATTGAGCTTCCATTCCGCGGCCAGTTTGTCACGATATTCAATAGTCTCCGGGAAGTGATATCCAGTTTCGAGGAACAGCACCGGGATGTCCGGTTTTTGCTCCAGCAGCATGTGCAGCAGCACCACGCATTCGGATTGAAAGCTCGACGTAATGCAGGGCGCGGCCGACCCCGCCAGAAGTTTGGCGATCAATTCTCGAGCTTGTGACGTCTTTTCTTCGATCATGGGAGCATTGCTCATTTGAGTAGTCCCCGCAACACTCCGCGCACCACTTCCATGGCCTGCGCGTCATCGGACGGCAGATTCAGTTGCGAGCCCTCGGGAACCGCCGCGCGCACCAGCCGGACCAGGCGATCCGCGGCATCTTCCAGCGAACCCTCGGCCGTAGCCAGAATCATGCCGGCGCCGGCCGTGTGGTTGGTCTTCCGGTCGATCAGAATGAAGCTTCCCGTGACCCGATTCTCCTGATACGGATCGAAGAACAGGGGTTTCGAGGCAGCGATGCGCACCACTCCGATTTCATTCATCGCCAGGCTGGTCGCTGGTTCTGATTCAAGCGTCGCGACGTTAATCAAGTGCCGTACGCCGTCGACCCGCGCCGGAATGGTGTGGGAAGTGTGCTTGATCAGATAGTCGCGGGCCGGATCGAGCGGATGCGCATCGAACCAGACCATGGTGGCGTCGAAGTTCCGGGCGGATTGCGGCGGCGTCCCCGACGAGATCATGTCGCCGCGGGAAATGTCGATCTCGTCGGCCAGCGTGAGCGTGACGGACATAGGCGCGTGCGCCATCTCCAGGTCGCCGTCGAAGGTGACGACGCGTTTCACTTTCGAGCGTCGGCCCGCGGGCAGGGCTTGCACTTCGTCTCCGGGACGCACGGTGCCCGAGCCGATCAATCCCGCGTACCCGCGAAAATTCTGATCCGGCCGAACTACGCGCTGCACGGCCAGGCGAAAGGGCGCCTTGATGGCGATGTCGGCGGTTTCCACCGTTTCCAGATATTCGAGCAGGCAGGGGCCCTCGAACCAGGGCATATGCGAGCCGCGATCGACTACGTTATCGCCCTTCAGGGCGCTCAACGGGAGGAAGTAATAATTCTTCGTGCCGATGCGCTCCAGAAACGGCTCAAATTCGGCGCGAATACGATTGAAAACCTCCTGGTCATAACCGACCAGGTCCATCTTGTTCACGGCGATCACGAAATTCGGAATGGCCAGCAGCGTGGCGATAAAGGCGTGCCGGCGGGATTGCGTGGTCAGCCCACGATGCGCGTCCAACAAGATGATGGCGAGCTCCGCCGTAGACGCGCCGGTGGCCATGTTGCGCGTATATTGCTCGTGACCAGGCGTGTCCGCCAGGATGAATTTACGCTTGGGCGTCGCGAAATAGCGGTACGCGACGTCGATGGTGATGCCCTGCTCGCGCTCGGCGCGCAGCCCGTCGGTCAGCAGCGAAAAATCGATCTCGCCGCCGCGGATGGCGGATTTTAGCTGATCTTCGTAGGCGCCCTTGGCGTCATGCAGCAGGCGGCCAATCAGCGTGCTCTTGCCGTCGTCGACGCTGCCGGCCGTGGTGAGGCGCAGCAGGCCCTTGGATTCCTCGGCTGCCAGGAATTCTTCGATATTGAAGGACTGCGGGGTGGGTTCTGGCACGAGCGCAGCAGCCATTTTAGCGCGTCTCCCGCCGTGCATCAGACGTGGTCATCAGAAATAACCCTCGCGCTTCTTCAATTCCATGGATCCTTCACGATCGTGATCGATCACACGGTTCTCGCGCTCCGAATTCCGGACCGCCACCAGCTCGGCGATGATTTTCGGCAGCGTATCCGCATCCGAGCGGACAGCGCCGGTACACGGCGAGCAGCCCAAGGACCGCATCCGGCAGCGCACGGTTTCCAAACGATCGCCCAGTTGCGGCTTCACGAAGTCCTGCTCGGGAACAATCAAAGAGTTCCCTCGCACCAGTACCTGCCGGTCTTTGGCGAAATACAGCGGCACGATGGGAATATTCTCCACGTGGATGTATTGCCAGACGTCCATTTCGGTCCAGTTGGAGAGCGGAAATACGCGAATGCTCTCACCCGGTTCCACCCGACCGTTGAAGAGATTCCAGAGCTCGGGACGCTGGTTCTTCGGGTCCCACTGTCCCAGCGAATCGCGGAAAGAGAAAATCCGCTCCTTGGCGCGCGATTTTTCCTCGTCCCGCCGCGCTCCGCCGAAGG
>Ga0310810_10008110_pt1 | contig 12057 bp, 9 predicted proteins | sample NCmetagenome_FD_207641 | JGI IMG/M metagenome (GOLD analysis project Ga0310810, IMG submission 207641) | Soil microbial communities from experimental microcosm in Duke University, North Carolina, United States - NC | ecosystem: Engineered > Artificial ecosystem > Soil microcosm > Unclassified ...
AAGAACACGAAGACGCCGACGGGCAGCCACTGCCGTCCGAACGGTCGCGAGATCACGCAGACATTCTACGTGCTCACGCGATCCTATTTTTCGATCTTGACCGTCCCCCCGCGCTTCGTGACTTCCTTCGCGAACTCCTGCTCGATCTCCGGCGGATCGTTCTCGATCTGATCCTCGAAGCGCAGCCCCAGTCGCGACACGAGCGTCGGCGCGTTGATCGCGAGGTAGCGCGCCGGTTCCTTCCCGGGATTCAGGTGCTGGTGATACCAGTAAATCGGCGGCACGAAGACGGTGCCCTCGTGCCAGTCGACGCGCGTCCGTTTGTCGGCGCCCTCCTTCCACGTCAGCGAATAGCCGTCGCCGGAGAGCAGGAGGATGAACGCGTCACTGCTGTGGCGGTGCGCCCGCTTGTAGACGCCGCCCGGCATCTCCGACACGTGGAAGTCGACCATCGTGTCGCCCCCCATGCGCCAGTGCATGTTGGTCGTGTTCTTGCCGCGCTTCTCGTACGAGTCGAGCTTGAACTCCAGCGCGTCGGGCACGAGGTTGGTGACGGTCTGGTTCTGGCCGACGTGATCGTTCTTGCGCAGGAAGTCCTCCTGCGCGTTGTAGCGATCGCGGAACTCGAAGGGATTCTCGTAGACGAACTTCACGCTGTCGGTCGAGTTCATCACGAACGGGAAGCTCGTGACCGCCAGCAGCCGCACGGGCTTGTCGCTGTCGTTGAAGTGCTGGTACTTGACGTTGAGCGGCACGGCGAACAGCGAGCGTGCTTTCCACTCGACGCGCTCCGGCCGCCGTCCCTCCTGCTGGATGATCGTGTGACCCGGGCCGCCGAAGAAGTAAAGGCCCTCCTCGAACATGTGCCGCTGCGGCTTGGTCTGGCCGTGCGGCGGGATTTCGAGCACGAAGCCGTCGATGATCTGGTAGTCGGCCATCCGGATGTAGAGACCGTTGACGCCCATGTCCGGCCACGGCTTCAACGGCACCGTCCGCGCATCGTCGATCACCAGGCCGGAGAACATCGGCGTGCGCGCCGCCGCCTGTTTCAGCCACTGGTCGTACGGCGTGTTGTCGGGCACGACGCGGCTCATCGTCGGCCCGACCTTCTCGAGGCGTCCGCCGTCCTCGCTGACGCGCTCGCGCTGCCGCGGCGGCTGTTGTGGCGATTGCTGCGCCACGACCACCGCGCCGCCGATGCCGAGCGCGACCGCGCCCAGCCAGATCCGAATGTTCGAGCTGGTCATAGCACCTCTAGAACACGAATTTCAGTCCCAACTGCACCTGCCGCGACGATGTCGTCGTGCGGATGATGTTCGTCGCGTTGGGAATCCGCGTGCCGTCGGCATTGAACAGCGCGGCGGAATTCGGCGTCGCAAAGTTCGCGCGGTTGAACAGATTGAAGATCTCCAACCGGAATTGCACGTTCCGGCCGCCGACCGGCGTGTTCTTGAAGATCGACAGATCGACCACTTTCAGATCCGGGCCGCGCAGCGTGTTGCGGCCGACGGTGCCGTACTCGCCTTTGGGCGGCAGCACGAACGCCAGTGCGTTGAACCAGTTGTTCGGGTCGCCGGTGATCGCGTTGTCGGCGTTGAAGCCGGGCGCCCAGTCGGGCTTCTGCGGATTCGGGTCGCTCGAGCCGTCGCCGGCGTAATCGTAGCCGATGAACGGCGTGAACGGGATGCCGCTCGCGTAGTTCGCAATCACGCCGACCTGCCAGCCCGCGATGAGCTGCTTCGCGCCGCCGGACTGCCCGCGGCCGAACGGCAGCTGATATACCGCGTTGAACACGAGCGTGTGGCGCGTGTCGAAGCTCGACGGACCTATCTCGGAGTCGGGATGGAAGTAGTTCGTCGCGCTGCCCGCACCGTTGTCGAAGTCCGACGATCCGATGAGACCGCCCGACCACGTGTCGCGCGAGCGGCCGTACGTGTACGAGCCCTGGAAAAGCAGACCGCGCGAGTAGCGGCGGTTCACGCTCGCCGTCACGCCGTTGTACCAGGAACGCGCGACGTTGGTGCGCGTGCGCATCCGGCCCCAGTCGGGGAACGGCAGCGCCGAACCCGGCACCACCTGCAGGTGGCCGTCGGCCGCGTTCAACTGCACGGGCCGGGCGTTCGGATCGCTGTAGAACGGCAGGTGGTAGCCGCGCGATCCGATGTAGCCGACTTCCGCGACCAGTTGACCGGGGAACTCGTGCTGGACGCTCGCATGGAACTGCGCGGTGTACGGCTGTTTCGCGTCGTAGTCGATGAATTCGGACCGCTTCTGGACGGCGAGGCCGATCCCGCCGTCGAGGAGCTGCTGGACCGCCGGCCCGAACGTCGGCACGGTGCGGATGTCGACCCCGGCGAAGTACGGGTAAATCCGGAACGTCGTGCCGCGATAGTACGAGGTCGTCAGCGGCTGATAGAAGATGCCGGTGCCGGCCTTGACCGAGGTCCGCTGATCGCCGAACGGGTTCCAGGCGACGCCGACTCGCGGCGCGAAATCGAGCTTCGACGGATTCTTGAAGAAGTCGCTGCCGGGCGTCACGCCGTTCGGCCCCGATTCGAGGTCGTTGAAGCTGAGGAGTCCCGCCACCTGGCCGTTGACGTCGTACGGGATCGTGAAGAACTCGTACCGCACGCCGTAGTTCATCGTGAAGTTGTCGGACGGCTTCCACTCGTCCTGCCCGAAGAACGCGAAGTAGCTCTGCCGCATCTCGCGCCGCGTATCGGTGTTCGGCATGTTCCCCGTGAAGCGGTTCACGGTGCCGCGAAGGAATCCCTGCAGGTTCGTGAAGCGGAACTCGCCGCCGTAGCGCGAGTACGAGAAGCCGTCGAAGTGATAGCGCTGCGCGTCGCCGCCGAGCCGGATCGTGTGCTTCGAGGAGCTGAGCGTGAGGGTGTCGGACACCTGGAAGAGCGTCTGGCGATAGTTGATCGGCGTCGACGCCGTCGTCCCCACCTGCGTGATGCCGCTCTGGATCGTGATCGCACCGAAATGCGGATCCTTCGTGAAGAACATGTTCTGTGGGATCGTCGCCGTCGGCAGGATGTCGTCGTCGCGGCCGGTGTAATTGATCGCGCCGCGCGCCGTGTTGAGGACGCGCGAGCTGAACAGGTGCTGATCCTGATAGGTGAAATATCGCGTATCGGTGTTCGTGAACTCGAGGAACAGGGGGTGATCCTGCTGCGTCTGCGAATCGGACTTGTCGCGCGACACGCGCACGAACATCGAGTCCGCATTCGCCAGCTGCCAGTCGATCTTGCCGACGAGGAAGTTTTCGTGCGTCGGATCGACCTCCGTGTGGCGGTACTCGCCGGTGCCGTCGCCGTAATCCTGACCGTTGGGCATCGGATAGAGCAGATCGAGGTACGGCTTCACGAGCGCGTTGACGCCGACGTTGCCGCCCAGTGCCGCGGGCAGGACGCCGTTGTGCGCGTCGGCGTTCGGCAGCCGCGCGATGTGCGTCAGCGACAGATCCTGGCGCAGGCCTTCATAGCTGCCGAAGTAGAACACCCTGTTCTGAACGATGGGGCCACCGGCCGTGGCGCCGAACTGATTGCGTCGGAACGGCGGATTCGTCTGCTTGCCGGATGCATCGACCGGATCGAAGTAATTCGGCGCGTCGAACTTGCTGTCGCGGAGGAACTCGAAGGCCGTCCCGTGCAGGGTGTTCCCGCCCGACTTGGTCACCGCGCTGATGACGCCGCCGGCCGCGCGCCCGAACTCGGCGCTGTAGTCGTGCGTCTGCACGCTGAATTCCTTCACGGCATCGACGCCGAGCAGCACGCCCGCCATGCTCGACGGCGCCTTGTCGGAGATGTCCGCGATGTTGGTCCCCTCGAGCAGGTAGCCCGTCATCTCGGGGCGCGCGCCGCCAATCGACAGCTGCGTGTTGCCGAAGCCGCCGGTGAAGTCGCGCGCCGTGCCGCGGCTGACCGTCACGCCGGGCTGCAGCGTGGCGAGCTGCATGAAGCTGCGGCCGTTCAGCGGGAGCTCGGCAATCTGCGTCTGCGACACGACGCCGCCGGCGACGGCGCTGCTGAGCTCGACGTTGGTCACCGCCCCCTGCACCGTCACCTGCTCGCTGATGCCGCCGACCTTCATCGTCAGGTCCGCGACCACGTCGCGCCCGATTTCGACGACGAGGTTGTCACGCTTGGCCGATGAGAATCCCTGCAGTTCGGCGCTGACGTTGTACACGCCGGGCGGCAGGCTGAGCGCGCGGTAGCGGCCATTCTCGTCGGTCACCAGCGTCCGGATCGCGCCGTTCTCGACGTTCTTGACCTGAATCGTCACGCCGGGCAGAAGCGACTTCGATTCGTCGATGACCGCGCCGTAAATCGTCCCGGTCGTCGCCTGGGCGTGGAGCGCCGCTGGCGCGGCGACGAGGACGACGCACGAGACGGCACACGCCGCTCGGACAAACGATCGCATAAGGCTCCTCCTCATTGGTCCTACCTTTGCGAGCGTAGCGTCTATGGTTTCTTTACCCGAGTCAAGCGTAAGTTTGCGGCGCCCCCCGACATCGCACCCGCCGGATTCGACGCGTTGGATCCGCCTCCGCTCGCCTGACAACACGCGAGCGACGACGTGACGCGCTGTCGCGGGGAGAGGCGCGTCGGAAAAGGTCTGACCTTTGCCGCAATCGGTCGGTCGCGTGATTGACGGGTGATCCCCCTTCTGGTGTAATTCGGCCCGATCATGTCGGCCGCGAGGTCGTTCGGGTTGGGCGTGATGGTCGTGCTCCTGCTGAGCGGCGTCGCGGCAGTCACCTACGCTCGGTGGAGCGGCCCGATCGCCGACGGCGACCGCGCGCTCGCCGACGGGCAGCCCGAGCACGCGCTCGCGGCGTACCGGCGCGCCGAGAAGCGCTTCGACGGTGTCGGCGCCGCCAAGCAGTTGTTCGCCGCCGACTACGATCGCGCGATTGAAAACCAGCTGTGGGCGCTCTACCGCCTCGGGCGCTACGACGACGTCATCGAGAAAGCGGATCAATCGCCGCCTGCCGCCGACCCCCATTACTGGGCGGGTTGTGCCTTCTTTCAGAAAGCGATGGGCGAGGACAAACCTGAGGCGCGGCTCGGGTGGATGACGCGCGCGGAAGAGGAGCTGCGGCGGGCAGCCGAGACGTCGCCGGGCGACTGGGACGCCAAGTACGACTTCGAGCTGGTGACGCGACTCGCCGCCGAGCTGCGCAAGCAGCCGAAGACGCCGCCCAACCAGCTGATGCAGCTGCTGCGCCCGCAGCCGAAAGCCGGCGCCAAACCGGCCAGGCGCGTCGGATGAGTCCGGGATGAGACTGCTGCGTCCGGATTTCATCAACTGGTCGCTCGCCGTTCCCGTGCTCGTGGCGCTGTGGGCACTGGGCGTCGCCTACGTACGAGCCGCCCGCCGCCGATCGCCGACAGCCGATCGCTTCGCGCGGCTCTCGCGCCGGTCGACGCCGGCGCGGGCGCTGGCGGCGCTCGTGTGCGCCACGACGGCAGCCAGCGGCCTCGTGTTCGCGCTCGTTCGGCCGCAAGCGCTCCTGGCGGCGCGTGCGCCCGACTACGAGCGCCAGGACGTCATCTTCGTCCTCGATCGATCCGCGTCGATGCGCGCGCACGACGTCGCGCCGTCGCGGTTCCGGCGGGCGACGGCGGAGATCCGCAATTTCCTGCGCAACAAACCGGACACCATCGATCGCGTCGGACTCGTCGGCTTTGCCGACGCTTCCGTGGTCCTGTCGTACCTGACGGGCGACATCGACAGCGTCATGTTCTACCTCGATTGGATCGACGAGGATCCGACGGCGCTCCTCGGCACGAACATCGGCGCCGCGCTGCGCAGCGCGCGCGACGTCGCCCAGAAGGACGATCGGCAGACGACGAAGCTGTTCCTGCTCATCTCCGACGGCGAGGACTACGGCACCGAGCTCGACAGCGCGCTCACCGTCTTCCGCGACGAACGCCGGCGGGTGCACTGCATCGGCATCGGGTCGGACGGCGAGGTCCCGGTTCCCCTGCGGCAGGTGGGCGACCGCGAGGAATTGCTGCGCGACGACGCCGGCCGCACGGTGACGACGAAGTTCGAGGAGACCACGCTGCGGCAGATCGCGTCGACGACGGGCGGCCGCTACATGCGCTCGACGACGGGCGGCGAGCTCGCGCGCGCGATCGCGGACATCGTCAGGGGCGAACGGAAACAGGTCGGCTGGCGCACGACCACCGGCTATCGCGACCTCTATCGCGTCGGCCTCGCAGTGGCGGCAGGCTTCGGCGCGACGCTCTGGCTGCTGCTGTGAGCGTCCAGGATCGCCCCTCCGTGACGATCAACGTCGAGAGCGCGTTCAACACGATCGCGGCGCTCGAAGCCGAAGTCGGCAAAGCCATCGTCGGCCAGCAGGTGCTGATCCGCCGCCTGCTCACGGGGCTGTTCGCCGCCATCCCGTTCGCGACGGCCCGCGCGCAGGCGCGCGCCGGCTGCGGGCACGTGCTGCTCGAAGGCGTCCCCGGCGTCGCGAAGACACTGACGGCGACGACGCTCGCGCAGGCGATTTCGGCGCGTTTCCAGCGGATCCAGCTGACGCCCGATCTGCTGCCGGCCGACATCCTCGGCACGCGCATCTACGACGCGAAGAGCGCGACGTTCCGCATCGAGCAGGGGCCGGTGTTCACCAACATTCTGCTCGCGGACGAGATCAACCGCGCGACACCGAAGACGCAGAGCGCACTGCTCGAGGCGATGCAGGAACGGCAGGTCACGCTCGCCGACACGACGTTCGCGCTCGAGGATCCGTTCTGGGTGCTCGCCACACAGAACCCGGTCGAGCAGGAAGGCGTTTACAGCCTGCCCGAGGCGCAGCTGGATCGGTTTTCGATGATGCTCCGCGTCGGATATCCGAATCAGGACGACGAAGTCCGGATGCTGCACGCCAGGCTGTCGGAGCACGCGATCGAGCGTCGCGTGACGCCGGGCGACGTCACGTTCCTGCGCGGTTTCATCGGCGAGACGGTGTTCGTCGACGACAAGATCATCGAGTACATCGTCCGCCTCGGTCGGGCGACGCGGGCTCCGGGCGAGGTCGGCCGCGCCCATTTGTCCGAGCTGCTGCTGCTGGGCATGTCGCCGCGCTCGTATCAGCACGTGCTCGCGCTGTCGCGCGTCACGGCGTTCATGCACGGACGCGCGTACGTGCTGCCGTCCGACGTGAAGGAGATCTACGGCGACGCCGCGCGCCACCGGATCGCGCGCAGCGTGCGCGCTCAAGCCGAGAATGTCGACAGCGACGAGATTCTCGCGGAGCTCCTGCAGGCGGTGCCGATTCCATGATCCCGCCAGCCGTGATGCGAGAGCTGCGCTACCTCGAGGTGTACACAGCGAAGAAGATCCGCAGCCTGCGCCTTGGCGCGTACACGAGCCCGCTGCGCGGACCCGGGTTCGACTTCGACGAGCACCAGCCCTACCGGCCGGGCGACGACGTGCGCCGGATCGACTGGAACGTGACGGCGCGCATGAACGCGCCCTTCGTGCGCCACACGCATGCGGAGCGCGAGTTGAACGTGATGGTCGCGCTCGACGTGTCGCGATCGATGGAGCTCGGCACGTCGCACTATTCGAAAAAGGAAGTGCTCACGTTCATCACCGGGTCGCTGCTGTTTTCCGCGCTTTCGGATCAGATCAACACCGGCTTCATGGCGTTCGCGGATCGCGTCGTCGCGTTCACGCAACCGCGGCGGACGCGCGGCGCCGCGTGGACGATGCTCGAGCAGTGCTGGGCGCTCGCGCCCCAGCCGGGGGCGACGGCCATCGGGCCCGCGATCCAGCACCTCGTGCGCACGCTGAAGAAGACCAGTGTGATCTTTCTCGTCTCGGATTTCATGACCGACGAGGACTTCGCGGCCGACAGAAACCTGGCCGTGCTCGCGGCGCGGCACGACGTGATCGCGGTGATCCCCGAGGATCCGGCCGAGGCGGCGCTGCCCGCCGGACGCGGATACGCGCACGTGCGCGATCTCGAGTCGGGCAGAGATGTCGCGGTCGCGCTCCGGCCGGCCAGCCGGCGGCGATATGAGGAGGAGGCGCGGCGCAGGCGCGAGGCGCTCGCGCACGCGTTTTACCGCGCGTCGGTGGACCACGTCTTCGTGCCGACGAACGGCCGGCCCGTCGAACCCCTCCTGGAACTCTTTGCCAGGAGGCTCGCGAAGTGACGGGCGACGCTCGCTGCCGTTCGGCGTTCGAGCGACTTCGCTGTCGTTCGACGTTCGACGTTCGGAGGGCTTTGCTGCCGTTCGCGGTTCCGGCTGCTTCGGTGACGTTCGTGGTTCTCGCGGCCTCGGTGGCGCTCGCCCAGCCGCGCGAGGTCGAGGTGCGGACGGCGCTGTCGCAGACCGCTGTCTGGGTCGCGGACCGCGTCGTCTACACGATCACGATCGTCTGTCACAAGGGCGTCGACATCCTCGGCGACGACCTGTCCAAGGACAAGCTGCACGTCGAAGGACTCGAGATCGTCAGCAGCGACTCCAGCCGCGCGACCGGGGCGGGCGACCAGACGATCTATTCGTTCCGCTACCTCCTGACGACGTACCGCGTCGATGTGCCGGAGTTGAAGATTGCGCCGATGACGGTGCGCTATTACGTCAGGCGCGCAGGGCAGCGGATCGGCGACGCGTCGCCCGCCGGCGAGGTGGAGGTTCCCGCCGCGTCCATCGCGTTCCGGAGCGCCCTGCCCGACGGGCAGGAGACCTTCGCGATCCGCGACGGGCGCGATCCGCGCCCGCGTCGCGCGCGTTATGCCTGGCTGCAGCCGGTCGGCCTGGCCCTGGTGCTGATCTCGATCGTGCCGGCGGCCGTCGCCGGCATCGGACTGGTGCGCCGGGCGCGGCCGCGCGGGAAGCCGCGGTCGGCGCGTCAGGTGCAACAGGACGAACGCGATCTGCTCGAGTCGTTGCGAGCGCTCGACATCGCGACGCCCGCGGGCCGCCGCGAGGCCTACGCGAAATTGAATGCGCTCGTGCGAGACCACCTGCACCACGCGACCGGCGTCGCGGCCGCGGCGCTCACGCCGGCGGAGATTCGCGCGGCGCTGGCCGCGCACGACGGCCGCGTTCCCGTGACGCTCGCCGACGAAGTGCTCGAGGCCTGCGATCGGGCGCGCTACGCGCCGCCGGACAACCTCCCGTCGGCGGACGACTGCCGGCGCGTCATCGAGCAGACGGCGCAGGTGCTCGGGCAGGCATAGCTCCATGCGGTTTCTGCGGCCGGAGCTCGTCTGGTTACTCGCCGGTCTCGTTGCGCTGCTCATCGTCCGCTGGCGCATGCGCGGGCGCTTCATCGCGTCCACGACCGTGTCGCGCCTGCGCGCGCGCTTCTACCGCGCGTCCAGCGTCCGGCGCCTGCCGCTGGCCGTCCTGGCGGCAGCGCTCGCGCTCGTTGTCGTGGCGCTCATGGATCCGGTTCTGCCGTCGGTCGACGCCGACGTGCAGTCGCGCGGCCTCGACATCGTCATGCTGCTGGATCTGTCGAGCAGCATGCAGGAGCAGATGGAGCGCGTGCGGCCGTCGCGCGACATGTCGCGCCTCACGTTCACGTCGCGCGACGCGACGATGACGGCGCACGTGCCCGGGAAAACGCGCCTCGAGGCCACCAAGGACGCGATCAAATCCTTCGTCATGCACCGCCGTGACGATCGCATCGCGCTCATCGTGTTCTCGGATAACGCATATGTCGTCAGCCCGCTGACCTTCGATCACGGGTACCTGCTGCGCTACATCGACATGGTCGACGACCAGATTCTGCGTGGCGAGGGAATGACGGCGATCGGCGACGGCCTTGCGCTCGCGAACTACCTCCTCGCGCGCCAGGCCGGCACGCTGCGGCGCAACCAGGTTGTCGTGCTGTTCACCGACGGCGAGAGCAACAAAGGCCGCGATCCCGTGGAAGTGCTCGAGGAGTCGAACGCCGCGAACGTCCGTGTCCATTTTGTCGGCCTCGATCTCGAGGAAGAAGTCCGGAACAAGGCGCAGGTGCAGAAGCTGCTCGACGCCGTCAAGCGCTACGGCGGCCGCTACTTCGACGCGAACACCGTGCGCGACCTGGACGCCGCGTCGCGGACGATCGATTCAATCGAGAAGGGCGTGCTCGTGAATCGCGTGCACGTGCGTGACGAGCCGGTCTATCAGTGGTTCGCGCTGCCGGCGCTGCTGTTGATGGTTGCGGCCGTGGGGTTGCGGGCGATCCCCTTTTTCGTCGATCAGACGTAGTCAGGGCTTCCACGCACGGGCACGATCAACGTACCCGGCCGCGGTCGCGTCGGAGAAGAATCCATCCTTGCGAAGCGATTCGGCCGCGCGCTGCACGCACGCGACGTAGCCATCCGTCGTGAGCGTCTCGGCCTTCTGCAGCAGCCCGAGCCGCCGCCACGCGTCCGTCGCCGTCTCGCGGTAGTCCCACACGCCGTTGCGGTTCATGTCGACGAAGACCTTCTTGCCGTCCAGCGGCTCGATCCCGCGGCCGTCGAAGGCGGCGAACGCCGTCGCGCCGGACGTCGACTCCGGGTAGCTGTAGTACACCCCGAGTGGGCAAGCGACTTCGGGAAAGGCAAGCGCCGGATTCTCGACGCCGAGCTCCGGCCAGTCGGATCGCGTCGGCGGCGGCGTTGCGCCGCGCTCGACCCACGCGTCCAGCAGATCGACGAAGCGCTCCATCATCCGCGACAAGTCGAGATTCTGGCTCTCGCGATCGCCTTTGAGGGTTTCGCCGCCGGAATGGCTGATGCTGCGGATCTCGTACATGCGGTACTTCGATCCGAGCCCCTTGTCGCGCAGGATCTTCGCGTTGTTCCGCTTGTTCTCGAGATAGCTCGACGACATCCAGTCGGGATGCTTCGGCGGCCAGATGTTGTTGTACATCTGGTGTGCGACGTCGATCTGCGGGACGAACGCCGCCTTGTCGGCGTCGCTCGTGAGCAGCACGTCCTTGCCATCCTTGATCACGACCGGATACCACGTGCCGGCCGCCGGGTCGTCGTTCAGGAAGCCGTCGAAAAAACGCTTCCCGTCCCGGCCGACGTTCAGCCCAGGGGTGTAATTGAGGCCGTGGCCGATCCGTGCGCCGGCTGAGTGGCCGTAGAAATACGTGCGCGTGATCTCGCCGCCGAGCCTCGACGCGAGCATCTTCTTCGCGACGTCGGTGAAATCCATCACGTAATGCGCGGTGTCGTTGAAGGCGATGTAGTCGACCGTGGTGCCGTCCTCGACCTTCGCCGTGATTTCGCCGACGTTCTCGACTGTCGAGCGATGCGTCTTGACGACGGCATAGCCTTTCGCGAGGAGCAGGCGATCGTATTTGTCGAGGTCGTCGGCGTTTCTGTCCCATGGCTTGAGGCCGCCGTCCTTGAACGAGACGCCGCGGCCGTGGACCATCACGAACATTTTGTGGTTCCAGGCGGTGCGATCGGGGAAGAGGAGCGTCATCGCCGCGCCCTTGTCGCGCTCGTACGCCGCGACGCCGAAGAGAATCTGGCGCGGTCCCCAGGTTTGCGGGAACACGAGGTCGGGACTGTTCGTGAAGTACTCCTTGTAGTCGCCAACCTTCGCGAGATACCCGTCGACGGTGCCGTTCAGGCCGACGTCGATGCGGCGGATGCGCCGCCCATCAGACGTCACATCGTGTTCGTGCATCAGACACGACGAAGGGCCGACACGTTCGCCGTGAACAGTGCGCGCGGGAGCCAGCGCGTCGTCGCACGATCTCGCGGGACTCTGCGCGCTTGCGGCGTGACCCACCAGCCACATCGCGGCGACAACGCCAACGGAGTGCCGATGCATGTCTAACGACCCTGAGTGCCGGAGCCCGGCGCCTTCACGAAGAACTCCGGCATCTTGAACGAGAACAAGGCGTTGCTCACGCTGTCGATGGCGTAGACCTCGTGATGCTTCGGGTTGTATGCGACGCCCGCGGGCCACACCAGGCCTGTCGCCGGACCCTTGATGACGCCGCGCGGCGGCACGTCGCCGTTGTCGTCGATGCTCCAGACGCCGATGAACCCGGTCTTGTCGGGATCCCACGGCGAGGGCCGCGGAT
>Ga0310810_10008111_pt1 | contig 12056 bp, 7 predicted proteins | sample NCmetagenome_FD_207641 | JGI IMG/M metagenome (GOLD analysis project Ga0310810, IMG submission 207641) | Soil microbial communities from experimental microcosm in Duke University, North Carolina, United States - NC | ecosystem: Engineered > Artificial ecosystem > Soil microcosm > Unclassified ...
GCGGCATGAGCCTGTCGCGCCAGCTAATCCAGCAGTGGCGGCAAGTCCCGTATGCGGCAATACCCGGCGACGTGCGCGACGCGGCGCGGCTGCATCTGCTCGATGCGATCGGGGTCGGTCTGGCCGCTGCCGCAACGGGCGCAGCGACACCTTATCTCCGTGCAGCGCCGGCCCTGAATGGCGCAGGCGGTCCGGCGACCATCTTCGGTCTCGCCGGAGGCCACACACCGGCCACGGCGGCGCTGGCCAATGGCGGGATGATCCACGCGCTGGAATATGACGACACCCATACCGGGTCGATCGTGCACGGGAGTTCGGTGCTGGCGTCGGCGGCGTTCGCGGCTGCCGAAGGCGCAGGCGCAAGCGGTGAGGCGCTGCTGACCGCGTACATCAAAGGCTGGGAGGTCCTGGTCCGCATGGGCCTGGCGGCGCCGGGACGGTTTCAGGCGCAGGGTTTCCAGATCACATCGGCTGCGGGAACGCTTGCCGCGGCGCTGGTCGCCGCCGATTTGATGGGGCACGACGCGGACCAGACCGCCAACGCGGTCGGCATTGCGTTGAGCCAGTCGTCCGGTGTGTTCGAGTTTCTCACCAATGGCAGCACGGTGAAGTCGCTGCACGCGGGCTGGGCTGCGCACGCAGGTGTTGTTGCTGCGACGCTCGCCGGCTGCGGACTCACCGGGCCGCTGACGGCCTTCGAAGGGCAGTTCGGACTGTTCCGGCGCTTTGCAAGCGACGATACCGCCGCCGGGCGCTTCGCCGACGGCATCGGGACGCTCGGCGAGCGCTGGCATCTGCCGCAGGCCGCCTTCAAGTTCTATCCATGCTGTCACTATATCCATCCCTTCATCGAGGCTTTGGAGACAGCGTTGGCGCAGGCGCCCGGCGTCCCGGTCGATACGATCGACTGCGAAGTTCCCGCCGGCGAGGCACTGCTGATCTCTGAGCCCTGGCAGCAGAAGCTTTCGCCGCGGACGGGGCACGAGGCGCGTTACAGTCTGCCGGTCGCGCTTGCGGCCCGGCTGGCTGAAGGCGCGATCACGCCGGCGAGTTTTGCGGGAGCGCCAAGCGAAGCGGTGCTCGCCCGGGCGAAATGCGTGACGGCGCGCCCGATGGCCGATGCACAATTCCCGGATCGTTTCGAGGCGCGAATCCACGTCCGGTTCGCCAACGGCCAACGCACCGACATTTACATCGACGATGTGTTCGGTGGCGCGCGGCGGCCACCATCGCGGGATGCCGTGCTCGCCAAGTTCCGCGCCAATGCCGCGATGATCGGCCGACCGGATCGCGTGAGTGCTCTCGAACGGGCAATTCTCGCAATCGAGCAAGTGCCGGCGGCGCATATCGGACACGCGTTGCGCAACATTCAGCCTGCGGCCACAGCGCAGGCCGCGGCATCATGATGGAAGGATAGGCGTATGGCATTCGATCTTGTGGTCCGAGGCGGGACCGTTGTGCTGCCGGAAACGGACGGCGTCGCGGCCGACATCGCGATCAGCAAGGGCCGTATCGCGGCGGTGCTGGCGCCTGGCGCGGACGTTCAGGCAGCCGAGGTGCTGGACGTTGGCGGCAAGACGGTGTTGCCCGGCGTGATCGACGTGCATCTGCATCTTGGCCACGGCAAGGACATTGCGCGGCCGCGCGTGCCGGAAGACGCTGCGGTTGAAACGGCGGCGGCGGCGATCGGCGGCGTCACCACATTTATCCCGTATCTGATGGCGACCGATCCGTTCGAGTCGCTGTTCGAGGAAGTGAAGTCCGTGACGGAGGCCGGCGCGCGCATCGATTTCGGCTATCACTTCATCATATCGACCGAGGACCAGCTTGCGGGCGTGCCGCGCTATGCGCGCGAATTCGGCGTGCCGTCGTTCAAGATCTTCATGAACAATCGCGGCGGCGAAGGCACGCGCCTCGGCCTGCCGGACATCGATGACGGCTTCCTGCTCAGGCTGTGCGAGGCGGCGGCCGCGAATGGCGGCATGGTCTGCCCGCATCCGGAAAACATCGAGGCGTCCTGGGTCCTGCGCAACCGTGTGATGGCGACCGATCCGGATGGGAAGGGCGGGTTGCGGGCGTGGAACGCGACGCGGCCGCCCTTCGTCGAGGCTGACGCCGTGCAACGCGCCGGCCTGTTCGCCCGCGAAACGGGCGCGCGGCTCTACATCGTTCACACCTCATCACGCGAGGCGCTGGAAGCCGGCTTGCGCGCCCGCGACGCGGGCACCGACATCATCATCGAGACATGCCCGCACTACCTGACGCACGATATCGATTGGGAAGGCGGCGACGTCGGCAAGATCAATCCGCCATTGCGCACACGCGAGGATCGCGATGCGCTCTGGGCCGGAATCCTGATGGGCGACGTCGATACGGTCGCGACCGATCACGTGCATCGCGATATCTCGGCCAAGGCCGGGGGCATTTGGAAGGCCTCGCCGGGCTGCGGTGGGCTGGAAACATTGCTGCCGGTGATGCTGACAGATGGCCATCACGAACGTGACCTGCCGATTGGGCGCGTCGCATCGCTGTTGTCGAGCGCACCTGCCGACGCCATGGGGCTCGGGCATCGCAAGGGCCGCATCGCCGTCGGGCTTGATGCCGACCTCGCCATTGTCGACCTCGAGCGCGACTATCTGTGCCGGCGCGAGGACGTCGTCTCGAGCGCCGGATATTCGATCTACGAGGGCCGACGCTTCAAGGGACAGGTCGTGCACACTTTGGTGCGCGGGCGATTTGCCGTGCGCGACGGCGCGTTGGTCGAGAATGCGGTTGGCTCGGGGCGCTTCGTTGAGCGCGCGTTGGCATAGATCCCGCGCAAACATTCGTATCCGGTTTGGATGTCCCCGCGCTCGGGTTCCGATGTTGCTGCGCTGCTGATGACGGCGACTCCGGCGCCGCCACTCTTGCGGGCGTCATTCGTCGAAATGCGAAGCGGCTGCGGCGGGAGTTCCCGGTCAAGCCGTGGGCGTGTCCGGACCGCCGGAAATCCATAAGGCGTAGGCCGCGGGGACCGTTATCAAAGTAAGAAGGGTGGCCGCCAGCAGGCCCCCCATGATGGTGATGGCCATAGGTCCCCAGAAGACACTACCCGACAGCGGAATCATGCCGAGAATGCTTGCGAGAGCCGTCAGCAACATCGGACGAGAACGTCCGACCGTGGCATCGACGATAGCGTCGGAGCGTGCTTGTCCGGCGGCGATATTGTGGTCGATCTGATCGACAAGGATCACCGTGTTGCGCATGATCATGCCGGTGAGGGCGACCATGCCGAGAAGCGCCACGAAGCCAAAGGGCCGGTTGCTGACGAGCAAAGCGCCCGTCGCGCCAATGAGGCCGAGCGGGCCAGTGGCGAACACGAGCGCCATGCGTGAGAAGCTTTGCAACTGGATGATGAGCAGGGTCAGCATGGCGATCAGCATGACCGGGAACACGGCGATCAGTGCATTGTTCGCTTTGGCGCTCTCCTCGATCGACCCGCCCGTTTCGATTCGATAACCCGGGGGAAGCGCCGTCATGAGCGGTGCCAGCTCTTTCAGCACCTCGCTACTGACGTCTGGCGCCTGCGCGCCGTCGGTAATGTCGGCACGCACGGTCAGGACGCGATCACGATTGCGGCGCCATAGAATTGGGTCTTCGAACGCGTAGGACAGTCGCGCGACCTGCGATAGAGGCACCGCCACGCCGCCACGCGAGACGATCGTAAGCGAAGGCAGCCGATCAAGGTCGAGGCGCTCCGCCGCGATCGCCCGCGCAACGACATCGATGGTTTCGGTGCCTTGCCGCAGATTCGTGATCGAATAGCCGGAAAGCAGCGTTTGCAGCGCCTGGGCGATCGCATAGCGCGTGAGCCCCAATGCCCGCGCGCGTTCCTGGTCGATGTCCAGTCGAATCGACTTGACCTCCTCGTTCCAGTCGAAATGCGGTTCGATCAGCTTCCGGTTGGCCTCCATGATCTTGCGGATGTCGTGACCGATCGCGCGGAGCTTCATGGGGTCGGGCCCAACCACCCGGAATTGAACCGGAAAGCCAACGGGCGGTCCGAAGACAAAACGGTCGACGCGCGCCCGTGCTTGGGGAAGCACGCCCGCGGCCAACGCCTTGTCCAACCTCGCCTTGACGCGCTCGCGCGCCTCGAGATCCTTGGTCAGGATCACGATCTGGGCGAAGCTCGGATTCGGTAACACCGGATTGAGCGCGACCCAGAAGCGCGGCGTCCCCCGACCCACATAGGACGTATAGTTCACGACGTCCCGATCGTCTCGGAGCAACGCTTCCGCCGTTTTTACGGCTGCCTCGGTCACTCCGATCGAGGTTCCCTCTGCCAGCCGGAGCTCGAAGAACAGCTCGCTGCGGGTGGACGTGGGAAAGAACTGTTGTTGCACGAAAGCGAAGCCGGCAATGCTTGCGAGAAACATCGCCGCCGTCGCCGCGACGACCATCTTTCGCCGCTGCAGGGCGCGCGCGAGCGCGCGGCGGAATGCGCGGTAGGTGCGCGTGTTATACACGTCGCCCTTGTGACGCATGGCGCGCGGCAGCAGCTTCAAGCCTAGATAAGGGGTGAATACGACCGCCACGATCCATGACGCGATCAATGCGAGTCCGACGATCCAGAAGATGCCGCCGGCGTATTCTCCGGAACTCGACTTGGCGAAGCCGACCGGCAGGAATGCCGCAGCGGTCACCAGGGTACCGGTCAGCATCGGGAGCGCGGTTGACGTCCAGGCGTAGGTGGCCGCACGGACCCGGTCGAAACCCTGCTCGATTTTGACCACCATCATTTCGATGGCGATGATCGCGTCGTCCACCAGGAGGCCGAGCGCTATGATAAGCGCACCAAGTGTAATGCGATTGAGGTCGAAACCGGCGGTGGACATGACCACGAACACGATTGCGAGGACCAGCGGCACGGACAATGCGACAACGAGCCCGGTGCGGAGCCCGAGCGAGAGGAAGCTGACCACGAGCACAATGACCAGCGCTTCGGCAAAGGCGCGGAAGAATTCCGACACCGATTGATCGACGATGTGCGGCTGATCGGCGATCTGAGTGATTTCGAAGCCTTGCGGCAACTCGGCGATGATGGCGTCCAGCTCGCGTTTCAGGTTCGCGCCGAACGTCAGGATGTTCGCGCCATCCTGCATCGAGGCACCGATGCCGAGTGCCGGCTTTCCCTCGGTCCTTACCAGGAAGTCCGGCGGGTCTTCGTAGCCATGTCTGACTGCGGCGATGTCCCCAAGACGGAAAACGCGGCCTTCCGCCTCGATAGGAGTGGCGGCAATGGCGTCCACGCCATCGAATTTGCCGCTCAGATGCAGGTCGATGCGGTCGGCCGCGGTGTCGATGGAGCCGGCCGAGGTCACCGCATTCTGGCGGGCAATTCCGTCGAAAATCTGCTGCGGGGCGATGCCGAGCGTGGCGAGCCTTGCGTGGCTGAATTCAACGAAAATCCGCTGCTGCTGCTCGCCTATGATCTCGACTTTATTGACATCCTGCACGCGCAGCAGGCGCTGACGGATCTCGTCGGCTCTCGCCTTGAGGATGTCGTAGCCAACGCCGTCGGCGGTGAGCATGTAGAGCGCCGACGTCACGTCACCGAACTCATCATTGAAATGCGGGCCGACGACGTCCGACGGCAACTGACCGCGAATGTCTCCGACCTTCTTGCGGACCTGGTACCAGAGGTCCTTCAGGATCGAGGGAGGCATGCTGTCCTTGAGGACGATACGAATGAACGCAACTCCAGGCCGCGAATAGGTCTCGATGTGGTCGAGCCAGGGCAGCTCCTGCAATTTCTTCTCGATCTTGTCGGCGACCTGCGTTTCCATCTCCCGCGCGGTCGCTCCCGGCCAGGCTACGTCGACGATCATCACCTTGACCGTGTAGGTGGGATCTTCGGAGCGGCCGAGCGTGAAATAGGAGTACGCGCCTGCCGCGGTGATGAGCAGCATCGCAAATACGATCAATACGGGATGGCCGATCGCCCAGGCGGAAAGATTGAAACGGTGCATTTGAATTGGTGTGCGCTGGAGGAGGGGAGGCCGGTCACATCGGCTCGATAATGCGGACTTTCAGGCCCGGCTCGAGTTTCTGCACGCCCAAGGTCACAACCGGCTCGCCATCGGCGACCCCGGCCGTGACGAATGCCGCCTCTTCGTTGAAGGAAGCAACACTGACCGGCCGCAGCCTCAGTTGCCCGGCGGCGTCCACCACATAGACCGACGCGCCGTCGCCTCGGTTGAAGACGGCAGAGAGCGGTAGCCTTGCGGCGCGCACCTCGCCGCTATGTTGCAGCGTGACCGTCGCGGTCATGCCGAGCGCCACACCGTCGTCACTCTCGAGAAAGGAGAAACGCGCCGCATAGGTCCGAGTCATCGGATCGGCTTGCGGGGAGAGTTCGCGCAGCCGCGCGGCGTAGACGCGCCCGCTCATCGACCACAAGGTGATGGTGGCTTCGGAATTTTTGACTTGGCCGAGCCGGTTCTCCGGAATGGCGACAAGCGCTTCCTTTTCGCCGCTCTGTGCGAGTTTCATCACGGGCTGGCCGACCGCCACGACCTGTCCCGGCTCCGCAGCAGTCGCGGCGACGATCCCGTCGGCAACCGCCACGAGGTCGGTGTAGCTGAGTTGCTTGCGCGCGAGGTCCAAGGCGCGGGCAGCGCGCACGCGCCGCCCTTCCGCTTCGCCTTTGGCGGCGGATTTCCGGTCGTATTCCGCGGCCGATGCGAAGCCGCGCTCTTTTAAGGTCGCGTAGCGGTCGAAATCGGCCGAGACCTGTTCGAGATTGGCCTGCGCGGCCGTCAGCTCCGCCTCGGCGCTGGCGACTTGCAGCCGGAGGTCGTCGCCGTCGAGCTCCGCCAGAACTTGTCCCGCGTGCACGCCGTCACCGACGTTTACATGGCGTCTGAGAATCTTGCCCCCGACGCGGAATCCGAGATCGGGTTCGTGCCGCGCCCGGACAACGCCGACGAATTCGCGCGCCGCTGTCCGCGCCGTGTAGTGAACACGCTCGATCTGAACAGGGCGGGCCGCCTGCGGCGCGGCTTCCGTCTTGGCCTCGCAGCCGGCCACCAGCAGCCCGGCAACTAAAGCTGCCGCCGGTGCAAAGAGCGACGAGGTTGGTGACATCGCGCGGAATCCTCCGATGGGCGGCAGCGGCGCATGGACTGAACGCCGGATTTTCGACGAGCGCCGGCTGCCGCGCGTGCGCACCAGATAGGTGCGGCACGGTGCGGATCGAATGACGGAGACGCCGGATTTCTTGCTCGAAACGCCGGAACGGCGACGGGTGCCTAGGCTCTGCCGCGTCGCCAGGCGCCGGGCGCGGCGCCAAACGCTTTCTTGAAGGCGCGGGAAAAAGCGGCCTCGGAGTCGTAGCCGACGGCTTCGGCAATCTGCGCGAGCGAGGCGCTCGTGCTGCCGAGCTTTTCGGCGGCAACCTGCATGCGCCAACTCGCCAGGTATTGCATGGGCGGCGCGCCGATGAGCCTGAGAAACCGATCGGCCAAGGCGGAACGAGACAGGCCGACCTCGCGGCCGAGTTCGTCCACCGTCCAGCGGCGATCGACGTGGCCGTGCAGGAGTGCCAGAGCCTTGGCCACATGCGGCTCACGCAATCCGGCCAGCCACCCGGCATGTTCGGGCGGCAGCGATTCCGCATAGCGCCGGACCGTCTCCACGAAGAGCAGTTCGGAAAGCTTCGCCAGCATCGTCTGAGAGCCTGGGCGTCCCGCGTTCAGCTCTGCCGCGGCATATTGAAAGGTCGAGCGAATCCAATCGGCGGCCGGACCTTGCGCGACATTAAGCTTCAGCAGCCGCGGCAGCATCGGGATCAGGGGATTGCCCTGTGTACCGGCATAACCAATGAAGCCGCATATCATCTCTGTTTTCGCGCCGCTGCCGCCGTGCTGGATGGCATACAGGCCGCCGTCGACCGGTTGCTGAACGATGTCGCTGCCGAGAGCGGGCGGAAGCGCCAGGTCGCTGCCCATCAGATGTGGATCGTTACGCGGCAAAATAACGATGTCGCCGCGTTGCAGGACGCAGGTTTCGCCATCGGCGCCATCGACCTGAATGCGCAGCTCACCTTCGATGATGTAGTGATAGGTCATGAGGTGCGAGGCTGCGCCGAGCGCCGGCCCGCACTGCTCGCGCGGGATGTTCAATGCGATGCACCATGGCGCGGACAGGTCGGCGCGCAGGAACACGCCGCCCGTCAAATTCGACACCCTCAGCACGTCGGATAAGGCATCCATCTGCGCTTCTTAACAGATTGCGGCGGTCGGGTCAGACGTGCCTCGACCAGGCTCCGGCTCGCTACGAGGTTCATTGTTGGCAGGCGCCTCATCCAGCCCGCCCGCATTGACGAGGCCGTCGTCTGCCGTGAGGGGCAAGTACGAGGATCTCCCCTCTCTGACAGCGCGAATTGCTGCTTCCGTTCAAGGGCGGCCTGGACGCACGTTTGTGCGCGTAAGCCTTTGATTCTGGACCGGATGCTCATTTCCCCAAGGAGCGCCATCTCCCCCGCACCATACTCCGCTCCGGCCTCCCGCAACCGGGGCGCGCTGACGCGTGCGTCGTCAACGTGGCGCCATCTGTCGCCTTGCTCTACCCCGGTGCCTGCGCCACCATCGGGCCGCGCAATGGGCGCCGCGTTCGAAGAGGAGAAGGTGATGAGGTTCCGCACCATAGCCGCCAGTCTTGCCGTGCTCGCATTAGGGCTCGGCGTGGCGACTGCCGAGGCCAAGGACAAGGTGAAGGTCGGCTTCATCGGACCGCTCACCGGCGGCGTTTCGGTCAACGGACTGGGCGGCCGCAACTCGGCCGACCTCGCCGTGAAGCTGCGCAACGCCGATGCGAAGGCGAAATACGAATACGAACTGGTCGTGCTCGACGACGAGTGCAAGCCGAACGTGGCGGTGCAGGTCGCGACCAAGATGGCGGCCGACAAGGACATCATCGCCGGCGCCACGCATTATTGCTCCGCGACCGCGATCGCGACGGTCGACACCTATCACAAATTCGGCTTCCCGGTGATCGTCTGGGGCGCTGTGCTGCCCGACATCACCTATCGCAACAAGTACGCCGAGATTCATCGCGTCAACGGCACGATGATCAACCAGAACGATGCCAATGCGGAGTTGATTTCCAAGCTCGGCTTCACCACCGTGGCGGTGATCCACGACACGACCGACTACGGCAAGGGCCACAACGAATACTTCAGCAAGTCGCTCGCCAAGATCGGCAAGGCCAAGATCGTCGGCACCTTCGGCGTCACCGCCGACCAGCAGGACTTCACGGCCGAGCTCACCAAGATCAAGGCGCTCAATCCGCAGGTCATCTATTTCGGCGGCCTGACGCCGATCGGCGTCCGCATCCGCCAGCAGATGGACAAGCTCGGCATCAACGCCGTGTTCGATGGCACCTCGGGCATCGTCTCCGACGCCTTCATCCAGGGTCTCGGCCCGCTGGCCGAGGGCGCGCTCGCGTTCCGCGAAGGCGCGCCGACCGAGAAGCTGCCGGGCGGCAAGTTCTTCATGGACAAGTACAACGCCCAGAAATACGACAACCCGCCGGAAGCCTACGGCGCGTTCGCTTATGCCGCGATGAACATGATCCTCGACTCGATCGAGAAGGTGGGCCCTGACCGCAAGAAGGTCATCGCCGACCTCGCCGACGTGAAGGATCGCGATTCGATCGTCGGCAAGATCACCTTCGACGATCACGGTCAGAACACCGTGCCGGTCATCACCAAATACGTGGTGCAGGACGGCAAGTTCGTCGAATGGGACGACAGCGAATACGCCAGCGGCAAGCGCAAGCTGCCGGGGCAGAAGTAAGCACAGCGATCGTCATGGCCGGGCTCGTCCCGGCCATCCACGCCTTCCCTTCTTGTCATAAGACGTGGATGCCCGGCACAAGCCGGGCATGACGACGCGGAGTTTTGCGTCATGGATTTTGGGCTCTTCGCGCAATACGTCATGAACGGGCTGATGCTCGGCATGATGTATGCGCTGGTGGCGGTCGGCTTCACGCTGTTCTTCGGCGTGCTCGACGTCATCAAGTTCTCGCACGGTGACGTGCTGACGGTCGGCGCCTTCACCGCGCTCGCCACCTACGTCGGACTTCAGACAATCGGGCTGCGCTCGCCGTGGCTCGATCTCCTCGTCATCCTGATCGTGTCGACGCTCGCCATGGGCGCGCTCGGCATGCTGATTGCCCGATATCTTGTAATGCCGTTGCGATCGGCGCCGGCGCTCAACACGCTGCTGATCACCCTGATGCTCGGGACCGTACTGCGCGAGTCGGTCAGGCTGTTTTATCCGCAGGGCGCCAACCCGAAGCCGTTTCCGGCGCTGCTGCCGCGGTCGTCTGTCAACATCGGCGACTTCAATCTGCGGCTCGACAACGTTCTCATGCTGGCCGCGGGGCTCGCCGTCATCGTCGGGCTTCAATATCTGCTCAACCGGACCCGACTCGGGCTCGCCATCCGCGCCGTGGCGCAGGACGAGGAGACTGCGCGCACCATGGGCATCAATTTTACGGCGGTCGTGCTCGTCACGTTCGCCGTCGGCTCGGGGCTCGCCGCTTTCGCCGGCGTGATGAACGGCCTCTATTACAACGAGATCAACTTCGGGATCGGGCTGTACCTCGGCGTGATAGGCTTCTCGGCCGCCATCATTGGCGGCCTCGGCAGCATTTATGGCGCGATCCTCGGCGGCTTCCTGTTCGCGGGATTGCAGACATTCGCCACGGTGCTGCTGCCGTTCTCGAGCGCCTACAAGGATGTCTTCGCATTCGCTGTGGTGATCGCGATCATGGCGTGGCGGCCGACCGGGCTGATCCAGGAAAAGATCAGCGAGCGGGTCTGATGCAGGAAAAAGCGCCCCTCACATCCGTCTGGCCCGGTTTCCTCGCCGTCGTCGCGGCGACCGCCTTCCTGATCGCTTTCCTCGACGTCGAGCGCCCGGCGATCGTGATAGCGCTGCTTGCCGGCGGCATCGTCGCGGTCGTGGCTGCGGCCTGGTCCGGCGCCGGCGCCGCGGTCGGCGGTTCCTTCGTTGTGCATGAGGACAGGCTCGGCCTCTGCGCCATCCTCGGCCTGGTCGCGCTCGCCGTCGTCTTCCACGAAAACCATTTCGTGCTGCTGCTGGTGACGACTGTCCTGCTCTATTCGGTCGCCTGCCTCGGCCTCAATATCCAGTTCGGCTATGCCGGCGTGATGAATTTCGCCGGCGCTTCGTTCTTCGGCATCGGCGCCTACACCTCGGCCGTGCTCAACACCACGGCGGTGCCGCATCTCCTGGTGCTGCTGATCGGCGGCCTGTTGGCAGCCTTGATCGGCTCGGTGCTGCTGCTACCCGTGCTGCGCACGCGCGGGCATTATGCGGCGCTGGTGACCATTGCCTTCGCGCTGCTGTTCAAGACCTTCCTCGAGGTCAACGACGTCCTTGGCGGGCCGCAGGGCATGCAGGTGAAGGGCATGCACATCTTCGGCTGGTCCTTCAACGACAACATCGAGTTCGGCGGCGTCACGCTGTCGTTCTACATGAACTATTTCGTGCTCAGCGCCCTGTTGCTCGCGGCGGCTTTCATCGTCGTGCGGCGGCTGGAGCGGTCGTGGATCGGCTTGTACCTCGACGCGGTGCGGCTCGACGAGACGGCGGCGAGTTGCTTTGGCCTCGACATCGCCCGCTGGAAGGTCACGGCCTTCACGACCGGCAATTTTCTCATCGGCGTCGCCGGCGCGCTGTTCGGCATGGTCGGCGCCTTCGTCGCGCCGAACAATTACACGTTTGCGGACTCGCTGATCCTTGTCTCGATCCTGCTGCTCGGCGGCATCGGCAATCCCTGGGGCGTGATCGCCGCGACGGCGATCGTCGTCATCGTTCCGGAGAAATTGCAGGCGATCCAGGAATATCGGTTCCTCCTCTACGCCCTGCTTGTCATCCTGGTGCTGCTGTTCCGGCCCGAAGGACTGTTACCGCGCCGCGTACGCCGTTATTTCGCGGGGTCGCCATGACCGCGATACTCGAAGCACGCGGCCTGACCCGGCG
>Ga0310810_10008115_pt1 | contig 12055 bp, 7 predicted proteins | sample NCmetagenome_FD_207641 | JGI IMG/M metagenome (GOLD analysis project Ga0310810, IMG submission 207641) | Soil microbial communities from experimental microcosm in Duke University, North Carolina, United States - NC | ecosystem: Engineered > Artificial ecosystem > Soil microcosm > Unclassified ...
GGCTTCTCCCTCCGGCGGTTCTACCTCCGGCGCGTCCTGAGAATCTTTCCGCTGTACTACCTGGTGCTGCTGCTGGCCTGGCTCACCAGCGTGCCCGGCGCCCGCGGGGCGATGGCGTGGCATCTCGCCTACCTCACCAACTTCCAGCACTTCGTGATGCATACGTACGGCGAGCGCATGGGGCCGTACTGGAGCCTGTCGGTGGAGGAGCAGTTCTATCTGGTGTGGCCCTGGGTCGTGCTGTGCGCGCCGATCCGCCGACTCCCGGCCATCACCCTCGCCGCGGTGGCCTTCGCACCGTGCTTCCGCCTGGTGATGCTCCTGCTCACGGGGAACGAGCAGGTGCCGGTGCTCACCATCAGCTGTCTCGACTCTCTCGGACTCGGCGCCTACCTGGCGATGGGCGCCGCGCCGGCCCTGCGCGACCATCGGATGGTGCGACCCATCGGGACGTACGCCGCCGTCGGCGGGCTTGTCCTGTTCGCGGTGCATCAGGTCGCGATGTGGACGCAGACCGGCGAGGTGCTGCGGGTGGTCATCTTCAACCTGGCGGTCGCCCTGCCCGCGGCCTGGGCGATCGGACGTGCGGCCCGCGGGGTCGGCGGCTGGATCGGCCGGATCCTGGACTGGGGCCCGCTCCGCTGGATCGGCACCATCAGCTATGGGATCTACGTCTACCACTTCCTGCTCCCCTACTGGTTGCCCTGGGCCGCCAGGCGCCTCGGCCGGCCGGGGTTCTTCGACCCGTTGGGCCACGGCCTGCAGCGAAGCATCTGGTATCCGATCTTCTACAGCGCCGTCGCGGTCGCGGTCGCGGCCCTGTCCTGGTATGCCTTCGAGCGCCCGATCAACCGACTGAAGGACCGGTTCCAGTACCGGGTCTCCTGATCCCCTAGCCGCGGCGCCGACCGCGCGGTAGGCTTGAGGCCCACCAAGACGAGCCGATCGAGGGTGAACGACGTCCCGCCGCCGAGCGACACCGGCGGGCCCCGACCGGTGCGCGGGTGCCACTCGTGATCTTTCCTTTCAGTCGGAGCTCGTCATGCCGCGCAGCAACAGCCGGGTCGGAGGGGTGAGCGGGTGAAGCCCGAAATCGTCGCGCACATCCGCGCCGCCTTCGCCGGCCGCTACGACGTCGACCGGGAGCTCGGTGCCGGTGGAATGGCCACGGTGTTCCTGGCCCGGGACCCTGCCGGCAAGCAGGTGGCCCTGAAGCTCCTCCACCCCGAGCTCGCGTCCACCGTGGGCGGCGACCGCTTCCGCCGGGAGATCCGGGTGGCGGCGAAGCTGCAGCATCCGTCCATCCTCACTGTGCTCGACTCGGGCGTCGAGTCGATGACGATACCGGGCGGCAGTCTCGAGCTGCTCTGGTTCACCATGCCGTTCGTCGAAGGGGAGAACGCCTGGGCCCGGCTGGAGCGCACCGGCCCCATGTCGGCGGCCGACGTGGTGCGGATCGGAAGGGCGGTCGCCGACGCGCTGGCCGTCGCCCACGCGCAGGGCGTGGTGCATCGCGATATCAAGCCCGACAACATCCTGCTGGAAGGCGACCGAGTGCTGGTGGCCGACTTCGGCGTCGCCCGCGCGGTCAGCGAGGTGCAGGAAAAGCTCACGGCCACCGGCATGGTGGTCGGCACGCCGACCTATATGAGCCCGGAGCAGGCCAGCGGCGAGCGCGAGATCGACGGGCGCACCGACATCTTCGCCCTCGGCTGCGTGCTCTACGAGCTGGCCTCGGGCGATGCTCCGTTCCGGGGCCCGACCCCGCAGGCGACACTGATGCGCCGCTTCACCGGACCACCCCGGCCACTTCGGCCGGTGATCAACGTCCCCGAGGCGGTCGAGGCGGCGATCATGCGCTCGGTGGCCCGCGACCCGAACGAGCGGTTCGCCACCGCCGCCGAATTCTCCGCGGCCCTGGCCGGGCAAACGGTAGCGCCGGCCAAGCCCGCAGCTCCGGCGAAGCCGGCCGCTCCGGCCAAGCCGGCAGCCGCCCCCGCGCGGGCTCCGGCCGATGCCACCGCGGTGGTGGCCAAGACCAAGGGGTGTTTCGGAATTCTGATAGTGAGTGCTCTCCTGGGCTCCCTCCTGGTCGGCGCCGTCCTCCGGCTCTAGGGTGAGTGCAGAGAACGGCATCATCATTGCCCTTGCGAGTCCTGCGGCCGACCGCCCCGTGTGGTCGGCCGTCATCTCCTTTGTCACCAATGGCTTGGGCGCGGAGCCGCCAGGGCTCCGCTTTGCAGAATGCCACGGACCTTGGCGCCGGGCGGTAGCGCGCGCTTAGGAGGCACTATTTCGCCAGCCGTAGAAGTCGAGAAGCGCCGGTTCCCCTTCGGCCCCATGGCCCTGACCGCCGTGCTCTATGCGGCGGCGTACATGGTCTGGGAGCGGAGCGATTGGGGCAGCCCGACGATCCGGGACTTGCTGGGCAACATCGCGTTCATGCCGCTCAACGTGACGGTGGCGACGCTGTATTTCCTGGCGGCCCGCTCGCCGGTGCTAGACCCCGGGGTGCGCCGGGCGCTTCGCTTCCTCGCCCTCGGCTCGGTGCTGGTCTTCACCGGAAACGCGATCTCGACCTGGTACCTGATGGGGCTGGGGGAAAATCCGCCGGTCTCCTGGGCCGATCCGTTCTATCTCAGCGACTCGCTCTGCACCCTCGCGGCACTGCTCTCCTTCCCCCTGGCCCGTCGGACCCGGATGGAGCGCTGGAAGTTCGTCATCGACGCGGCGATGGTGCTGGTCGGCGGCGCGGTCGCCATCTGGTTCTGGTCGGTGCGCCCCGCGGCCGAAGGGAACAGCAGTCCGGTCGTGACGCTGCTGGCCTACGCCTACCCGCTGGCGAGTCTGCTCCTGCTGCTGGGGATCACCACTGTGCTGCTGCGTCGGCCGGTGGACGGCAACCGGCTTGCCTTCGGCATGATGGTGACGGGCGTGACGCTCAGCATCATCGCGGACCTGGTCTTTACCTACATCGCCCGGGAGACCGGCGGTCGCAGCGCGAGCTGGATCGACTCGGTCTACCTGATCACCTACATCCTGCTGATCGCGGCCGCCGAGCGGTACTACCGGCACCCGAAGCCCCGGCTGGAGGGCGCGGCGCTGCCCCGTACCCGCTCGCAGCCGGTGAGCCCGCTGCCCTACGTGGCGGTCGCGGCGACCTACGGACTGCTGGCGCTCACGGTGGTGAGTCCCTGGACCGACCCGGTGAGCGGCGTGGCGGTCGGCGCCCTGCTGGTTACGGCCTTGGTGGTGGCGCGCCAGGTGCTCACCGTGCGGGAGAACGTCCGCCTGCTGGCCGATACCGCCGCCCGGCAGAACGAGGCGCGGTTCCGCTCGCTGGTGCAGCACTCCTCCGACGTGATCATGGTGACCCGTCCCAACGGTACCATGCGGTTCGTGAGCCCGTCGGCCAGCCGGGTCTTCGGCTACGAGCCCGCGGCGCTGCTCGGCCGGCCGCTCGCCACGCTGCTCCACCCCGCCGACCGCGAACGCGCCACCCAGCTCTTCGCCGACGTGGTGGCGGGGCCCGGCGTGATCGGGCCGGTCGAGTGGCGCTTCCGCCAGGCCGACGGGAGCTGGCTCCACGCCGAGATCCTGGCGACGAACCTGCTGGGCGACCCCACGGTGCGCGGCATCGTGCTCAACACCCGCGACGTGAGCGAGCGCAAGCGGCTGGAAGAGCAGCTGACTCACCAGGCGTTCCACGATCCCCTCACCGGCCTCGCCAACCGTGCCCTCTTCCGCGACCGCGTGAGCCACGCGCTCGCCCTGGCGCAGCGGCAGGGGCATCCGATCACCGTGCTCTTCCTCGACCTGGACGACTTCAAGCGGGTGAACGACAGCCTGGGCCACGCCGAGGGCGACCGGCTGCTGATCGCCGCGGCGGAGCGGTTCCAGAGCTGCGCCCGCCAGGCCGACACCGTGTCGCGGCTCGGCGGCGACGAGTTCGCCATCCTGATCGAGCACGTGGCCGGCTCCGACGGCCGGGCGGAGCTGCTGCAGCGGCTCGAGGAGGCGATGACCTACCCCTTCGCGCTGAGCGGCAACCAGGTGCAGGTGAGCGCCAGCATCGGCGTCGCGACCGCGAGCCCAGGAGAGACCGCCGACGACCTGCTGCGGAACGCCGACGTGGCGATGTACGCGGCCAAGCGCCGGGGCAAGGGGCGCTCGGAGACGTACGAGCTGCGGATGTATGCCGACGTGCGCGAGCGACTGGAGATGGAGGCCGCCCTTCGGACGGCACTGGAGACCGACCAGCTCTCGCTGCACTACCAGCCGATCGTCTCGCTCAAGACCGGCGCGCTCTACGGAGTCGAGGCGCTGGTGCGGTGGGATCACCCGACGCGGGGACACCTGCTGCCCCAGAGCTTCATCACGCTGGCGGAGGAGACCGGCCTCATCGTGCCACTGGGCGCGTGGGTGCTGACCGAGGCCTGCCGCCAGGTGCAGGAATGGCGGGGGACGTTCCCCGAGACCCCGCTCTGCGTGTCGGTCAACATCTCGGGTCGGCAGCTGCAGGGCGGCGGCGTGACCGGGGCGCTGCGCGCGGCCCTGGCCGCCACCGGCGCCAGCGCCGACGGCGTGGTCCTCGAGATCACCGAGAGCGTGCTGATGCAGCAGACCGACACCGTGCAGGAGCGGCTCTGGGAGCTCAAGTCGCTCGGCGTGCGGCTCGCGATCGACGACTTCGGCACCGGCTACAGCTCTCTCAGCTACCTCCAGCGCTTTCCGATCGACATCCTCAAGATCGCCAAGCCCTTCGTGGACGATGTCGGCTCAGGCACCGAGAAGTCGGCCCTGGCCCGGGCCATCGTCGGGCTGGGCGAGACGCTCAAGCTCCGCACCATCGCCGAGGGGATCGAGCGGGGCGACCAGCGCGCCGCGCTGCTCGAGCTCGGCTGCGACCTGGGCCAGGGGCACTACTTCTCGCGGGCGCTGCCGCCCGACGGCGTCGCCCGGCTGCTCACCGCCCGGCGGGCCGCGGCGGAGCGGCGGATGAGCGCGGCATCCCCCCTTCACGACCTGCACTGAACGGGCGTCCCATGAGCTCACCCAGGACCTTTCTCCGTCTCCTCCACCTGACCGGCGCCGCCGCGGTGGCGTTACTGACCGGGGTGGTGGCGGTCCTGCTCCACACCGCCGGGGCGAGGCCGCTCTGGCCCGGCACGCTGGCCTTTGCCGCGCTGGCGCTGGCGCTGGAGCAGGTCCTGATGCAGCTGCTGATCCGCTACGTGCTCCGTCCCACGGGGCTCGCGGCCGGCGTAGCGGCACGGGTAGCCGAGGGCGACCTGGGTCTGCCGCAGGGCGGAGCGAGCCCCGCGGGTCGGGATCCCCTTACCCGCGCGGTCGTGGCCATGCTGGCCCGGCTCCGGGACCTGGTGGGCACGATCCGACAGCACGCCCACGAGGCGGCGGCAATGTCGCAGCAGATCGCGGCCTCGACCCAGGAAATGAGCGCCTCGACCCAGGAGGTGGCCAGCACCACCGGCGACCTGACCGAGCGCGCCGGGCAGCAGGCGCTGGTCGTGCGCGCGGCGGCGGAGGACGCGGGAAAGATCCTGGAGATCACCCAGGAGCTGGCCGCGGGCGCCGGCCAGGCGGCGGAGCGCAACGCCGCTCTGGCGCGGCTGGCGCGGAGTCACCGCGAGCGCCTGGACCTCAGCAGCACCGAGCTGGGCCGCCTGGCGGAGGAGGTCGACCACGCGGCCCGCGAGGCCGACGCGCTGGCGGCGGCTTCGGAGGAGATCGAGAAGTTCATCTCCCAGACCAAGGCGATCGCCAAGCAGACCCACATGCTCGCGCTCAACGCCTCGATCGAGGCCGCTCGCGCGGGCGAGGAAGGCAAGGGCTTCAGCGTGGTGGCGGAGGAGGTGCGGAAGCTGGCCGGCCAGGCTGCGCGGGCGGCGACCTCGACCAGCGAGACGGTGCGCACCGTCCTGCTCCAGGTGCAGACCGCGCGGGAGCGCCTGCTTCTGCTCGGTCAGAGCGGCCTGGCGGCGCGGGAGGCGGCGCACGCGGCGGCCGAGGGGCTCCGGAATGTGGCGTCCGACGCCGAGGCGAACGACGAGTGGACCCGGCGGATCTCGGCATCGGCGAGCGACGTGCGCGGGCTGGTCGAGGGGATCGCCGGCCGGATGCGAGAGGTCTCGGCGGGGACCGAGGACTACGCGGCAGCCGCGCAGCAGATCGCGGCCGCGTCGCAGCAGCTCAATGCGTCCACCGAGGAGATCTCGGCGTCTGCGAGCCACCTGGCGGATGCGGCGGAGCGGCTGCTGGCGGCGACCGGGCGGTTTACGCTCGAGGCAGCGGCGCCGGCTCCGGTGGTGCCGGCTTCAGCGGCAGCGGCAGCTTAGGGTCTGGGCCGGGCGGGAGGCGCGGGGGCGCGGACTCCTCCGCGCCTCTGCGCCTCCCCACGCCTGCGCGGCCCTTCCCAAGTAAGTTCCTTCCGCCATGACCCTTGAACTCCTCCGCAACGCCGAGCTTTACGATCCCAGCCCTCGCGGCCGGGTCGACCTGCTCATCGCCGGGGGCCGCATCCTCTGGATCGGGCGGGACGGGCCACCGATCCCGCATCCGTACGACGTCCGAGAGACCGATCTCGGCGGGCGGCGGGTCATTCCGGGGCTGGTGGACGGGCACGTGCACCTGACCGGCGGTGGTGGCGAGGCCGGCCCGCACACGCGGGTGCCGCCGCAGACGCTCAGCCGGTTCACTCTCGGCGGCGTCACCACCGCCATCGGCGTGCTGGGGACCGACGACGCGATCCGCACACCGGCGGAGCTGGTGACGGTGGCGCGGGGCCTCCTCGCCGAGGGGTTGAGCGCCTGGTGCCACACCGGCGGGTATCATGTGCCCCCGGCAACGGTGACCGGGAGCGTGCGGCGCGACCTGGTGCTGGTGGACCGGATTATCGGTGTGGGCGAGGTGGCGATCAGCGACCACCGCAGCAGCCAGCCGACTCTCGACGATCTGCTCCGGGTCGCGGCCGACGCCCACGTGGGCGGGCTCATGAGCGGCAAGGCCGGGATCGTGCACCTGCACCTGGGCGACGGCCCCCGCGGTCTGGACCTGATCTGGCGGGCGCTGGACCAGAGCGAGATTCCGGCCCGAGTGTTCAACCCGACCCACGTGAACCGGCGCGGACGGCTGTTCGAGGAGGCGCTGGCGATCACCCAGCGGGGGTGCACCATCGACCTGACCGCCGCCCCGCCGACCGACGCGGACGAGGTGAGCGCAGCCGATGGGCTGATCCGCTATCTCGACGCCGGTCTTCCTCCCGAGCGGGTCACCGTGAGCTCCGACGGCGGGGGCTGCCTCCCGTCCTTCGACCACGAGGGCCGGGTGACCGGCATGGGCGTGGGCCGGCCCGATGCGCCCGCCACGGTGCTCCGGGAGCTGTTGACCCGGGGCCAGGCGCTGGAGCGGGTGCTGCCGGCGTTCACCAGCAGTCCGGCCCGCCTGCTCCGCCTGCCGCTCAAGGGGCATCTGGCCCCCGGCGCCGACGCCGATCTCGTGGTCCTCGACGAGGCCGGTGCGCCGGCCGAGGTGATGGCGCTGGGCCGGTGGCATGTGCGCGGGGGGAAGGCGGAGGTTCGGGGGATGTTCGAAGGGCCGGCCTAGGATATCTTTGCGCCCCATGACCACGACAGCACACGCTCGGTGACACCGGCTCGGAGCCGGGCGACCCGGGGGTTCATCATCCCGGTGGGCGGGGCCGAGGAAAAGATCGGCGACGTCGCGATCCTCCGCCGCTTCGCCACCCTCTGCGGCGGGAAGACCTGCCGGATCGCCATCATCCCCACCGCCTCCGAGGTGGCCGAGACCGGCAGCCGTTACGAGGAGTTGTTCCACAGCCTGGGCGTGGGCCGGGCGCACGTGCTGCCGATCGCGAGTCGCGCCGACGGCCAGCGGCGCGAGTGGCTCGACCTGCTGGACGAGGTGGACGGGGCCTTCCTCACCGGCGGCAACCAGCTCCGGCTCAGCACCATGATCGGCGGGACCGAGATCGCCAAGGCGCTTCGTCGCCGTAACGCCGAGGGGATGCACGTGGCGGGCACCTCGGCCGGGGCGGCGTTCCTCTGCGAGCACATGATCGCGTTCGGCAAGGAAGGGGCGTCGCCGCGGGCCAAGATCGTAACTCTGGCCCCGGGGCTGGGACTCACCAACCGGATCATCATCGACCAGCACTTCCGCCAGCGCGACCGGCTGGGCCGCCTGCTGTCGGCCCTGGCCTACAATCCCTTCGCCATCGGGATCGGTCTGGACGAGAACACCGCGGGCTTCATCGGCCCGGATGAGACCCTGGAGGTGGTGGGCGGCGGCGCGCTCACGATCGTGGACTCCTCCGAGCTGCAGTTCTCCTCGATGGCGCGCGTCCGCAAGAACGACCCGGTCTGCCTGATCGGCCTCCGGCTCCACATTCTCGACCACGGATCGACGTTCAATCTCCACACCCGGGTGGCGGCGGCGGCGCCGGAGATTGCCAAGCGGGTTTAGCCGCCCCCCTTCCCCTTTCGCGGTTCCCGCTTCCCCTTTATACAATCTCGAACCAGCCACGGAAGTCCCGCATGCGCATCCTCGAAAAAGCCGTCTACGTCGGGCCCAGCCTGTACGCCCACTTTCCGGTCATCCGCCTCGACGTAGACCTGGGTGAGTTGGAGCAATGGCCCTCGGGACGGCTGGGCAAGGCGTTCACCGATCCCCTCATCGCCGCTCTGCCCGGGCTCTACGAGCACGGCTGCTCCTACGGCAAGCCGGGGGGATTCATCCGTCGGCTCACCGAGGACGACGGCACCTGGATGGGCCACATCCTCGAGCACGTGGCGATCGAGCTGCAGAACGTGGCCGGCGAGCCGGTGACCTTCGGCAAGACCCGGTCGCACGGCGACACGGGCCACTATCACGTCGTCTATCAGTACGAGCAGGAGGACGTCGGGCTCGAGGCCGGCCGGCTCGGCATCATGCTGCTCCACTCGCTGCTGCCGGCCGAGCTCCGGCCCAGTGGCGCCGTTCCGCCGGATTTCGACTTCGCGGCCGAGCGGGACGAGTTCATCCGCTTCGCCCAGCGGCGGGCGCTGGGCCCGAGCACGATGTCGCTGGTGCGCGCGGCGGAGGAGCGGCGGATCCCCTGGATCCGGCTCAACGAGCAGAGCCTGATCCAGCTGGGCCACGGACGCTTCCAGCAGCGGGTGCAGGCGACCGTCACCAGCCGCACGCCCCACATCGCGGTCGAGCTCGCCTCCGACAAGGAGGAGACCAACCGGATCCTGGCCAACCTGGGGCTGCCGGTGCCGCGCCAGCGGCTGGTGCAGCGGGAGGACGACGCGGTCGCCGCGGCGGAGCGGGTCGGCTATCCCGTGGTGGTGAAGCCGTTCAACGCCAACCACGGACGCGGCATCACCATTCACGTCACCACCGAGGAAGAGGTGCGCCGGGCCTTCCAGGTCGCCCGGGAGCACAGCCGCAGCATCATCGTGGAGAGCTTCATCACCGGTGACGACCACCGGATGGTGGTGATCAGCGGCGAGCTGGTCGCGGTGGCGCGCCGGGTACCGGGCCACGTGGTGGGCGACGGCACCAGCACCATCGAGCAGCTGGTGGAAGAGGTGAACCGCGACCCGCGGCGCGGGATCGGGCACGAGAAGGTGCTGACTCGCCTGGTGTTCGACCACCAGGCCGACACCATGCTGGCCCGGAAGGGATACACCCGGGACAGCGTCCCGGCGGCGGGAGAGCAGGTCTTCCTGCGGTCGACCGGCAACCTCTCGACCGGCGGCACCGCGACCGACATGACGGACGTGGTGCACCCCGACAACGCCGAGATGGCCGTGCGCGCGGTCAAGGCGATCGGGCTCGACGTGGGCGGGGTGGACTTCCTCAGCACCGACATCACCCAGTCGTACAAGGACGTGGGCGGCGCCATCTGCGAGATCAACGCCGCGCCCGGCTTCCGGATGCACATGGCGCCGAGCGAGGGCCGGCCGCGCGACGTGGCCGGGCCGGTGATGGACATGCTCTTCCCGCCCGGCACGCCCAGCCGGATTCCGATCGCGGCGGTGACGGGGACCAACGGCAAGACCACCACCGCCCGGATGCTGGCCCACATCAACAAGCTCGCCGGGCACCACGTGGGGCTCACCACCACCGACGGGGTGTACATCGACGGCCAGCGCACGGTGAGCGGCGACATGACCGGACCCGTCGCCACCCGCATGGTCCTGAGCGACCCGTCGGTGGACGTCGCGGTGCTGGAGGTGGCCCGCGGCGGACTGCTGCGGGCCGGGATGGGCGTCCGCCACTGCGACGTGGGCGCGGTGCTCAACGTGAAGGCCGACCACCTCGGGCTCCGCGGGATCGGCACGGTGGAGGAGCTGGCGCAGGTGAAGCGGATCGTGGTGGAGGTGGCGCGGGATACCGCCGTGCTCAACGCCGACGACCCGCTCTGCCTCAAGATGGCCGACTACACCGAGGCCAAGCACCTCTGCTACGTCACCATGGATCCCACCCACGAGCTGGTGGGCGAGCACATCAAGGCGGGCGGCCGCGGGGTCGTGCTGGAGTCGGGGATCAAGGGGCAGATGATCACCATCTACGATCACAACGCCCACATCCCGCTGCTCTGGACCCATCTCATCCCGGCGACGCTGGAAGGCCGGGCGATGCACAACGTCCAGAACGCGATGTTCGCCGCGGCGATGGCCTTCAGCATGGGGCTCAAGCTGGAGGACATCCGGCACGGGCTCCGGACCTTCGACACCACGTTCTTCCAGACCCCCGGCCGGATGAACATCTTCGACGAGCATCCCTTCAAGGTCATCCTCGACTATGGCCACAACCCGCACGCGGTCGAGGCGATGTGCGACCTGGTCGAGCGCCTGGAGCCGGCGGGACGGCGGATCGTGGTGCTGGCCGCGCCGGGCGACCGCCGCGACGAGGACATCGCCGACATCGCCCGGATCGCCGCGGGACGGTTCGACCGCTACTTCGTGCGGCGGGACGACCAGCTGCGGGGCCGGCAGCCGGAGGAGGTGCCCCACCTGCTGCGCGACGGGCTGCTGGCGCACGGGGTGCCGGCCGAGCAGATCCTGGTGATTCCCGACGAGCAGGCGGCGATCGACCGGTCGCTCCGGGAGGCGCAGTCGGGAGACCTGGTGCTCATCTTTGCCGACGCCATCACCCGGAGCTGGAAGCAGGTGATCCAGTTCCGGCCCGAGTCGCCGGCCACCGCGGTGGAGCGGCGCAAGAAGCCCCGGCCCGAGCCCGCGCTGGTGGGCGAGCCGGCGGCCATGGCGCCGCTGGTGGATGAGGGACGGCGGGAGTTCGTGCGCGACGTGCGCGGCGTTCGGCTCGCGCGGGAGGCCGACGATTAGCCGTCGGCGGCTGTTCCCCGCGCTCGCGGCCGCGCTGGTCGCGGCCTGCGCGGGTGCGACTTCGCAGGCGCCCAACCTCCCCGAGGCCCAGCACCAGGTCGAGACCTACATCGACTCGGGCCGCTACCTGGAAGATTTCGCGCGGGTGGTGAGCCGGGCCCAGGCCTGGATGCAGCAGCAGGCCTCCTCGGCACCCCGCCCCGCGATCGTGCTCGACATCGACGAGACCTCCCTCTCCAACTGGCCGGCCTATCGGGCCAACGGCTGGGGACGGGTGGTGAACGGCCCCTGCGACCTGGACAAGGGGCCGTGCGGGCTTCGGGCCTGGCAGGCGACGGGACAATCGAAGGCGCTGGCGCCCACCCTCGCGCTGGTCCGGCGTGCCCGGGAGCTGGGCGTGGCGGTCTTCTTCATCAGCGGGCGGCCGCCCAATCTGCTGGAGGCGACCGAGCGCAACCTGCGGGCGGAAGGCTACGAGTGGACCGGCGTGGTGGTCCTGCCCCAAGGGGCCAAGTTCGCCAGCGCGGCGGAGTTCAAGGCGCCGGAGCGGAAGCGGATCGAGGAGCGGGGCTACACCATCCTGCTCACCATGGGCGACCAGGAGAGCGACCTCACCGGCGGCTACGCCCAGGCGACGTTCAAGCTGCCCAACCCGGTCTACTACCTGCCCTGATCCGGGGCGA